>OFIS01000099.1_pt1 | contig 105643 bp, 81 predicted proteins | sample 1775071 | NCBI WGS metagenome assembly OFIS01 (sample SAMN08195774, study PRJEB24354) | sludge metagenome | isolation source: sludge from phenol fed wastewater aerobic bioreactor C | place: India: Nagpur | collected 2016-09-17 | reverse complement strand
GGCCATTTCTCTTGGTTACTTCTCTTTGGGCCAGCAAAGAGAAGTGACTCGGGCGCCGGCAGGCGTCCGAAACCGCTCTGTCGCTTGCGAAAGCATCCGAGCGAAAGCCCGCCGCAAGCGAGCCAAGTCGCAGAAACGCAGTGCTGTCGCGAGCACCCGCCCCTCACCCCAGCCCTCTCCCCAAAGGGGAGAGGGAGCTGCACACGGCGCACTCGACCCTTGGGCTCCACCACCAACCCCTGCTGCAACACCCGCCGCAATACGAAGTCTCGGTGACTTCCTCACCGCAGCCGCCGCGGCTGCCCAATCCTCGCGTGCGGCGCACGCGCAAATCGGGGATCATGGCGCCCTTTCCCGCTCACGGTGCCGTCATGAACCAGGTCAACGAAAAGAAACTCGCCGGCGAAGCCGCGCTGCGCTACGTCGAGGACGGCGCCATCGTGGGCGTGGGCACCGGCAGCACGGTGGCGTATTTCATCGACGCACTGGCCGGCATCAAGGACCGCATCAAGGGTGCGGTGTCCAGCTCCGAGCAGTCCACCGCGCAGCTGAAGAAGCACGGCATCGAGGTGTTCGACCTGAACGCCACCGGCCCGCTCGACCTCTACGTCGACGGCGCCGACGAGTGCGATCCGTTCAAGCGGCTGATCAAGGGCGGCGGCGCGGCGCTGACGCGCGAGAAGATCGTGGCGGCGGCGGCGGCGAAGTTCGTCTGCATCATCGACTCCAGCAAGCGCGTGGACGTGCTGGGCAAGTTCCCGCTGCCGATCGAGGTGATCCCGATGGCGCGCAGCCTGGTCAGCCGCGAGATCGTGAAGCTGGGCGGCCAGCCGGTGTGGCGCGACGGCGTGGTCACCGACAACGGCAACTGGATCATCGACGTGCACGGCTGGCAGATCACCGACCCGGTGGCGCTGGAGCGCGAACTGAACCAGCTCGCCGGCGTGGTCACCGTGGGCCTGTTCGCGCAGCGCCCAGCCGACGTGGTGCTGGTGGGCGACAAGGTGATGTGAGGCGATGCCGACCCTTTCTCTACTCTCCCGCTGGCCGGGGGCGTGAGAGAAGGCTCGGATACCGTCGCGGCACGCCGCCCTGCCCGAACCCTCACCCGGCTGCCGCCACCCTCTCCCGGAGGGAGAGGGGTGCGCTCGGCAACACGTGCGCAAACGTGACAGGCGACAGCGGCCTCATTCGCCCGGCGCGAGGATCGTCGTCAGCGGCTTGCCTTGCACATCACCGCCGAATTTGATGTGCAGCAGGTGCGCGATGGTCGGCGCGACATCCACATCGGGGAAGGCCGGGATCTCGCCCACGGGGCGGATGCCTGCGCCGGCGGCGATGAAGATCGCCTGCATCAGCGGGTTCGTGTTGGGGTAGCCGTGGGCGCCGATCTCCACGGTGGGGGTTTCGTAGCGCGGCGTGTCCTTGTCGGTGAATTGGTAGTCGTCGGCCGCGTAGAGCAGCAGGTCGGGCGCCTGGTCGGTCTGCGCCGGGGTCGGCCAGCCCAGCTTTGCGGCTTCGGCCGGGGTCAGCGCGGCGCGGATGCCGGGCTTGCCCGCGAACAGTTGCTGCAGCGCCTGCCGCGAGGCGTCGGTGGCGTTCTTCTGGAACACGAGGGCGAAGCCGCCTTCGGGGATCGCGAACGCGGGTTGCGTGGTGGCGGCACGCTGCAAGCCGGCCTCGCGCAGCGGCACGTTGGGATTCAGCCGGTGGTGCACGCTCTGCTGGCCGTGGTCGGAGACGATGATGAAGGTGGTGTTGGCCAGTTCGCCTTCGGCACGCACCGCGTCGACCACTTCCTTTACGCGGTCGTCGAGGAAGGCGATGGTGTTGCGCCCCGCATCGTTGCCGTAGCCGGTCGCGTGCTCGATGCTGTCCAGCGCCAGGAGGTGCAGCAGCAGCAGGTCGGGATGGTGGCGGTGGATGATGTCGACCGCGGCGCGGGTGTAGATGCGGTCGCGCCAGGCCTGCGAGGGAGCATCGAAATGCGCCAGCTCGTCGCGGGTGACCGCGCCCGCGCGCACCAGCTCCTGCTCGACCGCGCCATCCGGGTCGGGATGCTCGGGGAAGCGCCAGTCGATGCTCGGCGCGTGCATCACGGCGACCCAGTCCACCTCGGCGGTGACGAGCCCGGCCGCATGCGCGGCGTCGTAGACGGTGGGCACGGCGACCAGCTGCGACTTCGGCGCCTGCATGTCGATGTGCGGCGGCGTGGCCTCGCGCTGGCCGACGATCAGGCCGTTGACCAGCACGTGGTGGCGGCTGGCGTCGTCGCCGGTGACCATGCTGGTGTGGTTGGGCCAGGTGATGCTGGGGTTGATCGGCCGCATCGACACCGCGTGCGCACCCTGCTTCATCAACGCGTGCAGCGTGGGTGCGGGCAGCTCGGGGTCCTTCAGGCTCTCGGCGCCGAACGCGTCGAGGCTGATCACGATCACCTTCGGCCGCGGCGCGGCAGTGGCCGCCTGCGCGCCGGGTGCCAGCGCGACGAGGCCGGCCAGGAAACCCGCCGCGGCCAGCCAGTGCCGCCACCGGATGCTGCTTGTGCCCATCGTGCGATCCTCTCTCGGGAAAGGTTTGCTGGCGCGGTCGCGCCGTATCCGTGCCTCATTGGCCGCCACCGCCCGCCGCGCCCGGGGTGACGGCGCGCAGCGCGTGTTCGAGCAGCTGACGCACCCGCTGCTCCCAGGTTTCCGTGGCGAGGCCCGGATTCCAGCTGAAGGTCGCCACGCTCTCGGGCGGCATCGTGTACTGGAAATGCAGCCGGTCCTGCTCGACGCTGATGTCGCGCGCCGCCTTCGCGCCGTTGGTCACCACCAGCACCAGCGAGCCGTCCTCGGCGTTGCGGAACGCCACGTTGTGGACGTCCGGGCCGGTGTCGGTGGACCACACCCGCACCGCGCCGGGCAGCACGAAGCGGCTGTAGTGGGCGAACGCGTAGTACTCGTCGTTGCGGCTCACCGCGCCGCTGCGCGAGTCGATCGTGACCAGCCCCTTGCAGTTGTCGCAGCCGCCGTGGTGCGGGCCGTGGTTCTCGTCCAGCGCGAGGTTCCAGTAGACGACGCCGCGCGCCCAGTTGCGCAGGCTGCCCAGCAGCAGGTCGCGCGCGAACCACAGCAGCTCGCCGTGCTTGGCGGATTCCCAGTCGCCGCCCGAGCACTCGGTCATGTAGGCGTCCTTGCGCGGCCAGGCGCGATGCACGCGGCTCTGCGCGGCCGGGTTGCCCACGTAGCAGTGCCAGGCGATGCCGTCGAGGTAGCGCCGGGCGTCGGGATCGGCCAGCACGCCCAGCGGTTCCCCCGGATTGTCCCAGTTGTGGTCCCAGCCGAAGAGCAGCGGCCGCGTGCGGCGGTTCGCCAGCGCCGGGCCGAGGTATTGCCCGATGATCCGCGCGCGCGCGTCGGCGGACAGCGCCATGCCCGGGTAGCTCAACGGCAGGAAGGTCGGCTCGTTCTGCACGGTCAGCGCCCAGATCGGGATGCCCTGGCCCTGCATGGCGTCGACGTACTTGACCAGGTACTGCGCGTAGGTGGGCTCGTACTGCGTCAGCAGCGTGCCACCGATCAGGCTGCCGCTGCTCTTCATCCACGCCGGCGCGCTCCACGGCGTGGCGATCAGGCGCAGCCCGGGGTCGATCGCCAGCGCCTCGCGCAGGGTCGGGATCACGTACTCGAGGTCGGTCGCGAGATTGAAGTGCGCCAGGTCGGGGTCGGTCTGGCCGGCGGGCAGGTCGTCCAGCGTGTACGGCTTGAGCGAGAAATCCGAGGCGCCGATGGTCAGCCGCAGCAGGCTCAGGTTGAGGCCCGGCGGCGGGCCGAACATCTCGCGCAGGAACGCCATGCGCTGCCAGATGCCGAGCCGGTTGCGGATCAGCCACGCCGAGGAATCGGTCAGCGCCGCACCGAAGCCCACGATGCTCTGGAAGCTGCGGCTGGTGTCGATCACGATCTCGGCCGCCCCGGTGGCCGGCGACACGCTGATCGGAATGTCCGGCTGCCGTGCCAGGCGCAGCCGGCGATCCTGCGTGCTCAGCCACAGCTCGGCCGCCGGCCCGGTGGGCAGCGCCAGCGGCAGCTGCAGCATCGGCGCGGGCGGCAGGCGCAGGGGCACGCGCAGCGCGGCCAGTGCACACACGCTGAGCAGGACCATCAGCGCCACCGCGATCCGGCCGGACGTGCCCAGCTCCTTGCCTTCCCCCCTGCCCTGCCCTTGCTTCATGCGCGGCGCTCACCGCGATGGGATGCCGGCCAGCGGATCGCGATCATCGAACCCCCACGCTGGCGCAGGACAGGTCGTGGCGCGCGGCCGTGGCCGCGGCGCTGATGCGGATGTCGGCGAAGGCGGCGGCGAACGGCGCCTGCGCCGCGATCGCGAACGGCACGTCGACGTGCGCGAGGTCGACGCCGCGCTGCGCGAAGCACGCCAGCGGGATCGACACGCTCTGCCGCGTGCCCTTCGGGTAAGTGGCGAGCAGCGGGCCGAGCTCGACCTGGCCGCCGCAGTGCCGGCCACAGCCCATGCCCAGCGTCACCGCACCTTGCGCGGGCGTCTCGACCACCACGTCGAACTGCAGCGCCGCGTGGTTCGCCGCGAGCTTCGACAGATCCACCGGCTGCGTGCTGCGCGCGAGGAAGCGGCCGGCACCGAGCCAGGTGACCGCCTTCGCATCCTGCTGCGTGTTGACCTGCACGGTGCGCAGGCGCAGCACCGGATGTTCGCTCGGCCAGGCGAGCTCGCCATTGAGGTCCGAACCCACCGCGCGTTCGCCGTGCGCGTCATCGGCGAGGTACAGCGCGAACGGCGCCATCGCCAGCGTGTGGAACACCGGTAGCGTGGACGCGTCGGCGCAGGCCTTGATCTCGGCATGTTCGGGCAGCGCGGGCAGGTCGTGCCGCGTGGGATAGCGCAGCCCGTAGCCCGGTGCGAACAGCCAGCGATCAGCACCTGCCTGCTGCGCGTCGGGACAGGGCACGCCGGGCCAGGGCCGCGCCAGCGTGCCGCTGAAGTTGTAGCGCGGCTTGCCCTTGCCGTCGGCGAACAGCACGTCGCCCACGCCGCCGCCCTCGGTGCCGGGCAGCCAGGCCATCACGAAGGCGTCGGCGAGGTTGAGCATCGGGTTCACGAACAGCGGCCGCCCCGCCACGAACACCACCACCACCGGCTTGCCCGACTTCGCGATTTTTTCCAGCAGGGCCAGGTCCTGCGGATAGCGGTCGCCGAAGCGCAGCGTGGCCGATGGCAGGATGTCGCCCATCGTCTCCGCATACGGCGTTTCGCCCACCACCGCCACGATGGCGTCGTAATCCTTGGGGTTCACGCCCTGCGCGGTTTCGCTGTAGGTGACGTTCGCCGCGCCGTCGGCCGCGCGCAGGCCGGCGAGGATGCTCTCACCGTTGGGAAAGTCGGCATTCGTGTTGTCGGTGCCCTGCCAGGTGAGCGACCAGCCGCCGGCCTGGTTCGGCAGGCTGTCGGCGCTCTTGCCCACCACCAGCAGTTTCGTGCCGGGCTTCAGCGGCAGCACGCCGCGGTTGTTCTTCAGCAGCACCAGCGATTCGCGCACCGCGCGCCGCGCCAGCGCGCGATCCTGCAGCAGCGCCGCGTCGCCCGCGCCGGGCAGCTGCGAGGGGCGCTGGCCGAACAGGCCCATGCGCAGCTTGGCGCGCACGATGCGGAACACCGCGTCGTCGATGCGCGCCTGCGGAATCCTGCCGTCCTTGACCTGCTGCATGGTGTTCGCGATGAAGGCCTTCCAGTCGTCCGGCACCATCACCATGTCGATGCCCGCATCGATCGCCTGCGGGCAGCTCGCGTTGCTGCAGCCGGGCAGCTGGCCGATCGCGTTCCAGTCCGACACCACGAAGCCGCGGAAGCCCATCTTGTCCTTCAGCGCGCCGGTGAGCAGCGCGGGCGCGCCGGACATCTTGCCGTAGTTCACGCCGTCGGCCTGGTCGTTCCAGCTGTTGTACGAGGCCATCACGCTGAGCACGCCGGCCTTGAGCGCACCGAAGTAGCCCGCGCCGTGCACGTTGATCATGGTGGCCTTGTCCACCCGCGCCTCGCCCTGGTCGGTGCCCTGCCAGGTCGCGCCGTCGCCGATGAAGTGCTTGGCGGTGGCCATCACGTGCTGCGGACCGAAATCGCCCTGCAGGCCTTCCACGTAGGCCTGCGCGTACTCACGCACCAGGCCCGGCTCGCTGGAGAAGCTCTCGTAGCTGCGCCCCCAGCGCACGTTCTGCGCCACCGCCAGCGTGGGCGCGAACGCCCAGCTGATGCCGGTGGCGCGCACCGCCTTCGCGGTGGCCGCGCCGATGGCGCGGATCAGTGCCGGATCGTGTGCGGCGCCGAGGCCGATGTTGTGCGGGAACAGCGTGGCGCCATACACGTTGCTGTGGCCGTGCACCGCGTCGGTGCCCCAGACGATCGGGATCTTCACCGCCATGTCGGTGTGCATGGAGGCGTCGTAGTAGGCGTCGGCGAGCTGGAGCCAGTCGCCGACGCTCGCATGTTTGTTCTTCTGCGGCCAGGAGCCGCCGCCGTTCAGCACCGAGCCGATGTAGTACTCGCGCACCTCGTCCGGCGTGATCGACTTGATCTCGGCCTGGGTCATCTGGCCGACCTTCTGCGCCAGCGTCATGCCGGCCACGATCTTGCGCGCGCGTGCGTCCAGCGCCGGGTCGTCGGCGCGCCCGGGTGTGATCGCCGGCCAGTCGGCGTAATGGGTGGCGGACGATTCGCGCACGGCGGGCTTGTCGGCCGCCTGCGCGCCGGCGACGCCGGCCACCGCGGCCAGCACGGCCGGCAGCCAGCAAAGGTTTCGGATACGGATCACGGGGAACCTCTTTGCGCCAGGTACTCGCCTTGCATGATGGAACGCCGGGCGGCGGCGAGTGGCCGCCCGGCGCCTTGCCCGTTTACAGCTTGTAGCTCGCGCCGAACAGGATCGTGCGGCCCCAGGTGTCGTACTCCAGCGGCCGGGTCATCGGCACGTTGTTGGGCAGCGTGGCGTACTGCACCGTGGCATCGGGCGAATTGCCCAGGTTGTTGACCTGCAGCAGCAGCGACAGCCCCTTCAGTTCGCCGCTGTCGAAGTCGTAGCCCAGTTGCAGGTCGGTCTGCCGGTTCGCCTGGATCTTGGTGTAACCGAGCTGGTCGAACAGGGCCACCGCCTCGCCGGTGAACGAGGAGCGGTAACGCTGGGCGATGCGCACCGAGAAGCCGTTGCGCTCGTAGTACAGCGTGATGTTGCCCACCTTGTGCGACAGGCCCGGCAGCGTCTTCGGGCCGCCGGGGATGGACGAAACCGAGCTGGTGGGGATGTAGCTGTTGGTCAGCGAGTAGTTCGCCTGCACGCCGAAGCCTTCCAGCGCGGAGGCGAGCAGGCCGCCCTCCAGCGAGCCGGCCAGCTCCAGGCCCTCCATCGAGCCGCCGGTGCCGTTCTGCGGCGTGGTGAACGACCCCTTGTTGCTGGTCGGCACCAGGGTCGGCGTGTTGTTGATGTAGCCGGTGAAGTCGTAGTCGAGGACGGTCTTGTTGTAGATGTAGTTCAGCAGGTTCTTGTGGAACACGGCCACCGACACATAGCTGGCCTTGCCGAAGTACTTCTCCCACGACAAGTCGGCGCCCACCGCGACGTAGGGCTTCAGCTTCGGGTTGCCGCCGCTGCCCGACCACACCACCTGCCCGGCCTGCGGGCCGTCGGTGAGCTTGGACACCCAGGCAGAGGACGACACCTTCTCGTCGTCGATACGGCCGCGGGTCATGGTCTTGGCGAGGCCGAAGCGCAGGTACTGGCCCTCGCTGAGCTTGGCGACCAGATTCAGGCTGGGCAGCACGTTGTTGTACGTGGTGCCACCGTGGATCGAGCCGACCAGGCTGCCGTCGCTGCCGGTCTGCAGCGCGTTGGACGACTGGTCGGTATGCACGAACTGCACGCCGACGTTGCCGCGCAGCGGGATGTCCGCCACGTCCGTCTCGATGTTGAACTTGGCGTAGGCCAGCGGCACCTTCTCCTCGATCGTGTAGTTGCGGCTCCAGTCGCCCGCGCCGTTCTCCGGCGTGAGGTAGAACTGCGAATACATCGCGCCCAGCACGTTGTAGTTGAGGATGCCGGGGATGCCGCCGTAGCCCAGCGAGGTCGGCCCGTAGAGGAACATCGGGTTGACCGGCGCGCTGAAGTGGTTCTGGTAGGTGTCCTGGGTGCTGCCGTTGCCGTTCAGCCACGCGAAGTTCACGTCGGCATGCTTGGTCTTGGTGCGGTCCGAGTAGTCGATGCCGAAATCCACGCTGCTGAAGATCCAGCCCAGCGGATGGCTCACCTGCAGGCGCAGCGCCTTGATCCTGTCGTTCTGGCGGTCGAACTCCTCGCGGCCGTTGTAGCCGTAGCCGTCCGGGTCGGTGAAGACCATGTTCGCCGGGCTGGCCAGGTCCACGCCCGGCGTGAAGTGCGGGTAGCCCAGGCCCGCCGGCGTGTTGAAGCCCACGCTGGTGAACGCGCCGTTGGCAAGGCCGCTGAACAGGTAGGCGTCGTGCAGCTTCACTCGCGCCGAGGAGGTGGACAGGTCGAGCGAAGTGGTCCAGTCGCCGAGGTAGAGCTTGTTGTTCCAGCCCAGCGAATACAGCTTGTCGTGCTCCTTGGTGTATTCGTTCTGCAGGATCGGCGCGATGCCGTCGATGCTGCCCGAGGTCACGATCGGCAGCGGCACGCCGGGCGAGGTGCCCACGTTGCTGTAGGAAATGTTGTCCCAGGGACTGCTCGACCACTGCGCGCCGTTGGTGAACTTGCGCTTGCTGAAGGTGGAGTAGTACGCGTCCAGCTTGGAGTAGTAGACCTCGTTCGGCGCCCACTCCAGCACCGTCATCAGGCCATTGCGCTTCTCGTTCTGCGACTGCGCGCGCAGCTGCATGCCTTCCTGCGAGATCACGTTGTCCGGCATGCCCGGCGTGTGCGGCCCGCCCCAGTTCTGGTCGATGCCCGCGCTGCCGTTGTCGGCGCTCCACCACCAGGCCTGGTACTGCTTCTCCTGCACCGGCTGGGCCAGCTGCGCGAAGCCGATGGCGACGCCGAGCGTGTGGTCGAGGAACTGGTCGATGTAGGAGAAGCTCGCGCGGTGGCCGCTGGTGCCGGTGCCGGTACCGGGATTGAGGTTGCCGTTGGTGTTGTGCTCGCCGCGCAGGTTGAACACCATCGTGCGCTTGGAGATGTCCAGCGGGTTGATCGTCTGCAAGTCCACCGTGCCGGCCAGGCCTTGCCCGATCACCGTGGCGTCCGGCGTCTTGTACACCGTGGCGCCGTTGATCAGCTCGGACGGGTACTGGTCGTACTCCACGCCGCGGTTCTCGCCGATCGTCGCCTGCTCGCGCCCGTTCAGCGTGGTTCCGGCGAAATCCGGCGCCAGACCGCGGATCGAGATCGCACTGGCCTGGCCGTTGACGCGCTGCGTGGCCAGGCCCGGCAGGCGCGCGAGGCTGTCGGCGATGCTCACGTCCGGCAGCTTGCCGATGTCCTCGGCGGAGATGGCCTCGACGATGTCGTCGGAGTTCATCTTCGTGTTCAGCGAACTCTGGATGCTGTTGCTGATGCCGTTCACCACCACCGCGCCGAGCTGGCTTACCGGCGCCTGGGGTTTCTTGCCGGCCTTCGCTGCCTGCTCATCCGTGGCCTGCCCATGCTTCGACTGGTTCCGACCCGATGCCTGCTGGTTCGATGCCTGCTGGCCCGATGCCTCCTGGGCCAGGGCCGCGTGACCCGGCGCAACGAACATCCATGCGGCGGCACACGCCACGACCAGCAGGCGTCGATCCCCTGCGACGACACCGCTCCCCGATACCAACCTCTGACGACGACTCATCCGAATGCCTCCCTATGTGGCTTTTTATGGATTTCCCCTGCCCTGCCATGCACCGTGCCCGACGTCGCGTGAAGAGAAAGCAGCCCATGCCTGCAAGCTTGCAATCCCCGTGGCGCCGAGCGCGAGCATCCCCGATTTTCCCCCGCGCACGCAAACGCCGCGCACTTCATTCATGCGGTGGAATTCGCGTTCGCAGCATGCGCTTCCCGTGTCGTGAATCCATTCGTGCAGCGTGTCGCGCGCGGCCCGCGGTGCGGGCCGTCGGTCGTCGTGCCGCGCCGGTCAGTGGCGGGAGGCCACCGCTTCTTCCGGCCGCGGCTTGAGGCCGTCGCGGAAGCGCAGGTGGCGCGTGGAGTGGCGCGCCTCGCGCAGGCGCCGCGCGTGGGCGGCGAGGATGTCGCCGCGGGTGAGGATGCCGACCAGCCGGTGCGGGTCGTCCTTGCCCACCACCACCAGCCGGCCCACGCTCTCGGCCACCATGTGGTCGGCCGCCTCGCGCAGCGAGTGGCCCTCGTTCACCGCGATCGGCGGCCGCGTCACCAGCTCGCCCAGGGTCAGCGTGTAGTGCCACTGCGGATCGAGCAGGCTGCGGCGGGTCAGCACGCCCTGCACGTGGCCGCGCTCGTCCAGCACCGGGAAACCCTGGTGCAGCGACTCCGGCGTGCCCTCGCCGAGCCAGCGGCGCACCTCGGCCAGGGTCTGCGCGGTCTTGAGCGTCACCACCTCGCGCGCGCAGGCGTCGCCCACGACCACCTGGTCGAGGTAGTCGGCCGCGTACTCGGCGGGCACGCGCACGCCGCGGCGGGCGATCTTCTCGGTCATGATGGTGTTGCGCATCATCAGCGCGGAGATCAGGTAGGCCGCGGTGCAGCCGCCGAGCAGCGGCAGCAGGCCGGCGGGCTGCGCGGTGGTCTCGAACGCGAACACCACCGCGGTGAGCAGCGCGCGCGAGGCGCCGGCGAAGATCGCCGCCATGCCCACCAGCGCGGCGATGCGCGGGTCCACGCCGAACTGCGGCGCCACCGCGGCCACGCCGATGCCGGCCACCGCGCCGAGCGCGCCGCCGATGGTGAACAGCGGCGCCAGCGTGCCGCCGGAAGTGCCGCTGCCCAGCGAGATCGACCAGGACAGGAACTTCATCACGCACAGGAAGGCCAGCGCCGCCAGCGTCAGCCGGCCGTTCAGGATGTCCTCGATGTTGCTGTAGCCCACGCCCAGCGTCAGCGGCGCGAAGTAGCCGACCACGCCCACCACCACGCCGCCGATCGCCGGCCACCACATCCAGTGGATCGGCAGCTTCTCGAACCCGTCCTCGATCGCGTAGACGATGCGCGTGGTCCACACGCTGATGAGGCCCACCGCCGCGCCGATCAGCACGTAGGTGGCCAGCGCCCAGCCGCCCGGCGAGGCCAGCACCGGCATCGCGAACACCGGCGCGGTGCCCATCAGCACGTAGCGCATGCCGGTGGCGGCCACGCAGGCCAGCGCCACCGGGATCAGCGAGCGCGGGCGCAGCTCGAACAACAGCAGCTCCACCGCCAGCACCACCGAGGCGATCGGCGCCGAGAAGATCGCCGACATGCCCGCCGCCGCGCCGGCCGCCAGCAGCACCTTGCGCTCGCTGCCGGTGACCTTGAGGATCTGGCCGATGAAGGAACCCAGCGCGCCGCCGGTGGCGATGATCGGGCCTTCCGCGCCGAACGGGCCGCCGGTGCCGATCGCGATCGCCGAGGAGATCGGCTTCAGGAAGGTGATCCGCGGGGGAATCTTCGATTCGTTCAGCAGCACCTGCTCCATCGCCTCGGGGATGCCGTGGCCGCGGATCGCGCGCGAGCCCCAGCGCGCCATGATGCCCACGATCACGCCGCCCAGCGCGGGGATCAGCACCACCCACCAGCCCAGGTGCGGCACCGCGTCGGCGGGCGAGGAGAACGCGGTGGAGACGCGGCCGTAGAACACCAGGTTGGTGATCAGGCCGATCAGCATGGTGAGGATCTTCGCGATCAGCGCCGCGCCGATGCCCAGCACCACCGACACCGCGGTGATGCGCAGCACGCGGCGGTCCACCAGGGTGGAACGGCGCGGCATCTTCGCCACGTCCAGCGTCGCGCCCAGCGCGGGCGACAGCGGCAGCGCGTCGGTGCTGCCCTCGGTGCGCACGTCGTCGTGGCCGGGGGAATGGTCAGCCGGAGAAGTCATGGATGAGGTCCGTCGCGACTCAAAGGCGGAAATTCTACGCCGCCGCCTGCGCGAACCGAAGCCGCACGTTCTTGCGCGCGCCCGTACCGTTCAGACGGCCAAACGCGGCAGGGCGAATGCGCGCCCTGCCGCGGTCACGCCATGCCTCAGTGGTGGAACATGCCCAGCAGCATGCTGCCGAACACCAGCACGAGCACGAAGGCCAGCACGTAGAAGATCACCATGTAGACCAGCTGCACGAGGCAGGACTTGCCGTAGCCGATCCGGCTGCCGTCCCGCGCCAGCAGCAGCAGGTTGATGATCGCCGCGCCCACCAGGAACTGCGCCACGAAGGCCAGCAGGAAGCCCGTGCTGCCGTGCAGGATCGCCCGCACCACCAGCTGGGCCAGCCACGACACCACCACCGTGGCCAGCGCGCGCACGTACGATGGCATGTGCCCCGCGATCAGCCGGTACGCCACGCTCAACACCAGGGCGCTGAACAGCACGCCGACCACGACCAGCAGCAGGATCGCCATCGCCCCCAGGCCCGCCAACGCTCCGAACACCGAACTCCCCACCATGGAAACCTCCTGTCGTCGATGAACCGCCGCGGCCCCGCGGCCCCGACGCTGTTGCCAGCGTAACCGATGACGCGGCGCGGGCAAGCTGCTATAAAGCCAGTTATGTATTACAAATAGAAGCCGCGGTCGCAAACGCGACCGCGGGGCAAGGGGAGCAGGCATGGCAAAACCCATCATCGTGCGCAACCTGCACGGCCAAGTGGTCCAGGAGCTGGGCCGGCAGATCGTGGGCGGCGAGATCGCGCCCGGCGAGAACCTGCCGCGCGAGGAACTGCTGGCCGAGCGCCTGAAGGTCAGCCGCACCGCGCTGCGCGAGGCGATGAAGGTGCTCTCGGCCAAGGGCCTGATCGAATCGCGCCAGAAGACCGGCACCCGCGTGCGCGACACCGTGCACTGGAACCAGCTCGACGCCGACGTGCTGGCCTGGCGCTGCGCCTCCATGCCCACCGAGGATTTCGTCGAGAAGCTGGTGGAGATGCGCGAGCTGATCGAGCCCGCGGCCGCCGCCGCCGCCGCGCGCCGGCGCAACGACGAGCAGCTGGCGCGCATCGAGGCCGCCTACGCGGCGATGGCCGCGGCCACCGACCCGGACGCCTGGTCCGAAGCGGACCTGGCCTTCCACGAGGCCGTGCTGCACGCCACCCACAACGAGCTGATGACCTCGCTGTTCTCGGTGATCGAGGCCGCGCTGGGCAGCTATTTCCAGCTGTCGGCGAGCATCGCCGGCAACTTCAGCTACTCGCTGCCGCACCACAAGAAGGTGCTCGACGCGATCCGCCGCCGCCAGCCCGAAGTGGCGCGCGAGGCGATGCAGAAGATGGTGGCCGACTCGCGCAGCAACATCCGCCGCCACGCGAAGAAGACATGAGCGGACTGATCGGACTCGACTGGGGCACCAGCAGCCTGCGCGCGTTCCGCTTCGACGGTGCGGGCGCCATCGCGGAAACGCGCGCGCGTCCCTGGGGCATCCGCCACTTGCCGGCGGGCGGCTACGACGCCGCGCTCGCCGACATCACCGCCGGCTGGCCGACGCTGCCGCGACTGGCCTGCGGCATGGTCGGCAGCCGCGGCGGCTGGCACGAGATGCCCTACCTCGACCTGCCCGCGGACGCGGCGCAGCTAGGCCGCGCGCTCGGCAAGCTGCGCGCCGCCGACGGCATGGACGTCCATCTGGTGCCCGGCCTGCGCGACCCGCGCGGCCCCGACGTGATGCGCGGCGAGGAAACCCAGTTGCTCGGCGCGCTGGCGCTGCGGCCCGCGCTGGCCGCGGCCGCCACCTTCATCCAGCCCGGCACGCACAGCAAGTGGGCGGTGGTGCAGGGCGGCGCGGTGACCGGCTTCCGCACCCTGATGACCGGCGAGCTGTTCGCGGTGCTGCGCAAGCATTCGATCCTCGGCGGCGACACGCCGGCGGCCGACGATGCCGACGCGTTTGCACGCGGCGTCGCCGCGGCGCGCGACAGCGGTGCGGCCGGCGCCTTCGCCCGGTTGTTCTCCGCCCGCGCGCTGATGCTGGATGGCACGCTGGCGTCCGCCTCCGTGCCCGACTATCTCTCCGGCCTCTTGATCGGCGAGGAATTCCGCGCCGCGCTGGCCGACGGCCTCGCCCGCCGCGACACGCCGCTGCAGCTGATCGGCGAGCCCGCGCTGTGCGAACGCTACCGCCGCGCCGCCGCGCTGTTCGGCATCGAGCTGCCGCCGGCCATCGAGGACGCCGCCGCCCGCGGCCTGTGGCAGCTGGCGACGCAGGCCGGCCTGGTCAACGACATCCCCGAGGAATCCCACGCATGCTGACTCCCTGGCTGAAACCGCTGCCGCTGGTGGCGATCCTGCGCGGCCTCACGCCCGACGAGGCGGTGGCCACCGGCCGCGCCATCGTCGAGGCCGGCTTCCGCATGCTGGAAGTGCCGCTGAATTCGCCACGACCGTTCGACAGCATCGCCCTGCTCGCCGAAGCGCTGGGCAAGGACGTGCTGGTCGGCGCGGGCACGGTGATGACGCCCGCGAACGTGGATGCGGTGGCCAACGCCGGCGGCCGGCTGATCGTGATGCCGCACGCCGACACCGCGGTGATCCGTGCCGCCAAGGCCGCCGGCCTGGTGTGCATACCCGGCGTGGCCACGCCCACCGAGGCCTTCGCCGCGCTGGCTGCCGGCGCCGACGGCTTGAAGCTGTTCCCCGCCGAACAAGCCTCGCCCGCCGTGCTCAAGGCCTGGCGCGCGGTGCTGCCGCGCGACGTGGCGGTGCTGCCGGTGGGCGGCATCACGCCCGACACCATGGCGCCCTGGGTCGCCGCCGGCGCCAACGGCTTCGGCATCGGCTCGGCGCTGTACGCCCCGGGCCGCACCCTCGACGACACCGCACAACGCGCCCGCGCCTTCGCGCAGGCCTGGCATCCATTGGAAACGCACGCATGAAGATCACCAAGCTCACCGTCTATCAGGTGCCGCCGCGCTGGCTGTTCCTGCGCATCGACACCGACGCCGGCATCAGCGGCTGGGGCGAGCCGGTGGTGGAGGGGCGCGCGCATACCGTGGCCGCCGCCGTGGAGGAACTGGCCGACTACCTGGTCGGCAAGGACCCGCGCCACATCGAGGATCACTGGAGCGTGCTCTACCGCGGCGGCTTCTACCGCGGCGGCCCGGTGCTGATGAGCGCGATCGCCGGCATCGACCAGGCGCTGTGGGACATCAAGGGCAAGAACCTCGGCAAGCCGGTGCACGAACTGCTCGGCGGCCCGGTGCGCGAGCGCATCCGCGTGTACTCGTGGATCGGCGGCGACCGCCCGGGCGACACCGCGCGCGCCGCCAAGGATGCGGTGGCGCGCGGCTTCACCGCGGTGAAGATGAACGCCACCGAGGAGCTGCACTACGTCGACACGCACGCCAAGGTCAGCCGCGTGCTGGAGAACGTGCAGGCGATCCGCGACGCGGTGGGCCCGGACATCGGCATCGGCCTCGACTTCCACGGTCGCGTGCACAAGCCGATGGCCAAGGTGCTGATGCGCGAGCTGGCACCGTTCCGGCTGATGTTCATCGAGGAGCCGGTGCTCTCCGAATACCTGGAGTGCCTGCCCGAACTGGCTGCGATCTCGCCCGCGCCGATCGCGCTGGGCGAGCGGCTGTATTCGCGCTGGGATTTCAAGCGCGTGCTGCAGACCGGCGGCGTGGACATCATCCAGCCCGACCCCTCGCACGCCGGCGGCATCACCGAGACGCGCAAGATCGCCGCGATGGCCGAGGCCTGGGACGTGGCGCTGGCGCTGCACTGCCCGCTCGGCCCGATCGCGCTGGCCGCGAACCTGCAGCTGGACGCCGTGTGCCACAACGCCTTCATCCAGGAACAGAGCCTGGGCATCCACTACAACGCCGCCAACGACCTGCTCGACTACGTCACCGACCGCAACGTGTTCGCCTACGCCGACGGCTTCGTGGACATGCCGAAGGGTCCGGGCCTCGGCATCGAGGTGAACGAGGCCTACGTGGCCGAACGCGCCAGGGTGGGCCACCAGTGGCACAACCCGATCTGGCGCCACGCCGACGGCAGCGTGGCGGAGTGGTGAGCGCGATGACCAGCGCCTACGCCAGCTACCCCAGCCTGCAGGGCCGCAGCGTGCTGATCACCGGCGGCGCCACCGGCATCGGCGCCGCCTTCGTCGAACACTTCGCACGGCAGGGCGCGAAGGTGGCCTTCCTCGACGTGGACGCGGCCGGCGCGCAGTCCCTGCTCGATACGCTGGGCGAGGTGGCGCACGCGCCGCGGTTCCTGCGCTGCGATCTCACCGACCTCGATGCGCTGCACGCCGCGATCGACACGGCGCGCGCGCATATCGGCCCGATCGCCGTGCTGGTCAACAACGCCGCCAACGACGTGCGCCACACGCTGGCCGACGTGGATGCCGCCGCGTTCGAGCGCAACGTGGCGGTGAACCTGCGCCACCAGGTGTTCGCCACGCAGGCGGTGGTCCCCGACATGCGCCAGCTCGGCGGCGGCTCGATCCTCTGCCTCGGCTCCACCGGCTGGATGAAGAAGAACGCCGGCTACCCGCTGTACGCGATGGCCAAGGCCGCGGTGCACGGCTTCGTCAACGGCATGGCGCGCGAACTGGGCCACCAGCGCATCCGCATCAACGCGCTGGTGCCCGGCTGGGTGATCACCGAAAAGCAGCGCGCGCTGTGGCTGGACGCGGAAGGCGAGGCCGAGATCGCCCGCGTGCAATGCCTGCCCGGCTACCTGATGGCGGACGACCTCGCGCGCATGGCGCTGTTCCTGGCCGCCGACGACAGCCGCATGTGCACCGGGCAAAGCTTCATCGTGGACGGTGGCTGGGTGTGAGCGCGCCGATGCAGCCGGTGCTGGAAGCGCGCAACACGCTGGGCGAAGGCATCGTCTGGTGCGAACGCGCGCGGGCGCTGTACTGGACGGACATCCACGCCGCCACGCTGTGGCGCCATACGCCGACCAGCGGCGAGACGAAACAATGGCGCCTGCCCGAGCGCCTCGCCTCGTTCGCGCTGTGCGAAACCGACGGCTGGCTGCTCTTGGCGTTGGCCTCGCGGCTGGCGTTCTTCCGCCTCGAAGACGGCGCGCTGCACACGCTGCATGAAGTCGAACCCGGCTTGCCCACACGCTGCAACGACGGCGCCTGCGACCGCCAGGGCCGCTTCGTGTTCGGCACCTTGCATGAACCAGCCGATGGCGGCGCGAAGCAGCCCATCGGCGGCTTCTGGCGCCTCAACGCCGACCTCACGCTGGAAAAGCTGCCGCTGGAAGGCGTGGCGATCAGCAACAGCCTCGCCTTCAGTCCCGACGGCGGCATGCTGTACTACTGCGACTCGCTCGCCCGCACGATCCGCTGCTGCGCCTACGGCGACACGCTGGGGCCCTCGCGCCTGTTCGCCGACCTCACCGACACCAATGGCGAACCGGACGGTTCCTGCGTCGATGCCGACGGCGGGCTATGGAACGCGCAATGGGGGCTGGGCCGCGTGGTGCGCTATCGCGCCGACGGCGGCGTGGATCGCATCCTGCCGCTGCCCGCCAGCCAACCCACCCGCCCCGCCTTCGGCGGCACTGCGCTCGGCACGCTCTACGTCACCAGCGCCCGCGACGGTCTCGACGCTGCCACACTGGCGCGCGAGCCGCTGGCCGGTGCGCTGTTCGCCGCACGCACCGATGTGCGCGGCCTGCCCGAACCGCGTTTTGCCGGCGTGCCGCCTGCGGGTGTCGCGCCATGAACGGCATCTGGAAGATGCCTCACGATCGGAATCCGTTCGTGTTGAGCGTAGCGGAACGAAGTTCCGCGGAGTCGAAACACCGCCGTTTCCCGGGCTACTGACCCTTCGACTTCCTCGCTCCTCAAAGCGCGGAAGTCCATATCCGCTCCCCGCGTCGCGCCTTCGGCGCTACGCTCAGGGCGAACGGATTCAGGAAAACTTCCAGACAAACTGCACGCCATTCCACGGGGAGTAACTCATGAGCGCCACCACCGCACCGCCCGCCGCCACGCACGCCAAGGCCACCGCCGTCTTCACCTGCATCCTGGCCGCACTGGCCGGCCTGATGTTCGGCCTCGACATCGGCGTGATCTCCGGCGCACAGCAGTTCCTGCAGAAGGATTTCGGCATCGGCGACGACACGCTCGGGCTGATCGTCAGCATCATGATGGTCGGCGCCGCGCTGGGCGCGCTGGTGGCAGGCTGGCTGTCCAGCCACCTGGGCCGCAAGCGCACGCTGATCCTCGGCGCGGTGCTGTTCGTGGGCGGTTCGGTGCTGTGCGGCCTGGCCTGGACGCCGCAGGTGCTGATCGTGGGCCGCCTCGTGCTCGGTCTCGCGATCGGCCTGGCCAGCTTCACCGCGCCGCTGTACCTCGCCGAGATCGCGCCGGAATCGATCCGCGGCGCGATGATCTCGCTGTACCAGCTGATGATCACCATCGGCATCCTGGTCGCCTTCCTCTCCGACACTGCCTTCAGCTACTCCGGCAACTGGCGCTGGATGCTGGGCGTGATCGCGATCCCCGGCGCGCTGTTCCTGCTCGGCGTGGCGTTCCTGCCGGAAAGTCCGCGCTGGCTGATGATGAAGAGCCGCCAGGGCGAGGCCGAGCACGTGCTGGAGAAGCTGCTCGGCAACCGCGATGCGATCGCCAAGGAGATCGGCGAGATCCGCGAGCAGCTGAAGACGCCGCAGCGCGGCGTGCACATGTTCTTCCAGAACGCGAACTTCCGCCGCTCGGTGGGCCTGGGTGTGCTGCTGCAGATCATGCAGCAGCTCACCGGCATGAACGTGGTGATGTACTACGCGCCGCGCATCTTCCAGGACATGGGCTACAACACCGAATCGCAGATGTGGTTCACCGCCATCGTCGGCCTGGTCAACGTGCTCGCCACCTTCATCGCGATCGGCCTGGTCGACAAGCTGGGCCGCAAGCCCATCCTCTACATCGGCTTCGTGGTGATGGCGCTCGGCCTCGGCGTGGTCGGCACGATGATGCACCTGGGCATCCACAGCCACGCGCAGCAGACCTTCACCGTGGGCATGCTGCTGATCTTCATCGTCGGCTTCGCGATGTCGGCCGGCCCGCTGATCTGGACGCTGTGCTCGGAGATCCAGCCGCTCAAGGGCCGCGACTTCGGCATCGGCTGCTCCACCTTCACCAACTGGGTCGCGAACAGCCTGGTCGGCTACTCCTTCCTGCCGCTGCTCAACGGCATCGGCCAGGCGCAGACGTTCTGGCTGTACGCCGCGTTCAACGTGGTGTTCATCGTGTTCACGTTCTGGCTGGTGCCGGAAACCAAGGGCGTCACGCTGGAGCAGATCGAGCGCAAGCTGATGGCGGGCCTGCCGCTGCGGCGGATCGGGCAGTAAGGCGCGCCATGGCACCCTGCCTCGCCGCCCGCATGAACGCCCACCTGCGGCAACGCCGCCGATCAACACTGGCGACTCTGCTGTTTGTGACACTGGCGGCGGCGCCTAGCTTCGCCGCCGGTGAAACCTTCCGCAATCCGCTGCTGTCCACGGGCCCGGACCCGTGGGTGGTTCAACGTGACGGCTTCTACTACTACACCAACACGCTTGGCGACCGCATCGCGCTGTGGAAGACGCGCGACCTGGGACGTCTTGCCGAAGCCCCGGTCACCGTGGTCTGGCGCGCGCCGGTCAGCGGGCCAGGTTCGGCCGCGGTATGGGCACCGGAACTGCACTTCCTCGGCGGCAAGTGGTACCTGTACTACACCGCCGCCGACAAGGCGCACGACGATGACGCACACCGCCACCTGTACGTGCTGGAAAATACCTCGCTCGATCCCACGCAGGGGCAGTGGGTATCGCGCGGCAGGCTGAAAACCGATTACACCGGCATCGACGGCACCGTGTTCCAGTCACGCGGCAAGCTGTACTTCGTCTATTCCGCTTATGTAGGCGACCACAGCGACCTGGTCATCGCGCCGATGACGAACCCGTGGACGCTGGGCCAGCCGCAGGTGGACATCGCGCATCCCACCTACGCCTGGGAGATGCAAGGCGGGCGGAAGATCCTGGAGGGGCCGGAGTTCCTCGAAGGCCCCACCGGCAAGCTGTTTCTCAGCTACTCGGCCAGCGCATGCTGGTCTGACCACTATGCGCTGGGCCTGCTCGAGGCAGCGCCCGACGCCGACCCGCTCGATCCCACGGCATGGCGCAAGTCGCCGCAGCCGGTGTTCACCGAGTCGCCGGCCAACGGCGTCTACGCGCCGGGCCACAACGGCTTCTTCCAGTCGCCTGACGGCAGGCAGACTTGGATTATCTATCACGCCAACGGCGGCCCCGGCTGGAAGTGTGGGCCACGACGGGCGCCGCACATGCAGCAGGTGCGCTGGCGCGCCAATGGCACCCCCGACTTCGGCGTGCCAGTGAAGGCGGGCGTGCCGTTGGCAGTGCCGTCGGGGCAGACGCCCACGCCATAACCGCCGCACGGGCGGGCATGGCCATGCCCGCCCATGTTCGTTGCCCTACCGCAGTACCCACTGCTGCGGCGCGAGGCCGTTGTCCGTCCAGATCTGCAGTTGCGTACCGGCGGTAGTGGAACCGGCGGGATCGTCCAGCATCAACGCACCGGAGGCGCGATTCATCAACTTGTAGGTGCCGTTGCCGAGGTCGAGGAACTGCCAGCTCTGGTTGGCGTTGCCGACGCAGCCCCACAGGGTCACCTTGTTGCCCGGCGCGGTGCTGCCGCCGGTGTTGTCCACGCACAGGCCAGTCTGCTGGTTCTGGATGCTGAACCAGCCGTTGCCCTGCGCGTGCACGGTCCAGTCCTGTACCGGCGCGCCGTTGCAGGTCCACAGCTCGGCGCTGGTGTCGTTCGCGGTGGACCAGCCGGTGTTGTCCAGGCACAGCGCGGGCGCCTGCACGCTTTGAAACACGTGGGTGGAGCCGTCAGCGGGCAGCCGGTTCCACGCCTCGCTGGCGAAGTAGGTGATGCAGCCTCCATTGAGGTAGTCGGACGCCAGTTCCAGGATGCTCGAACCGTCGCTCGCCGGCAGCAGCGCCGAGGAGTAGTTGGGACAGTAATTGTCGTAGGCGTTCGGCACCTGCACGGGCGCGGCGATGGTGTACCAGTTGCCGGAACCATCCGTGTTGGTGTTGACGAACAGCACCTTGCCGTTGGAGGGCGAGACACTGCCGTCCGACTCGTGCATCACCTGCCCCACCAGCAGGATCGCGCCGCTGGCGGACAGTACCGATGAACTCCAGCGGTTGAACGGCGCGTGTTCCAGATACTGGCCAGTGGCCGTCTGCACCTTGCTGCCCATGTTGGCCGGGTCGCCAAAGTTCCAGCCGTCGGTCGAACTGCGCGAGAACACCGTGCACGCGGCCGGGCCGCACAACTCGTAGCTCATGAAGAAGTGGCTGTCGGGCAGCTTGCTGACCGTGATCATGCCGGGGCGGTCGGCCGGAATAGTGCTGCGCACGGTGTCGCTCTGGTCCTGCCAGGTGCGGCCGTCGTAGCTGCGGATCTGCGCCAGCTTCTGGCTGCAGCACGGATCGGTCTCGTCGGACCAGAACATCACCAGCGCACCGTCGTTCGCCACTTTGAACTCCGGCTCCCATAGTCCATGATTGAGATCTCCACCCTGCACTGGCGTGCCCTGATAGGCCCATGACGCGCCTTGGTCGGTGCTGGTGTAGATTTCAATCGCCGGCGTCTGGCCGACCAGGTAGGACGCGGCATACAGCAGAGTCCCCGACGCCAACGTGCCCACCTGTTGCGGCAGTTCGTACAGTGTGGCGCAGCAGCGTTCGGTGCTGCCGCCCAGCGTCGGTACCGGTCCGAGCAGGTTCCAGTGGGCACCGTTGTCGCTGCTTTGGAAAATGATGCCGTTCGTACTCGCCACCAACCGGCCGTAGACCTGCGGCGATCCGTGTTCGAGCCGCACCACGCGCGGGTACAGCGTGCTTCCCTGCAACACGGTGCCGGTGGCGGCGCGCGCCGCTGGCAAGCCGGGGCCGAGCCAGCCCGCCAGCAGCACGAGTACCGGGCACGACCATTTCCAACCAATGGACCAACGTTTCACGACGTCCTCCCATCGCCGCCCCACGCGGCGTTCGAAATGCGGTGCACCCGGCGCGGGCGACAATGGTCAGCGCGACGGCTTCGCTGTAGCGGTAGCCGCGGCGGCGGCATCTATCTGCAGGTAGTCGATGTCCAGCGCGTGCGCCGAGCCGGCCACGGTGATCGCGTGATCGCCGGATTGCAGCGGCGCGCGGAAACTGGTGACGCGCCAGCCATCGCGGTCATCACGCGTGTCGCTGGCCGCGACAGCCTGCTCGTCGATGCGTACCACTGGCCGGGTCGGGAAGCCGAGATCTTGCCAACGCACGCGCAACAGGCGCGGACCGCCCACGGCGACGTGCACGGCGAAGTCGAGCCGGCCCAGCGGCGGCGCGGCGACGCGCGCCTTGCGCCGGTTGGACGCGCTCGGGTCGTCGATCTGCACCGCCCAGTGGCGCGCGGCGTCCTCCGCCTCGTAGCGGTCGAAGCGCGCCGGCGCGCTGGCCTCGAGGATGACGTTGGCCGCCGCGTCCGTGGGCGCCGCGGGCGAGGACGAGGAGGTGACATGCAGCAGCGTGCCGTCCGGCTCCAGCTGCAGCGCCTGGGTCCAGCCGGCGTGGATGTTGCCGGTGAGCTTCTGCACCGGCGCCGGCGCTTCCCACCATGGGCCGCGCCCGAGATCGTTGTTCCAGTAGATCGCGTGGCCGCTCGGGTCTCCGCCCCCGCCGGCACGCTCGGCCAGCACCACGATCACACCCTCATGACCATCCACCGGCAGCCATTTCACGATCGGCGAAGCGGCGGGCCAAGCACCGGCTTGGGTCTGCACTGGTGTCCCGCGGTCGACGGGATCGCCCCAATCCAGGCCGTCGCGGCTGAACTTCAGGTAGACGTGGCCGTTCCGTGGGCCGTCGATATCCTCGTAGCTCATCACGTAGCGGCCGTCGGGCAGGCGGTCGACCACCGCCATGCCGGGCCGCTCCACTCCCCCGGGGATCGCCACGTCAATGTGTTCGGCACTCCACGTACGACCGCCGTCGCCTGACACCTTGTGCGCCAGCAGCTGGTTGAACCCTTCGGCCTTGTGCCGCTCACTGGAGTAGTACGCCACTAGGCGGCCGTCGTCGAGCATGCGCAGGTTGGGCTCCCATACGCCGTGGTTGTCCTTGTCCTCGGGCTTGCCGCTGCCCTTGACGATCGAGCTTAGGTAGCGCCAGGTACGGCCACCGTCGTTCGAGGCATAGAGCTGCAGATCTTCGCTCACCACTTTGCCCTGCGCGTCGTTGCCGGTGGCGTTGGCGGACAACAGCACGGTGCCCGCCGGCAGGGCGCCGCTGGCACGCGGCAGCTCGTACAGGTTGGGCTGCCAGCGCAGTTGCCCCCGGGCATAGCCGCGGTGCACTTGATCAGTGACGTTCTCCATGAAGCGCCAGTCATGCCGACCCGGCTCGAGTACGTATAGCGGGATGCCGCCCATGTCGTCGCGCTCGAACGCCAGCAGCACGCGGCCGTTTGCCGACGGGGCGGGCTGGTGATCGAGCCGCACCAGCGTGGCATAACCGACGCCCTTCGTCAGAAGGCTGCCGATCGGCATTGGATCGAGCGCCTTCGCCGCGGCCTGAGCACGACCGGCGCACAAGACAATGCTGATCCCGAGAAAAGCCAGCGCAGTACGGCGACTGGTCAGGCAAACGAACGACATGGCTGCACCCATGTGGCGAGGGAGCCGGTGTGGTGAAGGAGCCAGCGCATCTGCAGCCCGCTTCGATAAAAAAGCGGCGGTGGCGGCGGGGAGTATCCGCCACCGCCGTCGGCGCTCATAGCTTCAAGCGCACACCCAGGCCCACAGTGCGATCCTGGTAACGGATGTCGCGTGGACGTGTGTTGCCATCACCCCAGTACTGATGCAGATCGGCGCCGAACAGGTTGGTTGCGGTAAGCACAATCGTGCTGTAGCGGTTGAAGTCGTAGGCCAGCGAGAGGTCGACCTGGTTTGCCGGCTTGACCTCGTCGTTGTGACCGGCCACGGTGGGCTGGGTGAAGAAATCGATAAAGCGGCTTCGGTAGTTGTACGCCAGACGAGCCGAAAAACCGTATTTCTCGTACATCAACACCACGTTGCCGTTGTTCTTCGACACGTTCTGCAGCGGCGATACCACCGTCGGGCCGCCAATGTATTGCGGCGAACGCGTGGAACCTTCGATGTACGTGTAATTGACCTGCAGACCGAGCCCACTCAGCGCACCCGGCAGAAAGTCGAAGAACTGCTGGTACGCCAACTCGGCACCATCGAGATGGCCCGTGCCTGCACTCTGCGGAGAATTCAGTTGGTAGGCGCTGCCGTTGATGGTGACATTGGTGACATAGTTCTGGATGTAGCCCTTGATGTCGCGGTAAAAGACTCCGCCGCTGACATATCCCGCCGGAGCAAAATACCACTCGAGCGACGCGTCGTAATTGTTCGACTTGATCGGATCGAGATTCGGATTGCCGCTCGAAGCGACGCCGGCGCGGTTGATCGTTCCAGGGTTGAGCGAGAGCGAGGGATTGAGCGCCCCGAAACCGGGATAGCTCACCGTCTTGGCTGCGTCCAGACGCAATTGCAGTTGGTCGGTGAAGTGCCAGTTGAAGCTGAAATTTGGCAGATAGACCGGCGCACTCGTCGATGTATTGAGCGGACTGTAGATGTTGGTTGAGGCATCGTAGGAAAACGCATTCAGGTTGCGTTTGACCTGCTCGACGCGCATGCCGAGCAGCCCGTCTACCGGCATGCCGAACAACTCACTGTCGTAACCCAGCTGAGCATAGGCAGCATAGGTCTTTTCATCGATGTGGAAATAACGCCCAGGATTCTGTGGCGCCAGACCCGGCGACAGGCCATAGAAGCTGCGCAGCGCGGCTGCGTTCTTGGTCAGGTAGTCGTAGCAGCCCGTCAGCCACGACACCGGGATCGCCGAGGTAGTCGGCATGGCGCAGAAGTAGCCGCTGGGGAAATTGGCGATGACCTGGTTCGCCGGATTCGGATTTGCGACGATGTTGCCAGTTCCCGCACCTCCCGGCGGAGGCGTCGAGATTTCCACGCTACCGATGTATTCGGCCTTGTGATCGGCGGCACGCAAACCGAAATCCAGATAGCTCAGGAAATTGCCGCCGATGTCCCATGTGCCGTCGCCGGTCCACGCGTACTCCTTCCCTTTCTCGTTGTGCCAGGTCTGAAACAGACCGTTGAGGTAGTAGTTGGCCGGATCGAGCTGCGGATTGCCGCCAAGAGTCCAGTTCTGTTGATTGCCGGCTGTGCCGTTCCAGACCGTGGTGATCGGCCCCTTGAGGAAAGTGTCGATGATGAAGGTGTTGTCATTGAACGACGTCGATGTGTACGAAAGATCGGAGGACAGGTGCAAGCGGTTGCCATGCCACTTCACGCCCACCGCCGCCTGCATGTCGCGGCCGCGCTGCTGATGGGCTTGGGTGCTGGTGGCTGCGTAGGTGTTGCCGGTCCAGCTGCCACTGGTGGCATCACAGATGGTCTGGCCAAGATAGGGCGATCCGGTCAACTGGTCCGCATAGCAGTTGTTGCCCACGGTGTAGCTGTCCGGGGTTACCGCACCGACGGGGAACGAGAAATAGAACGGCTGGCTGTAATGGTCCGTTTCCCAGTCGTAGAGCCCCTCGGCATAGAACTCGGTGCTGTCGTTCGGCTTCCACTGCAGGGCATAGTTCACTTCCGGCCGCTGGCGATAGCCGATGTTGTAGTCCGCGCCGAACCCGTTCGGTGCGGCGATCAGATTGCCGTTCGAAGTGCGGATCGGAGTGCCACTGCCGTCAGTCAGCACCTTCGGGAAATCGCCCCAGACCGCGTTGTAGTCATAGTGCTGGGCGATGAACGAGGTGTTGAGAAGGGCACCGAACTCGCCGTAGTCGGTATTCCAGCGATCGCTCATCAGCACGCTGAAATTCGGATCGCTGCGGCCACCGTATTTGCTGTGCGTCTCGGTGAAGGTCGCGGCCAGCTTCGCGCTGTCGAAGTCGAACGGGCGGAACAGCTGCATATCGACCAGACCGGCGATGCCGCCGTCCGGCAGGCTAGCATCGCTGGTCTTGTACACCTTGATTGCCTTGACCGCCGTGGCCGGGAGGTTCTGGAACGCATAGCCGCGGCCAACGCCGCTGAATATTTCGCGGCCATTGAGCGTCGTGACCACGTTCGGTAGACCACGGATCACCACCGAGCTTGTCTCGCCCTGGAAGCCTTGGGCGATCTGCACACCGGTGATGCGCTGGATTGCGTCGGCCACGCTGTTGTCCGGCAGCTTGCCGATATCCTCGGCCACGATGGAGTCGACCACCATGCGCGAATCCTGCTTAATCGTCTGTGCGCTCTGCAGGCTGTTGCGCAGCGGCGTCACGGTGACGCCGGATAGATTGACTGCGTTCTTCTGCGCCTCGTCGCGCTGTCGTTTTTTTGCCGCGTCCTTGGCCTTGTCGTCAGTGGACTGGCTTGTGTTGTCTTGCGCTGCGCTGGCGGTGGCTGAGCTGCCGACAGCCGCATGCGCTGGTGTTAGACAGGCGCTGATCGCGCTTGCCAACAGTGTCGCCGTGCATGAAACAAGGATCGGGTGCTTCATTGATGTCTCCCCAAGTTGTTCTCGCTGCTTGACGATCGGTCCGGGACTGGCCTTGCAGCCTCCCCGGACACATGCCGATTTCCAGTACGCAACTGGATCGGCACTTAGTACGACAATTAAATTGTCATACTATACGACTTACAGTGCTACAGAACGTAGTGCTTGTCATGTTGCGCAGCAACATTCACGCCCTCCGAATTCCGCAACAACCTTCGACACAAGAAACGCCCGGCAAGCCGGGCGTTTCTTGTGGTAGCCGGTCGACAGGCCGGCGACGTGACTTCAAGGATTCAGCGTAGACGCAGGCACCACGCCCTTCGGCGAGTGGCTGAGCGCACGAATGATCTGCGCCTCACGCTCGCGATATGGGGTGCCGTCTTCTTGCAACAGATCGTGGAACCAGATCGTGGGCGGCTGCAGCGTATAGGGGCGCTGCCAGGAATCCCACGGCAGGTTGGTCTGCGTCTTGCCGACCACAAAACCCCAGTTGACCATGCCCACATCCAACTTCTTGCCCAACGGCAGCACGCCGTCGATGGTGGAGCCGGCGCCGCGCGCCATGTACTCGGTGCAGATCAGCGGTCGCCCATAGGGCTTGAGCTGGGCCACGCGACGCTTGAAGTCTTCCGGCCAGCCGTAATCGTGGAAGCTGATGATGTCGGACTGCTCGACCTGGGTGCGCTCCACCGCGTTGAGGTGCGCCGCCGAGCTCCAGTCAGCGTCGTGCCACAGCCCACTGGTGAGCGGCTGGGTCGGTTGCTCGCTGCGCGCCCACGCGAACACTTGCGGCAGCAGCTCAGCCACGCGCTGGAACTTGTCCTTCGGCTCGCGCGCATCGTAATCGCCGCCCCCGGGATTATCCGGTTCGTTCCACACATCCCAAGCGAGGATGCGGTCATCCTTGGCGAAGCTACCCACGATGTCCTTCACATACTGCTCGAACCGCGGGTACTGGCTGCGATCGTCCATCGCTACGCCCGGCGATTGCACCCAACCGGAATTGTGCACGCCCGGAATCGGCGGATGCTGCGGACCCAGCCTCGGCTCCGGATCCCAGCATGAATCGAACAACACGAAGATCGGCTTGATGTGGTGCTTGGCCGCGATGCCAAGGAAGGTGCTGATGCGCCGCTTGAAGCCGGCTGCGTCCTGCTTCCACAGCAGGTCATGCAGGAACACGCGCATGGTGGTCATGCCCAGCGACTCGGCCCAGCCCAGCTCCTGATCAATGCGCTGCGGATCGAACGTGGCCGCCTGCCACATCTCCAGCTCGTTGATGGCATTCGAGGGAATGTAGTTGCTGCCCAACGGCCAGGACTGCTTCGCGTACCAAGCTTGGGCCTGGGCCTTCGACCAGCGCGCCGGTACCGACGCATCCGCATGCGCAGGTGTGGCTGCGACGGCCACCATCGCCGCAAGCAGCAGACAGGACAGTGTGCGTTTCATGGAACCTCCGTGACAACTTCGACGGCCCTGCCGCCGGATGCGCCCGCCGCCACGCAGCGAGCCGGAATGGGCGCGACGCCGGCCACATCGGCGTGATATCTGGCTAGCGGCCCGCGGCACCGTCCACCGAGAAGCGATAGACGATGTGGTTGTGGTAGACCTGCCCCGGCATCAGCCGCGCAGAACCGAAATCGGGGTGGTTGGGTGTGTCCGGAAACAGCTGCGGCTCAAGCACGAAGGCGTCGCCCTGGCGGTAGATTCGCCCTGACTTGCCCACACTGGTACCGTCCAGGAAGTTGCCCGAGTAGAACTGCAGGCCCGGCTGTGCGGAATAGAGGGTCAGCACACGGCCACTGTGTGGGTCTTCCACTTTCGCCACCAGTCGCGGCGCGGACACCTTGGCGCGGCTGATCACCCAGTTCATGTCGTAGCCGCGGCCGCGCAGTAACTGCCCTTCCTTGCCGTCGCGGATGTCGCGGCCGATCGGCTTGCCCTGGCGGAAGTCGTAGTCGGTGCCGGCCACGGGGCGGAACTCGCCGGTGGGGATCAGCGTGTCGTCCACCGGCGTGATGCCGTCGGCCGGGATGGTGAGGACGTCGTCGTACACGCTGCCCGAGCCTTCGCCGCCCAGGTTCCAGTAAGCGTGGTTGCTGAGGTTGACGATGGTGGGCTTGTCGGTAGTGGCGCTGTAGTCGATGTCCAGTTCGTGACCGGCCTTGAGCGTGTAGGTGACGGTAGCGGTGAGCGTGCCGGGATAGCCCTGGTCGCCGTCGGGACTGACATAGCGCAGCGTCACGCTGGGCTCGGGCGACTTCACCACCTTCACCACCTGCCACACCACCTTGTCGAAACCCAGGGTGCCGCCGTGCAACGAATTCGGCCCGTCGTTGAGCGTGATCTGGTAGCTCTTGCCGTCCAGCACAAAGCGCCCCTTCGCGATGCGGTTGGCGAAGCGCCCAACGGTGGCGCCAAAGTACTGTGGCTTGGCCAGGTAGTCGTGCAGGTCGGGGTAGGCCAGCACCACGTCCGCCAGCTTGCCGTGGCGATCCGGCAACATGAGCGATTGCAAGCTCGCGCCGAGGCTGATCACACGAGCGGTGAAACCGCGGCCGTCGTCCAGTGCCACCACCTCCACCTTGCGCCCATCTGGCATCGTGCCGAAGGTGGCGCGGCTGGCGTCGGCCGCCACACACAGCCACGGCGCAGCCAGCAGCGACAGGACGAAGGTGCAGGCGATCAGGTGCTTGTTCATCATGCAGTCCTCCACTTGTGGAATGACATCACGCAGGTCCGAACATCAGCATATAATAAGACATTTGGCAAGTAGTTTAGCCAAAAGCCGCCTAGCCACCTCTCGCAGCGCGAGCTGCCATCAAGAGTGGCGCGGATCCGGCACATCGGTATCGGCGCGCAACAGCAACAAGTAGCTCGCCGCCGACCAGCTGAAGTTCTGCGACTGCTCGCCCTGTCCGCTCAGCGGATCGTAGTTTTCGCGGAACGTCGCCTGCCCATCGGCCAGACCCCTGGCGTTCAGCACCAGCTGGCGCGCCATGGCATCCGCCACCGCGCGGTAGCCGTAACGCCGCAGCGCCTCGACGCCGAACAGCGACTGGTCCAGCCACACCGGCCCGCGCCAGTAGCCCTTGACCGGCGAGAAGCGCGGATCGTCGGCGGCCAGCGTGGGGAACGGCATCGCCGTGGCGAACTTGCGCGGATCCATCATCGTCTTTTCCACCGCAGCGGCCTGCGCCGGTGTGGCCGCGCCGGCCCACAGCGGCGCCCAGCCTTCCGAACCGTACACGCGCACGCGTTCCGGCTTGCCCAGCTTGCGGTCGAAGAACCAGCCCGCATCGGCGTCGTACATGTTCGACCGGATCGCCGCCGCGATGCCTACGGCCTGTGCCTGCCACGCGCGTTCGTCCCGCGGCTTGCCGAGGATGGCCGCGATCCGCGCGAGATCGCCCGCCTCGCTGTAGAGATAGGCGTTGAGATCCACCGACACCTGGTCCATCGACCACGCCTGCGCGCCGTTCTTCAGCATCCGGATGCCATCGAAACGCACGGCGTTGTCCATGCCGCTTTCCCACTTCGCCGCGATGGCCGTGCCGTCGGTGGAACCGTATTCGGCGAGCCCGTCGTGGTCGTGGTCGCGCGCGGCGTACCACCAGCGGTGGTAGCGCACCAGCTTGTCGTACATCTCCGCGAGAAATGCGCGGTCGCCGGTGGCGTGGTACACCTGCATCACCGCCCAGGTCGCCAGCGGCGGCTTGCTGTCGCGCCAGTTGTCGTTGGCGCGGTCGAGGAACACACAGTCCGGCAGCATGCCGTCGGCGGCCTGGTAGTCGAACATCGCGCGGATCTGATCGCGCGCAAGATCGGGATCGAACCACGCCAGCGCAGCGGCGTGCTTCCACGCATCCCAGGCCCAGAAGCCGTTGAAGTCGGGGTTGGAATACGAGGGGATCACACCGTCGTGGCGCAGGTCGCCGCGCGCCGCGCGCCAGTTGCCGATCAGGGTGATGACGGCCTTCGCGGCCACGCGCCGCGCCACCGCATCGGGCAGGCCGGGCAGGTGGCTGGCGTCCACCGACTTCAGGTAACCCGCCCAGCGCGCGCGGTTGGCCGCCCATGCCCCGGCATGGTCGAGTGCCGGCGGGCTGGCGGTGCGCGTGTCGTGGCGCAGGGTCTGCACCACGTAGAGCGTGGCGGGCTGGCCGGGTGCCAGATGCAGCGGACGGTCCAGCGCGATGCGGTAGTCGTCGCCCGACACGCCGGTCCGGCCGGCGTCGGCGCCATCGAGGTGCAGCCGCGTGTCGAGCTGCGCATGCCCGAAATCCCGCGTCACTGCGCCGCCGCTGCCGGCGAGGCGGCTCCCCGGCACCGGCATGACGCGCCCGCCGATCGCCACGTCGAGTTCGCGCGCCGTGGCGGACTGCAGTTCGATGCGCACCAGCGCATGCCAGGAGTCGGCGAAGAACAGCGTCTGCCGCACCGCGAGGCCCGGCGCGGCGAACTCGCGCTCCAGCGCGCCCGGCACCGCATGGCTTGCCACTTCCCGCAGCGCGATGTCGCCCTTCCCGTCGGCATCGCGCAGGACGAGCGCGGCGAAGCGCACGCCCGCCCACTGCCCCGTACCCAGGCTGTGCACGAAGGGACCGCTGAACCCGGTCGTGCCGTCGCCGGCCTGCGGCAGGCTGTAGCCCTGCCACGCGCCGGCGTCGAAGAAGATGTTGAAGCCACGATCGGTCGGCGTGCCCGGCGTGCCGTGGAAATCGAACAGATCCCGATACGACGCGGCGGCATCCGCTTGGCCCGCCGGCACGGCCTTCGCGCCGAATGCCACGGCCGCGGCCATGGCGAAAGCAAGCAACTTGACGAGTGAATGCATGGAACCGTGTCTCCGCATGAATCCGTGCCAGCACGGCGGCCCAGTCTGCACCACGGCTCCGCCGATGTCGCCGACCCACTGTCTCGCCCCGCGCGACCGGCGCATGCTATTCCTCCCGGCTCGTCCGGAAACAGCGTCATGACCCTGCGCAGCCTGTTCGTCGACTTCAACAGCTACTTCGCCTCGGTGGAACAGCACGAGGCGCCGGCGCTGCGCGGGCGGCCGGTGGGCGTGGCGCCGGTGGCGGCGGAAACCACCAGCCTGATCGCCGCCAGCTACGAGGCGAAGGCGTGCGGCGTCGGCACCGGCACGATGGTGCGCGAGGCGCGGCGGCTGTGCCCCGGCATCGCCATCGTCGCCGCGCGGCCGGAGCGCTACGTGCACTGGCACCACGTGCTGATCGCGGCGATCGACCGCGCCATCCCGATCGCCCAGGTCGGTTCGATCGACGAGGTGGCCTGCGAGCTGGTGGGCCGCCAGCGCCAGCGCGCGGAGGCCGAGCGCATCGCGCGGCAGGTGAAGGCGGAGATCGCGCAGGCCGCGCCCGGCGGCGCGATCCGCTGCTCGGTCGGCATCGCGCCGAACGACTTCCTCGCCAAGACCGCCACCGACATGCGCAAGCCCGACGGCCTGGTGGTGATCGAGCAGGCCGATTTGCCGCAGGCGCTGCATGGCCTCAAGCTGCGCGATTTGTGCGGCATCGGCGCCTCGATGGAGGCGCGGCTCAACGCCGAAGGCATCTTCACCGTGGCCCAGCTCACCGCCGCCTCGAAGCTGGTGCTGCGCCGCGCCTGGGGCGGCATCGAGGGCGAGCGCATGTGGGGCCTGCTGCGCGGCGCCTGGCTGCCCGCCGCCGCGAGCACGCGAAGCTCGCTGGGCCACTCGCACGTGCTCGGCCCCGAACTGCGCAACCCCGAGGGCGCGCTGGCGGTGCTGAAGAAGCTGCTGGTGAAGGCGGCGATGCGCCTGCGCCGCGAACAACTGCTGGCCGGCGCGATGGCGGTGCGCATCCGCTACGTCGGCCACGACGAACGCTGGGAAGGCGCCCTCAACTTCGAGCCCACCGACGACAGCCGCGGCCTGCTGCACCTGCTCGCCACCCTGCTCGACGCCGGCCGCGTGCGCGGCCGCCCGCTGCCCGGCCCCGCGCGCGCCGTGCCGCTGTCGGTGAGCGTCACCCTGCTGCGCCTCGCCGAACGCGCGCAGACCAGCGGCTCGCTGTTCGCCCCCGCCGGCGACGCGCGCAAGGTCGACGCGGTGGTGGACCGCATCAACGCGAAATACGGCCTCAACAAGGTCTACTTCGGCGGCATGCAGGCCGCACTGGCCCACGACGCCGCGCCCATGCGCATCCCGTTCAACCGCATCCCCGACGGCGGCAGCGAACAGGAAGCCGAGCACAACGCGCTATGGCTGCAATCGCTCAACAAGTTCAAGGCGATGGCGGAAGGGGAGCATCGGCGGAGGGAGAGGGAGCGAGGCGGTGGGCGTGGAGGCAAGCCTTCATCTGGTTGAACCCGGCGCGACACACCTCACAAGCGTTGCGTGTACAACAAACCTATCAATGCGACAAATAGGATCAGGCCCGCAATCGTGGCCGCAAGCGCAGCGCTGCCGGTCGCGACACAACTTGTCGACCAGATCGCTGCGAGAACCAACCACGGAACCCATGCCTCAAGTCTTGGCCTCATCTCACGGAGCCACAGTAACCATCGGACATGGTTTGGACGTTTCCAAAACGATCCCGGACCGACTTCCAGACCGGCCAGCGATCACTCGCCTGCCCGCCGACCTCTCCGCAACTTCACCGCCCCCGCTCAGTGCGCGGCTGCCTTCAGCGTAGTGATACACATCGCCGCGTCGGTGACCGTGATCACCGCGCGTTCCAGTAGTTGAATGTCGGCTTCGCGCTGGCGCGCCATTCCACCTACGCCGGCTGGAACGAAAGCTTCAGCCCCAGCGCACGCGCCACTTTCAAGACCGTGGCGAAGCTGGGGTTGCCTTCGCCGGACAGCGCCTTGTACAGGCCTTCGCGGGTCATGCCGGTGTCGCGGGCAAGCTGGCTCATGTTGCGCGCACGGGCAACCACGCCCAAGGCGTGCGCGATGAAAGCCGGATCGTCGCCGCCCTCCTCCATGCAGGCATCCAGATACAGGGCGATGTCCTCCTCGGTGCGCAGGTGCTCGGCGCTATCCCATTTGCGGAACGTTGCGGTAGTCATCGTTCACCCTCTCCACTGTTTGGCAATGGTCTTGGCATCGGCAATATCCGCCGCTTGCGTGCGCTTGTCGCCGCCGCAAAGCAGCACCACCAGCACCATGCCGCGCTGCAGGAAATACACCCGGTAGCCGGGGCCGTGATCGATCCGAAGCTCGCTGACGCCTTCGCCCACCGGCTTCGCGTCGCCCGGGTTACCCATGGAAAGCCGGTCGATCCGGGCCTGAATCCGTCGCTTTGCATGGGCATCGCGCAAGCCCGCGAACCAAGCATCGAATACGCTGCTTGTGATGATTTCGACCATATGTGAACCATGGATCACACAGTGGCGAATGTCAAGCACAGTTCACAGTAATGCCAGGGATTCACTCCCAAGCCGACATTCAGCCAACCGCCCGTCTTCCCCGCCGCAACTCCACCGCCTCCGCCCAGCGCGCGGCCACCTTCGGCGTGGTGATGCACACCGCCGTGTCGGTGACGGTGGTCACCGCGCGCTCCAGCAGCTGGATGTCGGCCTCGTGCTGGCGCGCCACGTGCGGGTCTTCGAAGAAGATCGCGCGGTGGCAGCGGCGTTCCAGCACGAGGTCGGCGATCTGCGCGTCGCCGCCCATCGGGCCGCTCTGGTAGCGGTCTGCCCACGGTTCGCCCTGCGGCCAGCCGCGGCTCCAGGCCAGTTCGTTGAGGCGCGATCCGGTGGTGCCGGTGGCGACGCGGCGGGCGAAGCGCGACAAGGTGTCGAAGTGTTCGGCCGCGTAGGCCAGCATCGCGGGCTTCATCGCGTCGTGGGCGATCAGGGCCAGCGTCTGCGACTCGGGCGCATGCAGGTCGTCGGCGCCGGGGTCGGGCGCCAGCCCGGCGTGCATGCGTTCCAGCTCGATCCAGTCGCGCGCGGAGGCGACGGTGGAGAGGAAGGGCTTGGCGTGGATCACGCACTGGCGCTTGAGCGCCGCCGCCTCGGGGAACACCGAGGACGGATCGACCGGGTCGATCAGGTAGATCGCGCCGTCCAGCGTGCGCGCCGCGCCGTCCATGCCCACCACCTCGGCCACCAGCTTCATCAGGCCGCCCTCGCGGCCATAGGGGTAGCGGCGCAGCGGCGGGTAATCCGCGAGCAGGCCGGCGCGCGCGATCGCGTCGTGGGTGCGGCCTACCGCGTGCAGGCCGAGGCCGAGTTCGCGGATGCCGCGCTCGCAGGCGCGCAGCCAGCGGAACAGCGCCGCGTCGTCGCGGCTGTGGTGCAACTGGTTGGCGGCCAGGCCCAGGCGCATCGTGTTCACCCTCTCGTTGGTTTCGACCGAAGAACCGGCAGCCAGCCCCGATCGAGGCCAGTACCACCGCAACGAGGAAGAAGCCGAACCGACGCCGGTTCGGCATGCAGCGGCAGGCACGCGGGACGAGACAGGCGTGGCCCGCATTGTCGGCGACATCGCGGGCGCCGGCCAGCGATGCGGCAAGCACCGATCCCGGACACGACCGCGGCGCGCCGGTCGCCCGGCGCGCCGCGGTCCGGTGTTGCCTGGATTACAGATCGACCTTCACGCCGAGGTTGAAGAAGCGGCCGACGATGCCCTCCTGCGACCAGGTGGGGTTGTAGTTGGTGCCCGGGCCCGCGTAGTTCGCGGGGTCGAACGGCGGCAGCTTGTTGAACGCGTTCAAGATCGAGCCGGTGATGCTGACGTGGTCGTTGATCGCGTAGCTTCCGGTCAGGTCGAAGAAGGTGGCCGCCTTGATCCGGCAGTTGGCCGGGAACGGCGTGCCGGCCGGCGTGGTGGTGATGCACGAGCCGGGGCCGATGCCCACGTCCTCGGCGATCTGCGCATAGCCGCTGGTGCGGTACAGCGTGCCGGTCACGGTGAGCGGACCCCAGATGACCGTGTTCGCCCACGAAGCGCGCAGGCGCGGCGTGCCGGCGCCCGAGGACAGGTTGTACGGGCCCTGGGTGCCCACGTAGCGCTGCTTCGAGCCGTCCGGCAGGGTCAGCGTCCAACTGAAGACATTGGTGGCATTCAGCTCGCTGACGTACTTGACGCCGTTGCCGAAGGTCCAGTGCCCCTGCAGGTCCAGGTCGATGCCGGTGGTCTTGAGCTGGTTCGCGTTGACGTATTCGCCGATCACCTCTATCGGACGCGGCTGCGCGTTCGGGAACTGCGGATCGGGCACGTCGGGCACCACGGTGACGCCCGGCGCCTGCGGCGTGCCGGCGTAATAGGCGTCGAGCGCGGCGCCCGTCTGCGACTGCACGATCACCCCGGTCTTCTTGATGCTGTAGTAATCCAGCGAGGCGCTCAGCCAATTGGTCGGCTGCACCACCACGCCGAACGTGAAGTTGGTGGCCTTCTCCGGCTTGATGTTCTTGTTCGCCAGGGCATTCTCGCCAAGGGCGTACGGCTGCACGTAACCATTGTTGCCGTGCATGGCCTGGAACGCGGGCGGCGGCGTGTAGGTGACGAAACCCAGCGACGCACTGGAACCGTTCTCGGCGAACGACGGCGCGCGGAAACCCTTGGACCAGGTGCCGCGGATGGCGAGCCAGTCCATCGGTTTCCACTTGATGCCGAGTTTCGGCGAGAAGTTGTTGCCCACGTCGGAGTAATGGTCGAAGCGGCCGGACGCATCGACTTCCAGCGAATTGAGCAGCGGCGCATCCAGCTCGGCGTAGAAGCCGCTCACGTCGCGGCTGCCCTTGGTGTGGGCGTTGCCCAGGCCCTGGAACTCGAAGTTGGGGTTCAGCGTCGGATCGTTCTGTGCCTCATGGCGGAACTGCGCGCCCACGGCAAGGCCAAGGCTGCCGCCCGGCAGGTTGAAAAGCTCGCGGTTGGCGCTGAGGTCCAGCGAGTCGAGGTCGGAGGTCGAGGTTTTCGAATAGCCCGGCGCCAGCGTCGCGCGGATCGCCGGCGAGTTCGCCGAAGGATTGGCGAAGTTGTAGGTGCCGTTGGCCACCGCGTCGAGCAGGGCGTTGTAGCTGATGAAGCCGTACTGGTCCGTGCCCAACCAGGTGTGGTTGATCACCGCCGCGACATCCCAGTGCCAGTCGTCGAACTGGCCGCTGACGCTGCCCACGAGGCGCGCGTTGTGGTTGTTGTAGTTGAATCCGTTCGGGATGTCGCCGAACGCATAGTTGATAGCCGCGGGTACCGCGAACGGATTGGAGGGATTGCCCACCGGCAAGGTGATCGCGTCGGTGTTGTTCGGGATGGAATTCTGGATCTGCGCGGGCGGCCCCACGGTCCAGGTTTTCGCCTGGAAATAGCTGGCCGACAGGTAGGCCGTGGTGGTGTCGTCGAGCTTGACGGTGAAGCGCCCGTACAACCCGCCCTGCTCCATCGCCGGCTGCAGCTGGCCGTACTGCGAGGCCAGGTTCTGCTGGCAATAGCTGCCCGGACTGTTCGGGTCGTTCGTCACCAGCGTTTCATAGGGGTCGCCCGCGCAGCTGCGCAGCGGCTGGATGTTGCCGCCGGTGGACGGCGTGACCGAACCGTAGATCGAACCCACCGCATTGGAAGGCACGCCGGGATTCGGGCCGCCGAGCGGGCTCAGGTTGGTCGTGTTGTACGGGAACGGCCGCTGGTTCACCCGGATGCTGTTGTCCTTCTGGAACTGCGCGCTGAAGTAGGCGTTGTAGTGGTCGGTGTCCAGGTCGCCGCCGCCGGCCAGCAAAGTGGCCTTGCGGGTGAAGCCGCCGCCGCGCTGCGAGGTGCCGACGTCGGCGGTGGCTTCCACGCCGCGGAAGTGCGGCTTGAGGATCACGTTGACCACGCCGGCGATCGCATCGGCGCCGTACAGCGACGAGGCACCGTCCTTCAGCACCTCGATGCGCTCGACCGCGGCGAGCGGAATGGTGTTCAGGTCGACGAAGGAGCGCTCGCCGTCGTCCGACACCGCGTAGCTGGCGTTGCGATGGCCGTCGATCAACACCAGGGTGGAATTCACGGTGAGGCCGCGCAGGGCCACGCCGGACGCGCCGGCCGCGAAACCGTTCGTGAACGCGTTCGGGATCGAGCCGCTGTTGTCGGCGGAAATCGCGCGCACCACGTCGGACAGTGTGGTCAAGCCGCTGCGCTGGATCTGCACCGCCGAGATCACCGTCACCGGCGAGGTGGTCTCCACGTCGATGCGCGGTATCGCCGAACCGGTCACCACGACGGTCTGCAACTGTTGCGCCTGTTGCGCCGACGGCTGCTGCTGCGATGACTGCTGCTGCGTGGACTGCTGCTGCGTTGGCGAAGCCGGCGGCGGCGCACTTTGCGCAAAGGCCGCAGCCAGCGGGGTCATCGCCAGACCGGCGAGGGAAACCATCGTCATGCATTTCATGGGCAAACCTCCGGCGTGGGGAACCGTGGCGAGGTGCTCGCATGACTCGAGGGCGTGCAACAGCATCCCTGTCTCGATGCGGGAACGCGTTGCTGCAAGTGCCGACGGGCGTGGGGACGCAGGCAACCGTCGCTGAATGTCCGGACTACTCCCCGTGCACGGTCATTGCAAGTGACCGTGGCGAATCGCGTTCACGCGCCATTTCCGAATGTCGCGCCTTTGTGTCGAGCCAGGCTCCGGGTTGATGCAACCAACCCCGCATCACGCCACGGCCTTCCATACGTCCAAATGAAAGGCCTTGCATGGCGACGCAGCACGAACGCCGGCAACTGCGCCGCAATTTCTCGCGCCGCGCATCGCATCTTCCTTTTGTTGCATGGCTGTCATGCGCGCGGTCCAGCATCCCGCGCCGTGCCTCGCCCTTCCCATTCCCCGGACCCGTCCATGCCCTTGCCCGCCTCGCGCTCCCGCGGCCCCGCCCTGCTCGCCCTCTCCATCGCCGTCGCGCTGGCGTCGCCGGTCCACGCCGACGACGCGCCCCGCGCGCAGCCCGCGCCGGCCACCGTCGACGGCAGTTCCGCATCGCCGCAGGACGCCCGGCGCCTCGACGCGGTGCAGGTGAGCGCCACCACGACCACCGTCGTCGTGCCCACCCAGGCCTCGACCATCGCCACCGAGCCGCAGTCGCTGATCGGCAGCCTGTACCTCAAGGAGAACATTCCGCCCAGCGGCGACTACACCGATGCGATCGCGGTCTCGCCCAGCGTCTCCACCGTGGCGCCGAACGGCCCCGGCCTGATGGAGGCGGCGCAGGTCAACCTGCGCGGCTTCAACGACGGCGAATACAACGTCAGCTTCGACGGCATCCCGTGGGGCGATTCGAACGACTTCACCCACCACTCGACCAGCTACTACACCAACCGCGACACCGGCGGCATCGTGGTCGACCGCGGCCCCGGCACCGCCGCCACGCTGGGCAACGCCACCTTCGGCGGCACCGTGGCGGTGAGCTCGAAGGAGCCGGGCGCGGATTTCGGCATCGAGCCCTGGCTCAGCTTCGGCAGCTGGAACACCCGCACGGAGGGCGCCGAACTCGACACCGGCCGCATCGACCGGAGCGGCGGCACCACCGCGCTGCTGATCGCGCAGAACGGCGATTCGGACGGCTATCTGAGCTACGCCGGGCAGCGCCGGCAGAACGCGATGGCGAAGATCGTGCAGCCGCTCGGCGAGCACCTCACGCTGAGCTTCATGGGCCTGTACAACAAGCTGCACCAGTACGTGCCGTTCGGCGCCACGCTGGCCGAGCTGCAGCAGTACGGCCCGGACTACGGCCTCAACAACGACCCCGCCAGCCAGAACTACTACCGCTACAACCGCGACGAGATCAACACCGACATGGGCTACGTCGGCCTGCACTACGCCGACGACGGCTGGACGGTCGACGACAAGCTCTACACCTACGGCTACAACCACTTCGGCTTCAACGGCGTGGACCCCAACGGCGAGACGCCGAACGGCACGGTGTACGGCGCCAACGACGTGCCCGGCCAGCGCATGCGCAACTGGTACCGCTCCTGGGGCGACATCTTCCGCCTGGCGAAGGAACTCGGCCCGGGCGAGCTGCACGCCGGCTTCTGGTACGACCACCAGGACAACCTGCGCTGGCAGGTCGAGACCGACGAGACGCTGGATGGCGCGCTCAACGGCATCCCCGCCGGCGCTGCGGTCGACCGCCGCATGAACGACACGCTGCGCACCTTCCAGCCCTACCTCGAATACCAGTGGAATTTCGCCGACACCGCCTGGCTCACCGGCGGCGTGAAGTACGTGAACTTCCGCCGCAGCATCGACGCCACGGTGAACCAGAAGACCGGCCAGCCGCTGCAGTACGGCAAGACCTGGAGCAAGGCGCTGCCCTCGCTCGCCGTGCACTGGGAGTTCATGCCGGACTGGACCGCCTACGCGCAGTGGGCCAAGGGCTTCCTCGCGCCCAACCTCAACACCTTCTACACCACCGACCCGCGCGCCAGCGACGTGAAGCCGCAGGGCACCACCAACATCCAGCTCGGCACCGTCTGGAGCGACGACCGCCTGAGCCTCTCCGCCGACGTCTACCACATCGACTTCAGCAACAAAGTGGAGAAGCGCAAGGTCGGCGGAATCACCTGGTTCTACAACGCCGGCGGCGCCACCTACAAAGGCCTGGAGCTGGAGGGCAGCTATCGGCTCGGCGCCGGCTTCAGCCTGTACGCGAACGGCTCGCTCAACCGCGCGATCGACAAGGACACGAACCAGTGGCTGCCGAACGCGCCGCACAAGACCGCGGCGCTGGGTCTGATCTACCGCGACGGCCCGCTGTATGCCGCGCTGGTCGACAAGTTCGTGGGCCAGCGCTACGGCGACAGCGGCCAGACCCAGCGCATGGGCGGCTACGCGGTCACCAATTTCTCCGCCAGCTACACCTTCGATCTGGCCGGCGACGGCATCAAGGACGTGCGCGTCGGCCTGCAGGTCGGCAACGTGTTCGACAACCAGCACATCGTCGACCTCGCCGGCTACACCGCGCAGGACAACACGCCGATGTACTTCACCATCCCCGCGCGCAACTACCAGCTCACGCTGTCGGCGAGGTTCTGACGATGCGCAAGACGATCCTGGTCCCGCTGCTGCTGCTCGCCGCGCTGCCCGCGTTCGCCGCCGACGGCCCCGCGGTCGACCTCGCGGCGCTGCTGCCGCCGCCGCCCGCGTCCGGTTCGCCGGCGGCACGGCGCGACCTGCAGGGCGTACTCGACGTGCAGGCGCACCGCACGCCCGCTGAGGCCGCCGCGGCGCGAGCCGACGAGGCGCACAGCGTGTTCCGCTACGCCGACGTGTTCGGCGCGGCGTTCACGCCGCAGGAGCTACCGCGCACGGCGGCGCTGTTCGCCCGCGTGGTGGCTTACGACAAGGGCGAGGTGAAGGCGGTGAAGGCGTACTGGCACCATCCGCGCCCCGCGCTGGTGTCGCACGCGGTGCATCCGCTCAGCCAGGAGCGGCCGGACGACTGGAGCTACCCCAGCGGCCACTCCACCCTGGGCTACACCGAGGCGGTGCTGCTGGCGAACATGGTGCCGGAACGGCGTGCGGCGATCTTCGCCCGCGCCGACCTGTACGCGCAGCACCGCATCGTGATGGGCGTGCACTACCCCAGCGACGTGGAAGCCGGCCGGCTCGCCGGCACTGTGCTCGGCGGCCGTCTGCTGGCCGATCCGGCCTGGCAGGCGGATTTCGACGCGGCGCGCGCCGAGCTGCGCGCGGCACTGCAACTGCCGGCCGAGCCGGCCGCCGCGGCGCTCGCCGTCCATTGACGCCGCCCGCCCGTGAACGGCCGCCCGCGGACGGCTCGCCCCCGCCCGCGGGCTCGGCGATAATCGGCCGATGCCCAGCCCCGTCCGCGTCGCCCGCCTCCCCGCCCTCTCCGTCGTGGCCCTCGGCGCCGCCCTCGTCTTCGTCCCGGCACAGGCGCGACAGGACAAGGCCCAGACCGAGCAGGCGGCCGCGAAACAGAAGCTGGGCAGCGTGCAGCAGCAACTGCAGGCGCTGGACAAGCGCCAGGCCGCCACCGCCGCACGCCGCGACGAGCTCAACGCACAGCTGGCGAAGCAGACCACCGCGCTGGCCGCCGCCGCGCGCGCACTGCGCCAGACCGACGCCGAGATCGCCGCCAAGCAGCAGCAGCTGGAACAGCTGCAGCAGCAGCGCGCCGAGCTCAAGCAGAAGCTGGACGGCCAGAAGGCCGCGATCGCCGACCTGCTGCGCGCCAGCTACGCGCTGGGTCACGGCTCGGACCTGCGCCTGCTGCTGGACAACGAGGACGTGGGCCGCATCGCACGCGCGCTGGTCTACTCGCAATACTTCCAGCAGGACCGCGTGCGGAAGGTGCAGCAGCTGCTGGCCAGCCTCGCCCAGTTGCAGACGCTGGAGGCGCAGATCGCCGCCGAGCAGCAGGCGCTGCAGGCCCAGCGCAGCCAGCGCGAGCAGCAGAACAAGCAGCTGGCGCAGCAGCGCGCCACGCAGCAGAAGCTGGCCGCCGAAACCGACGCCACCTACCAGGACCAGGCGCAGCGACTCGCCGCGCTGAAGCAGGACGAGCAGTCGCTCAACAACCTGGTCGGCAAGCTGCAGAAGCAGATCGACCAAGCCATGCGCGAAGCCGCCGCGCGCGAGGCCGCACGCCAGGCCGCGGCGAAGAAGCACGGCGGCAAGGCGCCGCCGCCGCTCGCGGTGGGCGGCGCGGGCGCCAACATCCGCGGCAACCTGCCCTGGCCCGCGGCCGGCGAGGTGCACAGCTACGGCAACGGCGTGCTGATCCGCGCCGCCGGCGGCAGCGAGGTGCATGCGGTGGCGAACGGCCGCGTGGTCTACGCCGGCTTCCTGCGCGGCTACGGCATGCTCTTGATCCTCAACCACGGCAACGGCTGGATGAGCATGTACGGCAACAACGAAACCCTGCTGCACGGCGTGGGCGACGCGGTCAGCGCCGGCCAGGCGGTGGGCACGGCGAGCGCGCCCACCGGCGTCAACACCGGCGTGTACTTCGAACTGCGCCGCGACGGCCAGCCGGTCGATCCGCGCAGCTGGCTGGGCCAGCACCGCTGAATCGTCGGTTCAGCCTGCACCGTTGACGGGCGCCCGCCGTCGTCGCAGGCTGGCAACGTCAAGGCCCGCCACCGGAACGGCGGGCGTCCCCTTTCCCCGGAGTCGTCCCATGCGGTTTTCCACCTACAGCCTGTGCGCCCTGCTGCTGGCGGCGCCGTTCGCGCATGCGCAGACCGCGCCGGCGCCGGCCGCGAGCGCGCCCGAGCCGCCCACCGAACTGGCACCCACCCACGTGCGCGCGGATGCGCCCGCCAAGCCCGGCGACAACCAGGTCGACCTGCAGGACATCCGCCGCTTCAGCCGCGTCTACGACATCGTGCGCCAGGCCTACGTGGAGCCGGTGAGCAACCACGCGCTGATGAAGGACGCGATCACCGGCATGCTCGCCGGGCTCGACCCGCACAGCGAATACCTCGACAAGGAAGGCCTCGCCCAGCTCGACGAGGACACCACCGGCCAGTACAGCGGCCTCGGCATCGAGGTGCTGCAGCAGGACGGCGGCCTCCTGATCGTCACCCCGATCGACGACACGCCCGCCTCGCGCGCCGGCATCCGCCCCGGCGACAGCATCGTGAAGATCGACGGCGTGCTGGTCGACCCGCAGAACGTGGACGACATGTTCAAGAAGCTGCGCGGCAAGCCCGGCAGCAAGATCACGCTCACCATCGTGCACAAGGGCAGCGACAACCCGGTGGACCTGCACCTGGTGCGCGAGAACATCGCGATCACCAGCGTCAAGGTGCATCAGCTCGATCCGGGCTACGACTACATCCGCATCACCCAGTTCCAGAGCGACACCGCCGCCGACCTCGAACGCAAGCTCGGCGCGCTGATCGCCAAGGACGGCGCGCCCAAGGGCGCCGTGCTCGACCTGCGCAACAACCCCGGCGGCCTGCTCACCGCCGCGGTGGGCGTGAGCGACGATTTCCTGAACTCCGGCACCATCGTCACCACCCGCGGCCGCCTGCCCGACTCCAACATGAGCTTTTCCGCGCACCCCGGCGATCTCCTGAATGGCGCGCCGCTGGTGGTGCTGGTGAACCACGGCACCGCCTCCGCCGCCGAGATCGTCTCCGGCGCGTTGAAGGACAATCACCGCGCGCTGCTGATCGGCCAGCGCACCTTCGGCAAGGGCGTGGTGCAGACCGTGCTGCCGCTGGACGCCGACCACGCGGTGAAGCTCACCACCGCGCGCTACTACACGCCCAACGGCACCTCGATCCAGGCCGAAGGCATCAAGCCCGACATCCCGCTCGCCGACCTCAGCGTGCGCAAGGCCGATGCGGCGGCCGAGCTGATCAGCTCCGAAGCCGACCTGCCCAACCACCTCGCCAACGAAAACGCCAAGGCCGGCACCAACATCGACAACGACGGCAGCGCCGCCGAAGCGAAACTCGCCACCAGCGACTACGCGCTGGCGCAGGCGCTGAACGTATTGAAGGGCATGGCGCTGGGGCGCGGGGCGGCGGTGCCGGCGGCGAAGTAGGCGTCGACACCCGGACATGCCGCTCACCGCAGGGGCGCACCCTGTGCGCGACTGATAAGGAACGAGTGGAGAGGAGTGAGAAGCGAGAGAGAGCGTACAGCTCGCACCTCGGGCTTTTCTCTCACTCATCACTCTTCTTCACTCGCTTCCCGCTTTCGCGCACAGGGTGCGCTCCTTTACAGCCGCCCACCTTGGTCCGCACCCGTGGGTCGGGATTCATCCCGACTGGCCGCGCCTTGCCGTTCGGGCGTGTCGGGCTGAAGCCCGACCTACAGGCGCCGCCTCGCTTCTCACGTCCGTGGGTCGGGATTCATCCCGACCGGCCGTGCCTTGCCGTTCGGGCGTGTCGGGCTGAAGCCCGGCCTACAGGCGTCCGCCTCGGTTCTCACGTCCGTGGGTCGGGATTCATCCCGACCGGCCGTGCCTTGCCGCTCGGGCGTGTCGGGCTGAAGCCCGACCTACAGGCGCCCGCCTCGGTTCTCACGCCCGTGGGTCGGGATTCATCCCGACCGGCCGCGCCTTGCCGCTCGGGGATGTCGGGCTGAAGCCCGACCTACAGGCGCCCGCCCTGGTCGGCGGCGAGCAGCTCCGCCGGCAACGGCAGCATGTCCATGCCGCGCGCGAACAGCATCGCCTGGAAGCGCTCGCCCATCTGCTCGGGCAGGGTGAGCCGCTTCACTTCCTGCGCGAGGCGATAGCGCGCCGCCTCGTCGGCGGCTTCGGCATGCGCGGCTTCGAACGCCTCCTGCAGGCCGCTGGCGATCAGGAACTGCGCCTGCGGCAAGTAGGCGGCCACGCCGAAGCCGGCGCTGTTGCCGGCCTCGGCCAGCGCGGTGAAATCCACCGAAGCGGTGAGGTCGTTGAGGCCGGGCAGCCACAGCGGATCGTGGTGCGCGTGATGGCGGTAATGCGCCATCAGCGTGCCGTCGCGGCGTTCGGGCTGGTAGAACTCGCGGCGCACATAGCCGTAGTCCACGAACAGCATCACGCCGGCCTCCAGCGCGCCGGCCACCGCCTGCAGCCAGTACGGCAGCTGCGGCAGGATCTCGGTGCGGTAGCCGTCGGCGAAGTCCGCGCCAAGGTCGCGCTCGACGTGGCGCACCGCGCCGGCAACCAGTGCGTCGGCAGGGCGATCCACGCGCATCAGCCGGCCCTCGCCATCCAGCGCCACGTGTTCCTCGTACACCTCGCCGTCCTTCATCGCGATGCGCGTGGCGGGCAGCGCGTCGATCACCTCGTTCGCGAACAGCACGCCGCGCCAGTCCTGCTCGGGCGGGCGATCCAGCCACTCGACGCGCGCATTCAATTCGCCCGGCAAGGCGGCGACGAGGCGTTCGCGCTGGCGTTCGCGCAGGTCGGCGCTGGGTTCGAGGATGAGGTAGCGCCGCGGCAGCACGCCGGACGCGGCGAACGCCTTCAGCGCCGCTTCCGCGAACGCGCCGCTGCCGCCGCCCAGTTCGAGGAAATCCGCCTCCTCGCCCAGCGCGGCCAGTACCGGCGCCACCGCGTTCACCACGCAGCGCGCGAACAACGTGCCCAGCTCCGGCGCGGTGACGAAATCGCCGGCCTCGCCGAACTTGGTCTTGCCCGCGCTGTAGTAACCCAGCCCCGGCGCGTACAGGCTGCGCTCCATGAACTGCGCGAACGGCATCGGCCCGTGCGCGGCGACCTGCTCGCGCAACTGGCGCAGCAGGCGATCGGAATGCGCGCGCTCATCGGCGGAGGGTTCGGGGAGTCGGGAGGCCATGGGGGCGTCGGTCGTGTTTCGTCGGAGGGCGAAGGATAGCGGATGCGTGGTCGTGGTCTGTTGGGGCTTGCCGCAAGCGACAAAGCGGTTTCGTGCGCCTGCCGCAAGAAACCGCTTTGTCACTCGCGAAAGCGCGAAAATAGAGCCCCTCTCCCCCAGCCCCTCTCCCACACGTGGGAGAGGGGAAATGCGCGTCGCGGCAGGCGTCCGAAACCGCTTTGTTCCTTGCGAAAGCGCGAAAGCAAATGCCCCCGACTCCACAACTGGGCGGTAGCCCAAATCAGAAATCTTTCTGCAAGCTCAGATACAACCCGCGACGCGGACCAAACTGCGGCGCCCCCACGCCCACACCGGTGCCATCGCGCAGCTCATACGTGCGATCCAGCGCGTTGATCAGCGCGAGCTGGGTGTGCAGCTTGCCGAAGCGGTCGAACGCGAAGTCGTGCGACACATTGAGGTTCAACTGGAAATACGCCGGCAGACGCGCGCCGTTCGGCACCGCGCCGTCGCGGCGCAGGCCGCTGCCGAACAGGTAGTCGGCGCCGAACCGGGTGTCATCCGAAAGCGCATAGCTGAGGCCGCCGGAGGAGGTGTACTTCTGGTCGTGGTCGAGGTGGATGTAGTTGGCGGCGATGTACGCCAGGTCGTCCGGGCTGAAGTTGTACTGGCTGGTGATGACGTCCTTGCCCATTGCCTTGCCGTACGCGAAGTTGAACCAGCCCGACCACGGCCCGCTGGCGTAGTTCGCGGTGAACTCCACGCCGGCCACGCGGCCGCGGCGGTAGTTGAAGGTGGAATACACCAGCGCCTGGCCGAACTGACCTTCGTCCTGCAGGCGATGCACCTCGCGATAGTAGCTGTCCAGGCCCAGCGTCCACGCGTCGCCGAGGTTCTGCGACACGCCCACGTCGAAGTAGTCCGCGCGCTCGGCCAGCGGGGTGTTGTCGCCGTAGTTCTTCACCGCGTTGGTGGTGCCTTCGAAAGCCGCGATGTTCGCCGCGGTGATCATCTCGGTGGCGGGCGGCGTGAAGTAGCGCGAATAGCCGGCGTGCACGGCGGTGCTGCCGCTGGCCTGCCAGACCACGCCGAGGCGCGGGCTGAGCTGGCTCTGGGTGGTGCCGAAGGCCTTGTACGTGTCGCCGCGCAGGCCGTAGTTCACGGTCCAGTCCTGGCCGATGCTCCACTCGTCCTGCACGTAGGCGGACCAGGTCTTCGCCACGATGCGGTCGCCGGTGAAGATGCCGAACGGCGTGGTGCTGGTTTGCGCGCCGTCGGCGTCGGCCGGGAACACCAGCGAGTCCGTGTTCGCGGTGGCGCGGTCGAAGCTGCCGTACACGCCGTAGCGCAGGGTGTGGGTGTCGTTGAGCGGCGTGGAGAAATCCGCCTGCAGCGTGCTCGTGCGGTCGTTCCGGCGGATCGTGCCGGCCACGCCGTTGAAGATCAGGTCGCCGACGGCGTCGGGGAGGTACTGCAGGCCGCTGTAGCGCTGGCCCAGCGAGACCTGGTAGCCGGTCGCGCCCAGCTTGCCCTGCAGCGACAACACGCCGAAGCGGGTCTGCTCGTGCTGGCGCTGGTCGAGCTCGGTGGAGTCGAAGTTCGTGACGTCGAGACCATTCTTGTCCAAATACGCGAACTGCGGCGTGGCGCCCGGCCGGTTCGGGATCTGGAAGCGGTTGTTCGCGGCGCCGAACATGAAGCTGAGGCGCGTGTCGTCGTTGACCAGATAGCTCAGCGTGCCGAACGCCTTCGCCTGGTTGGTGTGGTCGTGGATCGGCGTGCGGCTGGCCGTGGGGTTCTCGATGCCCACGTCGTTCTCGAGATAATTGCCGGTGAGGTACCAGCTCCAGCGCTCGCTGCTGCCCCAGATCGAGGCGTTCGGGTTGAGCGTGCCGAACGAGCCGGCGGTGACGCCCACGCTGCCGCCGTTGCCGAGGTCGTGCCCGCTCCGGGTGGTGATGTCCACCACCGCCGCGGTACGCAGGCCGTACTGCGCCGGCAGCGCGCCGTCGAGCAGGCTCACGCTGCGGATCGTGCGCGCGTCCAGCGTCTGGCCGAAGCCGGAGATCGACTCGGGCACGATCACGCCGTTGATGCGGTACTGCAGGTTCGCGTGGTCGCCGCGCACGTGCAGGCCGCCGTAGGAGTCCTGCACCACGCCCGGCGCCTGCAGGATCACCTGGTTCACCGGCGTGGACGCGCCCAGCGGCAGCTGCGCGATCGCCTTCTGGTCGATCACGTACTGGCTGCTGCCGGTGTCCGGCGACAGCGCGTTGCGCGCCTGGTCCAGCGCGGCGGAGACGCTGATCGCGCCGAGTTCGCGCACGCTGGGCGCGGGGTGGTTGCGCGTGGCGCCCGGGCTGCCGTCCGTGGCCGTGTCGCCGGTGGCGGTCGCGGCGGCATCGCCGGCGTGCGCGGGGACGGACAGCGCGCACAGTGCGACGGCAAGGCTCAAGGCAAGCGGGGAAAACTGCATGGACGGGATTCCAGGTTGTCGTTGGCGGCGCTGCGCGCCGGGCCGCTTTGCGTAATGTTATAACATTACCAGCCTGAGCCAAGGCCGAACCGGGCCACAAGTCATGCACCGCGACGCGGCGGCCGTTGATCCGCGCTTCATGGCGAGCGCCTAGACTGGCCTCCTCGCGCGCCACGCCCGCGCGCCCACGGAGTGCGCCATGAACCCGCGACACCCGCCCGGACCGGACCGCGCCGACGGGAGCCGCCAGGTGCCCGCCGTGATCGTCCGGCACGAGGAGGCGAACCGGATCACCCGGGCGATCCTCGACTTCGTCAGCAACATCCCCGACAGCAAGGTGGACGGCGCCGCCGATCCGCGCGCGCAGGCGCGGCAGATCGCCGGCCGTGCCGCCCAGCGCGCCGCGCTCACCGCCGGCACGCTGGCGCTGCCGCCCGGTCCGCTGGGCTGGCTCACCGTGCTGCCGGAACTGGTAACGATCTGGAAGCTGCAGGCGCAGATGGTCAGCGACATCGCCGCCGCGTTCGGCCGCCACGCCGAACTGGGCCGCGAGCAGATGCTGTACTGCCTGTTCCGCCACACCGCGGCGCAGGCCTTCCGCGACCTGGTGGTGCGCATGGGCGACCGCCTGCTGTTCCGCCGCATGTCGCAGACGGTGGTGGAGCGCGTCGCCAAGCAGCTGGGCGTGAAGCTCAGCCGCCGCGCAGTGGGCGAAGGCGTGTCGCGCTGGCTGCCGGTGATCGGCGCGCTGGGCGTGGGCGCCTACGCGTACTACGACACCGGACAGGTGGCCGCCACCGCGATCGAGCTGTTCGGTGGCGGCATCGAGCGCGAAGGCGAAGATGCGCCGGCAGCAGCGCCGCCATCGCGTGCGCGCAAGCTCGCCGGCGCCGTGCGCAAAACCATCTCGCGCAAGCGCGGCACGCCCACGGACGAAGCCTGAGCGCCGCCGCGGATGACGCGGCGGCGGCGATCCGGCAAGCTGTCGCCCATCGTCGCCGCGCAGGAGCCGCCGCATGCCGCCCAGCCAGGATCGCCCCGTCGCGCTGATCACCGGTGCCGGCAAGCGCGTGGGTGCGGTGATCGCGCGCACCTTGCACGCGGCCGGCTACGAGCTCGCCCTGCACTGCCGTCGCTCGGTGGACGAGGCCGAGATGCTGGCCGCCGAGCTGGAAGCCGCGCGCGCCGGCAGCACGCTGGTGCTGCAGGCCGAGCTGGCCGATCCGCATGCGCTGCCCGCGCTGGTCGACACCGCGCTGGCCCGCTACGGCCGGCTCGACGCGCTGGTCAACAACGCCTCGGCGTTCTTCCCCACGCCGGTGGGCGCAGCCAGCGTGGCGCAGTGGAACGAGCTGTTCGCCTCCAACGCGCAGGCGCCGTTCTTCCTCGCCCAGGCCGCCACGCCCGCGCTGCGCGCCACGCGCGGCGCGATCGTGAACCTCGTGGACATCTACGCCGAACGCGCGCTGGCGGACCACCCGATCTACTGCATGGCCAAGGCCGCGCTGGCGGCGATGACGCGCGCGCTCGCGCTCGACCTCGCACCCGACATCCGCGTCAACGGCGTGGCGCCCGGCGCCGTGCTGTGGCCCAGCGACGGCAAGCCCTACGCCGACCAGCAGGCAATGCTGGCGCGCACGCCGCTGGCCCGCGCCGGCGCGCCCGAGGACGTGGCCGGCGCCGTGCGGTGGCTGCTGTGCGACGCGCCCTACGTGACCGGGCAAATCATCCGCGTGGACGGCGGGCGCACGCTGACGGTGTAGGCGAGACACCCTCGCTGGGCTTTGCGCGCGCCGCAAGCGACAGGCTTGCTTCGCCAGCCGGCGATAGCCAAGACATCGCAAGCACTCGCCCCTCACCCCGGCCCTCTCCTCGCTCCTCAAAGCCGCGGCCATCCATGACCGCTCCCCGCGTGCCCCAGCGGGGAGAGGGAGAGTGGCGTCAATCCAGCGCGCGCACACGGAAATTGCGCCCCTTGATGCGCCCGGCGCGCAGCCGCTCCAGCGCCTTGGCCGCCAGCGCGCGGCCGATTGCCACGTAGGCGCGGGTGGCGAAGACGTCGATCTTGCCGATGTCCTTCGCATCCAGCCCGGCGTCGCCGGTGAGCGCGCCGAGGATGTCGCCGGGGCGCAGCTTGTCCTGGCGGCCGGCGTCGATCACCAGGGTCCGCATCGGCGCGAGGTGCAGCGTCTTGCCGCGCGGCGGGGCGAGTTTCAGCGTGCACCACGGCAGCGGCGCGCCCTGCGCTTCCTCGATGTTCGCCGCCTTCGGCCGCTCGCGCGGCGTGCACAGGGTGATCGCGAGGCCGGTTTCGCCGGCGCGGCCGGTGCGGCCGATGCGGTGGGTGTGGGTGTCGGGGTCGTGCGCGATGTCGTGGCTGACCACCAGCGGCAGCGCGGCGATGTCGAGGCCGCGCGCGGCCACGTCGGTGGCCACCAGCACGTTGCAGCTGCGGTTGGCGAAGCGCACCAGCACCTCGTCGCGGTCGCGCTGTTCCATGTCGCCGTGCAGGGCGAGCGCGGAAAAGCCGCGGCGGTCCAGTTCCTGTGCCACCGCGTCCACGTCCTTGCGCATGTTGCAGAACACCAGTGCGTGCTGGCCGCGCTCGCCGCTCAGCAGCTGCGCCAGCGCGTCGAGCTTGTGCGCCGGCTCCACCTCGATGAACTGCTGCTCGATCGCGGGCTTCGCTTCGGTGGGCACCTCGACGGTGATCGCGACCGGCTCCTGCTGCACGCGCTGGCTCACCGCACGGATTTCGTCCGGGTAGGTGGCCGAGAACAGCAGCGTCTGGTGGTGCTTGGCGATGCGCCCGACGATGTCGTCGATGGCCTCGGAAAAACCCATGTCGAGCATGCGGTCGGCCTCGTCCAGCACCAGCACGCGGATGCCGCCGCCGTGCAGGCTGCCGCGCTTCAGGTGTTCCTGCACGCGGCCGGGCGTGCCGACCACGATGTGCGGGTCGTGCGCGAGCGAGGCCAGCTGCGGCCCCAGCGGCATGCCGCCGCACAGGGTGAGCAGCTTCACGTTGGGGATGTTCGCGGCGAGCTTGCGCAGCGCCTTGCTGACCTGATCGGCCAGCTCGCGCGTGGGGCACAGCACCAGTGCCTGCAGGCGGATCGTCTCCACCTGCAAGGCCTGCAGCAGGGCCAGCCCGAACGCGGCGGTCTTGCCGCTGCCGGTCTGCGCCTGCGCGATCACGTCGCGGCCGGCCAGCATCGGCGGCAGGCTTTGCGCCTGCACCGGCGTCATCTCCGTGTAGCCGAGGGTTTCGAGGCTGGCGAGCAGGGCGGGCTTGAGCGGGAGCGTGGCGAAGGCGGTCATGCGCCATGATCGCATGCGCCGACGCCGTGCCGGTCAGCTCAGCGCGGAATCGATATGGATCTCGCCGCTGAGCACCTTGTGGATCGGGCAGGCATTGGCGATCTGCAGCAGGCGTACGCGCTGCGCGTCGTCCAGCGCGCCATGCACGGCGATACGCCGGCGGATCCGGTTGCTGCCGTCCTCCGGCTTGCCGTCGGGGTTGAAGTCCAGCGCCACCTCGACGCCGTCCAGCGGCCAGCCCTTGCGCGCGGCGTACATCTTCAGCGTGATCGCGGTGCAGGCGCCGAGCGCGGAGAGCAGCAGCCGGTGCGGGTCGGGGCCGCTGTCGCCGCCGCCGAGCGTGGCGGGTTCGTCGGCCAGCCAGGTGTGCCCGCGATCGTCGTGGAAGCGGACGGCATAGGGCGTGTCGGCGATGACGGCCGTGACGGCGGGCGTGGTGTTCACTGGCGGATTCTCCGGTGGGCGATGGACAGGGTGTAGCACGGCCGGCCTGCGCCGTGGTGAACGCGGGCGACTTGCATCCGCGTGCGCGGTCGCGGACCCTGTGCAGCCCGTGTTCCACCGACGCAACGCCATGGACATCGTTTTCATCGAAGACCTGCGCATCGACGCCGTGATCGGCATCTACGACTGGGAGCGCCGCGTGCGCCAGACGCTGGCGTTCGACATCGAGATGGCGTTCGACAACACCGTGCCCGCCGCCAGCGACGACATCGCGCTGACGCTGAACTACAAGGACGTGTCCAAGCGGCTGATCGACTACGTGGGCGCCTCCAGCTTCGGCCTGGTGGAAACCCTGGCCGAGCGCTGCGCCGCGATCATCCGCGAGGAATTCGGCGTGAGCTGGGTGCGGCTGAAGCTGTCCAAGCCCGGCGCGGTGCGCGGCGCGAAGGCGGTGGGCGTGCGCATCGAACGCGGCGTGCGGCCGCAGTGAGCATGGCGCGCGTCTACCTCAGCCTGGGCTCGAACGTCGAGCCGCGGCGCTACCTCAACGCGGCGCTGGACGAGCTGCGCGCGCGCTTCGGCGCGATCGCGGTGTCGCCGGCCTACCGCAGCCGGTCGGTGGGTTTCGACGGCGCGGATTTCGTGAACCTCGCGGTGGGGCTGGATACGGAGCTCGAACCCGCGGCGCTGAACGACTGGCTGCACGCGCTGGAGGATCGCCACGGCCGCCGCCGCGACGTGCCGCGCTATTCCGACCGCACGCTGGACGTGGACATCGTGCTGTACGGCGAGCGCGTGGTCGACGGCCCCGGCCACCTGCAGATCCCGCGCAAGGAGCTGAAGCACGCCTTCGTGCTGAAGCCGCTGGCCGACATCGCGCCGCAGGCGCGCCATCCGCTGGGCGGGCAGACGATGGCCGAATTGTGGGCGGCGTTTCCGCAGGAACGCGAGCCGCTGACGCCCGAGGCGCTATGACCTTCCCGCACTGGTCGCCGCGCCGCGCAGGATGCTAGAAAGACGCCAGCCATCACGATGGGGGAAACGACATGGCCGGCAAGTTTGCCCGCAGCTGGGCATTGATGAAGGCAAGCGCAGGCGTGCTGCGCGAGGACAGGAAGCTGCTGCTGTTCCCGCTGCTGTCGGGGCTGTGCAGCCTCGTGGTGGCGGCGAGCTTCCTGATCCCGGTGGCGCTGGCGATGATCGACCACCACGAGGCGGTGGGCGATTACCGCATGGCGCCGGCCTACTACGCGCTGATGTTCGTGTTCTACCTGGTGCAGTACTTCGTGATCGTGTTCTTCAACACCGCGCTGGTCGGGGTGGCGCTGGCGCGCCTGCGCGGCGAGCCGGCCGGGCTGGACGAGGGTTTCGCGCTGGCGCGTGCGCGGCTGGGCAGCATCTTCGGCTACGCGCTGATCGCCGCCACCGTGGGCCTGCTGCTGCGCGCGCTGCAGGAGCGGCTGGGCCTGATCGGGCGCTTCGTGGTGGGCCTGTTGGGCCTCGCATGGACGGTGGCCACCTTCCTGGTGGTGCCGGTGCTGGCCAGCGAGGACCTCGGCCCGGTCGATGCGGTGAAGCGCAGCGTGGAGCTGCTGAAGCAGACCTGGGGCGAGAACCTGATCGGCAACGCGGGCCTGGGCGTGGTGTTCGGCCTGATCTCCCTGTTCGTGATGCTGCTGGCGGCGCTGCTGGTGGCCGGCGCGGCCGCCACGCAGTCGATCGCGGTGATCGTGCCGGCGATCGCGCTGGCGGTGGTGGCCTTCGTGCTGCTCGGCTTGGTGCAGTCCACGCTGCAGGGCATCTACGCCGCCGCGCTGTACCGCTACGCCGAGTCGGGCGAAGTGGGCAGCGGCTTCGACCAGGCGCTGCTGGAGTCGGCGTTCCGCACCAAGGATTGATGGCTGCCGGGCCGGCTTGCTGCCGGCCCGTCACAGCAACCGGTTGACCAGGCGGTCCAGCCGCACCCGGCTCAGGCGGCGCAGCAGGCGCCGCACTTCCGGCGGGTAGTGCCGCGGGCTTTCCAGCGCGTGGTAGTCGGCGAGCCGTGTGGCGTGCCGGCGCAGCGCGCTCCATTCGGCCTCGTGCATCGCGTGCAAGCGGCGGCCGGGGTCGCGCAGCAGCAGGCCGTTCTCCAGGTCCAGCGCCCAGGCGCGCGGGTTGAGGTTGTGGCCGGTGAGCAGGGCCGCGTCGTCGTCCACCAGCAGGCCCTTCAGGTGGTAGCTGTTGTCACCGTCGCGCCACAGCCACAGGTTCAGCTGGCCGCTGGCGAGCTGGCGCGCATGCGCGCGGGCGAAGCGGCGCAGGTTGTTCTCGTAGAGGTAGGGCAGCAGGCCGATGGTGGTGAACGGCTGCTCCGGCGGGATGTAGAAATCGTTCGCGGTCTTGTCGCCCACCATGATGTCGATGCGGCAGCCGCGCCGCAGCGCGAGGCCGACCGCCGCGCGCACGGAGCGCGGCAGGTTGAAGTAGGGCGTGAGCAGCACCACGCGCTCGCGCGCTTGCTGCAGCAGCGCGAGCACGGTGTCGTTGAGTGCGTTGTCGTTGCGGCCCAGGCCCACCAGCGGCGTTACCGCCACCGCATCGGCCGGCGGCGTTTCGTGCGGCACGGCATAGGCGGCGAACTGCAGCGCCTGGCGCAGCTCGCGGATCGCCGGCAGCAGCGCGCGGGTGGCCGGCGCCTCGGGCGTGTCCAGCCGCGGCACGGCCGGGTTGTCGGCGAAGTGGCGCGCGACGAAATCCGCCAGCGCGTCGGCGAGGCCGCGGTGGCGCAGCAGGTGGTAGCGGTCCAGCCGGTAGCGGCCGTGCCGCGCGAGGTAGACGTCGTTGAGGCTGGCGCCGGTGTACAGCACGGCGTCGTCGATCACCCAGCCCTTGAGGTGCAGCACGCCCAGCAGTTCGCGCCCCTGCACCGGCACGCCGCGGATCTCCACGCCGTCGCCCAGCCGCCGCGCGTATTCGCGGTACATGCCCGCGTTGCCTTCGCTGTGCGCCTGGCCGATCAGGCCGCGGCGGGCGCGGTGCCAGTCCACGTACACGGTGATCCGCAGCGCCGGCTGGCGCGCCTTCGCCGCGTACAGCGCATCGAGCACCTCGCGGCCGCCGTCGTCGTCCTGCAGGTACAGCGCCACGATCACGATGCGCCGCTCGGCCTGCGCGATCAGCTGCAGCAGGGTCTGGCGGAAGGCGGCCGGGTCCGGCAGGGCCGCGATCGCGTCGGCCGGCACGGCGAAGGCGGGCAGCCGCTGCGTGGCCGTGGCGTCGCCGCGGCGGTGCGGCAGCAGGCGGCGGGCGAGCCGGCCCGGGGCGTCGATCAAGCGGTTCATGGCCGCAGATGATGGCAAGCCGGCGCCGGCTTGCCTACCCGCGCACCGCGGCCAGCCGCATCAGCGCGTGTGCGGCTGCACCTCGATCGTGGCGGTCATGCCCGCGGCCAGCACCGTGCCCGCGGGCAGCGCGGCGGGATCGATCGCGATGCGCACCGGCACGCGCTGCGCCAGCCGCACCCAGTTGAAGGTGGGATTGACGTTGGCGAGCAGGTTGGCGCCGGTGGGGTTGTCGTGGTCGGTGATGCCGCGCGCGATGCCGGTGATGCGGCCCCGGAGGTGCGCGCCGCCGGCCATCAGGCGGACGTCGACCGGATCGCCCACGCGCAGCTGCGGCAGCTTGGTTTCCTCGAAGTAGCCGTAGATGTAGTAGCTGTGGCTGTCGACCAAGGCCATGCGCGCGGCGCCGGCGGCGGCGTAGTCGCCCACGCGTACGTCGAGGTTGGTGACGTAGCCGTCCGCGGGCGCGCGCACTTCGGTGCGCTGCAGGTTGAGCCGGGCCAGCTCCACCGCCACCTGCGCCTGCTGCACCGCCGCCAGCGCCTGCTGCGCGGCGGCGCTGGCCTGCTGGTGCGAGGCCTGCGCCCGCTGCAGGCCGGCGCGCGCGTTGTTCGCGGCGGCCACCGCGTTCTGCCGGGCCTCGGCGGAGATCACGCTCTGCTCGGGCATCCTGAGCCGCCGTTGCGCCTGCGCCTCGTACATCTCGTACTCGGTCCGGCTGCCGGCGATCGCGGCGCTGGCAGCCGCGGCGCCGGCGCCGGCCGCGCGCGCGCTGGCCGTGGCCGCGGCGAGGTTCGCCTCGGCCTGCTGCAGGGCGAGCACGTAGCGGTCGCGGTCGATCGTCATCAGCACATCGCCCTTGCGCACGAACTGGTTGTCGTGCACCGGCACGGTGGCGACCAGGCCGGCCACGTCCGGCGCGATCTGCACCACGTCGGCGCGCACGCGGCCGTCGCGGGTCCACGGCGCATACAGGTAGTGCTTCCACAGCGCGTGGCCGAGCACGGCGGCGACGAGCACCACCGCGGCGGTGGACAGGAAGCGCAACAGCGAGGACTTGTTCATGGCGATATTTAGTTGAGCAACAGCAGGCCGGCGAGGCCGAACAGGCAGGCGAACAGGGCGAGGCGGAACAGCGGCGGGTGCCACACGTAGCGGTACAGGCCGTAGCGGCCGATCAGCACGTCCACCAGCGCCATCAGCAGCAGGCAGCCGAGGAAGATCGGCAGCAGGCCGGGCACCAGCACGCCCTGGATGGCGATTTCATGCGGCATGGGCGGGCTCCCCGGCGGGCATCCAGCTGGCCAGCGGCGATTCGTCGTCGCGCAGCGCGCCCAGCAACTGGTACAGACGCGGGCGCAGCGCGGGCGCAGCGGCGCAGACGCCGATCGCTTCGCGCACGGCGTCCTCGGCCTGCTGCCGGCGCACCGCGTCGGGGCCGCGGTACAGCTGCGCCACCGCCTGCACCGCGCGCTCCACCGCCTCGCGCACTTCGGGCGGCGCCGCGCTGGCGCGCAGCTGCTGACGCAGCTCGATCAGCGCGCGCCCGCTCTCGTGCACCGCCAGCGCCCAGGCCAGCAGTTCGCGCGACTCGCGGCTGTCCGGGCGGGTGTGCACGATCGCCTGGTGGAACAGGTCGCGGCTCTCGCTTTCGAAGCGCCACGACAGGCCGTCCAGCGGCGCGCAGGCGGCCTCGACCACCTGCTCGCGCAGGCGGCGGAACTGGCGCCGACGCTGCCAGCCGCTGCCGGTGACGCGCGGCACGAACACGAAGGCCACCGCCGCCAGCGCCACGCCGGCCACTTGCGCGATCGCGTCGTTGAACGCATGCGTGGGGTCGTACACCATCGGGTTCTTCAGCGCGAGGATGTAGACGATGCCGAGCGCGTAGCCGCCGCCGATGCCGGCGTGGCGGGCGTGGGCGGCCAGCCACGGCCCGATCAGCAGCAGCGGCAGGGTCGCCGCGACCAGCATCGCGAAGCCGTCGCTGCCGGGCAGCAGCACGAAGGCGGCGAACAGGCCGGCGAGCATGCCGGCGGCGTAGCCGCCCAGCATGGTGAAGGCGGAGGCCAGCGGGTTCGCGGTCGCCGCGAACAGGCCGCTGAAGATGGTGGCCAGCAGCATCGCGCTGGCGCCGTAGGTCCAGCCGCTGGCGATCCAGAACACGCTCAGCGTGCTCATGGTGAGGAAGCTGCGCAGCACCGCCACCAGCGCGCCGGTGGCGTCGTTGCCGCGGCGGAAGTGCACGCGCTCCACGCCGCCGCGCTGCACGCGCCCGCGCAGCGCCAGCTCCACCTCCACATAGCCGCACAGCTCGTCGAGGAAGCGCTTCAGCACGGTGGCGCCGGTGTCGAACGCCAGCTGCGCGCGCCCCGGCGCCAGATCCGTGCGCAGCTTCGCCTGCAGCGCCGGCAGCTGCTGCGCGCACGCGCGCAGGCGCGGCGCCAGCACCGCCGGATCGTGCAGGTCCGCGGGCGACGTGGTCAGCGCCGCGCCGATCGGGCGGTACAGCGCGATCAGCGCGGCCACCTCCGCATCGCGGCGCTCGCGCTGCAGCCGGTTGATCAGGTGGTGCAGCGACTGGAAGCTGGTCGCCGCCGCCATGTTGTGCTGGTTGAGCAGGCGCATGCGGGTGCTGCGCGCGCGGATTTCCGGATCTTCGAAGATCACCGAGGCGCGCTGGTCCTCCAGCTGCACCGCGGCGCGCACGAAGCGCAGGTGCGCCTGCTCCATCGCCGCGCGCGGGATGCTGCCGCCGGTGGAGCCGCGCACGAAGTCGATGAAATGCGCGAAGTGCTCGCGCGCGCCCTGCCGCAGCACCAGCCGCAGGCGCTCGGGAAACACCAGGTCGCTGACCGTGCCGGCCACCAGCAGGCCCAGCATCACCTCGCTCACGCGCATCAGCGCGGAGTCGAACACGCCGAGCGGGTTGCCGATCGCCGGCAGCGCCACGATCGCCGCGGTGTAGCCGGCGAGCACGAAGCCGTAGGCCTGGAAGTTGCGGTACAGCGTGGCGCCGCCCGCGCACAGGCCCACCCACAGCGACATGCACAGCAGGAACAGCACGCGCTGCTGCGGGAACGCGCACAGCAGCGCCAGCCCGAACGCGCTGCCGCACAGCGTGCCGATCGCGCGGTAGAAACTCTTGGCGCGCACCATGCCGCTGTGCGGGTGCATCACGATGCCCACCGTGATCATCGCGGTGGCCGGCTGCTCCAGCCGCAGCCACATCGCCAGCCATGCGGCGAGGTACAGCGCCAGCACGGTCTTGAACACGAACAGCCAGGCGCGGCCTTCGCCGGCGAACGCCTCCGCCAGCAGCGGCCAGCGGCGCGCCGCCGGCCCCGTCTTCGTCGCCGCCGACGCCATGTCAGCCCCGTTCCAGCTGGTCCAGGAATTTCTTGAGCAGGCGCTCCAGCTGCGCCGCCTCGGCCGGTTTCAGGCCGGCGGCCTGGCGCTCCAGCAGCCCGCAGACCGCGGGCATGAAGTCGTCGATCAGCGCCAGCCCGGCCTTGCTCAGGGCCAGGCTGACCTTGCGCCGGTCTTCGTCGCTGGCGGTGCGCTCGACCAGCCCCTTCTCACACAGGCTGTCCGCAAGCCGCGTGATGTTGGCCGACTTCTCGCCCGCCGCCTCGGCCAGCTGCGTGGGATTGAGCGCGTAGCCCTCGGTGCCGTACAGCATCATCAGGATGTTGTACTCCGGGTGGCTGATGCCCCACGGCTTCAGCAGCGCGTTGGCGTCGTCGTGCACGCGCTTGTAGAGGTGCTTGATCAGGCGCACCAGCACCGCCGGCTCGCGCGGGAACGCGGGCTGGCGCCGGCAGGTGACGGCGAGGCGCTGTTCGGTGGGGGTGAAGCTGCTCATGGCCGAGGCGGGTTTAATGTCTGCGTTTGTATTTCACAAATGAAATATATGGATGTGAATCTTATGCCTCGTCCCGGCAATCCGCAAGCGCCCACGCAAACCGGCATCGGCGCAAACGAACAGGGCGCCCACCGGGCGCCCTGCGCTTGCTGCGACAGCGGGGCTGGGCGGAAGCTCAGCCGCCCTTGATCGGGAAGGTCTGGGTGGCGCCGCTGGCGGGCGCCGACTTCGCCGGCTGGTTCGGCGCGGCGGGCGTGACCAGGTGCGAGCCGCACTGGTAGGCGCCCCAAGGCTGCGCGCCGTCCTTCGGCTCGGCCAGCGGCTTGATGGTGTCGGCGTGCATGGTGGCGGCCTCGTTGCGCGCCATCACCTGCAGTTCGTCGCGCACCTTGATGTCGTTGCGGTCGATCGGGCCCACGTGGTCCATCACCGAGACGGTGATCTTGCCCAGGTCCTTGCATTGCGAGACGTCGCCGCTCCACGCCGTGCGCACGTTCTGCGAGGCCGGGGTGGGGTTGATGCCCCAGGTGCAGGCGCCCAGCAGCAGGGTGGGAACGAGCAGCAGCACGGTCTTGCGCATGGACGACTCCGATGTCGGAATGAAGAAAGGCCGGACGGCGAACCGTCCGGCCTCCATGCTAGCGCGCAGGACGCGGCCGCGTCCTGTACGGCAACTTACTTCGCCGCCGGCTTGCCGTCGGCGTCGAGCACCTCGACCTCGCCCAGCTTCAGCGCGCGCACCGGCGCCTCGATCTGCTTGAGGTCGCCCACGATCACCCAGGTCATCGCGTCGGGCTTCACGATCTCCTTGATCGCGGCCTCGGCCTGGTCGGCGGTGATCGCTTCGAGCTTGCCCTTGAGCGTCTGCACGTAGTCGTCGGGGCGGCCGTATTCGACGATGCCGGCCATCGCGCCGAGCACCGCGCCGGTGGTCTCGTAGCTGCCCGGCAGGGCGCGGATGCGGCTGTCCTTGATCTTGGCGACCTCGGCGTCGCTGAGCGGCTTGGCGCCGACCACCGCGCGCGCTTCCTTCAGCACCTCCTCGGCCGAGGGTGCGGTCTTGTCGGTCTGCACCGGCGCGTAGAACAGCATCGGGCGCTGGCCCTGGGCGTCCATCAGGAAGCTCTGCGCGCCGTAGGCCCAGCGCTTGTCCTCGCGCAGGTTCATGTTGAGGCGCGAGGTGAAGGTGCCGCCGAAGGCGCCGTTGGCCACGGTGATGGCGAGGTTGTCCGGCGCGCGGGTGGAAGGCGCGAGCAGGCCGGCCAGGATCAGCGACTGCGGCGCGTCCTTGCGGTCGATCAGGAACACGCGCGGCCTGGCCTGCGCGGCCACTTCGGCGATGTTCTTGTGCGGCACCGCGGTGGCCGGGGCCTGCCAGTCGCCGAACGCGGCGTCGAGCTCGGGGATGATCTTCGCCAGCGTGGTGTCGCCGGCGACCAGGATCTTCACGTTGTCCGGGCGCAGCCAGTTCCGCTGGAAGCTGCGCAGGTCGTCGGCCGTAAGCGACTCGATGCTGGCCTCGGTGCCGCTGCCGGTGAACGGAATGGCGTAGGCGTGGCCCGCGCCGTACAGCAGCGGCGGCAGCGAGCGCAGCGCCAAGCCCATCGGCTGGGTCTTCTCCTGCGCGATGTCGGCCAGCCACTGGCCGCGCACGCGCTCGATGTCGGCGGCCTTGAACGCGGGGTCGCGCACGATGTCGGCGAACAGCATCAGCGAGGGCTGCAGCTGGTCGTTCAGCGCGTTGAGCGAGGCGCTGCAGGTGTCGAGCGCGCAGCCCACGCCGGTGATCGCGCCGAGGCGCTGCTTGCGCTTGGAGACTTCCACCGAGTCGAGCTTGGCGGTGCTCTCGTTCATCAGCGTGGCGGTGAAGTTCGCGGTGCCGAGCTTGCCGCCCTGGTCGGCCGCAAAGCCCGCGTCGAACACCAGCCGCACCTGGGTCACCGGGATGGTGTGGCGCTCGGCGAGGATCACCTCGATGCCGTTCTTGAGCTTGCCGCGCTCGAGCGCGGGGAAGCTGAGCGACGGGAACGACGTCACCTGCGGCACGCCCTGGTCGCGATCCACGTCGCTCTTGCTGACCGTGTACTTCGCCGCGGCGGGCAGCTTGGGCGCAGGCTTGCCGGCGGCCTCGGCGAGCGGCTGCACCGCCTTGTCCTCGGCGGCGGGGTCGAAGCCCTTGCCGGCCGGCAGCACGGTGAGCAGGTAGTCGCCCTTGCTGAGCCACTGGTCGGCCGCGGCCTTCACCGAAGCCGGCGTGGCCGCGTCGGCGCGCGCGAGGTCGAGCTTGTAGGCGCCCGGGTTGCCGCGATAGACCTGACCTTCGGCGAGGATCACCGCCTTGCCGCCGAAGCCGCCCACCTTCTCCAGCCCGCGGATGAACTGCGCGCGGTTGCCGATCTTGGCGCGCGCCAGCTCGTCGGCGGTGGGGCCGTTGGCGAGGAACTTCTTCAGCTCGTCCGCGATCGCCGCTTCCACCTTGGCCGGGTCCACGCCCTGCTTCACGTCGGCCTGGATCTGGAACTGGCTGGCCAGCGCGAACGACGCGATGCTGGCGGAGACGCTGTCGACCAGCTTGTCCTGGTAGACGAGGCGCTGGTACAGCCGCGAGGTCTTGCCGCCGCCCAGCACGGTGCTGGCGAGGTCGAGCTGGATCGCCGCGTCGCTGCCCAGCTGCGGCACCACCCAGGTGCGGTAGATGCGCGGCTGCGCCACGTGGTCGTGCTGCACGCCGCGGGTGCTCTTCGCCAGCGGGGTGATCCACGGCTGCTGGTGAGCCACCGGCTTGCCGGCCGGGATGTCGCCGAAATACTTCAGCGCCTTCTCGCGCGCCTGCGCCACGGTGATGTCGCCGGCCAGCACCAGGGTGGTGTTGGCGGCGCCGTAGTTGTCGTGGAACCAGTGCTTCACGTCGTCCAGCGAGGCCGCGTTCAAGTCGGCCATCGAGCCGATGGTGTCGTGCTGGTAGGGATGGTTGGCGGGGAACACGTTGGCGAGGATGTTCTCGTCCACGCGGCCGTAGGGGCGGTTCTCGCCCTGGCGCTTCTCGTTCTGCACCACGCCGCGCTGGGTGTCGAGTTCCTTCTGGCCGATCGCGCCGAGCAGGTGGCCCATGCGGTCGGACTCCATCCACAGCGCCATGTCCAGCGCGGTAGTGGGCACGGTCTCGAAGTAGTTGGTGCGGTCGAACCAGGTGGTGCCGTTCATGTCGGTGGCGCCGGCCAGCTCGAACGGCTGGAAGTAGGTGCCCTTGTGGTGCTCCGAACCCGAGAACATCAGGTGCTCGAACAGATGCGCGAAGCCGGTCTTGCCCTTCGGCTCGTCCGCCGAACCGATGTGGTACCAGATGCTCACCGCCACCACCGGCGCCTTGTGGTCCTCGTGCACGATCACGGTGAGGCCGTTCGGCAGGGTGAAGCGGGTGTAGGCGATCTCCGGCATCCGCTGCGCGGCCGGCGCGGCCGGCGCGCTGGCGGCCAGGGCCAGCTCCGGCGCGGCACCGGCGGTGACGCTCAACAGGCCCGCGATCAGCAGGGCGAGTGGCTTGCTTCCCATCGTGTTGCTCCTTGGCTTCGAGGTGTCCGGCGAGGCTAGGGGAGAACGCAGTTTCTTGCCAGATGACGAACGGCATGCGGCGTGCGCACTGTCCGGTTTGCCTGTCCGGCTGTCCGCGGACAACCGCCCGGCATCGCGGGTCGGATTTTTATTTCCTTTCCAATCAATGCATTGAATCGATCCTTCGACTTGGCATGCGGCTTGCTCATGACCTTGTGCAGGACACCACCCACCCTTGTCGGAGACACGCCATGAAATACGAGAACCTGATGCTCAGCGGCCTGTTCGTCGTCTGCCTGCTGGTTTGCACCCTGGTGCTGGGCGCGATGCTGACGGCCACGCCGTCGTCGGTGCAGCTGGCCGCCGCCGGCAGCCTCGGCAACACCCTGCTGGCCGCACCCGTGCAGTGCGCGCTGCCCGCCGATGGCGTGATCTGCCCGCGCATCCCGGGCTGAGCCCGCCCCTCACCACGATCAACGGAGTATCCCCATGAAACACGAAACCCTGATGCTGCACGGCCTGTTCGCCGCTTGCCTGCTGGTCTGCGGCCCAGGGATGCTCTGATCTATTCCACGCACCCGGCATGACGTCCAGAAGGCCTGCAGGGTGTGTTGCGTGGCGCAGGGCAGACTGGCCGTCTGTTCAAGCCGCGCGACGCAGCCTGCGGGCCTTCTGGACGTCACCCCGTCAATTTGATTCAACACGTTGGGGCCGCGCTGTATGCGTGCAGCGCTCCGCCCCAGCGTCTAGACAGACAGCCAGTCTGCCTTCGCCGCTGCGACGAAGCGCTGCGCGCATACAGCACGGTGACGGGTGCGCGGAATAGATCAGAACATCCCTTGTGCTCGGCGCAATGCTGACGGCCCCGCTGCCGGCGGCCACCGCCACCCACGCGCTGGTTGCCTCGACCAACGCCTGCGTGGCGGCGGATGCCAGCACCGCTTGCCCGCTGCCGCGCGGCTGATCGCAACCGTGATTCGCCCGCGCCCCGCGGCGCACGCGATAATTAGCGGATGCTGCACGTCATCCTGTTCCGCCCCGAAATCCCGCCGAACACCGGCAACGCCATCCGCCTGTGCGCCAACACCGGCGCCGCGCTGCACCTGATCCGCCCGCTCGGCTTCGCGCTCGACGAGGCGCGCCTGCGCCGCGCGGGCCTGGACTACCACGAGTACGCCCGCGTGCAGGTGCACGACAGCCTCGACCACTGCCTCGCCGCGATCGGCCGGCCGCGCGTGTACGCGTTCACCACCCGCGGCCGCACGCGCCACGTCGACGCGCGCTATGCCGATGGCGACGCGCTGCTGTTCGGCTGCGAAACCGCCGGCCTGCCCGCCGAAGTGCTGGACGATATCCCCGCGGCGCAACGCCTGTGCCTGCCGATGCGGCCGGACAACCGCAGCCTCAACCTCTCCAACGCCGTGGCGGTAGCCGTGTACGAGGCCTGGCGGCAACTCGGCTTCGACGGCGCCATCGGCTGAACCGCACCGTCGGTCGGGCTGTAGGTCGGGATTCATCCCGACACATTGCCCGCATGTCGGGCTGAAGCCCGACCTACGACGCAGCGCCCGCCCGCTACAATCGCCGGATGACCGATCCCACTCCCAACGCCTGGCTGCCCGTGCCGCTGCGCAAGCTCGCCGGACGCGCGCTGGAAACCGCGCTGAACCACACGCTGTCGCTCGATCCCGACACGCAGCAGAAACTCGCCGCGCTGGACGGCCGCCGCGTGCTGCTGCATCTGCGCGGGCCGGAACTGGCGCTCGCCGTGCAGGTGGAAGACGGCCAGCTCAAGGTCGGCCCGCCGCATGCAGGCGAAGCCGGCGGCAGCACGCTGCGCGTGGCCGCCACGCCCGGCAGCCTGCTGGCGATGGCGCTGCGACGCGGTGACGACACGGTGGCGCCGGGCAAGGTGGAGATCGCCGGCGACGCCGACCTCGCGCGGCGGCTGGAAAAGCTCGCCTCGCAGTTCGCCCCGGACTTCGAGGAAGCGTTCGCGCGCAGCTTCGGCGACGTGCTTGGCGTGCCGCTGGCGCGCGCGGTGCGCAAGGCGCTCACGCACGCGAAGGAAACCGCCGGCCACCTCACCGAGGACGGCGCCGCCTGGCTGCGCGACGAATCGCGCCTCGCGCTGGCGCCGGGCGAAGCGGAAGCCTTCCTCGACGGCGTGGACGCGCTGCGCGAACGCAGCGAACGATTGGAGGCCCGCCTCGCCCGGCTCGAAGCGCGCCTGAAAAAAGGAAAGTCCGAGTGACCCCGCTCGCCGTCGTGCCGCGCCTGCTGCGCGTCGCCGTGGTGCTGCTGCGCTACCGGCTCGACGAGCTGGTCGACGCCACCCACCTGTTCCGCCCGCTGAAACTGCTGCGCCCGCTGCTGGGCCGGCCCGCGGTCGACGTGCGCCCGCTGCCGCGCGGCGCGCGCCTGCGCCTCGCGCTCACCGAGCTGGGGCCGATCTTCGTCAAGGCCGGCCAGGTGCTGTCCACCCGCCGCGACTTGGTGCCTGCGGACATCGCCAACGAGCTGGCCCTGCTGCAGGACCAGGTGCCGCCGTTCCCCGGCGTCGAGGCGCGCGCCATCGTGGAGCGCGAGCTGAAGGCGCCGATCGGCCGTCTATACGCCCATTTCAACGAGGCGCCACTGGCCTCCGCCTCGATCGCCCAGGTGCACGCGGCCGAACTGCCCGACGGCCGCGCGGTGGTGGTGAAGGTGCTGCGCCCCGGCATCGACGCGAAGATCGCCCGTGACGTGAAGCTCTTGCGTTCGCTGGGCGCGCTGGCCAACCGCTGGCACCCGAACGCCGACAAGATCCGCCCGCTCGACGTGGTGGCGGAAGTCGAGAAGATGCTGGAGAACGAGCTGGACCTGCAGCGCGAAGGCGCCAGCGCCAGCCTGCTCCGCCGCAATTTCGCCAGCGGCGTGGACCTCTACGTGCCCGAGGTGCACTGGGACCTGACCGCGCAGCGCGTGCTCACGCTGGAACGCGTGCACGGCCTCAGCAGCGACGACATCGCCGCGATCGACGCCGCCGGCATCGACCGCAAGGCGCTGGCCGCGAAGGGCGTGCGGGTGTTCTACGAGCAGGTGTTCCGCGACAACTTCTTCCACGCCGACGCCCACCCCGGCAACATCTGGGTCGACCCCACGCGCCCGGCGGAGCCGCGCTTCATCGCGCTGGATTTCGGCATCATGGGCTCGCTGCCCGAGGCCGACCAGTACTGGCTGGCGCAGAACTTCATCGCGCTGTTCGAGCGCGACTACGCGCGCATCGCCAAGCTGCATGTGGACGCCGGCTGGATGCCCTCCACGGTGCGCCTCGACGAGCTGGAAGCCGCGGTGCGCACGGTGTGCGAGCCCTACTTCACCCGCCCGCTGTCGCAGATCTCGCTGGCCGAGCTGGTGGTGAAGCTGTTCCAGACCGCGCGCCGCTTCGAGCTGACCCTGCAGCCGCAGCTGATCCTGCTGCAGAAGACCCTGCTCAACATCGAGGGCGTGGGCCGCCTGCTCGATCCGGAGATCGACATCTGGGCGGTGGCGCATCCGGTGCTGAAGCGCATCCTGCGCGAGCGCTACAGCCCGCTGCGCACGCTGCGCGAAGTGCGCCGGCGCCTGCCCGAATGGTTCCACCTCGCCCCGCGCCTGCCCGAGCTGGTGCACGACTCGCTGGAACGCATCGCGCGCGGCGAACATCGCCTGCTCGCCGATGTGGACACGCTGAGCCACCAGCGCCATCTGCTGCGCCGGCTGCTGCGCATGATCGCGGGCAGCGCGCTCGGCGCCACCCTGACCCTCTGCGCCACCCTGCTGTGGGCGCTGGCGCCGCAGCACGGGCCGTGGCTGCCGCTGAGCATGGGCGTGGCGGGGCTGCTGGCGTTCGGCTGGGGCTGGCTGGAGCGTCGGTAGGAGCGCACCCTGTGCGCGATCAACGCCATTCACGAAACGCCCATCGCGCACAGGGTGCGCTCCTACCCCCCATGAACCCCATCGAAATCCTCCACCAGGACGATGCCCTCGTTGCGGTGAACAAGCCCGCAGGCCTGCCCGTGCACCGCTCGGCGATGGTCAACGACGCCGAGCGTTACCTCGTGGACGTGCTGCGCGAGCAGCTCGGCGGCAACGTCCATCTCGCGCACCGGCTCGACCGCGCCACCAGCGGCGTGCTGCTGGTGGCGCGCAGCAGCGAGGTCGCCGCCGCGCTGGGCGAGCAGTTCATGGGCCGCGACGTGCGCAAGCAGTACCTCGTGGTGGTGCGCGGCTGGCCGGAACCGGCCGAGGGCACGATCGACTACCCGCTGCCCGGCTCGCGCGAAACCGGCCCGCGCCGCGAGGCGCGCACGCGCTATCGCCGGCTCGCCACGGTGGAAGTGCCCATCGCGCTCGGCCGCTACCCGCAGCAGCGCTACGCCCTGCTGCGGGCCGAACCGGAAACCGGCCGCTTCCGCCAGATCCGCAAGCACCTCGCGCACATCCACCATCCGGTGATCGGCGACTGCCAGCACGGCCGCGGCGACCACAACCGCCTCTACAAGCAGCACTTCGCCTGCCATCGCATGTTGCTGCACGCGTGGCAGCTGGATTTCCGCCATCCCGTGAGCGGCGCGGCCATGACATTGCAAGCGCCGCTGGATCGCGAGTACACGGGCGTGCTCGAACGCTTCGGCTGGACCACGGCCCTCCCGGAGCGCGCCTTGGGCGCGAATGGGACAGGAGTGAGTGAAGAGGAGTGAGAAGTGAGAGAGGAACAGCACGCCGCCGCCCATGCTTTCTCTATCTACTCACCCCTCTTCACTCACTTCTCGCTCAATCGCGCACAGGGTGCGCTCCTACGTGGCGCCATCCCCTAAACTTCCCCCATGCTGACCATCAGCCGCACCCTCACCCTGCCCGAATCCGAGCTCGTCGAGCGCTTCCTGCGCGCCGACGGTCCCGGCGGCCAGCACGTGAACCGCACCGAGAGCGCGGTGGAGCTGCGTTTCGACGTGGCGCACTCGCCCACGCTGCCGGAGCCGCTGCGCGAACGTCTGCTGGCGCGGCGCGACCGCCGGCTCACCGACGAGGGCGTGCTGGTGATCCAGGCGCGCCGCTTCCGCGACCAGGGCCGCAACCGCGAAGACGCACGCGAGCGCCTGGTGGAGATCATCCGCGGCACGCTGGTGGTGCCGAAGAAACGCGTGGCGACGAAACCCACGCGGGCCTCGCAGGAACGCCGCCTTGTCGGCAAACAGCAGCGCGGCAAGCTCAAGCAGGCGCGCTCGCGCGACTGGGGGCGCGAATGAGCACCGCCCACCTGCCCCCGGTGCCGCCGCAGGTGCCGCGCCGGCACAGCCGGTTCTGGTCGTGGCTGATGCGCGGCGTGCTGCGCCTGTCCGGCTGGCGGCTGGTGGGCGAAGTGCCCAACCTGCCCCGGCTGGTGGTGATCGGCGCCCCGCACTCCTCCTACTGGGACGGCGTGTGGGGGCTGATGATGAAGATCGCGCTGAACCTCGACATCAACATCATGATCAAGCGCGAGGTGATGGACAGCCCGCTCGGCATCGTGCTGCGCCCGCTGGGCCTGATCCCGATCGACCGCAAGGCCGCGCTCAACGTGGTCGGCCAGATGGCGAAGCGCTTCGCCACGCACGAGCACATGTGGCTTGGCATCACGCCCGAAGGCACGCGCAAGGCGGTGAAGCAGTGGAAGACCGGCTTCCTGCGCATCGCGCGCGCCGCCGACGTGCCGATCCTGCCGGTGTTCATCGACTACCCCACGAAGACCTTCACGCTCGGCGCGCCGCTGCAGGCCAGCGGCGACGACGAGGCCGACCTGGCGCGCATCCGCGCGCTGTTCCGCGGCTACCGCGGCAAGCACCGCGACACGGAGTGAGCGGCACGGCGCGGCAGCAGCCGCAAGCGCCTACCGCCCCGAGTGCCCCGGCTCGTCGTAGTCGCGCCAGGTGAGCAGGCCCGGCCGCACCAGGTCGATGAAAGCGCGCGCCTCGGCGCTCAAGAACTTGCCCTTGCGCACCACCACGCCGTAGCTGCGCTGCGGAAACCAGCGCGACATGTTGCGCACGGCGAGGCGCGCGCGGTCGGCGTCGGTGATGCAGATGCCGGTGACGATGGAGATGCCCATGCCCATCGCCACGTATTCCTTGATGACGTCCCAGCCGCCCACCTCGATCGCCACGCTGTAGGGCACCTGGTTCTGCTGGAACACCAGGTCGACGAGGCGGTACGTGGACAGCCGCTGCGGCGGCAGGATCAGGCCGTAGGGCGACAGATCCGCCAGCGTCACCTCGGGCTTGGCCGCCAGCGGATGGTCGGGCGGCAGGATCAGCATCGGGTCGTAGTGGCGCACCGGCTCCCAGGCGATGTCGTGCGGCACGTCCAGCATCGAGCCCACGGCGAAATCGGCCTTGTCCTCGCGCAGCATGGCGAGGCCGTCCTTGCCGGTGACGTTGGCGAGCTGCAGGTGCACGGCGGGGTAGCGCTCGCGGTAGCGGCGCACCAGCTCGGGCAAGAGGTACTGGATGGTGGAAGTGCCGGCGGCGATGGTGAGCTTGCCGGCGGTGAGGCCCTGCACCTTGGCCTGGAAATCGCGGTCGAGGTTGTCCCAGCCCTCCACCAGCGGACGCGCCAGCTCGTACAGCGCCTCGCCCGCATCGGTGAGGTTGATGCGGCGGCGGCGGCGCTCCAGCAGGGCCACGCCCAGCTCGCGCTCGAGCGCCTGCAGCTGCAGGCTCACCGAGGGCTGGGAGAGGAACAGCGCCTCGGCGGCACGGCTCAGCGTGCCCAGCTTCACCGTGGCCACGAAGGCGCGCAGCTGCTTGTGACGGTTGCCCTTGTAGTAGAAACGGGCTGCTTCGTTCGGCGAACCATCCGCCGGCGTACGCTTTTTTGCTGCGCCGCGGCGCGATTTTTTCGCGTTTTTGCGCGTCTTGGATGGTGGTTTTTGCTCTGCCATGGCAATGACTTGCAAATTACATTGGCAATGACAATAGCAAAAATTGAAACATTTGTTTTGTCAAACAAGCGCAACGTGGCCTAGCTTCGAGTCGTCACCGCTACGGAGCCCACCATGGCCATGCCCCGGGAACGTCTCGACACAACCGCCGTCGAAATCACCGTCCAGCCCACGCCTGCCCAGCGGGCGATCCTCGACCCGCAGGCGCTGGCCTTCCTCGCCGACCTGCACCGCCGCTTCGACGCCCGCCGCCGCGAGCTGCTGGCCGCGCGCCGCGCCCGCCAGGCGCGCTGGGACGCCGGCGAACTGCCGGATTTCCGCGCCGACACCGCCGCGATCCGCGAATCCGAGTGGACGGTGGGGCCGATCCCGCCCGCGCTGCGCGACCGCCGCGTGGAGATCACCGGGCCGGTCGAGCGCAAGATGATCATCAACGCGCTGAACTCGGGCGCCAAGGTGTTCATGGCCGACTTCGAGGATTCCTCGGCGCCCAGCTTCGCGAACCAGATCGACGGCCAGCTCAACCTGCGCGACGCGGTGGCCGGCAAGCTCGACTACACCTCGCCCGAGGGCAAGCACTACCGCGTGGGCGCCAACCCCGCCGTGCTGGTGGTGCGCCCGCGCGGCTGGCACCTGCCCGAGCGGCACATCCTGGTCGACGGCGAGCCGATGGCCGGCGCGCTGGTGGACTTCGGCCTGTACGCGTTCCACAACGCGCGCACCCTGCACCGCCGCGACCGCGGCCCGTACTTCTACCTGCCCAAGCTCGAGTGCATGGAAGAGGCCGCGCTGTGGGACGCGGTGATGGCGCACGCCGAGCGCGAGCTGGACATCCCGCCCGGCAGCATGAAGGTCACCGTGCTGATCGAGACCCTGCCCGCCGCGTTCGAGATGCACGAGATCCTGCACGCGCTGCAATCGCGCTGCGTGGGCCTGAACGCAGGCCGCTGGGACTACGTTTTCAGCTACCTCAAGACCCTGCGCAAGCACCGCGACCGCCTGCTGCCCGAGCGCGGCCAGGTGCAGATGACGGTGCCGTTCCTGAAGAACTATTCGGAGCTGCTGATCCAGACCTGCCACCGCCGCGGCGCGTTCGCGATGGGCGGCATGGCGGCGCAGATCCCGATCAAGGGCGACGAAGCCGCGAACGAGGCTGCGCTGGCCAAGGTGCGCGCCGACAAGCTGCGCGAGGTCAAGGCCGGCCACGACGGCACCTGGGTGGCGCATCCCGCGCTGGTGCCCGTGGCGCAGGCGGTGTTCGACGAGTACATGCCCGAGCCGAACCAGCGCGACGTGGAGCGCGAGGACGTGCGCGTGACGCGCGAGCAGCTGCTCGCGCCCTGCGCCGGCACCATCACCCGCGCCGGCTTCGACAACAACGTCGAGGTGTGCCTGCGCTACACCGCCTCCTGGCTCGACGGCCAGGGCTGCGTGCCGATCCACAACCTGATGGAAGACGCCGCCACTGCCGAGATCGCCCGCGCGCAGCTGTGGCAGTGGCTGCATCACGGCGGGTTGGAGTTTTCCGACCACGCGCCCATCGACTTCACGCTGTTCGACCACGCCCTGGTCAGCCACGCCCACCGACTGCAGGGCAGCAAGCTGCCCGGCGCCGCGCGCATGGGCGAGGCGGCCAAGCTGATCTCCGCCCTGATCCACGCCGACACGCTGGCCGATTTCCTCACCCTGCCCGCCTACGACCTGCTCGCCTGAGCACCGCTCTGTAGGAGCGCACCCTGTGCGCGATGACGCGCCCTATCGCGCACAGGGTGCGCTCCTGCATCACCCCATCACCCTCGGAGCCACGCCATGAAAACCACCCTGCCCACCGCCGAACAGATCACCCTGGACTGGAGCAACAACCCCCGCTGGAGCGGCATCCGCCGCAACTACACCGCCGAGGACGTGGCACGCCTGCGCGGCACCGTGGCGATCGAGCACTCGCTGGCCAAGCGCGGCGCCGAGCGCCTGTGGAAGTCGCTGCACGAGGAAGACTTCGTCAACGCGCTGGGCGCACTCACCGGCAACCAGGCCATGCAGCAGGTGAAGGCAGGGCTGAAGGCGATCTACCTCAGCGGCTGGCAGGTGGCCGCCGACGCGAACAACGCGGGCGAGATGTATCCCGACCAGTCGCTCTACCCGGCGAACTCGGTGCCGCAGGTGGTCAAGCGCATCAACAACACCTTGCTGCGCGCCGACCAGCTGCACCATGCCGAGGGCAAGGACGGCATCGACTGGCTGGCGCCGATCGTGGCCGACGCCGAGGCCGGCTTCGGCGGCGTGCTGAACGCGTTCGAGCTGATGAAGGCGATGATCGAAGCCGGCGCCGCCGGCGTGCACTTCGAGGACCAGCTCGCCAGCGTGAAGAAGTGCGGCCACATGGGCGGCAAGGTGCTGGTGCCCACCCGCGAGGCGGTCGACAAGTTGAACGCCGCGCGCCTCGCCGCGGACGTGGCAGGCGTGCCCACGCTGATCGTGGCGCGCACCGACGCCGACGCCGCCGACCTGCTCACCTCCGACATCGACGAGAACGATCGCCCCTTCATCACCGGCGAGCGCACCGTGGAGGGCTTCTTCCGCACCCGCCCCGGCCTCGACCAGGCGATCAGCCGCGGCCTCGCCTACGCGCCCTACGCCGACCTGGTGTGGTGCGAAACCAGCAAGCCGAATCTCGACGACGCGCGCCGCTTCGCCGAGGCGATCCACGCCAAGTTCCCCGGCAAGCTGCTCGCCTACAACTGCTCGCCCAGCTTCAACTGGAAGAAGAACCTGGACGACGCCACCATCGCGAAGTTCCAGAAGGAACTCGGCGCGATGGGCTACAAGTTCCAGTTCATCACCCTGGCCGGCTTCCACAGCCTGAACTACGGCATGTTCGACCTCGCCCACGGCTACGCGCGCCGGCAGATGAGCGCGTTCGTGGAACTGCAGGAAAAGGAATTCGCCGCCGCCGAACGCGGCTTCACCGCGGTGAAGCACCAGCGCGAAGTGGGCACCGGCTACTTCGACGCGGTGACCCAGGCGATCCAGCAGGGCCAGTCGTCCACCACGGCGCTGAAGGGCTCGACCGAGGAGGCGCAGTTCGCCCGCCACGCCGCGGCGTGAGTCGCACGCGCGGTGCGGCGGAGCAATCCGCCGCGCCGCGCGCTGGTTTCACAGCCGGCGGTATTGCAGTGCCTCGGCCAGATGCTCGCGTTCGAGCAGGCCCACGCCGCCGTCGAGGTCGGCGATGGTGCGCGCCACGCGCAGGATGCGGTGGTAGGCGCGCGCGGACAGGCCCAGCTTCTCCAGCGCCTGTTCGTACCAGCGCCGCTCGGCCGGGCCCAGCGCGCAATCGCGCTCCAGCTCGCGGTGGCTGATCTCGGCGTTCGGCCGCCCCGCGCGGGCCAGCGCATGCCGGCGCGCGTTCAGCACGCGGGCGCGCACGGTGGCGGAATCCTCGTCGCGCTCGCTGCGCGCCGCGTCCATCTCGTGCAGCGGCAGCGGCGGCACTTCCACCGCGAGGTCGATGCGGTCCAGCAGCGGGCCGGAGATCCGCGCGCGATAGCGCTGCACCTGCTCCGGCGTGCAGCGGCACTGCCGGCGCGGATCGCCCGCGTAGCCGCAGGGGCAGGGGTTCATCGCCGCCACCAGCTGGAACTGGGCGGGAAAGATGGACTGCCGCGCCGCGCGCGAGACCACGATGTGGCCCGACTCCAGCGGCTCGCGCAGCACCTCCAGCACGTGCCGGCTGAACTCCGGCAGCTCGTCGAGGAACAGCACGCCGTTGTGCGCTAGCGAGATCTCGCCCGGCCGCGGCTGCGAACCGCCGCCCACCAGCGCCACCGCCGAGGCGGTGTGATGCGGCGCGCGGAACGGCCGCCGCCGCCAGCGCGCGGGATCGGTGGGCTGGCCGGCCACCGACAGCACCGCGCAGGTCTCCAGCGCCTCGGATTCGGACAGCGGCGGCAGGATGCCGGGCAGGCGCTCGGCCAGCATGGTCTTGCCGGTGCCCGGCGGCCCCACCAGCAGCAGGTGATGGCCGCCCACCGCGGCGATCTCCAACGCGCGGCGCGCCTGCAGCTGGCCGCGCACGTCGCGCAGATCCGGACCGTCGTGGATGCCACCGTCGGCATGGATGCCGGCCGGCGTCGCCAGCTCCTGCGCGCCGCGCAGCCAGCCGCAGACTTCGGCCAGGGTGTCGGCCACGCGCACGTCCACTTCCGACACCAGCGCGGCCTCGGCCGCGTTCGCGCGCGGCACCACCACCTTGCGCCCGCGCGCCCGCGCGCGCAGCAGCGCCGGCAGTACGCCGGAGACGCTGCGCAGCGAGCCGGACAGCGCCAGCTCGCCGAGGAATTCGCAGTCGTCCAACTTCTCGCGCGGCACCTGGCCGCTGGCGGCGAGGATGCCCAGCGCGATCGGCAGGTCGAAGCGGCCGCCGTCCTTGGGCAGCTCGGCCGGCGCCAGGTTCACGGTGACCTTGCGGCCGGGGTATTCGAAGGCGGTGTTCTGGATCGCCACCCGCACGCGGTCGCGCGCCTCGCGCACCGCGGCCTCGGGCAGGCCCACGATGCTGGTGGCCGGCAGGCCGCCGGACAGGTGTACTTCGACCATCACCTGCGGCGCGGCGATGCCTTCCTGGGCACGGCTGAGGGTGACGGCAAGACTCATGCGGCCGCCTGCTGCCGGCCTGCATGGAAGCCGCTGTCACACACCCGCATCGAGCGACTCCGCCGTAGTCTTCAGGTCGTAAATAACCGCCCCCGATCGTTAGCTCGGGGTGAGGGTGACGGATCGGGGGCGGCTCCCGGGAGGCTTGGTTCTGCTAGTCCCCGCGTGCGACGACGGCGGCCTCGAGTTCGGCCACGCGCCGCTCCAGTTCCTCGACCTTGGCCCGGGTGCGTGCCAGCACCTGGCTCTGTACGTCGAACTCTTCGCGGGTGACCAGGTCGAGGCGGCGCAATCCCTGTGCCAGGACATCGTGGAAATTGGTTCGCAGATCCTGCTGCGCCTGTGCCACTCCGGGCGGAACCAACGATGCCAGGCGTCGTGCCAGCTGATCGATATCAAGTCGGTCCATCATGGACGACGCCTCGAACTTGTCGGGGAAAAGTATCGAGGAACGAAAGGTGGGCGCACCATCGGTGGACTCCGTGATCTGGTGTAGGGATTTTCCTACATGGTATCCGCCACGCGACAGCGCCCAGGCTCTGAAGGCAAAATGACCCTCCGCGTCGGACCCGACGCCCCTGTCCGAGGAATTCGCATGAAGCTGGTCGTGGCGATCATCAAGCCGTTCAAGCTCGACGACGTGCGCGAGGCGCTGGCCGAGGTCGGCGTGCAGGGCATCACCGTCACCGAGGTGAAGGGCTTCGGCCGCCAGAAGGGCCACACCGAGCTGTACCGCGGCGCCGAGTACGTGGTCGATTTCCTGCCCAAGATCAAGCTGGAGGCGGCGGTGGCCGACGAGCAGCTCGACCGCGTGCTGGAGGCGATCCAGAACTCCGCCCGCACCGGCAAGATCGGCGACGGCAAGATCTTCGTGAGCTCCCTGGAGCAGGTGATCCGCATCCGCACCGGCGAACTGGACCAGGACGCGCTGTAGCGGCACGCCGATCCCCTTCCGCGGGACGCGCCGCGCAAGCCAGCCGCGGCGCGGGCCGGTTCCACTTATCCACGGCTTGTACACAAGTTGTTGGGTTGACCCACCCCAATCATCCCGATATGTTGTGCCCGTCGGTGCACGACCAGACGCGATCGTCGGTCGGGCTGAAAAGGGAATCCGGTGCGAATCCGGAACTGCCCCGCAGCGGTAAGCGGAAACGAACGTCTCATCGGCGCACTGATCCACAGCGATCGGGAAGCGGAGACCAGTAGGCGGGCCGAACGGCCCACGTCCGCGAGTCCGAAGACCTGCCGACACGGCACGGCCGGAGCGCCTTGCCGAGTGGTGACGGCTTCCGCGGGGAGGCGCGTCGGATCGTCGGGCCACGCCGCCCGACGGCGCGACCGTCCGCGAGCAACCGCCACTTCAGCCCTGCGCGCGGGAGCAGGCGGTTGATCACCCCGGTCTGGAGCCACCGCCATGCAGCCTCTCGATACCGCCACCCGCGAGCGTTCCGGCGCCCGCGTGGAGTCGTCCGCGTTTTCCGCCGTAGCCCCGGCGCCCACCAGCGAAACCCCGATGCCCGTCGCGATCAAAGAACAAGAACAGCCCTTCGCCCTCACCCCGCCGCACAACCCCGGCCAGATGCGCGTGACCAAGCGCAACGGCGGCCAGGAAGCGGTGGACGTCAACAAGATCGTGCGCGCGGTGACCCGCAGCGCCGACGGCCTGCACGCGGTGGACCCGCTGCGCGTGGCGCTGAAGACCATCGGCGGCCTGTACGACGGCGCCACCACGCAGGAGCTGGACCAGCTCTCGATCCGCACCGCCGCCGCGCTCACCGCCGAGGAACCCGAATACGGCCAGCTCGCCGCGCGCCTGCTCGGCGCCTACATCGACAAGGAAGTGAGCGGACAGGAAATCCAGAGCTTCTCGCAGTCCATCGCACGTGGCGCGGAGCTGGGTATCCTCAACAACCGCCTGCGCGACTTCGTGGCCGCGAACGCGCGCAAGCTCAACGACGCGATCGACCCGCTCGCCACCCGCCGCTTCGAATACTTCGGCCTGCGCACGGTGTACGACCGCTATCTCTTGCGCCACCCGCAGCAGCGCCACGTGATCGAGACGCCGCAGTACTTCTTCATGCGCATCGCCTGCGCGCTGGGCGGCGGCGAGATCGGCGAGACGCTGGAACTTTATCGCCTGCTGTCGTCGCTGGAATACATCGCCAGCTCGCCCACCCTGTTCAACGCCGGCACCGCGCACGAGCAGCTGTCGTCGTGCTTCCTGCTCGACTCGCCCACCGACTCGCTGGAGTCGATCTACGACAAGTACGCCGACGTGGCGAAGCTCAGCAAGTTCGCCGGCGGCATCGGCCTGGCCTACTCGCGCGTGCGCTCGCGCGGCTCGCTGATCCGCGGCACCAACGGCCACTCCAACGGCCTGGTGCCGTGGCTGAAGACGCTCGATGCTTCCGTCGCCGCAGTGAACCAGGGCGGCAAGCGCAAGGGCGCGGCCTGCGTGTACCTGGAGCCGTGGCACGCGGACATCGAGGAGTTCCTCGAACTGCGCGACAACACCGGCGACGAGGCGCGCCGCACGCACAACCTCAACCTCGCGAACTGGATCCCCGACGAATTCATGCGCCGCGTGGAGAGCGACGGCGACTGGTCGCTGTTCGACCCCAAGATCGTGCCGCACTTCGTCGACAGCTGGGGCGCGGCGTTCGAGGCCGCGTACCGCAAGGCGGAAGCCGACGGCCTCGCGACGAAGACGGTGAAGGCGCGCGAGCTGTACGCGCGCATGCTGCGCACGCTGGCGCAGACCGGCAACGGCTGGATGACCTTCAAGGACCGCAGCAACGCCACCAGCAACCAGACCGCGCTGCCCGCGAACGTGATCCATCTTTCCAATCTCTGCACCGAGATCCTGGAAGTCACCAACGCCGGCGAAACGGCAGTATGCAACCTGGGCTCGATCAACCTGTCGCGCCACGTGGTCGACGGCGCATTCGACTTTGCCAAGCTCGCCGCCACCGTGCGCACCGCAGTGCGCCAGCTCGATCGCGTGATCGACCTCAACTTCTATCCGATCGATACGGCGCGCACCGCCAACATGAAGTGGCGCCCGGTGGGCCTGGGCGTGATGGGCCTGCAGGACGTGTTCTTCAAGCTGCGCCTGCCGTTCGACTCGGCCGAGGCGCTGCAGTTTTCCACGCGCATCGCCGAGGAGATCTACTTCCACGCGCTGGCGCAGTCGAACGAACTGGCCGCGCAGCACGGCGCGCACCCCGGCTTCGCCGAAAGCCGCGCCGCGAACGGCGAGCTGCAATTCGACTACTGGCCGCACGCGACGCCGCACGACGCGGCGCGCTGGGCCGCGCTGCGCGAGGCGATCAAGACGAACGGCCTGCGCAACTCGCTGCTGATCGCGATCGCCCCCACCGCCACCATCGCCTCCATCGCCGGCTGCTACGAATGCATCGAGCCGCAGGTGTCGAACCTGTTCAAGCGCGAGACGCTGTCCGGCGACTTCCTGGTGGTGAACCGCTACCTCGTCGAGGAGCTGAAGACGCTGGGCCTGTGGACTGCCGAAGTGCGCGACCAGATCAAGCTCGCCGAGGGTTCGATCCAGGGCATCGCCGCGATCCCCGAGCGCCTGCGCGCGATCTACCGCACCGTGTGGGAACTCCCGCAGAAGGCGCTGATCGACCTCGCCGCCGCACGCGGCGCCTACATCGACCAGAGCCAGTCGCTGAACCTGTTCATGGAGAACCCGAACATCGGCCAGCTTTCGTCGATGTACATGTACGCGTGGAAGGCGGGCATCAAGACGACGTACTACCTGCGCTCACGGCCGGCGACGAAGATCGCCAAGACCACGGTGGTGGCGAGCAAGGCAGCTGCCGAAGACCAGGAGAAGGCAACGGCCGCCGTGTTCTGCTCGCTGGAAAACCCCGAGTACTGCGAGGCTTGCCAGTAACACGAATGCTCCCCTCTCCCACCGGGAGAGGGGTTGGGGGTGAGGGTTCGGCCTTGCCCGAACGTCACGCAAGTCACGAACCCTCATCCGCCCCTTCGGGGCACCTTCTCCCGGAGGGAGAAGGGATGCTCCTGCATGAAGCTCACGGAGAACACCATGTCCGCCCAACCCGAACGCCCCCAGCACATCCTCGATCCCGGCTTCGAACTGACGCTCCGTCCGATGCGCTATCCTGGCTTCTACGAGATGTACAGGAACGCCATCAAGAACACCTGGACCGTGGACGAGGTGGATTTCTCGCTCGACACCACCGACCTCAACGCGAAGATGTCGGCGGCGGACCGCCATCTGATCCAGCGGCTGATCGCGTTCTTCGCCACCGGCGACACCATCGTGTCGAACAACCTGGTGCTGAACCTGTACCAGCACGTCAACGCGCCCGAGGCGCGCATGTACCTGTCGCGCCAGCTGTACGAGGAAGCGCTGCACGTGCAGTTCTACCTGACCCTGCTGGATACCTACATCCCCGATCCGGGCGAGCGCGCGAAGGCGTTCGCGGCGATCGAGAACATTCCCTCGATCCGCGCCAAGGGCGAGTTCTGCTTCAAGTGGATCGACTCGATCCAGAACCTGCGCAAGCTGGAGACGCGCGAGCAGCGCCGGCAGTTCCTGCTCAACCTGATCTGTTTCGCCGCCTGCATCGAAGGCCTGTTCTTCTTCGCCGCGTTCGCCTACGTGTACTACTTCCGCTCGCGCGGCCTGCTGCACGGGCTGGCCTCGGGCACCAACTGGGTGTTCCGCGACGAGAGCTGCCACATGGCGTTCGCGTTCGAGGTGGTGCGCACGGTGCGCGCGGAGGAACCGGAGCTGTTCAACGAGACGATGCGCGCGCAGGTGGAGGAGATGCTGGAAGACGCGATCGCCTGCGAAACGCAGTTCGCCGAGGACGTGCTCTCCGGCGGCGTGGTCGGCCTGTCGGCCAAGGAGATGCGCCAGTACCTCGAATACTGCGCCGACCAGCGCCTCGCTCAGCTCGACCTGCCAAAGAAGTACGGTGCTAAGAACCCGTTCGACTTCATGGACCTGCAGGACGTGCAGGAAGTGACGAACTTCTTCGAGCGCCGCGTCTCCGCCTACCAGGTGGGCGTGGAGGGCGAGGTGGCGTTCGACATGGCGTTCTGAACGGCGTCATGCCAGCGCCCCAGCCATGATGCGCCGAAAGGCACTGGGCCCCAGCTTGCGCTGGGGCGACGGGATTCCTCCGAACGTGCTTATGCGGCCACGGCCTGCTGCGCCAGCCGCAGCGCCATCGCGCGACGCTCCGCCACGCGCTCCAGCCCGTCGAGGAAGCGCGCCGGGATCGCCTGCACGCCGCCGATGGCGCCGCACAGCGCGCCGGTGAGCATCGCGCGCGCCATGTTCTGGCCGCCGCCGTTCACCGCGTGCAGCACGGCGGATTCGAAATCGCCCTGGAAGCGCGCGGCGAGGTAGTACGCGGCGGGGAACTGGTGGTACACCGCGCAGGGCATGCCGTAGACCAGCGACACCTTCCACGCCGGTTCGATATGCACGCCGGGATCGAGCGCGGCGCGCGCCACGCACGAGGCGGTGAGCAAGGCATCGGGCGAAGGGAACTGCCCCGCGCGGCGCGGCGCTTCCGGCCCCGGCGGCGGCACCTGTTCGCCCTGCGCCGTCACGCTGTGGAACGGCAGCGCGCCCTCGCGCACCAGCTGCATCAGGCGGCCCGAGGTTTCCGCATCCAGCGGCTCGCCGCGCAGCAGACTGCCGAGCACGCTGGCGTACGCCACGGTCGTCGCCAGCACGGTGGTGTCGCGCTGGGTCAGCGCGGTGTTCGCGGCGGCATGTTGCGCCAGCGCGGCCGGTTCGTGCGCGTAGCGGATCGCCAGCGCGAAGACGCGCTCGGCCGCCTCGGTGGTGTCGGCCAGGCCCGCGCACTCGCCCCAGGGGCGCCCCTGCTTCACGCGCAGGCGATACGCCTCGCGGATCGACTGGCTGGTGTAGCCGCCCGGCCCCTGCATCGGCGTGCCGTCGAGTCGCGGGAACAGCTCCGCGTCCAGCCGCCGGCAGAAATCCGCCTCGTCGTAGCCGCCGCGTTCGAGCAGCGAGGCAGTGAGCAGGTCGAGGATGAAACCGGCCTGCGAGGATTGCCCCGCCGCGAGGCCCGCGTGGTAGCGGTCCGGGCGCGGCGCGGTGTAGTCGCTGATCCACTCGCCGTAGTCGTGCCGCAGCGCCGCGAGGTCGTAGTACCAGTGCGGACCCAGCGCAAGCGCGTCGCCGATCCACGCGCCCAGCAGGGCGCCCTGGGCGCGTTGTTCGAAGCTAATGCCGGACATGGGGACTCCGCCAATGACTGCTCAACCTGCAGCCTACCCCACGGACGCCCACGACAACGTGAAAAACCCGGCACGAGGAGCCTGTTGACTACAACTGTCGCCAAGCGTAGTTTAACGACATGTGTAGTCATACGGAGTCGCACCCATGCCACGCCCTTCCATCGGCGACCAGGAACTCGCCCTGCTGCGTTACCTGGCCGAGCACGAACCCGCCTCGGTGGGCGAGGTGGCCGCCGGCTTCGGCGAGATGCAGGGCCTCGCCCGCTCCACCGTGCTCACCATGATGGAGCGGCTGCGCGGCAAGGGCTTCCTCAAGCGCCGCCAGGCCGGCGGCGTCTACCGCTACAGCACCACCACCGGCCCCGGCGAGGCGATGCGCAGCGCGGTGGGCCAATTCGTGGAGAAGACGCTGAGCGGCTCGGTTTCGCCGTTCGTGGCGTGGATGGCCGAGCGCGGCGAAGTCAGCGACGACGAGCTGGCCGAACTGCAGGCGCTGGTGAAACAGCTACGCAGTGCGCGCAAAGATGCCTAGCCACCGTGCGACGTCCGCGGCGCCGGAACGCGCCGCATGCGATCCAGCGCATCCGCACTGGATCGGCAAAGAAGGAGAAGTGAGATGACCACGCTCGATCATCTGGCCGCCCTGCTGCTGGAACGCCTCGCCTGGGCCTCGCTGCAGGCCATCGTACTGGTGGGCGCGGTGGCGCTGCTCATCCGCCTCGTGCCGCGCCTGCCTGCCGCCGCGCGTTGCGCGCTGTGGTGGCTGGTGGGCCTGCAGGTGTTGCTGGGGCTGGCCTGGCAGGCGCCGATCCGCCTGCCGCTGCTGGCGCCTCCGACCGCGGCGACGACACCGACCGTTGCCGCGCCACAGCGCAGCGCGCCCGACCTTGCGGTGGCCATCGACGCGGGCGCGGATCACACGGCCACGCCCGCACCGACCACGACGCCGAACGCCACGGTTCCCGCCGACACCACATCAGGCTGGCTGTCCGCGCACTGGCGCACCGCGCTGATTGCCGCGTGGCTGCTCCTGTTGCTGGCGCAGCTGCCCGCATTGATCCGCGAGTACGTCCGCGCCTTCCGCCTGCGCCATGCCGCGCAAGCCGTGACGGATGCCGGGCTGCGGATGCGCTGCGCGCGGCAGGCGCACGCGTTCGGCCTGCGCCGCATGCCCACCATGCTGGCCTCGCCCGACATCGCATCGCCCCAGGTCAGCGGCAGCTGGCGCCCGGTGGTGCTGTGGCCGGCCCACGCCACGCTGAGCGCCGAGGAAGCCGCGCTGGCGCTGGCCCACGAGCTCGCCCACCTCAAGCGCGGCGACCTGCTGCTGGGCTGGATTCCCGCGCTGGCGGCACGGCTGTTCTGCTTCCATCCGCTGCTGCACTGGGCGATGCGCGAATACGCGCTCCACCGCGAAGCCGCCTGCGATGCGCTGGCCGTCGAACAACAGCGCGTCGCACCGCAGGACTACGGCCAGTTGCTGCTGCGGCTGGGCGTGGCGCACCCGCTGCACGCCGGCCTCGCCGGCGCCTCCCCCACCTTCCGCAACCTCAAGAGGCGACTGACCATGCTGCAACAGACCTCCACGGCCATGTCGCGCGCCCGCGGCTGGCTGCTCGTCGCACTCGTCGCGCTGATCGGCGTGCTGCCGTACCGCGTGGTGGCGACCGACCACCCGGCACGCGCCAGCACGGCGGCGCCGGCCAGTTCGACCTGGCTGCCGCCACCGCCTCCGCCGGCACCACCTGTGCCACCGTCGCCTCCTTCAACCCTGCCGCCTCCACCTCCTGCGCCACCGCTTCCGCCAGCGCCGCCACCCACGCCCAATTTCGGCTTCGACGCCAGCAGCGTGGATATCGACATCGACTCGAGCGCCAGACAAGGCTATGCGCTGTTCGATGGCAGCAGCCTCACGGTGCGCGGCACCCCCACCGATGCCGCCGCGATCAAGCACCTGCCCAAAACAGGCGAGCCCCTGCTGTGGATACGCCGAGACGGCAAGGTCTACCTCACCCACGACCAGGCCACCATCGAACGCGCGAAACAAATCCTCGCTCCCCTGGCCGAGCTGTCGCACCAGCAGATCGGCCTCGCCGCCCGGCAACGCGCCGTATCCGAACAAAGCGCCGGCATCGCCATGCGCACCGCCAGGCTGACGCGCAACCAGGCCGACCTCGCGCGCGAACAGGCCGGATTGGCCGCGCAGGCCAGGATGGAGGCAGCGGCGTCACGCGATGCCGGAACAACGGAGGGTGCGAGCGATGCCCGGCAACGCGCCATCGAATCCCGGCAGCACGAACTCGCCGCGAAGCAGGCCGACCTCGATCAACGCCAAGCCGCCATGCAGGCACAAGTGGAAACGCGCCAACGCGCGCTCGATGCGCAACAGGCTGCGCTCGATCGACAGCTTGCCGCGCGCAGCCGGAAGATCAAGGAAGCTGCGGACAAGGCAAGCCAGGCGATGAATCAGCTGATCGACGAAACGCTGGCCAAGGGCGTGGCCAAACCGGTCGACCGCACCTGACACCGCCACACCGGCCAGCCAGCAAATGCCGCATCATATCCAAGGTACTTCTTCAGCTCATAGGTGCGTGCATTTCTGATGCTGCCTGCGCCGCAGCGAACTACCGGAGCGGTGGCACGGTTCGAGACGGCGTTTTCTAAGCTGCCTGCGCGGCAGCGAACACGGACCGACCTGCCTCCATACCCCATATGACTTTCTGAGCTGCCTGCGCGGCAGCGAACATGCACTGCAGCGCCAGCTCCACGACGTAGCATTTCTGAGCTGCCTGCGCGGCAGCGAACGCCCCGATGAACCACCCCACCGTTTCCTGCGATTTCTGAGCTGCCTGCGCGGCAGCGAACCGGCATGAGACCCTCGATGGTGGCCTCGATCATTTCTGAGCTGCCTGCGCGGCAGCGAACGTGTGCAACAACACCCTGCAGCTTTCCAACAAGTTTCTGAGCTGCCTGCGCGGCAGCGAACAAAGACAAAATGACTGTATAGAGGGACGGATTTTTCTGAGCTGCCTGCGCGGCAGCGAACCGCGACCTGTGCGCCCACCAAGGCTTCACGATTTTCTGAGCTGCCTGCGCGGCAGCGAACATTCGTGACGTCCCACCCCGTCGTGTCCATGATTTCTGAGCTGCCTGCGCGGCAGCGAACCACCGTGGGCATGGCGCGAGGCCGGAGCCGTCGTTTCTGAGCTGCCTGCGCGGCAGCGAACCCCACGGTGGCGTGGACGAAGCGCGCCTACATTTTCTGAGCTGCCTGCGCGGCAGCGAACGATTGCAAGCTGTGGATCGCCAGCAGCGTTAATTTCTGAGCTGCCTGCGCGGCAGCGAACGACGACCCCAACCTGCCGCGCATCGAGGGCGCTTTCTGAGCTGCCTGCGCGGCAGCGAACCGTGCGCGAAAGCCGATCGATTTGCTGCATTTTTTCTGAGCTGCCTGCGCGGCAGCGAACGAGAAGGTGGAGGTAATGGTGGCCCGCGGGCTTTTCTGAGCTGCCTGCGCGGCAGCGAACAGAAGCGGCGCCCGGCCGGCGACGGCGGGAACTTTCTGAGCTGCCTGCGCGGCAGCGAACGTTCGAGCAAGCCGAATCATCAGGAGGCGGCGTTTCTGAGCTGCCTGCGCGGCAGCGAACCGTGCGTTGCGCGCCCGGCTGCGCTGCGTTGCTTTCTGAGCTGCCTGCGCGGCAGCGAACGCGGTCGGCCAAACTCGCCCTGCGCGCATCCCTTTCTGAGCTGCCTGCGCGGCAGCGAACGGCTGCGCGACGCTTGCCGTCTTCAGCCGCGATTTCTGAGCTGCCTGCGCGGCAGCGAACCACGGGCGCGGCGAGGCTCGCCGGCACGAACATTTCTGAGCTGCCTGCGCGGCAGCGAACACGAGGCCGACGTAGCCGCGCGTGGTCGCGGATTTCTGAGCTGCCTGCGCGGCAGCGAACCGCCGATCCAAAGCTGCGGACGCCTGCTTGCCTTTCTGAGCTGCCTGCGCGGCAGCGAACGCGGCTGGCACGACTCGGACCTGATCGTCGTCTTTCTGAGCTGCCTGCGCGGCAGCGAACGATCCAGTCTTCCAGCAGCTCGGCCTTCTCCATTTCTGAGCTGCCTGCGCGGCAGCGAACGTCGGTGCAGTCGATATCCACTGCCGGGAAGTTTTCTGAGCTGCCTGCGCGGCAGCGAACGCAGAGAGCGACCGGCCGCACCTCGGGCATCATTTCTGAGCTGCCTGCGCGGCAGCGAACGCGGGTAGGGCGGCGAGGATCACCGACACCACTTTCTGAGCTGCCTGCGCGGCAGCGAACCTGCTGCATGCCTGCGATGCGCCCGCGCTGCATTTCTGAGCTGCCTGCGCGGCAGCGAACTGACTGCAGGAAATGGCGGCTGCGTCCTTGCTTTTCTGAGCTGCCTGCGCGGCAGCGAACGGCATCGCCGCGCACCACATCGCGACCATGGATTTCTGAGCTGCCTGCGCGGCAGCGAACCTGCCCGACATGCGCCGCGCGGGCGACGTGCATTTCTGAGCTGCCTGCGCGGCAGCGAACTACAGGGGAACCTTGACCGTCATGCGACGCAGTTTCTGAGCTGCCTGCGCGGCAGCGAACGTACGAGCCTGGTGGCGAAACGCCCTTGCCGTATTTCTGAGCTGCCTGCGCGGCAGCGAACTACCGCTTCCCCGTGGGCAATGGCGGCTGCGTTTTCTGAGCTGCCTGCGCGGCAGCGAACGCCAGCGGCGCGTTGAGCACGGTCCACGGGCTTTTCTGAGCTGCCTGCGCGGCAGCGAACGATGCGAGGCCGGCGTATGGCGTGTGGAGGCATTTCTGAGCTGCCTGCGCGGCAGCGAACCGTCGTCTATGAGACGCATCCGCCCCCGCAAGTTTCTGAGCTGCCTGCGCGGCAGCGAACTAGGTCACGCGCTCGTTGCGCGGCGCCAGCGTTTTCTGAGCTGCCTGCGCGGCAGCGAACGGTACACGCCAGAGGGCGCGATGGAGCAGTTCTTTCTGAGCTGCCTGCGCGGCAGCGAACGTGCCGGGCGGCTACTGCAACAAGTTCACCGGTTTCTGAGCTGCCTGCGCGGCAGCGAACGGTGTTGCGCAGCACATCCTCGATCCGCAGGCTTTCTGAGCTGCCTGCGCGGCAGCGAACATTGACCGCAGGCCCATACGCAAGTTTGCTCTTTTCTGAGCTGCCTGCGCGGCAGCGAACGCGAGTATCGATTCGCGGCTGAGGCCACGGGATTTCTGAGCTGCCTGCGCGGCAGCGAACAACGCCAGGGCCTGCCGACGGAACGCGGAACTTTTCTGAGCTGCCTGCGCGGCAGCGAACGAGCTGTGCATTCCGGTGATCGCGCTGGCGCATTTCTGAGCTGCCTGCGCGGCAGCGAACCCGCCAAGCACGCAGGCATCGGTAACCGTGAATTTCTGAGCTGCCTGCGCGGCAGCGAACTTCGTGATCGCGCGGCTGCTGGAGAACCCAGCGTTTCTGAGCTGCCTGCGCGGCAGCGAACGGCGATCCGCGGTTATGCCGAGCCGATCCGCTTTTCTGAGCTGCCTGCGCGGCAGCGAACGGTGGTCGCCGTCAAGGCCTCACAGTCATGACTTTCTGAGCTGCCTGCGCGGCAGCGAACCCCGATGGCCGCTGGATCACGCGGCTGGTGCTTTTCTGAGCTGCCTGCGCGGCAGCGAACGGCAATGCGCGCAGCGTGGCCGGCAACCGCAATTTCTGAGCTGCCTGCGCGGCAGCGAACTGAAGATGCCGCTCTAGTTATTACGCTACTACTTTCTGAGCTGCCTGCGCGGCAGCGAACGCGGCCACGCCGAACACGTGCGTGGTCACGCCTTTCTGAGCTGCCTGCGCGGCAGCGAACATGGCGGCGGCGCGGCAGGCGCGACGCGATGCTTTCTGAGCTGCCTGCGCGGCAGCGAACGAGTACCTCGATGCGCGCGAGCGCCTGGTCGATTTCTGAGCTGCCTGCGCGGCAGCGAACATCTGGCAGGTGGACCCTGACCCCGCGAAGATTTTCTGAGCTGCCTGCGCGGCAGCGAACAACGCCACCGGCATTCCGGTCACCGACAACGATTTCTGAGCTGCCTGCGCGGCAGCGAACGCACGCGCGTTGCGCGCCTGGCTGCGCTGGGTTTTCTGAGCTGCCTGCGCGGCAGCGAACCGGTGCTGGACGACTTCGCCCGCACGCTGCCGTTTCTGAGCTGCCTGCGCGGCAGCGAACCTGGCCCTCGATCAGGCGCTAGCGCGCATCGATTTCTGAGCTGCCTGCGCGGCAGCGAACGTCCAGCGAAATCTCGGTGCTGGCGCCCTGCGTTTTCTGAGCTGCCTGCGCGGCAGCGAACCGCTCACGCCGTCGCTGTGGCCCGAGCCGGTCTTTCTGAGCTGCCTGCGCGGCAGCGAACCTCGTACTGGCCGCTGGGCACCGTCCAGCGCATTTCTGAGCTGCCTGCGCGGCAGCGAACGCAGCGCTCCACCGCCTCCATGGTCGCGATGTTTTCTGAGCTGCCTGCGCGGCAGCGAACGTCAGCCGCGCGACAGCCTACCGGCACGTCGCTTTCTGAGCTGCCTGCGCGGCAGCGAACTGGGTGGAGGCGGCGAAGGCGGGGAGGGCGGATTTCTGAGCTGCCTGCGCGGCAGCGAACATGCGCAGTTGCGCGCAATCCTCGCGGCCACGTTTCTGAGCTGCCTGCGCGGCAGCGAACGGCATCGGGTGCTGAGTGGGTGAACCGCTCGCCTTTCTGAGCTGCCTGCGCGGCAGCGAACGCCCACGGCGTTCAGTGCGGCGGCATCCTGCTTTTCTGAGCTGCCTGCGCGGCAGCGAACAACTGGGCGACACCGGCGTGATCGATCGCGCGTTTCTGAGCTGCCTGCGCGGCAGCGAACTCGTACCGGCACGGAATGCCCTTGTACGTCTCTTTCTGAGCTGCCTGCGCGGCAGCGAACCCGATGCTGCCGATCATTGCGCAGCTGCCGCCTTTCTGAGCTGCCTGCGCGGCAGCGAACGACGCGCATGCCTACTACGGCACTGCGTTCATTTTCTGAGCTGCCTGCGCGGCAGCGAACAGATCCAACTCCTCGAACAGCGTTGCGTTGCCTTTCTGAGCTGCCTGCGCGGCAGCGAACATGGGCGCGGCGTCCACCGCGGTGATGCGCGCTTTCTGAGCTGCCTGCGCGGCAGCGAACACGCTGGGCGCCGGCAAGAACTATGCGCTGCATTTCTGAGCTGCCTGCGCGGCAGCGAACGCATGGGATGCCGGCGATAGTGAGTCGCCGTCTTTCTGAGCTGCCTGCGCGGCAGCGAACCCTCAACAGCGCGCTGGCACGGCGCGAGGTTGTTTCTGAGCTGCCTGCGCGGCAGCGAACACCAGCGCGATGAATCACGCGCACCACGCTTGCTTTCTGAGCTGCCTGCGCGGCAGCGAACGCGGCGGCGGCGGAGAATCTCGCGCGCCGCTTTTTCTGAGCTGCCTGCGCGGCAGCGAACAACGGGCTGCTGCGCTGCCCGCCGATGGCAAGTTTCTGAGCTGCCTGCGCGGCAGCGAACGCACGGTTGTCGTGTGGCATGGATGCTCCTCGTTTCTGAGCTGCCTGCGCGGCAGCGAACGTGGAACCCAATCAGGCCGCCAGCAGCTCCTTTTTCTGAGCTGCCTGCGCGGCAGCGAACTGGATGCTCTCCATTGGTTGATCGATGCGATATTTCTGAGCTGCCTGCGCGGCAGCGAACTCGGCCGAGGACGCCATCACCGCCGCGCTGGCGTTTCTGAGCTGCCTGCGCGGCAGCGAACTGCACCGCGTAGGCGCGCACGCGCAGCGGGTATTTCTGAGCTGCCTGCGCGGCAGCGAACGTGCCGCCGATGCGGCCGTTGGCGTCCACCATTTTCTGAGCTGCCTGCGCGGCAGCGAACGCTGGGCCTACACCTACGCGGGCGCGCCGGCTTTCTGAGCTGCCTGCGCGGCAGCGAACAGAACATCGCCACGCTGCGTGCCGCGCCGCAGTTTCTGAGCTGCCTGCGCGGCAGCGAACGAAGTCCAGGTACGGCCAGCGCACCACCACGGTTTCTGAGCTGCCTGCGCGGCAGCGAACAGGTACGGGCGGCAAGCCGGGCGCCGTGGCATTTTCTGAGCTGCCTGCGCGGCAGCGAACGATTGGCACCTTGGAGCGCGCCGCGCGCTGATTTTCTGAGCTGCCTGCGCGGCAGCGAACATGCTGGCAGCAGCAACGGCGCCACGCCGGAATTTCTGAGCTGCCTGCGCGGCAGCGAACAAGACCGGCATTGCCACCGCCGACATCGACGATTTCTGAGCTGCCTGCGCGGCAGCGAACCGCATCTGTCGCGCACATGCGTCGCTGGCTGCTTTCTGAGCTGCCTGCGCGGCAGCGAACAGCAGTTCGGGCTGGAGCGCGAGCAGCTGCGCTTTCTGAGCTGCCTGCGCGGCAGCGAACCAAGCCGGGCGCCGTGGCATGGCTGGCGTGCTTTTCTGAGCTGCCTGCGCGGCAGCGAACTCGCCGCCGAGGCCTTGGGCGGCACCGGAAGATTTCTGAGCTGCCTGCGCGGCAGCGAACGCGCAATCACGGCGTCCTCCACGATCCAGAAATTTCTGAGCTGCCTGCGCGGCAGCGAACCGCTTGATGCCCTCGATCAGCGTGTACACGGTTTTCTGAGCTGCCTGCGCGGCAGCGAACATCTGCTCAAGTACGAAGCCGCGCAGCGACTCTTTCTGAGCTGCCTGCGCGGCAGCGAACGACCACCACATCGGCAACCTGCCGCTCGGCGTTTTCTGAGCTGCCTGCGCGGCAGCGAACGCAACCGTCCTCCAACTATCCGGCCTGTCGGTTTTCTGAGCTGCCTGCGCGGCAGCGAACGATCGATGCGATAGGCCCACACTTCCCCGCCCTTTCTGAGCTGCCTGCGCGGCAGCGAACTGCGCGATGGGGACCAGCACGGCGCGCGGCATTTTCTGAGCTGCCTGCGCGGCAGCGAACTAACCGTGCCACCTCCACTCGGCGGCGTGTTATTTCTGAGCTGCCTGCGCGGCAGCGAACGATGCCCTGGGCGGCCGTGCGGATATCCGCAATTTCTGAGCTGCCTGCGCGGCAGCGAACGCTTCATGCGACGCTCACGACGCAGCCGGGCATTTCTGAGCTGCCTGCGCGGCAGCGAACAACAACGGCACCGACGACATGGGGTGCGAGCTTTTCTGAGCTGCCTGCGCGGCAGCGAACTCACCAGCCTGTGCGCCGGCTGGCTTGTCGACTTTCTGAGCTGCCTGCGCGGCAGCGAACTACGCAGCGGCGACGGACGACGAGACGCGCGCTTTCTGAGCTGCCTGCGCGGCAGCGAACATCAGCGTGCACGTGAAGGTGGCGCAGCAGTGTTTCTGAGCTGCCTGCGCGGCAGCGAACTACAGCAATTCCTTGGCAACCGCCTGAAATTGGAGCAGTTGCTAGGAAAAAAGGCCAGCAACCCTTCTGGGGGTGCTGGCCTGCAAGTGCTTGATAAGTCGTACCTGCTTGGAGGGTAGAGAAAAAGGGTCAGAACCAGGGGATGGTGGCGGGGTGGCCCAGGCCATGGCTGTTGAAGGTGCCGGGTGTGGCGACGGGCTGCAGTGGGCCCAGTGCGATGAACAGGCAGAAGGCTTGCCGGGTGCTGCGGCTGTGGAGGTGGAGGTAAGGCAGGTTGGGGCGGCGCTCCATGCTGGTGGGGATCGCGGCCTTGGCTTGCTCCTCGGTTTCTCCCTTGCGCTTCATGCGCCGGCGCCGCAGGCGTTCGGCGCTGGTCTTGAATTGCTTGCGCTGCACGGTGCGATGCGGCGCGTCGGCGGGTGCCGTGGCGATGTCGCCGATGCGCACGTGGTCGCGCATGCCCTTGAGCCAGTCGCTGGCCAGCAGCTGTTGCAGGTCGGCTTCGCGGCCGTGCAGGCGCAGCGTGGTGCCCAGCGTGCGCGGGTTGAGGTTGTAGCCGGGGAAGCTGATGCCGATGTTGTCCCGACGCTGCTGCACCAAGGCCAGATGCAGTCGGTCGTACAGCGTGCCAAGCAGTTGTGGCGCACTGGTTTCGGAATCGGGCACCACGCGAATATCGACGTAGTGGGTCGTCATGGTCACTTTTCCGCGTCGCCGAACACGCCGCCGCGGATCAGGGTGGCGATGACGAAGTGCTGCTGGTCGATGTCCGGCACCTTGTCCTTGATGACCCAGCCGTCGAGCAGGTTGTAGAAGTCGGTCTTTTCCTTGGGCTGGCGGTAGGCCTTGCCTTGGGTGGTGACCGAGCCGTAGGGCTCCACCGCGATGGGGCCGTTTTCGGCGGCTTCGGGGTACCAGGTGTCGATGGTGCGCAGGGCGTTGCCGATTTTTTGCGAGTGGATGGCGGCCACATCCCCGACGGCATACAGCGTCTTGCTCTTCTTGCTGTTGCCCTTGTCGAGGATCAGCTCTTGCGAGGGGAACACTTCCTGCCCGGCGCCGACACGCACGAAGGCGGTGATTTGCAACAGCACGTGCGTCTTGCCGACAAGGCCGTCGGCGATCAGCGCAGCCAGCTCGGCCAGCGCCTGCGCTTCGGCGGCGGGAGCCTTGAGTTCACGCAGGGAATGCGCCAGCGCATTGAACGTCCAGCTTGTGTTGGCCTTGCCGTCCACGATGCGTGCCACGGTCACTTCCACCTGCTCGGCGCCGATGCGGTTGCGCCACAGGAAGCGGCCGTTGGCGAGGTTGGCGGCGTAGCGGCCGGCGAGTTCGGCATAGCCGTGTTGTTCGACGTAGCCGCCCACGGTGGCCAGCAGCTTCTGCCGGTACGCCGCATCGTTGCAGGCGGAGGGCTGGCCGGTACCGGCGAGCACGCGCAGGGTGAACTGCACCTTCAGCGTGTCGGCGTCGGCGGACAGGGTGGCCACGTCCACGGTTTGCAGGTTGGGGCTCTGGATCGCGGCGTCGAGTTTCGCGGGGTCGGTCGCGCCGCCCTTCAAGCGATTGGAAATCGTGCCTCGCACGGATTTCTCGCGCAGCGCGATCGGCGCCCAGTCGTGCGAAGCAGTGCGTGCGTCCCAGTTGCCGCCGCACAACAGGGCATCGGAGGGGTCGAGCTTGCGCTCGAAGGCGAGGACGGAAGCGGTCTTGAGTTCGTTGGCCATGATGGAATTCCTTGTCGGGTCAGAGCGTGGGTTCGATGGCGCGGTAGTCGTTGCGGCAGCGGTACAGGCCCTCATCGGGGCGACTGTCGGCGTACCAGAGCAGATCGATGGGCGAATGCAGGCGATGCGGGCCGATCCATTCGCCCATGGAGTACAGGCTTTCCACGAAACGGAACGGTGTGGTGGCATCGCGTGCGTTGGGCACGCTGCCGGCGGCGTGCAGCGCGCCGAGTGCGCCGTAGCCCACCGGAATGGGCACGATCCAGCCAGCGCCCTTGCGGTCGTGCTGCCACGCACCCTTGCCGCCATCCGCGTCCGCGTCGTAACGCCAGTTGATGCGCGAGAGCGAAAGCCAGGCATCGAGGCGCGTCGCTTCAGGCGTGCTTTCCCGCAGTTCCTGCAGGCGCCGGTCGATCAGGTCGTCGCGCGCCACCAGGGCCACACCAGGCAGCAGACGGGCGCGCAGCTTGTGGGATGCAAGCATTTGGTCATCGTCGTTGCCGGTGTAGTCCGCCACCCAAGGCCGATACCGCACGGCCTGCGGCTGGGCGGGCGGCAGCAAGGTGCCGCCGGCGATGCGCATGCCCTGCAGCAACTCGGCGATGACGTGCGTGTCGCGGTGCTGGGCTTCCTCGTTCCAATCCTTGGCGTACACCGCCAATACCAGGCTCACGTCGAGGTGGATGCGACCTTCTTCGACGATGGCCGCCGTGCCGCCATCCTTGCCCACCGGGTTGCGGGTGAGCCGGAAGCTGTTGACGAAACCGCCCTCGGTGGTCTGTTCCTCAAAGCCGTGGCAGACCACGCCAATCGCGTTGAACGGGAGTTCCAGACCTGCCGCGCGCGTCTTGCGTTCCAGCGCCCACATCAGGCCGAGGAAGGCGGTGATGGACGGGAAGCCGTGCGTCAGCGGGCTGGAGACGGCGTTGGCGTTGTGCACCTTGAGGTGCGGCAGCACCAGCAGGTGCGTGAAATCGTCGGGACTCATGCGGCACCTGCCTTGGCGCGACGTTGCTGCGGGATGGGCCAGGCCACGTGGAGGATGGCCTGGCGGGCGAAGTGACGCATCTCCGCTTCGCCCAGCGCAACCAGCTTGTCGCTGCGCTTGCGCAACTGGCCGTTGAGCCAGAGACCGAAGCGGGTGGCGACTTCGTCGGCCCAGTCGCCGCGCTCGTAGGCCTCGTTGAACGCGAGGTCGTCTGCACGCCAGTGTGGATGGTCGGGGTCGTTGCGCTCCGGCAGCTCGGTGCGGTCGGGATCGAGCCAGAGTTGCTCGCACAAGGGCAGGCGGCAGTCGGCATGGCGTGACCAGCCGGCTTCGTGTCGCCCACGTACCTCCGCGCCAAACAGGGCAAGGTCCTGCGCGATGTCTTGCAGGAATGCGTCCACCCGGTCGCGGGTTTCCTTGTTCTGGTCCGGGTTGCTCTTGAGGAAATCCGCAAGCCCTCGGATGCGTTGGCGGACTTCGCCGTAGACGAAGAACGCGCCGCGCTTCTCGTCGAACACCGAGTCGAGCTTGAGCAGGTTGACGCCTTCGCGCGGTTTCCACGCCGGCGGCGGCAGCGAAGCCAGCAGGTAGTTCACACCGCCGCGCTCGCTGTTCAACTGCGAGATGTTCTGCGGCTTGGTGCCGCCAAGCTTGCGTGCGACGAGATTGCGGTAGTCGCGGTAGTTGGTATCCGCCGGCTTGCTGTCGCGTTTGGCCTGCCGCGCCGCCTTGTTGGCCTCGCCAAAGCGCGCGTCCTGGATGTCGGCGTGCACGGCATGGGCCAGCGAACTGGAAAACATCGGCTGCAGCAGGTGGTAGTGGTCGTCGTCCTGCGGGTTCTCGTCGGTCAGCCAGTAGAGCTGCTTGGCCATGGGGTGGGTGCTGGGTTCCGCATCTTCGCGCACCAGCGACGCGAAGGCCTGCATCCAGCTGCGCGCCTGTTCGGCATCGTCGGACAGCGCGGTTTGCAGGTCGGCATCGTCAGCCTGCATCCAGTCGAGCAGGCGCTTGTCCTCGACCTCCAGCTTGAGCAGCTTGAACACGTCCAGCGCGGCTGCGTTGCCCACAACGTCCTCGGCATAGTCCGCACCCAGCAGGTGGCTGCCGATGTCCGCATGCTGCGGCAGATCGGATGGGGCGACATGCAGGCTGCTGCCGCGTGCGTCCGGGTGGGTGGCCTTGAGCACGTGGGTCACGGCCTGGATCTGGCCTACCCGCCGCGCCGCATCGGCCAGCCAGGTGGTGTAGTCGTACTTCGATGCCGTGTCGGCATCGTCTTCCTTGCCTTTCAGCTTGGCTTCGCGGCGCGCGTCGATGAAGCTGGCGATGGCGGTGCGAAAAGCCTTCCCGCGGTCAGTCAATTGGTTCATCTCCCTCCCCTTTGTGCGTCGTCCCTCGTTGCAATGTTCTAGCCATCGCCCGTCTCACCGTCTGCGACAACCGCCGCAGGCGATGTGGTGGCACTCTGAGCATGCGATTACAATGCAGTCATTGCAATCACTGTCGGAGGGCCTGCCCATGGCCACCATGACCATCCGCAACCTGGACGACGACCTGAAGACGCTGTTGCGGCTGCGTGCGGCGCAGCACGGGCAGTCGATGGAGGAAGAAGCGCGGGGCATCCTGCGGGCCGCCCTGGTGGGCCGGGTCGAGGACGATTCCGGCGCGGCGTTGTATGCGGCCATCCGGGCGCGGGTGGAGCCTTTTGGCGGGGTGGAGCTGGAGTTGCCGCCGCGCGAACCGCAGCGTGATCCACCGGATTTCAGCGAGCCGGGCGATGCCCGGTGATCGTGCTCGACACCAACGTGCTGTCGGAGCTGATCCGGCCGCAGCCTGACCCGAAGGTGGTGGCTTGGCTGCTTGGGCAACCGCGCTCCCGGCTGTTCACCACGGCCATCAGTCGAGGGGAAATGTTGTTTGGCGTGCTGGTGCTGTCGGATGGACAGCGCAAGCAGCGGCTGTGGCAGGAGGTGCAAGCCATCTTCGCCACCGACATGGCAGGGCACGTGCTGCCCTATGATGGCGAGGCAGCCGATGCACACGCGGCATTCGCGGCGATGCGGCGTTCGCAGGGGCGTCCCGTGGAATTGCCGGACGCGATGATCGCCGGCATCGTGCAATCGCGCGGGGCCACGCTGGCCACGCGCAACGTGCGGGATTTCGAGGGTTGCGGCATTGCGCTGGTCGATCCTTGGCATTGATCCGCCTCAGTGCTTTTTGGCGAAGCCCAGCCAGGGGTGCCAGAGCCAGCCTTGGTCGTTCTTCGGCACTTCCACGACGGTGAACTTGCGCGCGGTTTGATCGAGCGGCAGATCCTGCGCTTCGGCTTGCTCGCTCACCAGCGTCTGCAGGTCGAACGCACCCCAGCGACTGACGCCAGGCGCGCTTTCCAGCGGAACGTCGTGCAGCAATTCATCTGCCGGCACGTAGAGCTTTTCGCCGCGCTTGCCGGCGCGTACCTCTTCCACGCGGTGCGGCCGCAGCTCGTCTTCGTCCCCGACCGGCAGCCACGCGAGTGTAGTGCCCGGCTGCGCATCGTCGCGGAAGGGCTGCTGCTGCGGCAGCACGCCGGTGAGCGCGGCTTGCGGGTGTTGCCAGCAGGCCGGCGTTTCGAGCTGCGGCTTTGGCCCGCCGCCGCGCCGGGATGAGGTGGCCATCGGCACAGGCGGTTTCGGCAGCATGCAAGCGCGGATGCGCGCCTGCTCCAGATCCACCCAGCGCTCGCGTGGCTGAAGCGCTTCTTCGGGGCGCGGCTGGATGCGCGGGATGGCGGTGAGCTGGCGGTATTCGGCCTCGGCCAGCAATTGGCCGAGGCGGTGGCTGCGCAGCAGGAACTGGTCATTCGATCCAGCTTTCTCGAAGCCCGGTCGGGTGAACACCGCCTCGTGCCCGTTGCCCGGCGGGATGCCCTTGAGGTTGGTGTCGAACACCAGCACGTTGGGCATTCGCGGCGGTTTGCGGCGGTGGCGCTGCACGCGGCCGGCGAGCTGGATCAGCGCGCGCATCGAGGAGGGTTCGGTCAGCGCCCAATCCGCGTCCCAGTCGCGGCCCACTTCGCACACCGGCGAGGCGAGCACCACGAACAGGTGGTCGCGCTCGGGGTGCGTGTCGAGCGCGCGACGGATGTCGGGCAGCGTCCACGCCGCATCGGCATCGCGGCGGTTGAAGGTGGCGTCCAGCATCGCCTCGATGGCCGAACGCTGCACCAGCGGAAAACGGGCGTGGTACACGCACAGGTGCAGGCGGGTGTCGGCGGGCATGGCGTCCGTGCAGAGCGCTCGGGCCACGGCGAAGATCGGCTCGATGTTGGCCATGCGCACGATGCCGAAGCTGGCGCGTTTGCCGGTGACGGGATCGGCGTTGGCGTGGTCGCGGTGCAGGCGCAGGCAGGCCGCGCGGATGTCGTTGGCGAACGCGGCGTGGATGCGCGCCTCGGGTTGCCTGCCGTCGATGGCGACCGGCAGCAGCTCGGCGATGCGCAGGGGTTCGGCGGCGTGCAGCTTGCCCACGCGGCGTTCGACGAAGCGTGCATGGGCAGCAGCAAAGTCCTCGTCGTCCGCGCAGGCTTGCGCCTGCGTGCCGAACTCGTCGGCCCACAGGCAGGGCACGTCCACGGTGGCATCGTCCGGCACAAAGTGTTGCCCGCGGTTGCGGCGGTAGTGCCGACGGCCGGCGCAATAGGCCAGGAACATGCCCTGCACCAGCGCTGGCGGCAACGTGGCGGAGGACAGCACCACGCGCGCGCCCAGCAGGCCGGCCCAGTGCACGAGGCGGGTCAGTGCGGGCAGATCGTCGAGGTCGTAATCGTCCAGCTCGTCCAGCACCAGGTCGCTGCTCATCAGGCGCAGCATCGGCGCGATCTGGCGGCCCGCGCGCAGGGATTCCGTGGCTGGAGCGAGGTGGTCCACCGTGCACACCAGCATCGGCGCGGCGATCAACTTGCGAATGTCGGGGTTGGCCAGCGCGCGCGACAGCAGGGGATGGTCGCCGACGTTGCCTTCGTAGCGCACGTGGCTGTCTTCCTCGATCAGCGCCTGGGTGGAGGCGGAGCCGCCCGCTTCCGCCCGCGCTTCGTAATACTCGAACAGCGCGCGACTGGCCGAGCCACCGACCAGCACCGCCAGTTCGTCGTCGTTCAAATGCAAGTCGTGGCGATAGCTCTTGCCCGTCTGCAGGGTGAGCGTGCGCAGGCCCAGCGCGTAGCTCACCCGCAGGCCGAGTTGCGGGTCGGCCAGCGCGTAGAGGATGCGCGCATTGGCCAGCGTCTTGCCACAGCCGGTGGAGGCCATGTTGACGATGAAAGCGCCATGCTCGCGGGCGGCTTCGCGCAGTCCTGCCGCGGCATCGAAAGCCTTGTCCTGCCATGCGAAGCGCGCATCGCTGCTGCGCTTGCGCAGGCCGCGATGATTGGCAAGGCGCGGCAGGTGGCGCTCGAAGTTGGGCAGCGCGTATGCGATCAGGCTGGCGGTGTGGCCCACGCCCAGCAGGTGTTCCAGCAGCGATTGGTTGAGTTCCGTCTTGCCGTGCTTGTCCTTGCGGGTGTTGGCGAACACGGCCTGCTCCGCCTGCACGAAGCGCTGGCGTTCGGCTGCCGGTTTGCCATCATCACCCACGCCGAGGCTGGAATAGTGATGATCGGCCAGCATCAGCGCGAGCCGCGCCAGATGCATCACGTAGGGATTGCCCAGCCAGTCCGCGCCACGCTGCGCGCGGAGTTCGAGGAAGGCCTTGGCCACGCGCCGTGCCTGCGCGCGCCACGCCGGTGCCACGGCAGGAAGCTTGCCAGCCAGTTGCCAGTACGGCATGGCTTCAGTAGGCGTCGATGGCTGGTCGATCTCGTTCCAGTTATGGGCCACCTGTGCCAGCGGAGCTTCGAGATATGCCTGTACGGAACCTTGCACGCGCCTACCAAGCCGGGCTTGGCTGCCGTCTTCGTTCTTGCATGGAATGAGCGGCAGGCGATGGTGGGTGACGATCAGCCAGCCGATGGCGGCAGCCAGCGGCGCGCGCGTGGTGAGCTCGCGGAACGGTTGGCGCTCGATGTCCGCATCCACGCCGTCGCGCAGGTAGCGGCCCGGTGCCGTCCAGTCGGTCGCATCGCCGCCTTCCTCGCTGGCAAGACGGGCCAGCCAGCCGGCATCGTCGTCATCGCCGACAAAGGCAAGGAACAGCCGCAGCGACACCCATTCGTGGCGATAGCGGTTGCGTTCGTCGAGCTTGCCCTGCAGCCGTTGCTGGAACGCCACGCTGGCCTTGCCGAGGTCGTGCAGCAGCGCGGCGAGCTGCGCCAGCAGGCGGATGTCCTGCGCGCGGTGCCAGTCGTTTTCGTCGGCCTTGCGCAGCACGTCGCTGGCGGTGGTGTTGGTGGGCACCGCGCCTTCGGCGTTGAAGCGCCGCGCGTCGCCGACGATCCACAGCAGCTCGCTGTGATCCTGCCCGCGGATCCAGTGACAGGCCACGGCGGTGTTCTTGCGCGCGGTCTTGCGCAGCAGCTTGCGCAAGGTGTCCAGGCCATCCTGCGTGATCGGCGTCTGCCAGGTGCGCTCGCCGCGCCGTTCGGCGAACTGGTCGAGGATGCGCCGGGTTTCGGTGAGCGCGCGCTTGTCGCATTGGCTGACCAGCAGCACGTTCATGCCGGTTTCCCGTTCGCCTGCGCGGCGGTATCCAGCGCCACGGCCTTGAGCGTGTCGATCATGAAATCCAGCGCCTCGCTGCGCGCCAGCGCTTCGATGCAGCCGCGGCGGAAGCTTTGTTCGTCGTCGCCGCGCATGGCCGAAATGAAGGCCTGCGGCAGGATGTGGGCGTCCTTCGCCAGGTCGGCCACGTCGAACACCAGCCCGCCGCGGCGCGTCTTGCCGTGCAGGATGGCCAGGCCATGCGGCAAGCCGAGCACCCACGTGGCGGTGGCGCCGAGGCCGTAGGCGAGGTAGTTGCCGTGGTCGAGGAAGCGGTTGGCCGGGTCGCCGCCGCTGCCGCGCTTGGCGCGGGTGAACTCGCCGTAGCCCACGGTATCCACGGCCAGCTTGAACAGCGCCTTGGTCAGCCGGGCCTCCTCGGTCAACAGGCTGGCATTGTCCGGCACGAGCTCGATGGCGCGATGGGTGCGCGCCAGCAGCTCATCGAACCGCGCGGTGTCCACCGCGAAACCGGCGTCGCGCCATGCGCGGTGTCGCCAGGCCTCGGCGATGCGCCGTGCCCGCGTGTGCTGGAACGCCTTGGCGGCGGCGAGGCGCAGGTCGTCGTCGAACCAGAAGCGCACCCAGGCCTGCAGGTATTCGGTGGGCCGGTATTCGGACTGCGGCGAGAACCACGCCACTTCGATGTCGACTTCGTTGGCGGAAAACAGCGGCGTGCCGCCACCGCCGCAGAAGCCCACCAGCACGCCGGCCTTGGCCAGTTCGCGCATGGCGGCCTGGGTGACCGAGGTGCCGGTGCCCAGGAGCACCGTGGTGGTGTTGGCGATGGGGATGTTCCAGTACAGCGATTCCTTGCCGGCATCGGTGACGTACTCCACCCGGCCGCCGTTCACCAGCACCCGGCAATGCTGCAGGTAGTAGATGTTGGCGCGCTTGGAATGCAGGATGGTCTTGAGGTCGCTCGGGCGGATCTCTTCCATGGCGGTCACATCGCAAGCCGAGAGGTCGCCCAAGCATACGTCGTCAGCACCGGTCATCCGAACGAACGCAGCGCCAAAGCGAAAGGCCGGGATTCGCGCCCCGGCCTTTCGCTTTGCTCCATCAATCCACCGCGCTCAGTACCACGGCCACTTCTTCAGCTCGTACTCCTTCGGCGGGGTGTCGCCGGCGAGGTATTGCACGAAGTAGTCCCAGCGCCGGCGGGTGGCGTACGGCGTGGCGTCGGCATAGCCGTGGCGCGCGTTGGGGATGATCAGCATGTCGAAGTCCTTGTTGGCCTTGATGAGGGCCTCGGCGACGAGGTAGGTCTCGCCGATCGGCACGTTGTCGTCGAGCGTGCCGTGCACCAGCATCAGGCGGCCCTTGAGGTGCTTGGCGAGGTCCTGGTTGGCCTGGTTGTCGTAGTTGGTGGTGCCGTCCTTGTTCGTCACCAGCAGGCCCTGGTATTTCTCGCCCCAGTCGTTCTCGTAGTTACGGTTGTCGTGGTTGCCGCTTTCGGCCCAGCCGACCTTGAAGAAGTCGGGGTAGCGGAACATCGCATCCGCGGTGGTGTTGCCGCCGCCGGAGTGGCCCCAGATGCCGACGCGGTCGAGGTCGATCCACGGGTAGCGCTGCGCCAGCTCCTTGATGCCGGCGACCTGGTCGGGCAGCGTGTTGTCGCCCATCTCGCCGTACCAGGTGTGGTGGAAGGAGGCCGAGCGCCACGGCGTGCCCATGCCGTCCAGCGCAACCACGATGAAGCCGAGTTCGGCCAGCGCCTGGTTGTCGCCGCGCGCGGGCAGGAAGCTGCGGCCGCGCACCGAGCCGGTCTGCGGGCCCGGGTAGACGTAGTCGATCACCGGGTACTTCTTGTGCGGATCGAAGTTGGTGGGCTTGAACATCAGGCCGTACAGCTCGGTCTTGCCGTCACGCGCCTTCACCGTGAACGGCACCGGCGGCACCCAGCCGGCGGCCTTGAGGCGCGTGATGTCGGCCGTGGCGATGGTGGCGATGACGTGGCCGTCCGCGCTCGCACGCAGCACGGTGGTCGGCGGCGTGGTCGGCGTGGACCAGCTGTCCACGAACGTCTTGCCGTCGGGCGACATGCTGATGGTGTGGTCGGCGTCCTCGGGCGTGAGCAGCTCCGGCTTGCCGCCGTCGAGGCTCACCTTCCACAGCTGGCGGTAGTACGGGTTCACGCCGGGCACGCGGCCCACGCCGGTGAACCACAGCTCGCGCGCCTTGCGGTCGAGGTGCAGCACGTCCATCACGTTGCCGTCGCCGGTGGTGATGGGGTGCAGCTCCTTGCCGGTCGCGGTGTCGTACAGGTAGAGGTTCTGCCAGTCGTTGCGTTCGGACGGCCAGACGGCCTCGTGCGTCTCGGGCAGGTATTGCCAGTTCGCGGTGTCCTTGCCGCTTTCGTAGTAGGTCGCCACCTTCTCGTCGAAGGCGGTGCGCACGGCGCCGGTGTCGGCGTTCGCGATGCGGTACCAGACCTGCTTGCGGTCGCGCGAGCTGTTGACCATCGCGAAGCTCCGGCTGTCGGGCGCCCACTTGAGGTCGTCCCAATGGCCATCGCTGCCGCAGCTGATGTCGTCGCACAGGCTGGACAGGCGCTGCTGCGGCGGCAGCTGCAGGCGCACCGTCTTGCGCGCGGCCACGTCGATCACCACCGGCTCGATCATGAAGATCTTCTGGTCGCCGGGCAGCGGGTATTTCCATGCGTCGAGCTCGGGGTGGCCGACCTTGGTGCGCACGGTGTACATCTCGCCCACGCCGCGCTGGTCCTGCTGGTAGGTGGCGATCTTTTTCGAGTCGGGCGACCAGTTCAGCACCGCGCGCCTGGTGTGGATCCAGCCAGCGTTGTCGGTGGCGTAGCCGAAGTCCGGCACGCCGTCGGTGGTGAGCTGGGTTTCCTTGCCGGTAGCGAGATCGCGCACCCACAGGTTCCAGTCGCGGATGAAGGCTTCCTTGGTCTTGTCGGGCGAGACGATGCCGGGCTCGCCGCCGGTCTTCGCCGTGGCCTTGGCGCTGCACGCGCCGGCGCCCTTGAGGTCGCACAGGTAGTGCTTGCCCGCCAGGGCGATGTCGTAGCGGCCATCTTTCTGCACGCTGAAGTCGAAACCGGACGGCAGCTTGTCCGCCGCTACCGGCTTGCCGGTGGCCTTGCCCAGCGCGGCGGCAAGCTTGGCCTGGTCGAAGGCCGGCGCAGCCTTGCCGGTGGCGGTGTCCATCTCCATCACGTGGTCGCCGCTGGCGTCGTGGTCGCGGTACCAGAAATGGGTGTCGTCCAGCCACTTCACCCGCTGCACGTCGTGGTCGACCAGCGGCGCGGTGTGGTAGCTCATGAAGCGCTCGGCGCGCGCGTAATCCTGCGCGCTGAGCGTGCGGCCCTGCGCCATCGCGCCGGTGGCGCACACCAGCAGCCCTGCTGCCAGCGCGCCGGCCAGGCGTGTCTTGACGATCGTCGAATGCATGGTCGTGTTTCCCCTCGGGATGCGGGTGTTGCGGCGTTCGCGCCGCGCGAGCGCCCGATGCTAACGCGCCATGACCTTCGACACCCCTGCCAAAGGTTGAGGGGAGGGATCGGCACATGCCGGCATGCGCCGCGCATGGAACGGGATTGGGAGCTCAGCGTGCCGCGGCTTGCAGCACGATCTCGTCCGGCGCCGCGCGGACGGCCCGCAGCAGGCGGCTGCGTTGCAGTGCCTGCGCCAGCGCGAGCGGATCGCCCGCGTCGAACACGCCGCTGACCGGCAGGTTGCGCAGCGCCGCGTCGCCGATCACCAGCCGCGTGTCCGAATAGCGGTTCATCGCCGCCACCAGTTCGGCGAGGCTGCGGTGGTGGAACACCAGCTTGCTACGCGGCCAGCCGCGCGCGGCGGCGAGATCCGCCGGCTGCACGCGACCGAGGCGGCCGTAGCCGTAATCGACCTGCTCGCCGGGTTGCAGCGTGAGTTGCTCGTTGCTGGCCGGCAGCTTCACCGACACCGTGCCGGCGAGCGCGACCACGCGGGCTCCCCCGGCCAGCCGGCTGACCTGGAACCGCCCGCCCGCCGCGGTGACGACGCCGTCGCCCGCACGCACCACGAACGGCTGCGGCGCGGCGGGCCCGGACGCGAACTGCGCACGGCCATGTTCCAGCGTGAGCACGGGGCGGGCATCCGCGCTCACGCTGGCGGCGCTGTCCGTATCCAGCAGCACCGTGCCCGCGGGCAGCGCCAGCGTGCGCTGCGCGCCGGTGGCGGTGGCGACGTGACGCAGCGCGGTCTGGTGAGCCACCGCATGCCAGGTGCCGATGGCCGCCGGCAGCACGCAGGCCGCCGCCAGCAGCAGCACCCAATGCAACGGCGCGCGACGGACGTTTGCTGCGGTTCGCTGCGCGGTTTCGCCGACGGGTGCCGGACGGGGCGCCACGGTGTGGCGATAGCCCAGCGGGGCATTCGCGCTCGTCGCCGTGCAATGACTGGCCGCAATCGCCACGCCGGGCGACGGGCTCCGCGGTTCCGGCGCGCGCTCGGCGCGCCGCCGCGCCGCCTCGCCCGGGCGCATCAGGAACACGACGTTGTCGGCGTAGATGCGAGCCATGACGAGGACGCCTGCACTCCGCTGCCGCACCCCGACGGCGCGGCTGGCGGCCAGTAAGCCCATGCCTGCGACAATCTGTCACTTTGCGGTGCAGCATCGGTACCGCGGCGGGGTTGCGCCGCCATGGCCGCCCCGGCACGCTGGCGCAACCCGTCCAGCCGAGCGATGCCATGCCACGTCTCAGAGTGATCGGCAGCTACCTCTCGCCCTACGTGCGCAAGGCGCTGGCCTGCCTGGAGCTGAAGGGACTGGATTACGAGATCGACCCGATGCCGCCGTTCGTGGGCAACGCGGACTTCGCGCGCTTGAGTCCGCTGCGGCGCGTGCCGGTGCTGATCGACGACGGCCTGGTGGTGAACGACTCATCGGTGATCTGCCAGTACCTGGAGGATCGCCACCCCACGCCCTCGCTCTACCCGCGCGACATCGCCGATCGCGCCCGCGCGCGCTGGCTGGAGGAATATGCCGACACGCGGCTGGCCGATGGACTGATCTGGCGGCTGTTCTACCAGCGCTCGATCCGCCGCCGCGTGTTCCATGAGCCGCCCGACGAGGCGGTGGTGACGCAGGCGCTGGAGGTGGAGATACCCGCCGCGATCGACTATCTGGAGACGCAGCTGCCGGACGACGGCTTCATCTTCGGCGCGCTGTCGATCGCCGACATCAGCATCGCCAGCTATTTCCGCACCGCCGCCTTCGTGCGCTACGAGATCGACGCCGCGCGCTGGCCGCGTACTGCTGCGCTGGTGGCCCTGGTGCAGTCACAACCCGCCCTGCAGAAACTGGCCCGCTACGAGGATTGCACGCTGCGCCTGCCGCTGGCCGAGCAACGCGCCGCCCTGCTCGCCGCCGGCGCCCCGCTCACCAGCGAAACCATGGGCACCTGCGCACCGCGGCCCGTGCTGCCGCGCACGACGTAGGTCGGGATTCATCCCGACGCCTCTGCCCACACCGTGGGTCGGGATTCATCCCGACGTTCCTGCCGAGACCTCTCCCACGTCACAGTCGGGATGAATCCCGACCCACACTGCGGCGGCTCAGGCCTGTCGCCCATCAACTCCGCCAGCCAGTCCGCGAACGCGCATAGCCGCATCGGCAGCTGCCTTGGATGGCGTTGAAGCTGACCGGCTCGACGAGCCGTCGCATACAGCCGCATGCTGCCCAGGCGATCCGTGGACTGTCGATGCCGATGGATATGGTGTTGGCGATCATTGGGTATTTATTCCACGGCGGCCACGGCGCAGCATGACTACTCCCCACACCCCACGGAGCACGCGCGATGCAAACCCGCACCCTCGGAAAGAACGGCCCGCAAGTCTCCGCCCTCGGCCTCGGCTGCATGGGCATGAGCGACTTCTACGGCCACCACGACGACGCCGAATCCATCGCCACCATCCACCACGCGCTGGACCGCGGCCTCAGCCTGCTCGACACCGCCGACATGTACGGCCCGCACACCAACGAGGAACTGGTGGGCAAGGCGATCAAGGGGCGCCGTCGCGATGCCTTCGTCGCCACCAAGTTCGGCATCGTGCGCGACCCGGCCGACCCGCAGGCGCGCGGCGTCAGCGGCCGCCCGGAATACGTGCGCACCGCCTGCGAAGGCAGCCTCAGGCGCCTCGGCGTCGAGACCATCGACCTGTACTACCAGCACCGCGTGGACCCGAACGTGCCGATCGAGGAAACCGTGGGCGCGATGGCCGAGCTGGTGCGGGCCGGCAAGGTGCGCCACCTCGGCCTGTCCGAAGCCTCCGCCGCCACGCTGGAACGCGCGAGCCGCGTGCACCCCATCGCCGCACTGCAGAGCGAGTACTCGCTGTGGACGCGCGACCCCGAGCACAACGGCGTGCTCGATGCCTGCCGCAGGCTGGGCATCAGCCTGGTCGCCTACTCGCCGCTAGGCCGCGGCTTCCTCACCGGCGCGATTCGCTCGCCCGACGACTTCGAAGCCGACGACCACCGCCGAACCAGCCCGCGCTTCATGGGCGAGAACTTCGCGCGCAACCTGGCACTGGTGGACAAGGTGAAGGCGCTCGCCGCCGACAAGGGCTGCTCGCCCGCGCAACTCGCGCTGGCCTGGGTGCTGGCGCAGGGCGAGGACGTGCTGGCGATACCGGGCACGCGGAAACGGTCGCGGCTGGACGAGAACCTCGGCGCGCTGGACGTGGTGTTGTCGAAGGACGACCTCGCCACCATCGACGCGGTGTTTCCGCCCGAGGCGGTGGCGGGTGCGCGCTATGCGGCGGCGGGCATGACGTTCGTGAATCGGTGAAGCTCGCGGGATTCGGCGCGCCAGATCCCTCTCCTCCAACGCCTCAGCTCCCTCTCCCCCAACTTGTTGGGGGAGAGGGTTGGGGTGAGGGGGCTGCTCTTGTCTCTGCGCTCTCGCCAATTTCAAAGCGGTTTCGTGCGCCTGCCGGCGCCCGAGTTACTTCTCCTTTGCTTGTCCAAAGGAGAAGTAACCAAGAGG
>OFIS01000098.1_pt1 | contig 110007 bp, 89 predicted proteins | sample 1775071 | NCBI WGS metagenome assembly OFIS01 (sample SAMN08195774, study PRJEB24354) | sludge metagenome | isolation source: sludge from phenol fed wastewater aerobic bioreactor C | place: India: Nagpur | collected 2016-09-17 | reverse complement strand
AGAGGCTCTCCGACCTCCTGACCTGCACCGATGCTACCGACCACGCCGTCATGTGCCCGTGATCTTCGGAAGTCCGGCCATCGCGACGAACAGCTGGCGGCGCTCCAGCGCGGCGCGTTCGGCGTCCGCGTCATCGGACTCGTTGCTGCGCTGCGGCGCCGGCACGGCGCGGTGATCAGGCAGGTACACCGCGGCGAACTCGAGGCCCTTGGCGCGCTGGTAGGTCCCGACCTTGACGGCGTCGACGGGTCGCCCGTCGTAGTCCGTGAGCGCGATCGCGGGCACGCCGTCGCGAGTCAGGGTCGCGATCCACTGCTCCGCCTGGGAATTGATGGGGCACAGCACGGCCATGTCGCCGTGGCGTACGCCGCGGGCGTGGTCGAACCCGACTTGGGCGACGAGGCCAGAGCTGTCGGGACGGGTCACGACGGTGCCGCCGTCACGGTCCACTTCGAGGTCGCGGGTTCCGGCGAAGCGGTTGCTCTCGAGGTCGTCGTACGCATCGTCAGCCACGACCCCCAGTGCCGCCGCGATGATTTGGCTGCCGTTGCGGTAGTTGCGATCGAGTACGGCCGCCCGCCCGACTACCGAGATGCCGGCCTCGGCGAGGGTGAACCCGCCGGGGTACACGGCCTGCTGGCCGTCCCCGACGAACAGCAGACCGTCGGGGGAGTCGCCGGCCAGCGCGTACAGGAGCTGGGCGCCGACGCACGTCAGGTCCTGCACCTCGTCGGCGACGACAGCGTCGTAGCCCGGCTCGAGCGGTTGCGCCCGCAGCGAGTCGCGGGCCAGCAGCAGCACGTCGGCCCAGTCATGACGGCCCAGGTCGCGGCGGATGCGCTCGTACTCCTGAAAGATCGCCCACACGGCTTCCCGGTGCACCGGACGCAGCGCAGTGCTGCGCCCGATCCGGCTCAGCTGAGCGTACGCGTCGTACTCGGTGATGCCGCGACCCTTGATGACGGTCTGCACCTCGTCGAACCAGTACCGCGGCGGGACCGCCAGGTTCGCGAGCGCGCTGGTCACGCCGAAGCGCTGCCAGGCGAGGTTGAACCAGGTCTGCGGGTCGCCGTCGAGGTCGAGGCGTACGCCCCGCTGGTCGAGCAACCGGCAGGCCCAGGAGTGCAGGCCACGAAACTCGACCCGCTCGCGATGGTCGGGCGCGAGCCGGCTGAACAGCTGCTCCTGCACCCGCGGCAGCGTCTTCACGAACGACGTGACAAGTACGCGCTTGCCCTCGGCCGCGAGGCGCTTCGCGCGGTGCAGTGCGACGACGCTCTTGCCGGTGCCGGACGGGCCGCGGATGCGTGCCGGCCCGGACCACTGCTGGGCGACCAACCGGGCCTGGCGGGGATCGAGCCAGACCATCCACGATTCGATCGGCTCGGCGCACGCGGCTTCCCGCAGCGCAGTGAGCAGATCGTCGGCGGACAGCAGCGCGAGCTGGGCGTCCGGCTTCACCGCGACGGGCACCGCCCGACGCGATGCCGGGCAGCGATGGGAGGCTCGCGGCGGGCAGGCGTCCTGCAACGCCGCGACGATGGCGGTGACCTGTGAGGGACCGAGCCGGATGCCGCGTCGCAGCAGGTCTCGTGGCAGGTTCCGTTCTCCGCAGACGGTCACCCGCCCCAGCGCGGCGCCGGCGTTGCGTCGGTGGGCCAGCGCCAGCATCGGCACGACCTCGGCCGGTGGTAGTCCCAGTTCGACGAGCACGTTCTCGACCGCGGCCGACTGATCCAGCAACTTGTCGATCGTGCCGTCCTGCGGCTCGTCGCCCCGCCAGAGCCGCCCGGCCTCGACCCGTACGTCACGCCAATTCTTCACGTCGATGACGAACACGCCACCAGGACCGACGACGATCAGGTCGATGTTGGCCCGGCGGGTTCCCGGCCACGCCCGATCGGCCAGCACGTGCCAGCCGGTGTCGATCATGTCGACGAGGACTCGAGCCACGCGGGCTTCACCGTCGCCACCCGCTTGCCATTGGTCGCGGTCCTTACGCAACCGTTGCAGGTACTCCAGCAGTCCCAGCACCTGGCTCTCGACCGCTGCGATCTCGAGCTCGCGCTGCTCCGCAACCGCGTACGCCGACGCGCCGGCGCCTGACTCGGTTGGCTCACTGCTCACCGTGAATGAGACCCCCATCCGTAAGCGATCGGCGCCTCACGGCTCTACCTTGATGACTGGCAACGCGGGCGCGCGGCACTTGACGGATGCAGCGCATGGCGAGCTGGGAACCTGTCGCGACCATACCGGCTTGTCGTCCGTGCCTGAGCACGCGGTCATCGGACTTGAATTCGGACTTGTCCAGGAGCTAATTCAGACCTATTGTTCGGCCCATGACGACTGTCCCTCTGACGGAGGCGAAGGCGCGCCTCAATGAGCTTGTCGAGGAGGCCGTCAACACGCACGAGCGCGTGACGATCACCCGACATGGTCGGCCTGCGGTGGTGCTCGTCTCGGTCGACGACCTCGAGTCGCTCGAGGAGACGGTGTACTGGCAGGGCCAGCCCGGCGTCGCCGAGGATCTCGCAGCAGCTCGCGATGAGGCGGCGGCTGGCGCGTTGCACGACGAAGCCAGCGTGCGTCGCCGGTACGGGGTCGGCACGACACGGTGAGCTGGACGGTCGTCCTGTCTGCTGCTGCTATTCGCACCTTGGACTCGGTGCCGCCGCGGGTGTTACCGGCCGTGATCGAGTTCCTCTACGGCCCGCTGGCGCGGGACCCGCATCGGGTGGGCAAGCCGCTGCGTGACGATTTCGCCGGCCTTCACAGCGCCCGACGTGGCTCGTATCGCGTGCTCTACGAAATCGACGACGATCGCGGCACGGTCACAGTCATCCGAATCGCCCACCGCAGCAGCGCCTATCGCCGGCGCTGACCGTCACCTACGCCGGAATGTCAGCCGGTCGTGCCAAGCTGCGCTCCGAGGGAAGGGTGACGGGTGGACGAGGGACTCTACGAATCGCTGCTCACGCCGCGGCTTCGCGAAGACGTGGCGGCGATCGACTCGCTCGACGCACGGACGGACGGCGTCGATGCTGCCGAACAGCCGGAGGTGCTCGCGCGGCACATCGCCCATGCGATGGCACGTACGCTCCGGCAGCACGCCGACCCGGCGCGGCGCGTGGCGCTGGTCAACGAGGTGCTGCAGCTCCTGGACGCGACGGACGACACAGTCCTGCCCGGGCCCGAGCAGTTGCTCGCGCTGCTGCGTCCCGCCGGCCCGGGCGTTCCGGGTCGATCGGAGCGCCGGCCGTCGACGCCGCTGTCCGACGCCGCCCTGCTGACAAACGCGCACGGCGAGCCGGCGCTCGGCAACGAGCTGCGGGCCGAGATCGACAGTGCCGATGAGGTCGACCTGCTGTGCGCGTTCGTGAAGTGGTACGGGCTGCGCCTGCTCGAGCCAGAACTGCGCCGGCTCCGCGAGCGCGGCGCGCGGTTGCGGGTCATCACCACGACGTACCTGGGGTCCACCGAGCGAGCTGCGCTCGACCGGCTCGTCGAGGAGTTCGGCGCCGACGTCCAGGTGCAGTACGACGCGCAGCGCACTCGCCTGCACGCCAAGGCATGGATGTTCCGGCGCAACACCGGCTACGACACTGCGTACGTCGGCTCGTCTAACCTCTCGCGTGCCGCACTGCTCGAGGGCGTCGAGTGGAACGTGCGGCTCTCCCGCATCGCCACCCCGGCGCTGATGGCCAAGTTCGCGGCCACGTTCGACACCTACTGGGCCGATCCGTCGTACGAGCCGTACGACCCGGCTCGCGACCGTGACCGGCTCGACGACGCGTTGGCGCTGGCTTCCGGACGGACGAAAGCGGGGCAGGTCCTGGTCTCCCTGTCCGGGCTGGAGGTGAAGCCGCGGCCGCATCAGCAGCGGATGCTCGAACAGCTCGAGGTCGAGCGGGTCGTGCACGGCCGGCACCGCAACCTCGTCGTCGCCGCGACCGGCACCGGCAAGACCGTGCTGGCCGCGCTGGACTATCGCCGCCTGTCCGGGGCGGATCACCGGCCGTCGCTGCTGTTCGTCGCGCACCGCCGGGAGATCCTCGAGCAGTCGCTCCGCACGTACCGCGAGGTGCTCGGCGACGCCACCTTCGGCGAGCTCTACGTCGGCGGCGCCCGGCCGGAGCGCTGGGAGCACGTGTTCGCGAGCGTCCAGTCGCTCGCGTCCTATGGCGTCGACCGGATACCGCCGGACGCGTACGACATCGTCGTGATCGACGAGTTCCACCACGCCGAAGCGCCCACCTACCGGCGAATCACCGAACGGCTCACCCCACGCGAGCTGCTGGGCCTCACCGCGACGCCGGAACGCGCGGACGGCGTCGACGTGCGGGCGTTTTTCGATGGCCGTGCGGCGTGCGAGCTGGCGCTGTGGGAGGCGCTGGAGGAAGAGTTACTCTCGCCGTTCCACTACTTCGGCATCGCCGACGGCACCGACCTGACGCGGCTGGAATGGAAGCGCGGCCGCTACGACGAGGCGGCGCTGTCGAACCTCTACACCGGTAACGACGCCCGGGCTCGCATCGTACTCAAGCAGCTGCGCGACAAGGTCAGCGACCTGACGGCGATGCGCGCCCTTGGCTTCTGCGTATCCGTGCCGCATGCGCGGTACATGGCGGAGGTCTTCACGCGCGCCGGCATCCCCGCGCGAGCGGTCAGCGGAACAACCTCGCAACACGACCGCGAGCAAGCCCTCGTCGACCTGCGCAGCCGGCGCGTCAACGCCTTGTTCGCCGCCGACCTGTTCAATGAAGGGCTGGACCTGCCCGAGGTCGACACCGTGCTATTCCTGCGGCCCACCGAGAGCGCGACGATCTTCCTGCAGCAGCTCGGCCGCGGGCTGCGGCTGGCACGGGACAAGGCGGTGCTCACCGTCCTGGACTTCGTCGGCCATCACAACCGGGCGTTCCGGTTCGACCTGCGCTACCGCGCGCTGACCGGAGCCACCCGCCGCGGCCTGGCACGACAGGTCGAGCGAGGCTTCCCGTTCCTGCCCTCCGGCTGCCAGATCCTACTCGACGAGGTGACCGCCGCGGCCGTGCTCGAGAACGTGAAGAGCCAGCTGACCAGCCGCTGGCAGACCCTCGTGTCGGAGCTGCGCGCTCATCCCACGACCGAGCTGGGTGAGTTTCTGCGGGACTCGGGAGTGGAACTCGCTGACATCGTCCGCGGCGACCGGTCGTGGACCCGGCTCCGTCGGGACGCGCGCGTGCTGACGGCGCCATCGGGACCGGGGGAAGGGCCGCTGCTCAAGCGGGTACGCGCGCTCGTGCACGTCGACGACCCGGAGCGAGCCGACGCGTACCGGCGGTGGCTCGCCGAGGATGCGCCGGCGTACGACGCCGCGGATGCTCGGCTGCAGGCGTACGGCCGGATGCTGTTCTTCTCCCTCTGGCCCGACGGTGGCTGCTTCACCTCGTATGCCGACGGGCTCGCGTCGCTGCGCAGCGAACCGGCCGTACGCGACGAGCTGCGCCAGGTGATCGCCCTCGGTCTGGCCGGCGCTCAGCACGTCACGTCAGCGGCGGCGGTCGCGGATTGGCCGCTGCGCGTACATGCGCGCTACACCCGCGAGGAGGTCGTGGCTGCCCTCGGCTACGCCGACCTCGCCCGCCGCAAGCCCAACAGCTTCCGCGAGGGCGTGCTGTTCTCCGAGGCGGCGCAGGCGGACGCGTTCTTCGTGACGTTGAAGAAGTCGGAGACGGACTACTCGCCGACGACGATGTACCGGGACTACGCGATCAGCCCGACCCTGTTCCACTGGGAGTCGCAGTCCGGTACGACGGTCGCCTCACCGACTGGGCAGCGCTACCTCAACCACGCGCGCCGCGGGACGCACGTGCTGCTGTTCTCCCGGCCGGAGAAGGTGACCGACTTCGGCTCCGGCGCGCCGTACCTGTTCCTGGGCACCGCGCAGTACGTGAGCCACCGCGGCGAGCGCCCGATCGCAATCACCTGGCGCCTCGACACCCCGATGCCGGCATCGGAGTTCGCGATCGCGAGCGTGGCAGCGTAATCCTGCGCGATGACGCGACGCTTGTCCTGGGGAGCCGGCTCGCCTCGGCCCAACGTTCGGTGGCCGGACCGAGCGGTTCAACTGCCTAGAAGACTGTGCCGATGGAACTGTACATGGAGCGAAGGTCACTGCCCGAGCGTGGACAATATAGCGGTCAACGGATGATCTCCTTTTATGAGAAGGAGCCGCATGGGATGCAGGACTCGCAGGGCGTCGAGCAACTGCCGGTCTCCGAAGCGAGACGGTTCTCTCTACCAGGGCCAGTCCTCGTAAAGATGGTCTACGTCACGCACCCGGCCGACGAATCCACGCTGGTGCCGTTCGCGGAGTACGACGAGACCGTCATGCGTGACAAGCTCAATGAGGCGCTCCGGGTCGTCAACGAGTTGCGCGCATCGCGGGTAGTAGCAAAGGCGGTCCGTGGTGACAGCTCTGGCGGTCATGCCGCAGCCGCCAAGGGATTGGGGATCAATTTCGGCGGCGGGAAAGCGGCGGCATGGGATGTCGCATACGAGCAGAACGGAGTGGGTGGACCGCCGCGCGACCCACGACCGCTGCTCTATCCCCGCGAGCCAGGACTGGAAGCCGCGTGCGTCGCCGTGCTCAACAACGGCGCTCGCGATGTCCGAATCGAGATTGTGCGACAGTATCAACTCACAGTGGAGGGCGACCTGGCGGCCGGCCTGAAGAAGGTCGGATTCAAACTGGGCGTCGCGCTCGACAAAAGCAAGCACAGCGTCTTCGTGATCGAAGCCAAGTTCGAAGCGCTGCCGGAGCGGCCGGGGCGGAAGGACGTCCCGGCACAGACGGCCGCCGCGCGACCCGAGAAGTCTGGCTGGCGGCGACGCTAGTCGCGGGCGCGCGCGTCTGACAGGGAAGCATCGCGCGTGCGGCGGTCGCCTGCATGCGACGTGGTCGACGAAGACGGCGTGCTGCTGGCCGGCCCAGCCGACAACGACGCACGCGCCCTGAAACACATGATCAGGAGGCGATCCAGGCGGTCCGACGGCCGATGGCGCCCTGCAACTGAGCACGACTTGAGCAACGTGACCAGACCCAGACTGCGCGAAACGCCTCCCGATCGTGAACACGCGCTCCTCGGATCTCGGAGGTCCTCGTGAGCCGGCTTCTTCGTTGTTCCACACCAGTATCACGCGCGATACTGTCGTCGACGTGACCGAGGTGACGATCCGCGAGTTGCGCAAGCACGGTGGAGATGTCATCGACCGGGTCTTGCGTGGGAAAACGCTCACGGTGACCAGGAACGGCACACCGTTCGCCGAGCTCGTTCCGATCCGCGCGAAACCCGTTCCGCTCGAGGTCCTCCGTGCCCGCCGGCGGCAGCTTCCCGCCGTTGATCCGGGTGGGATGCGTGCCAACCTCGACGCAGCGCTCGACCCCCCGTTGTGACTGCGGCTGCGACCCGAGGCGTACTGGACAGCACCCTCGGTGCCGCGATGCACCGGGCGACTGCAGATAGTACTCATGACGAGTACTATCTGCAGAATGAGTCTCGAAGCCGACGTTGTGCGGCTGCTCGCCAAAGCGCCGCTGCGCACGGTGCGGACCCGCGACCTCGCGGCGGTGTACGCGCACCCACGCCAACGAGTGCGCGCCCTCGAAGCACGAGGCATCGTGCACCGGCTCGCGCACGGGTTCTACTGTGCGGTACCCGCCGAGCACGACCCAGCGACCTGGCGACCTTCGATTGAGGCTGCCGCGGCGGGGATCGCCAGCGCGATCTTCGGCGATCGGATCCCGGTCCTCACCGGCCTGACGGCCGCCCGAGTGCACCGGGCGCTGCCGCGCGCCGTCGCGGTCGCGCAGGTGGCGGTACCGCGCTGGCGCCGGCCCATGCACCTGGCGGACCGGGTCGGCGAGGTACGTTTCGTTGCGCGGCGCGTGGGCGACCTGGACGCCGTCCTCGTCCAGACCGACCTGGGCCCGGCGTTGGCGACCACGACCGAGCAGACCGTGCTCGACCTCGCCCGCAGCGACCCTCGTGGCATCGACGTCGATGTGCAGGAGTCGATTCGCACGCTCTTGGCCGGGGCCGACGCGACTCAGCTCGAAACCCTGGCCCGGGCGCAGCGGATGGGTGCCACACTCCGCCGACTCGAGGCGGGCGGCCCGTCATGACCTCACCGTCGTCAGCCGAATGGGACCGCATCGCGGCAAGTTTCGGCGTTGGAATGGAGCAGGTGCGCCGCGATCACCTGATCTCCCACGTCCTGGCCGCCCTCGCAGCAGAAGTGCCGACCGAGGACGTGGTCTTCCTTGGCGGGACCGCACTGTCCCGCACCCACCTGGTCGATGGTCGCCTCAGCGAGGACATCGATCTCATGACCATGCGCCCGCGCACCGACACCGCCAATCAAATCGAGTCGGCGGTACGTCGAGGACTCGCCCGGAGCCACGGTCGCCCGTCGTGGTCGCCGTTGTTGTCGCTGACGAAGGACGCTCGACCAGCGGTGCTGTCGGTGCCCGACGGGACGAGCGTGCAGGTTCAGTTGGTGAATGCCGCCGACTACCCGCAATGGCCTACCGAGGTGGTCGACCTCGAGCAGCGCTACTCCGACGCGCCACCGGCGGCGCTGCGCGTGCTCACGGCAGCTGCCTTTGGTGCGGCCAAGCTGACCGCTTGGCTGGATCGCCGTGCGCCGCGGGACCTCTACGACATGTGGGCCCTCGCCACCCGAGGCTGGCTCGATGCCGATGCAGTGGAGCTCTTTCACGACCTCGGTCCGCTTCGTGCTCGCCCGCAACTGTGGATGTTCCGGGACGGTGTTGCGGAAGCGGTCTGGCGGCGTGCGCTGGCGCATCAAACGCGATTGGAGGTGAGTGCGACGGAGGCGCTCGACGTCGTACGCCGCGTCTGGCTCGAGGGGTGACCATGCTGTTCCTGCGGCCCTACGCGTCACCCCCGAGTAGTGGTTGGGTTGATCATGCCGTTCGGAGTACGCGGCGTGTCGATCTCCTCGACGGATGCTGTTACTGCAGGACGATGGCAGCCGGCTCGCCTCGATGCGACCGCTAGCGTGGAGGCCTACGGCGTGAGTCACGAGGGGGACCGGCTTGGCACGCGTACCACCGCCTGATGATGTGTGCGGGACGAGCCGGTAGACCGTCGCCGCGTGGACGCGAGTCGACGTGACCGGATGGCCTCTCCGCCGCGTGCAGCGGCCGGCGGAGGGAGCCCGCTGGCGCGTACTTTCTGCATGCCGCTGCCCGCTGCATACGACTACGATGCGCCGCGTGCACGACCTTGTCGCTGACGAGCGCGCGATGCTCGAGCAGCTGCTCGACGCCCAGCGCGAGGCGATCACCGGCCTGCTCTCCGACCTCGACGACGCTGCGGCGCGGACGCGATTGGTGCCATCGTTGACGACGCCGTTGAGCCTGGTCAAGCACGCGACCTTCGTCGAGCGAGTCTGGTTCCACTCACGCGTGGCCGGGGTGGCGCGTGCCGATCTCGGGCTACCGGAGACGGTCGAGGAGAGTTTCGTCCTCGGCCCGGAGGACAGCATCGATTCGGTGCTCAGCGCATTCCGGAAGGCGTGTGTGCGTTCGCGCGAGATTGCTGCTGCGCATCAGCTCGACGAGCAGTACGCCTGGCACCGTGGGCCGGTCAGCTTGCGGTTCATCTACCTGCACATGATCGCCGAGCTCGCTCGCCACGCCGGTCACGGCGACATCCTCGTGGAGCAGCTGTGTGCCGGAGCGTCGTCGAGCGTCGGCCGGGACGGGTGATCGTCCCAGCTACGGAAGCGAGCTGATCGACCCTGGCTCACCTCGTGCCAGTTCCGCTCGCCACCAACTGCCGTTGTCGATCCGCTCGACCCGGCGCAGGACGACGTCCCCGCACTCGAACGCGTCGAGCTCTGCGCGGGTCAGGGGCCACGGCGGTCCCTCCACCTCGACGCCGTCGTTCCGAGCCGTCGCCAGGACCAGCAGCGTGCCTTCCGGTGCCAGCAGCTGGGCGATGTTGTGAGCCGCCACCTGGTGATACTCGGGTGGCATGGACTGGATGGTGAGGCTCTCGACGACGAGGTCGAACCTGCCCTGCCACTCAGGCGGCAGGTCGAGGACGTCGGCGACGAGATACGTCACTGCGCTGCCCGGATGTCGTTGCCGCGCTGTCGCAATCGCGGTCGGCGCGAAGTCGAAGGCCGTGGTCCGAAATCCGAGCCGCGCCAGGAACTCGGCGTCGGCCCCGTAGCCGCACCCCACCACCACCGCGTCGCGGCCGCCCGCCAGGTTTCGTTCTTCCGCCCATTCCATGAGCTGGGGACGTGGCCCGCCGTAGTCCCAGGGCGGCGCAACTCCGCGGGCTTGCGCCGCTGCGTACATCGCCTCGAACATGCCGGGCGGGTCGTCCGTCACGAGGCGAGGGTAGCGACCAGGGCATCGGAATACAGACGCGCAACGTGGGCCGTCCTGTCCAACCCAGCTCAGTGAGTCCGGCGCGGAGAGCGTGGGTGCGGCGAGCGCCTGCTGTGGCACCGCTGGCCCTACCGAACCGTCTCCGAGGTTCACGCCAAGATCGCTTGACGAGCCGCCACTGCTGTGTCAGCATCCAGCCTTCAACGTGATCTTGAACGGTCGAAGCCGTTCTCCGGAGGATTCCGTGCGGTCAAAGGTGGGGACTCGTGTCGCGCGCTCGTTGCTCGCAACCGTTGCAACCGTGGGGCTGCTCGCCGTAGCGGCCTGCAGCGGCTCGGTCGAGCAGCCCGAGGAGAATGAGCCGACGACGTCAGCGGCCAAGTGCAAACCGAGGCTGGCCGATCCACCGGCGGCACCGGCACTTGCCGACACCGTGTGGCCCAGCGAGCACGCCGACCCGTGGCGTACGCACGCGGTAGCCACTGGTCCTGGTCTCGACCGCGAGGATCCGCGGCTCACTGCTACCTCGATCCCGCTGCCCCCGGTGCCCGTCTGGGGGTACACCGGCACCGACGGCGAGCTCTACGTCATCGGTGGCGCGCCGTACCTGCTCGACATGTTCACGAAGGTCATCCTCAAGCCGAGGACCCCCGTCGCGCCGCTGGTCCCGAAGAGCAAGCGGTACGCAGAGACTGTTACACCGTACGTCGCCCGCATCGATCCAGCGTCGATGACCGTCGACGTGGTCGAACTGACCGAGGGCTCCTCGGCCAACTACACCGGTGGTCTGCTCGTGCACGAGAACGGCAACCTGTACGCGGTGTCCCGCAGCACCTTGTACAAGCTCGACCGCGCGTCCTTCACGGTGACCGCATCGCAGGCGCTGCCGCTCGCACCCGACGAATCCGGCGATCCCAACCCGGCGACCGCGTACAACGGGATGGTCGCGACGAGCGATGGGGATCTGATCCTCAAGGGCTGGGCCTCGACCGGGGGCGGTGACGATGCTCCCGGGCTGCTGCTGCGCATCGACCCCGACGACCTGAGCATCACCGCGCAGCTCGAGACGACCGTCATCACGTCCGCACGCATGGCGATCGTCGAGTCCGATCGCGTCGAGCACATCTACATGCCGGGCAAGACGGAGTCGCTGCGGTTCCGGGTGGACGCTGACGGGTTCGTACTGGATGAAGAGTTCTCGCAGCCCTATCTCGAGCCGGACACGGGTCAGTCGCAGGCAAGCTCGGACATCTTCATGGGGGAGGGCGTCGTGTTCACGGACAACACCTCGCCGACGGCCACCACGCCGATGCGTATGTTCGCGCAGTCAGTGGCCGGGTCCGGTTCGTCGCTGGCACGAGTCCAGGCGTTCGACGGTGGTGACCCGTCATGGAACTTCTTCATGGTGGCCGGCGATCCGTACCGCACGGGCACGGTCGTCGTCGCTGACCAGCTCGGCGGTCAGCTGGCCGGCTACCGGGCCTGTGCCGGCGGCAACGAGGTCCAGCGGATCTGGAGCAAGTCGCTCGCCGGCTCTGCAGGCGTCGCCATCGACTACGAGAAGGGCATCGTCTACGCCGACGACCGGGACTGCTCGCGCCGGGACTGCGAGTTGTTCGTCGTCGCCCTCGACCTCGGGAGCGGGCAGGAGCTGACGCGTGTCGCGGTGGCCGGCACCAAGCCGTCGATAGGACAGATCTTCATCGGACCGGACGGCGCCGTCTACTACCCCGCCACCGAGACCGGCGAGAAGACCGGCTTCCTGACCCGCGTGACGGCGGCATGACCTTTGTGTCGCGCCGTTTGAGCGCGCTGCTCAGGCACGACCGTCGAGCTCGGCGACGAGCCGCTCACCGCGCACCTGCCGGTGGCTGCCGGGCCGCAGCTTCTCCGAGCCGCCTGCGTCGAGACCGATAGCCGCGCAACGCATCAGGCCCGGAAGGTGCCTGGCCGCGGCTGCATCTGTGGGGCGGCGTAACCGGCCTCCCACGGGAAGCGACCCGCGGGATCGTCGTAGCTCAGCTGCAGCACGGGGACCGAGGCTTCGGCCGGTCGCTGGTAGAAGCGGTTCGCGGTAAAGACGATCTCGCCCGGGTTGGGGACCTGCTCGGTGACGATGCGGTGCGGCCAGTGCTCGAACGTGATCAGCTCGCCGGGCAGGAGCTCGGCGCCGGCCCGGATCCGAGCACCCAGGTCGTTCAGGACTCCGCAGGCCGACTCCTGCCCGAGGCCGAACACGAGTAGTTCGGGATGCCCGAGACCGAACAAGCCGACCGTGTACGCGAATGGTGGCTGGAACTCGTCCTCTTGCGCCGCGCCGCCGCATCCGGGGCAGGAGCATTCACCTCCGACGTACTGGATGTACCAGCCGTAACGCCGGATGATCGAGGTGATCCGTGCGTCGTTCTGGTCGAACCAGGCGAGCTCTTCGGGGCTGATCATGTGTGCCTCCACGTTGCAGGTCGACTGCGTTCGACCGTAGAGGCGGGGTCGGACACGGCCTTGCCGCGACAGCGGACGCTCGACCTCATCGAACCGGTCGGAGCGCGGACTACAACCCGCGGATCGCATTTCGCGATCGTGGCCCCGCGGTCAGGGCTTCGATCGCAGCGGGTCCTCCCAGCGGATCTCGTCGAAGCGGGCGAAGTCGGTGTCCGTGGAGTACAGGATCACGCCGTGCTCGATGGCCAACGCCGCGAGGTGCGCATCGGGGACGAGGTTCCCGCTGATCCGGTACTTGCGAACCAGGTCGCCGAGCACCTCCGCGTGCTGTGCCGTCGGAGCCGGCACCCAGCACTGGGGGGAGCCGAGCCACCCCTGGACGATGTCCCAAGCCTGTTCGGGAGTCAGCGGATTCGCGCTCGCTCGCGGATGCGTCGCGATCCGTACGAACGCCAGGAGCGAGGGCCACGGCAGCCCGACCTGGCGTGATCCGTTGAGCGCGCTCTCGAGCCAGGTCACGGCCGGTGCGTGCTGCGGAGCCGAGCGGTCCACCGCGTACAGCAGCAGGTTGGCGTCGACGATCACGGAGCCTCGTCGAGCAGGTCGAGCACGTCGCCGACGTTGGAGACGTCGACCCGCAGCTCGAGGCTCGCCGTCTGCTGGCGGAACGGGCTGGGCCCGCCACGGCGGCGCGCGCCCACTCCGGCCCGGGCAAGTTCGTTGAGCGCCTGCGACATGCCCATCCCGGTTTCCCGGCGAAGCCGGTCGACGGCGGCCGCGACGTCGTCGTCGAGCGTGACCGTGGTACGCATGCGGTGAGGTTAGCATCACGATGCGCCTGGACAAACATCGTGATGCTTCACGACGGAGCAGAGCGTGCCGGGTCGTGCGGATGCCGGGCGGATTCCGACAGACCGTGGTGATCAGGAATCCGTGAGCGGCGTGGCGGCGTCCGCCGTCCGACCCACTGGGTACCGTCGCCGTCGTGACCGGGGAGAGCGGGTGGGGCGGGCTGTCCGCCGCCGAGCGCGAGCGGGTGCTCGCGTTCCACCACCTCGCGGCCGAGGGCGCCGACCAGTACGTCGCGGTGATGCGGGTCATGGCGGGCGACGTCGGCGGGCTGATGAGCGACTGGTCGGCCGCCGAACTGGCGCCCGTGCTCGCCGAGCGCACCGGGCTCGAGCTCGACGTGGACACCCTCGAGGCGCGGCTGCGTTACCTGGTCGACCGGGGCAACCTGGCGCGCTCGCCGCGCGAGGCGCATGCCCGCACGATCGCGGAGTACCAGCAGGTGCGCGCCCGCTACCAGGTGACCCCGCGCGGCGAGCGGGTGCACCGCATGGTGGCCGAGGTACTCGGCGACAGCGGTGACGCGTACGAGATCTCGGCCGAGCTGCTGCGTCCGCTGCTCGACGGGCTGGCCCACCTCGCCGGGCTCGACGACGCGGCGCTCGCCGCGACCGAGCAGCAGGAGCTGGCCGAACGGATCCAGACCGTGTTCGCGCAGTTCGACCAGCTCGTGGAGTCGACCCGCGACTTCTACCGGCACCTGGCCGAACTGCTCGGCAAGGTGCATATCGACCGCGAGCTGTTCCTCACCTACAAGGGTGCGCTGCTGGCCTACCTGCAGTCCTTCGTGGAGGACGTACGCCGCGTCGCGCCGCGTGCCGAGGCGATCCTGGCCGAGCTCGCGCCCCGGCTCCCTGCGCTGTGCGACCGGGCCGCGCCCGACCGCGGCCTCGACGCCGCGGGCGTACGCCGCAGCCGCGGCCTCGAAGTCGGCGACTGGGACGGGATCACCCTGTGGTTCCACGGCGATTCCTCCCGAGCGGCCGACGCCGGGCGGATCGTCGATCTGTCGCTGGAGGCGATCCGTACCTTGGTCTCGACGATCAACCGGCTCTCGCTGCCGGTCGGTGCGGAGGTGTCGCGGTACGGCGACCTGCTCCGGCTCGCGGGCTGGTTCGCCCGCTCCGACGACCCCACCGCGCACGCGCTGTGGGCAGCGGCCTTCGGGCTCTACCCGGCCCGCCACCTCGGATTCACCGCCGACGACACCGACGTCCCGCCGACCGCGTCGTTCTGGTCGGCTCCCTCGGCGCTCGTCCCGGTGTCGCTGCGCGAGCGCGGCGAGCGCACCATCCGCGGGCGGTCCGGAGCCCGCGCCGACTTCGCAGCGGCGAAGGCCCGCAGGATGGCCGAGCGGGCCGCCGCCGACAAGGATCGGCGCCGCGCGGCCGAGGAGCTGCTCGGCGCGTTCGGCGAGGGAGCGCGCAGCGCGAGCCTGTCCGACGCCGCCCGCGAACTGCTGCTCGAGCTGCACAGCCGGGCGCTCGTCGCGCCCGAGTTCCTGTCGACGGGGAAGGCGGAGGTGACCGATCATCGGCTCGGGGTCGCGGCGGTCGTGCGCCGCGTACCAGGACGCTCGACGACGGTCACGGGTCGTTCCGGCCGGCTCACGCTGCACGATCTCGCGGTCTCGGTCGTCGCGACAGCGGCGCAGGATGCCGACAGCGCGGAGGAGGTCGGATGAACGCCAGCCGCCGGCGTCGCCCGCCTGTCCCACTGCGCGTCCGCGAATGCGGGGGCACCCGATGAGCCCGGTGCGGATCCTCGCCCGGCGCGACGAACGCCGCACGACCGACCTGATGCGCGAGAACGAGTTGCGCGAAGCGCGCCGGGCCCTGCTCGCGAAGCCCTGGCTGACCCGCGAGCGGGACACCGAGGAGTTCCGGCTCGTACGGCGGCACCGCGAGGCGCTGACCACGTGGTTCGCCGACACGCTGCGCTACCGGCTCGAGTGCGACACCGAGACCGCCCGGCTGCGCAAGGCGGGCATCGGTTCCGGCCCGCCGCGTCCACTGCTGCGCACCGGCACCAAGGCGCCGTACGGCCCACGCGGCTACGCACTGTTGGTGGCGGTCCTCGCCTCCCTGACCCGCGAGCGTGACCAGCTGCTGCTCGAAGATCTCGCACTCGCCGTCCGCGCCACGGCCGCGGAGGCCGAGGTCAGCCTCGATCTCGAGCAGCTCGCCGACCGGCGGTTGCTGCAAGCGGCGCTGCGCACCCTGCTCGACCTCGGCGTCCTGGTCGAGCGGGACGGCACGGTCGAGGGCTGGGACACCGACCGGCGGGTGCAGGCCCTGCTCGACGTCCGTCGTGACCGGCTCGCCCTGCTGCTCGACGTCCACCTCGGCCGGGCCGAGGACCCGTTCGCGTTCCTCGACATCGCGGCCGTCCCGTCCGCGGCCGGCGGGGCGCGGGTGGCCGTACGGCGCCGCTTGGTGGAGCACCCGGTGCTCGACACCGCCACGATGAGCGAGGAAGAGTCGCAGTGGTGGCGGCGCAACCGGGGGCGCGAGGCGAACCTGCTCGCGGACTGGCTCGGGCTGCAGGTCGAGCTGCGCGCCGAAGGCGCGGTCGCCGTCGACCCGGACGGGTGGCTCACCGACCGCGACCTGCCGGGTGCGGGCACCGCGGCCCACGCCGCGCTGCTCGTGCTGCAGCTGCTCGTCGCCGGCTGCCGCGACGGGGCACTCGCCGAGAAGCAGCAGCGGGCCTGGCGCCCGGTGAGTGACGCCGACTTCGACGCGGCCGTCTCGCGGGTGCTGGAGGCGTACGGCCGCGGGTTCGCCAAGGACTTCCGCGAGCCCGACTTCCTGCGCACGCACGTCGCCGACACGCTCGCCGCGTTCGGCCTGCTGCGCCCGGACGGCGACGGCTTCCTGCTGCATGCCGCCGCTGCGCGCTACGCGACGAACGCCGAAGTCATCGACGCGCCGACCCTTTTCGACGTGGAGGACTGACGTGACCCGTTTCCGCCTGCACCGCGCCGGGATCCTCAACGTCTGGCAGTACGACGACCAGACCTTCGAGCTGGGCGAGGGCCGGATGCTGTTGCGCGGCACGAACGGGGCCGGCAAGTCCAAGACGCTCGAGCTGTTGCTGCCGTACTGCCTCGACGGCGACAACGCCCGCATGAACGCCAGCGGCACCGCGAACTCGTTGCTGTGGTTGATGTTCGACGGGTACGACGACACGCTGCGGGTCGGCTACGTGTGGGTGGAGCTGGTGCGCCGTGACGAGGACGGCACGGCGGAGTACCTCACCTGCGGGATCGGCCTGCGCGGCTCGCAGAGCGCCAAGCACGTGAAGAAGTGGATGTTCACCACCTCGCGCCGGGTCGGGGTGGATCTCGACCTCGAGGGTCCCGACGGGCCGCTGGGGGAGAGCGCCCTGGGCGAGCGGCTCGGCGCCGATGGGCAGGTGTTCCAGACGGTCCGCGACTACCGCGCGCACGTCGGGCGCAGGCTGTTCGGCCTCGACCCGGCGCGCTACGACGACCTGCTGCGCCTGTTGTACTGGCTGCGCCGCCCGCAGGTGGGAGAGGAGATCGAACCGCAGAAGCTCGCCGACCAGCTCGCCCAGTCGCTGCCGGAGATCGACCCGGAGGAGATCGAGAAGGCGGGCAACACCCTCGACGCGCTGGCCGAGCACGGTGAGCGACTGGAACGCACCCGGGCGGCCCGCGACGCGGTCGCGACGGCACTGGGCACCTACCGGCGCTACGCCCGACAGGCGGTACGCGCCCGGTCGGCGGCACTCGTGGAGGCGGCGGACCGCGACCGTACGCTCGCCCGTGAGGTACGCCGGTCGGGCACCCGCGTCGCGGAGCTCGACGCCGACCTCGAGCGGACGCGCACCGATCGCCGGGCGCACGGTGATCGTGCCGAAGCGGCCCGCGCCCGGCTCGCGGCGCTCGGCACGACCCCGGACGAGAAGCGCCTGGACGACCTGCGTACCAGCGCCGAGGACGGGAAGCGTTCCGTGGAGCGGCAGCGCGAGGCGCTCGCGCGCGCAGCGGCCGCGCTGGCGCGTGCCGAGTCCGCCGAGGCGAGCCTGCTCCGCTCCGCGCTGGACGCCGCCGCTGACCGGGACGGTGAGGCGGGCCGGATCGCCACCGCCGTCGCTGAGCACTCCCTCGTCCTCCCGGCGGGATTCGCAGGCGACGGTGCGGCAGCGGCGGCGTTCGGCGCACAGGAGCCCGAGCAGGCCGTCACGGTGTGGCTCGACGCGCACGGCGCCGCGGTCGTGACGCTCGCGACGGAGGTGACGGCCCGGCGCGCGGTGGTGGAGCAGGTCCGCGGGCTCGCCCGTGAGCACGCCGACGCGCAGCGCCAGGCTGATCAGGCGAGCGCCACGGCGGAGGACGCCGCCGCCCGTGCGGACGACCAGCGCGCCCGGCACCGCGCAGCCGTGGTCGACGGCGAGCGGACAGCACGGAACTGGCAGGACGCGGTGCGCGGCTGGGCCGGACGACCCGAGGCGCTCGAGCTGCCTGCCGTGGCTGCCCTGCTCGCGGTCCCCGCGAGCGAGCTCGGCGATGCCGAACCCGGTGCGCTGGCAGACGAGGCAGCTGCGCAGGCGGTGCCGGAGCTCGACCGGCGCAAGGCGGTGGAAGCGGGCGCGCGGTTGGCGCTGGAGCAGTCCAGCAGGGACCTGGCGCAGACGCGGGCCGTCCTGGAGACGGTGCGGGCCGAACGCGATCCGGCCCCGCCGGCGGCGCAGCTGCTACGCCGCCGCGACCAGACCGCGCTGCCCGGCATGCCGTTCTGGCGTGCCGTCGACTTCCGCGCCGGCGTGGGCACCGGCGAGCGGGCAGCGATCGAGGCCGCCCTGCAACAGTCCGGCCTGCTCGACGCCTGGCTCGACCCGGACGGCACCGTCCGGGGCGCGCACGAGGTGGTGCTCGTCGCCGGCGCCGCCGCGGCGGGCGACTCGCTCGCCGACGTGCTGGTGGCCGAGGAGTCGGCGCCGTACGCCGCCGCCGTACTGGCCGCCATCGCGCTGCGGCCCGGCAGCGACACCGGTGAGGAACCCGTATCGGTCGGCACGGACGGCAGCTTCCGGGTCGGCCCGCTCGCCGGGCGGGCGGCGAAGCCCGCAGCGCAGTACGTGGGTGCCGCGGCCCGGCAGGCCGAACGGGCGCGGCGCGTCGCAGAGCTGGAAGCCCGGATCGCCGTCCTGGAGCGCGAGGTCGCCGACGCCGGCGCGCGCACCGCCGAGGCGGGCGCCGCCATCGCGGCGCTCGAGGCATGGCTGCGGTCGGTCCCGCCCACCCGTGACCTGGAGCGCGCCCGGGCCAGAGTCGGGGCGGCGTACGACGAGCTGCGCCGCCTCGAGGCGCAGGCTGCCGAACTGGAGCAGGCGGCGGTCGCGCTGCGCCAGCGGGCCGCGCTGGCCGCCCGGGCGTTGACCGACGCGGCCGGGGAGCACGCGCTGCCGACCGATGCCGACGAGCTCGAGCGGCGCGCGGGTGTGCTGCGTGTGCTCGGCAAGGACGTCACCGAGCACCGGAACCGGTTGGAGCGGTTGCTGATCCGGGCGAAAGAGCTCGCCCAGGCAGGCCGCGACGCGGCGGCCTCGCTCGCGGCGCGGGACGAGACGCAGCGGGCGCTGGAGGCTGCGACGACGGAGGCGACGACCCGGCAGGCGACGTACGAGACGGTCGCCGCAGCGCTGTCAGACACGCTCGCCGAGCTCGAAGCGAGGCGCGCGGGAGCGCGTCAGGAGCTGGCCACGGCGATCGAGGCGGAGAAGCGGCTGGGGGAGCAGGCGGAGCAGCTCTCGACCGAGCTCGGAAGCGCACGCCAGCGAGCCGCTGCGGCGCAGGCCGAACACGGGCAGCACCAGGCGGTGCTGTCGGCACGGTGCGAGGGTGTCGCCGCGTTGCGCGACGTGCAGGGACTGCTGGCGACGGCCGCGGGCGCACTCGACGACGACACCGTCCGCGCGCTCGCCGCCGGCGCTCCCGACGGGCTGCTCCGGCTCGCCCGCGACTGGGCCGGTTGGGAGGGCCAGGAGTTCGACGACAACGCGCTGCTGCGGGCCGCCGAGGACCTCAAGTCCGGGCCGGCCGCGTCGTACGAGCCGGCGCTGGTCCGGGTCCACGACACCTACGCCCTGCTCGCCGAGCACGAGGGGAGGACCGTGCCGCTCGCCGAGCTGGACGAGGTGCTGACCCGCAAGGTCGACGAGGACGAGGCGCTGCTCACCGAGCACGAGCGGCGGGCCTTCGAGGAGGTGCTGCTCGGCGCGCTCGGTGACCAGCTGCGCAGCCGGCTGCAGGAGTCGCAGGACCTGGTGACGGGGATGAACGGCCTGCTCGAAGGGGTCCGTACCTCCCAGGGCATCCGGGTCCGGCTGCGCTGGCGGCTGCGCGACGACATCCCGCCCGAGGCCCGCGAAGTCGCCACGCTCGTGGTGCGTACCGGCGCGGCGCTCACCCCCGACGAGCGCGACCGGCTCACCGCAGCGATGAGCCGGCTGGTCGACCTCGCCGCCGACGACGCGCCCGAGGACGGCTACCAGGTGCACCTGCAGCGCGCGCTCGACTACCGGACCTGGCACGGGTTCCGGGTGCAGTACGCCCGCCCGGGCACCGACTGGCAGGACCTGAACCGGCGCTCCCCGCTTTCACAGGGGGAACAGAAAGTCGCTTGCTACCTGCCACTTTTCGCCGCTGCGGCCGCGCACTTCACCTCGGTCGCCGGTGCCGCGCCGTACGCACCGCGGTTCGTCCTGCTCGACGACGCGTTCCCGAAGATCGACGCCCGTACGCACCCGGTGCTGTTCGGGTTGCTCGTCGACCTCGATCTGGACTTCGTGGTCACCAGCGAGCGGCTCTGGGGAGACCATCCGCAGGTCCCGCGTCTGGAGATCTACGAGGCACTGCGCAGCCCCGGCGAGCCGGGGATCGCGCACGCGCACTACAGCTGGGACGGCCGGACCCTGCAGTCCGTCACCTCGTGACCGTCCTCGATCCGGGGCTCGCCCCGGTGCTGGCGGTGCTCGCCGACCGGTTGGAGCGGCGGGGGCTCGACCCGCACGGCCGGGTACGCGTCAGCGAGCTGAGCAGGGAGTCGCGGCACGCGCTGGGCGGCCTGCTGGGGCGACCGGTGCTCCGCGACACCGTCACCCTCGACCTGGGCGAGCTCGACGAGATCGCGCGGGAGCGGCTGCACCTCGCCGGCGGGATCGTGGAGTTGTGCGAGGACGCCCTCGGCCGGCGGTTGGTCGACCGGGTGGCGCGCCGGCGCGACCGGGCGCAGACCCGCTCGGGGTGGCACGCGCCGCTGCTGGAGATCGCCACCAGCTGGGCCGCGGCGTGGGCCGACGAGGTCGCCCGCGCCGGTCTGCTGACGCGCAGCGCGGATCCCGCGGCGACCGCGCGCCAGGCGGCGACGATCGTGACCGGGTTGGTGGGAGCGCGCGACGTGGCGCAGTCCCGGACCGAACTGGCGGCCCGCGCCGCGGGCAGCGCGCACGCACTCGACGACGGCACGATCCTCGGAGCCTGCGTGCTGCGCGCCCTGGCGCTGGACTCGGGCGAGGCCCTGCCCCGCACGCCGGCGGCCCGGCAGGAGCTCTGGGCGCAGTACGGGGTACGGACCGACCGGGTGTCGACAACCGTGCTGTCGCTGGGACTGCGTTCTCGCGCAGAAGGCAGGGTCGCCCGGTTGCTCGCGGACGCCGCAGCTGCGCGGGCGGCGGTGCACCTGACCGCCGCGGACCTCGACGAGACCGGACCGTTGCACGCGGACGGGCCGGTGCTGGTGTGCGAGAACCCGCGGGTGCTCGAGGCGGCGTCCGAGCTCGCTTCACCGATCACGGTCGTCTGTGCCATGGGCCGCCCGACGGTCGTCGTACTGCGCCTGCTGGGGTTGCTGCGCGAGGCCGGGATCGAGTTGCGCTACCACGGTGATTTCGACTGGCCCGGCGTCGCGATCACGGCGTCGGTCGTGGATGCGGTCGATGCCACACCGTGGCGGATGACCGCCTCGGACTACCTGGCCGGGGTGGCCCTCACCCCGACCGGTGTCCCGCTGAGCGGCGCGCCGGTCCCGACGCCGTGGGATCGCGAGCTGTCCGAGGCGATGCGCAATGTTGGCGTCGCCGTGCACGAGGAACTGCTGCTTCCCGGCCTGCTGCACCAGTGGTGACCCGACCGCCACGAAGTGCCGGATCGGCTTCTGGTGCATGACCGGCCCCGCCGGACTATGGAGCGGGCATCGCCCCGACGCACGCGCCGCGGGCTGGTTGGATGTGGCGACGAGCGGCGACGGAGGTCAGATGATCCACCACCTGTCGATCCCGGTGACCGACACCCGGCACGTCGCCGAGGTGCTGGCCGGCCTGACCGGCGGGGTGATCACCGAGTTCGGCCCGTACCGGGACAGCTGGATCGTGTGGTTCGGCGACGCGCACGGATCGGCGATCGAGGTCTACCCGGTCGGCACCGAGCTGTACCCGCCGCAGGACGAGGGGCAGGCGCAGTTCCGGGCGGCCGCGACGTCGTCGCCGTACGTCGCGACGCACGCCACCGTTTCGCTCGATCGCAGCGTCGAGGAGATCCAGCGCGTGGCGGCGGCGGAGGGGTGGCGCGCGGTGGTGCTGCCCCGCGGCGGGTTCGACGTCGTGGAGTTCTGGATCGAGAACCACGTCATGCTCGAGCTGATGACGCCGGAAATGACCGCCGACTACCTGGCGACCGTGCCGCGCCGCCCCTGACGCGCTGGCCTCCGAGCGACGAGGCCGCGGTGTTCAGCGCGGCGGCGTCGCCGGGCGCAGCGCCTGCGCCGCGGCGTACGCGCCCGACTCCTCGCGCAGCGGGAGGTCGAAGATGCGGCTGGGGCCGCTGCCATCCGGGTCCGGACTCCACCCCGGGTCGCCGCTCGAAGCGAACGCGACGAGCGCCCCGTGCACCGCGTCCGCCAACGGCTGCGGTGGCGCAGCGCCGGCGACGCGTTCGACCCCCGGTGCGGCGAGCCGGTCGAACACGAACGGCACGTCGATGCAATGTCCCGCGGTCGCGGGCCGGTCGGCGTGCCAGTCGAAGGAGTACGTCCAGGTCGGACCCGCGTTAGCGTCCGCCCCGCGGAGTGCAGCGACCCACGGGACGAGCGAGCGCAGCTCGCGGTCGGTCGCGTAGCGCCCCAGCAGCTGCGCGCTCCCGCTCACCGGGCCCGACGCCCTGCGCCAGTGCGCGAGTTCGGCGGCGCGCGCGCCGAGCAGCCGCAACAGCAACCGCCCCGGCGTACGGTCGAGCAGCCCGCCCGGGCGCAGCAGACCGGCGAGCTCGTCGCGGGTGGAGCCGAGCACCAGCGGCACGCCCGCGTTCGTGCCAGCCGCCACCGCCTGCCCGGTGCCCGTCACGACCACCTCGCCGTCGACCGTCGGCCCGAGCGGTAGTCCTTCGCGCAGCAGGCGGTGCAGGTCGCGTACCAGACTGCCGGGCGCGGGCGCGGCGATCCGGGGCTGCAGCTCGAGCAGCCGTTCCTCGCTCAGTGCGGCGAACCCCTCGACGTCCGGCGTGACGCGGGCGAGTCGCGCCAGCCGCGCGGTACGGCGCCGCGCCGCATCCTCGGAAGGGTCCGCGAGCACGGCCGACATCGCGAACGCCCGGTGGAACAGCCCAGCGGCCGACGGGCAGCCGAGCAGCGTCAACACCGCGCCGCCGCCGGCCGACTGGCCGGCGATCGTCACCCGGGAGGGATCGCCACCGAACGCGCCGATCTCGGTCTGGACCCAGCGCAGCGCGGCGATCCAGTCGAGCACGCCGCGGTTCGCAGTCGCGCCGTCGAGCACGCCGAAACCGACGAAGCCGAGCCGGTACGAGAAGCTGACGAGCACCACCCCGTCGCGGGCGAACGCGCCGCCGTCGTACCAGGAGCTCGCCGGTGAGCCGGAGACGAAGCCGCCGCCGTGGATCCACACCACGACCGGCAGGCGCGCGGCGAGGTCCGGTGAAGGAGTCCACACGTTGACGTTCAACGTGTCCTCGCCCGGAATCGACTGCTCCGGGATCAGCGTGATCCCCGCGTCACCCCGCTGCGGCGTGGCACCGAAGCGGGTCGCGTCGAGCTCGTCCTGCCAGGCCGCTCGCGGCTGCGGCGCGCCGTACCGGAGCGCACCGACCGGAGCCTGCGCGTAGGGGATCCCTCGGAAGACCGCAATCCGCGCCGCGCCGATGTCACCGGTTTCCCACTGCCCGCGCACCTCTCCGCAGGACGTCGACACACGCGGCGGATAAACGGAGTCCTGCTGGTGCACCGGGCCAGCATGGCAGTCGCGGTCGCGGCGACGGCGCTCGCGCGGGCGGCGGGCAGACGCCCCGTGGCTAGGGTCGGGCCATGAGCGATGCCTCGCGGGTGGCCGTCTACATCGACTTCGACAACGTCGTCATCTCCCGGTACGACAGCCTGCACGGCGACGGCGCGTGGCGCGCGGACCAGGCGAGGGACCACCGCCGTTCCACCAGTTCCACGGACCCGATCGATGTCAGGCTCGCGGAAGCCGAGCTCGACCTGGGAGCGATCATCGACTACGCCGCATCGTTCGGCACGGTCGCGTTCACCCGCGCGTACGCCGACTGGTCGGTGCCGGCCAACGCGGCGTACCGGAATCCGCTGGTCAACTGGTCGGTCGACCTGGTCCAGCTGTTCCCCGCCTCCGGTACCAAGAACGGCGCCGACATCCGGCTCGCGGTCGATGCCGTCGAGGACCTCGGCCGCCACCCGGAGATCTCGCACCTGGTCTTCGTCGCCGGCGACTCGGACTACGTGCCACTCGCGCAACGCTGCAAACGGCTGGGCCGCTACGTCGTCGGGATCGGGGTGGCCGGCTCCACCAGCGGCGCGCTGGTGTCGGCCTGCAACGAGTTCATCGACTACGCCGAGCTGCCCGGCGTGACCCCGCCGCCGAAGAAGACCGAACCGGTCAAGAAGACGGCCAAGAAGGCCACGAAGAAGACCAGCGCGAAACCATCGGCCACCGAATCGCCAGTGCAGGCCGACGCGACAGCGCTGCTCGTACGCGCGGTACGCGTCGGGCTGCAGAAGAGCGACGACGAGTGGGTCTACGCCTCCGGGGTCAAGAGCCAGATGCAGCGCACCAACGCGGCATTCAACGAGAAGTCGCTGGGCTTCTCGACGTTCCGCGCGTTCGTGGAGTCGCGGGCCGAGGCCGTGGAGTCCAAGGTCGACAGCAACGGCCAGCTGCTGGTACGCCTGCCCTGAGCCGAGCGCCGGGCGGGCGCCGGGCGGCACGTTCGGCGCGGCGACGCGCCCACGCGACCGATGACACACGCCACCCCGACGACTAACGTGCGCCTCCTGCCGCGGCAGCGGCGCTTTGGGGAGGAACTCATGATGCGACGGCAGCTCGCTGTCCTCGCCGGCATGGCCACCGTGCTCGCGATGACGCTCACGCCGGTGCCGGCGGCGAGCGCAGCGGACCCCGACATGCTGGAGCTCGCGGAGTTCGGAGCCGTCGACGACGACGGCAGAGCGTGGGTGGGGGAGCAGGACACCTACGACTTCGCGAGCGTCCATTTCTCCTACAGCACGCGCGCAGAACGTACGCTGACCGTCAGCGGGGCCAACGTGGTGCTGGCCGCGCCGCTCGGCTTCGACGACGACGGCCAAGAGGCGAGTTGTCGGGTGGTGTCCCAGACGAAGCTGACGTGCACCTTCCGCGCCGCCTTCTCCGGGACCATGTCGTTCCAGGTGACCGCCGGTGCGCCGGGCACGGCGTCGGTCACCGCGTCGATGTCCGGCGGTCTCGCCGACACGTACGCGTTTGCGGTGCGCGCCTTGTCGAAACGCCCGGTGGTGACCGCGAGCGCACCGACGCCCGGCCAGGGACTGATCCGGGCTCGGGCGATGCTCGACGGCGAGCCGCTCGACTACGCGCTGGTCACCGCGACCCGCGCCGGCGTGGATCCGACGACGGCGTTCACCGACCAGAACGGCTTCGCCGAGCTGGAGTTCTTCGACCTCCCGCCGGGCGGGGCGACGTACTCGCTGCACGTCGCGCACGGCAACCAGCAGTACCTGGCGAGCGCGCCGGTGCCGGTGACGCTGAGACCCGCGCCGGGTCCGACGACGCTGACCATGTCGGCAGCCAGCAGCGTGCGGCAGGGCCGCGACCTGCGCGTCAGCACCCGGATCACCCCGCGCCCGGCGGACGGGGTCGTCGAGACGCTGCTGCTGCAGAGCCGCGCGTACGGCTCCAGCACCTGGAAGACGGTCCGCGAGGAATGGAGTGTGGACGGCGGTGCCGTCACCTGGGTCCGGCTCGCGACGTCCTCCCAGCTGCGTTGGGTGCATCCCGCCTCGTTCACCAGCGCCGCGGCCGAATCTCCCACCATCACGGTGGCGGTCGTCCCGGACAGCACGGTGACGGCCTCGCCGTCGATCGCGCCGCCCGGGTCGACGACGACGCTGACGGTACGGACCAGCTCGCAGGGCGCCGGGCGGTCGGCGACGCTGCAGGAACAGGTCGGCGGTGGTTGGCGCGACGTCGCGAGCCGCACGATGAACGCGCAGGGAACGGCCGGCTGGCAGGTCCGGTTGCCGAAGGCGGCGGTGCGTACCTGGCGGGTACGCCTCGGCCCCACAGCGGTGCTGCCGGCCGCTGTCACGGCGCCGAGCAAGGTCACCGTGACGATGGCCGGCGCCGGGCGCAAGAGCGACTTCGGCTTCATGGGCGGCACTCGCTCGCACCCGGCGCACTGGAGCCGCTGCCGCCCGATCACCTACCGGGTCAACGTCTCGCAGGCCGGGCCGGGGGCGCGCACCGACGTCACCGAGGCGCTGCGCCGGATCTCGCTCTACACCAAGGTCAAGTTCCGTTACCTCGGGAAGACCAAGGGTGTGCCGCGGGCCAGTGGCCGCCAGCCCGAGATGTTGCGGATCGGCTGGGCCAAGCCGGGGAACGGCAAGGGCCGCAGCCCGTCCCTCGTCGGTGGCGCGGCCGGCGTCGGGGGCAGCTGGTGGAGTGGGACGCAGATGTTCCGCGGCATGCTCGTCGTCGACTCCCGGGCGAAGCTGCCCGCCGGGTTCGGAGCCGGGGCGACCCGCGGCGCGCTGCTGCTGCACGAGCTCGGGCACGTCATGGGGCTGGCGCACGCGCGCACCCAGGCCCAGATCATGTACCCGGTGCTGGACAACGACGCCCGCGCGGCGGTATTCGGCGCCGGCGACATCGCCGGTCTGCGCAAGTTAGGCAAGGCGGGCCGCTGCTGACCGCCGGGTCGTGGTCTGCAGTCGAGCAACTCTGCGCCCGCTGGCGCCTGTCGGGGCTGCAAGACCGGCCCACCCCGCGTCCGAGCGAGCGCAGTCGACGTCGGTGCTCATGGTCTCGACTGTGCTCGACCAGTGTGCGGTTGTGTCCGCTGTTTCGACCGGGCAGTAGCGTGAGTGGGTGCAGAACGATTCCGCCCCCGCCGGGTCCGACGTCCCTACGCCGTCCTTCGCGGCGCTCGGGCTGGCGCCAGGAGTGCTGCGAGCGCTGAAGGATGTCGGCTACGAGACGCCCTCGGCGATCCAGACCGCGACGATCCCCTCGCTGCTCGCGGGCCGTGACGTCGTAGGGCTCGCACAGACCGGCACCGGCAAGACCGCCGCGTTCGCACTGCCGATCCTGTCCCGTCTCGACGTGGGACAGCGCAACCCGCAAGCGCTCGTACTCACCCCGACGCGCGAGCTCGCGTTGCAGGTCTGCGAGGCGTTCGAGAGGTACGCCTCCCATACGCGCGGGGTCAACGTGCTTCCGGTGTACGGCGGTCAGGGCTACGGCGTGCAGCTCTCCGCGCTGCGGCGCGGCGTGCACGTCGTGGTCGGTACACCAGGACGGATCATGGACCATCTGGACAAGGGCACGCTCGACCTGTCCGAACTGACGTACCTCGTCCTCGACGAGGCCGACGAGATGCTCAAGATGGGCTTCGCGGAGGACGTCGAGACGATCCTGGCCCAGACTTCCGCCGACAAGCAGGTCGCCCTCTTCTCGGCGACCATGCCCGCGCAGATTCGGCGCATCTCCGCCAAGTACCTCCGCGACCCGCAGGAGATCACCGTCGAGGCGCGGACGACGACCTCGCCGGGTACGACCCAGCGCTACCTCGTCGTCTCCTCGGGCCAGAAAGTCGATGCGCTGACCCGCATCCTGGAGGTCGAGAACTTCGAGGCGATGATCGTGTTCACCCGTACCAAGGGACAGACCGAGACCCTCGCCGAGCGGCTGCGCGCCCGCGGGTACGCCGCCGCCGCCATCAACGGCGATGTCGTGCAGGCGCAGCGCGAACGTACCGTCGAACAGCTGCGCGCGGGACGCCTCGACATCCTCGTCGCGACCGACGTGGCGGCCCGCGGCCTGGACGTGGAGCGCATCAGCCATGTCGTCAACTTCGACATCCCGACCGACACCGAGTCGTACGTCCACCGCATCGGCCGCACCGGTCGGGCCGGGCGTACGGGTGATGCGATCAGCTTCGTCACGCCGCGGGAACGTTGGATGGTCGCGACGATCGAGAAGGCGACCCGGCAATCGCTGACCCCGATGGCGCTGCCGAGCATCGACGACGTGAACGCGACGCGGCTCGCCCGCTTCGACGACTCGATCACGGCGGCGTTGGAGCGGCCGGCCGAGATCTCGCAGTTCCGCGACATCGTCGGTCACTACGTCGCCCACCACGACGTGCCCGAGGTCGACGTCGCGGCGGCTCTCGCGCTCGTCGCCCAGGGCGAGACTCCGTTGCTGCTCAGTGCAGAACCCGAGGAAGAGGCGCCAGCGCGGCGATCGACCGGCCCCAGTCGCGGCAAACGGACCGATCGTCCTGCGCGCGACACGCACCGCGGCTCCGGTGCGCCCCGCGCGACATACCGGATCGCGGTCGGTCGCCGCCACAAGGTCGACCCGCGCCAGATCGTCGGAGCGCTCGCCAACGAGGGTGGCCTCTCGCGCGGGGACTTCGGCGCGATCGCCATCAAGGCGGACCATTCGCTCGTCGAGCTGCCCGCGGACCTCGGGGCGGACGTCGAGCGACGGCTGCAGCGCACTCGGATCAGCGGCAAGCTGATCGAGCTGCGGCCGGCGCCGGGCCGCTCCGCGCAGCGCGGCGACAAAGCCCGTGACTCCCGAGACACGCCGCGCACGAACCGAACCGGATCGCGGCGTTCGACGCATCGTTCGTAGCGATCCTGAGTGCGGCGGCCCGGACGCCACTGCCCACGAGTTCTGCTACTGCTTCATGCGAAGCTGGCCGCGGTTCGACAGCGCCCCTTACCGGGCCACTTTCAGCTGCCAGGCGAGGACCTTCTTCGCTCCCTTGGATCGGCACACCAGCACGGTGCCGTCGTCGCGCTTCGTTGTCGCGTCCTTCGTGGTGCAGGACTGTCCGGCCTTCACCGCCGGCTTCGGCGACGTGTCCCGGTACGGCGCATTCGTGGGAAGCGAACCGAGCGAATGGTAGAGCCAGGCGACGGCGACCGCGAGAACCGCGAGCAGCACGGCCGCGCGTACGACTTCGAGCCGCCGCGCGGTGACACGCCCTCGCGTGGGACGTCGTAGGCGGGGGCGTGAACGCGAGGCTCGCCTTCGCCCCTGCGGGCCAGAGCCATCGACGGCCGGAAGCGTGCGGTGCGCCGGCGCCTGCCTGGCCATCCGGTGCTCGGTCGCGAGTCCACGTGCAAGTTCGGCGACCCAGGGTTCCGGTGGCGGTGGGAGGTCGGCTCGTCCCCATGCCGACGCAACGCGCAGGTGCTCGTACACGGTCTGCGCCTGGGCATCGTCGAGGCGGCGGGGGAGCGCGAGCAGCCAGCCGATCAGCTCCGGCAACGGCAACACCGTGACCCCGTCGCTCGCCTCCTTGACGTTGACCCGACCTCCGACGATGCACACCACCGGGTACGACGCGACGTCGAGCCCGAGCGCAGCCACTGCAGTACGTGCGTGGGCCGCCTCGCCACGCGCGTTGCGTACGTAGTGCTGGTACTGCGCGCCGACGATCACGGCATCGCCGCGCACGTCGACCCGGGCGCCCTGGTGGTGCTTGGCGTTGATCGTCACGATCCCCGGCGGGCCGACCACGACGTGGTCGATGTCGGAGTCCCGGACACCTACCGGAACCGACTGCAGGACGCGCCAGGGCGCAGGAAGCGTCGCAAGTGCAGCGGCGACCTGTTCCTCGCCGATGAAGCCCACGCACCAGGGCACGATCTCGGCGTCGAGCACGCCGGGTTCGCCACTCGCCGCCTTCTCGGTCGCCGCCCGGTGGTAGCGCGCGATCTGCTCGAGCAGCGCCTGACCGGGTATCCGTCCCGCGAGGTCCTGCTCGGCGGGCATGGCTGCGGGGAGATCCGCCATGTCTGCGATGGTCGACACCGTTCCGGCCCGGCTTGAGAGGGCGGCCCGGCCGTGACCCGGGTGTCGGTGGGATGCGGCACAGTGGCGCCATGCAACGCATCGGGGACGAGATCGTGCTCAGCCCGACCGACCTGACCAAGCATCTGGGCTGCGCGCACATCACGACGCTCGACCTGGCGCGCCTCGACGGGCACGGCACTCCGGCGGCGCCCGACGATGCGCTGGAGCTGGTGTTCCGCCTCGGTATGGCGCACGAGCAGGCGTACCTGCAGTCGCTGAAGGACGCCGGACTTCGCGTCGTGGAGATCACCACGGCGTACGACCTGGACGGCCGGCGGGCGGCCGAGGCGGCGACGCTCGAGGCGATGCGTGCCGGGGTCGACGTCGTCTACCAGGGCACGCTGTTCGACGGCCGGTGGGGCGGGCAGGCCGACTTCCTGCTGCGCGTCGCGGAGCCGTCCGACCTCGGAGACTGGTCCTACGAGATCGCTGACACCAAGCTCGCGCGCAAGCTCAAGGTGGCGGCGTTGCTGCAGCTGGCGACGTACGCCGAGCGGCTCGCCGTGCTGCAGGGACGGGCGCCGCGGCAGCTCTACGTCGTCACCGGTGACGGGCAGGAACATCCCTGGCGCCTGGTCGATGTCGCGGCGTACGCCCGGCGCGCCCGGGCCCGGCTGCGCGCGGCGGTCGAACACCCCTTGCCGACCGAGCCCGTGCCGGTCTCCCAGTGCGAGCAGTGCCGGTGGATCGCACGTTGCGCCGCCGAATGGCGCGCCGCCGACGATCTCTCGCTCGTCGCCTTCCTGCGTGCCGATCACCGGCATGCGCTGCGGGAGGCAGGCATCACGACCGTGGCGGGGCTGGCCGGGTGCCGGCCGGAGGACCTGCCGTCGGGCATCGGCAAGCCGGCGCGCGAGCGGCTCGTCGCGCAGGCCGCGCTGCAGGTGAGGGAACGACAGACCGGCGAGCCGTGCTACGAGCTGCTGGCACCCGAGCCCGGCCTCGGCCTGGTACGGCTGCCCGAGCCGGACGCCGGCGACCTCTACCTGGACTTCGAGGGCGACCCGTTCGCCGACGGTGGAGCCGGCCGCGAATACCTCGCCGGGCTCGGCGACCGCGACGGCGGCTACACCGCCTACTGGGCGCACAGTCCGGCCGCCGAACGCGAGCTCACGACGGCGCTTGTCGACCGGCTGCTCGCGCACTGGCGGGCGCACCCGGACATGCACGTCTACCACTACGCGCCTTACGAGACGACCGCGCTCAAGCGCCTCGTCGCCCGGCACGGCGTGCGCGAGGCCGAGCTGGACCAGCTGCTGCGCGGCGAGCGGTTCGTCGACCTCTATGCCGTCGTGCGGCAGGGTCTGCGGATCAGCAAGGAGTCCTACTCCATCAAGAAGCTGGAGGCGTTCTACTGGGGCGCGGTCCGCAGCGACAACCCGGACGTCGCGGACGCGCTCGCGAGCGTCGTCGCGTACGAGCAGTGGTCGGAGGTCCCGGACGAGACGACGCTGCCCGCGATCGAGGCGTACAACCGCGACGACGTCCGCTCGACCCGCGACCTGCACCAGTGGCTCGAGAAGCGGCGCGCCGAGCTGGAAGGCGTGCACGGACCGCAGCCGCGCGGGGCCGCCGGCGAAGAGCTCCGCCCGCCGAGCGAGGCCGAGCAGGCCGAGATCGACCTGGCGGAGCGGCTGACGGACGCCGGCGAGGACCTGCTGGCCGGGCTGGTGCTCTATCACCGGCGCGAGGCGCGGCCGGCGTACTGGGAGCTGTTCCGGCTGGCCGACCTGGCCGACGACGAACTGGTCGACGACAGCGCCGCGCTCGGCCAGCTCGGCGAGCCCGTCCCGGTGGGCAAGGACAAGCTCAGCACGCTCTACCGCTACGAGTTCCCGCCGCAGGACACCAAGTTCAAGGAGAGCGACAAGGCGTACGACGTCGACACGCGGGGCTCGGCCGGGACGGTGTTCGGGATCGACGCGGCGGCCGGGTGGGTGGTGCTCAAACGGAAGGGCGAGGGTGCTCGGCCGCGCGGGCTGACCGAGAAGCAGGTCGTCAAGGACGAGGTGCTGCGCGCGGCGATCGCTGCGGTGGCCGCCGACCGGCTCGCCGGGCGGGCGTGCCTCGGCTCGGCGCTCGTCGACCGGCGGGTGCCGCGTGAGATCACCGACGTGGTGGAGACCGGGCTGCGGCTCGACGGTGAGGTGCTCGCCGTGCAGGGACCGCCGGGCAGCGGCAAGACGACCGTCGGTGCCAAGCTGATCCGCGCGCTGCTCGACGCCGGGAAACGGGTCGGGGTGGTCGCGAACAGCCACGCCGTGATCGGGCACCTGCTCGTCGCGGTCGGACGCCCGGCGGTGCAGCGCTGCAACGAGGACGACGACTTCTGCGGCGGTCCGGGTGTGGTGCAGGCAGCGAACCCCGAGGAGGTCCTCGCCGCGTTCCGTCCCGACGGCCCGCGGCTGGCCGGGGGGACCGCGTGGCTCTGGGCACGCTCCGAGCTCGCCGGCGCCGTCGATGTGCTGATCGTCGACGAGGCGGCGCAGTTCTCCCTCGCGAACGCCGTCGCCGTGTCACGCGCCGCGCGGTCGATGGTGCTGCTCGGTGATCCGCAGCAGCTCGCCCAGCCGACGCGGGCCGAGCATCCGGCGGGCGCCGGTGTCTCGGCGCTCGGCCATCTGCTCGCCGGTCACGACACCATCCCACCCGAGTGCGGGATCTTCCTCGGCACGTCCTGGCGGATGCACCCCGAGCTCGCGGCGTTCGTCTCCGAGCTGTCGTACGAAGGGCGGCTGCAGGCCGGAGCCGGTCAGGAACGCCAGGCCGTGGCGGCCGCGGGGATGTGCGGCAGCGGCGTCCGGGTCGTACCGGTCGAGCACGAGGCGAACGCCGCCGCCTCCGAGCAGGAGGCGGTCGTCGTCGCCGAGCTCTGGCGCGACCTCACAGCGGGCCGCTTCACCGACCGCGACGGGCGTATCCGCGCGATGACCCCGGACGACGTCCTGGTCGTCGCGCCGTACAACGCCCAGGTCGGGCTGCTGCGCCGGGCCCTGCGCGACGGGGCGAGGGTGGGCACGGTCGACAAGTTCCAGGGCCAGCAGGCCCCCGTGGTGCTCTACTCGATGACCAGCTCCAGCGCCGCCGACGCGCCCCGCGGGGTCGACTTCCTCTACGACGTGCACCGGCTCAACGTCGCGGTCTCCCGTGCGCAGGCACTGGCCGTGGTCGTGATGAGCCCGGCGCTGCTCGACGCGGCGGTCACCACACCGGAGCAGCTGCGCAAGGTCAATGCGCTCTGCCGGCTCGCCGAGTCCGTCAGCGCAGGAGGGGGACGAGCAGCGGAGTGAGTACGGGGGCCATCGACGTGGCGAAGGTCGCCGTCACGTGGTCCTTGTCGCGGTACACCAGGACGTTGCCGATCACGGCCGCACACCGGCCATCGGGGCACATCAGGTCGTTGACGTCGAGCACCGTGAGGCCGGGTCGCGTGCCGAGCCGCGTGGCGGCGAGCGCGTCGGACTGCCTGCGCGGTACGGCCCGCGCGATCGGCACAGCGCAGCGTTGCAGCTCCGACAGGTTCGCCGACACGCAGGAGGCGACGTCCTGCCCCATGTCCGGGGTGTCGAGCAGGAGCGCGACCCGCGTGGAGCGCAGCAGCGTCGTCACGGTGCGGACCCAGCCGTCGGTCATCGCGTCGTACGCCGGGCGGCCCGTCACCCGCTGCCCGTCCGCGGCGATCGCATACCCGTTGATCGACGTGGTGAACACGAGCGCGGGCCGCTCCTTGGCGATGCGCGCCAACACGTTCGCGCGCCAGGTCGGGCACTCGGTGTACGCCCGGCCGATCGTCTGGTTGTACGGCTCGATGTCGGCGGCCGGGCAGCCGCTCTTGGTGATCGCCACCAGCCGCCAGTGCCGGGCTGTCGCGATCTTCTCGAGCGCGGGGAACCACATCGCGGCGTGCGAGTCCCCGATCAGGAAGACGGTCGTGCGCGAGGACAGGTCCCCGAACTCGCACCCGTCCGCCGACACACTGGTGAAGCTGCGGTGGCAGCCGTTGGAGTAGAGCGCCGCCAGGTCGTCACGTGCCGCCCGCGGATTCGGCGTCACGGCTTGGGCCGAGGTCTGCAAGCTGGGACGGGGCGCGGGTGGCGACTCGGTCGCGCCACGGTGGTGCTTGGTGCCGGGGGTGGCGCCCGGCAGCAGCGCCGCCGCGCCCGGCGCGGCCTGCGGCGCCGGTCCGGCGTCGGCGCGGCCCTGCAGCGCGACGCCCACGAGCAGCACGCTCGCCGTGCAGGCCGCGCCCAGTGCGAGCGTCGCGGGGGTGCGGGAGGCGAGCCAGGTCGAGCGGCGTACCGGCTGCTCGACGAACCGCGCCGACAGCTCGGCGAGCAGGTAGGCGACAGCGACTATGGCGATGCCGACCGCGACCGGAAGCGCCGCCCCGTGCCACTCGCTCGCCAGCACGAGCAGCGGCCAGTGCCACAGGTACCACCCGTACGACACCCCGCCGATCCGCGGCAGCGGTCGGACCGCGAGCAGCCGGCTGGCCCCGGCGTGCGGCAGTGCGGTGCCGGCGGCGATGAGCGCAGCGGCTCCGAGCGTCGGCAGCAGCGCGGCGGTGCCGGGGAAGGGCGTGTCCGTGTCGATGCGCACGCCTGCGAGGACAACGAGCACGATCCCGGCCCAGCCGAGCAGGGCGGCGGCGATCCGCGGCAGGCGCTGCAGCCACGGCGCGATGACCGCGAGCGCGGCACCGAGGCCGAGCTCCCAGGCACGGGTCAGCGAACTGAAGTAGGCGAGGCCGGGCGCCTCGGCGGTCTGGTGGACGCACCACGCGAACGAGGCGACGAGCACGACAGTGACGGCCGCGCCCATGACAGGTCGTACCGGAAAGCGGCGCCGGTGGGCGAGGAGCGCGAGCGCTGCGACGAGCCAGGGCAGGACCGCGTAGAACTGCTCCTCGACCGACAACGACCACATGTGCTGGAGCGCGCTCGGGTCGGCTTGGGAGCCGAGGTAGTCCACGGCCTGCGCGGCGAAGTGCCAGTTGACGACGAACAGCCCGGTGAACACGATGTCGAGCCCGGTGTCGGCCTGCCGCAGCGGGGAGAGCGTCACCTGCGCGAGCAGTGCCACCCCGACGACCATCGCGACGGTGGCGGGCAGGATGCGCCGTACGCGGCGGGCGTAGAAGTCGGCGATCGCGACCCGGCCCCCGGATTCCGCCTCGTGCAGCAGGATCCCGGTGATCAGGAACCCGCTGATCACGAAGAAGATGTCGACGCCGGTGAAGCCGCCCGGGACGAACGGCAGCCCGGCGTGGAACGCGACGACCCACAGCACCGCCACCGCCCGCAGCCCCTCGATGTCGGCGCGGAAGCGCGACCTGGGCCGTACGCGACGCAGGTCGACGCTGGTCGCCGGTGCGCTCACCGCCTCATCCTCACCGATGGGGCCGAGCTGACCGACTGCACCACACCGGAGCGCAGATCAGTGGCACCGCGGTGGTCGGGCCCGCGGGGGCCCGCCGGCTCACCTGCGGCTCTGCTCGCGCGCTGCCCGGGCGGCTGGTGGGATGGAGCGGTGGCGACGTACCGCGATCCGGCCGACATCTCCTTCATGCTCGACGAATGCGTGACGTGGGCCGTCGTGGGTCTCTCGACACACGAGGAGCGGCCCGCGTACCGCGTCGCCCGCGTACTGCAGCGCCACGGCAAGCGCGTGGTGCCGGTGCACCCGTCCGCGCCTGTCGTGCTCGGCGAGCAGGGGTTCGCCACCCTCGCCGAGATCCCGTTCCCGGTGGACGTGGTCGACGTGTTCCGCCGTTCGGAGGCGGCCGGGCAGTACGCCGACGAGGCGGTGGCGATCGGGGCGAAGGGCGTGTGGTTCCAACTCGGGGTGGTCGACGACGCGGCCTACGCCCGCACGACCGCAGCCGGACTACGCATGGTCATGGACGCCTGCCCGAAGATCGAGTGGCAGCGCCGCGGCGCGGTGATCTGACCGCGCCGCCTGCCGTCAGCGGGCGGTGCGGACCACGTGGTACGACGCCGTCCGGTGGTTGAGAACGACCTTCCACGCCAACGTGAGTCCATCGACCTTCCGGGTGAAGCGCAGGCCATGTGCGATCGGTGAGGAGTACTTCGAGCGGAAGGTGCGCTGCAACCACGGCACGGTGATCTTGCGTGGGCTGTCGTCGGAGGAGCTGACCGCCTTGGCAATGCTGGACACCTCCGTGCGCAGGGCGGCCTCCGTGCGCACCACCTTGCGCAGCGAGCACCCGGCGGCCGGCAGCGCGATCGTGGGCCGCACCCATCGCCAGGCCAGGGTGCAGCTGTGCGCCGTGGGCGGCTTGTCGAACGACCCGATGTTCTCGCCCGTCTCCCGCCAGGCCGTGAGGCGTTGCTGCGGGTCGGCCACTGCCTGCAGGATCGCGGTGTAGTAGGGACGGTGGTCCCCGAGGTCGCTCTCGTGCTGGAAGGTCCCCGTGTAGGTCGTCGTCCCGTCCGGACCGCTCGTCGTGTTCAGGGTGAGCCAGTGGGCGCTGTCAGGTCCGGGACGTTTCCACTGCAGGTGGGTCATCCGGTCGTAATGGCTCAGCGCCGCGTTGCGGTTCAACGCCCGACCGGTCCAGCGCGGGACGTGGCGTACGCCGTGCCAGCGCATCGCCACGCGGATCTCCTTCACCGTGCGGTCGGCGCGGCGCCGGTCCCGTTCGATGGTGTCGGTCGCGAGGTCCTCGTGCTCTCTGGTCCTTAGCCGGAACGCCCGCTCACCCGGATCGAGCCAGATCGCGCGCGTGGATACCGGGACGGAAAACGCGGTGTCGATGCAACGCTCCTTGTAGGTGCCGCCGTCGATGCTCCAGCGTGTCTCGGTGGCGTTGTGCCAGGCGGTGATCAGCTGGTTCAGAGTCTCGGGCGCAACCGGTGGGTCCGCCTGCGGGACGTCGGCGCACGCCGGCCCGCCGGCGAGCAGTCCGCAGGCCAGTACCGGTATCGCCAGCCGAGCGACGCGCACGGTACCTCCTCGGGTACGCCAGGCATCGGACCGCGCACCGATCCAGCCGAGCCGGTGCATCGTACGGCGGTACCCGGCGCCAGGTGAACCGCTTGCGCCCAACGGGTTCCTGAGACGGCCGGTCAGCGCTGCCGCGCGGGTGAACCGTCCAGGACCTCGCGCAGCCGGGCGGCGAACGCCGCGGCTCGCCCTGCTGACCGAACTCGCCACCGAGGAAACCGCCGTGGTTGCTGGGGAACAGAACGGCCTGCTGACCGAGTGCCTCCGCGGTCGCGACCGCCGTACGCGCGGTGAGCAGGTTCTCTGACTCGATGCCGTACGCGATGACGATGCGCGTCGGCGCGGCGGACAGCGCGGCCACGTCCGGGTGGTACGCGCTGATCGCGCTCGATGCGCCGGAGAGCAGCGGGTCGTCGCGGCTCCCGTCGTCCTCGGCGGGCAGCCCGAACGCGGTGGGGTCAGGGGTGGGTGCGGCGAGGTAGCCGTCGGTGAACTCGCCCTTCCAGGAGGTGAAGGCGATGAACGCCGCCATCCCGTGGCCCCAGCCCTTCGCCTGGTACGCCTCCCGGACGACGCGGTCGGCCGCGAACGCCCGATCCGCGTCCGGCAGCAGCGCCAGCAGCGGCGGTTCGTGCGCGACGACCGTCGTGACGTCGTGCGGGTGCGCGGCCACCAGCGCGAGCGCCGTGATCGCGCCGCCGCTGCTCGCGAACATCTCCACCGGCCCGCCGACCGCCTCGATGATGCGGTGCACATCGGCGGCGTTCTGCGCGGGCGTGTGATCGGTGCGCCCGTCGTGGCGGGTGCTGCGGCCGAGCCCGCGCGGGTCGTACGTGATGACCGTACGGTCGGCGAAGTGCGAGGCGAGCGTGCCGAAGCCGCTTGCGTCCATCGGCGCGCCGACCAGGAACAGCGGTGGCCGACCGGCCGTCGGCAGTGGTCCACGCACGTCGTAGACGAGCGTGGCCTCGGGCGTCTGCAGCGTGTGGGTCTCCGTCATGCCCGTACCGACCGACACCGCGGCGCGAACTCATCGCGCCGACTCCGCCTCAGCGCGCGCTGACCTGCCGCTCCAGCTCGAGCACCCGCGGGAAGAGGATGTTGTTCTCCTTGTGGATGTGCTCGTGCAGGTCCAGCTCCATCTCCTCCAGCCCCTTGAGCATGGCGCGGTAGGAGTTGCACGCGTCGTCGGGGACGGCGTAACCGTTGGTTGCGGTCCGGATCTCCCGGAAGAGGTCACCGACGGCGTCGTGCTCCGCGCGCAGCTCGGCGATCGGCTGCTCGAGGGACCCGGAGGCGCTCGGTGCCTGCGCCCGCTCCAGACGGGTGATCGCGGGGAAGACCACGCGTTCCTCGGTCGTCATGTGCGGGTCGAGCGCGGCGGCGGCTGCGGCGTAGGCCGCGTGGACCCGCGCCAGCTCGGGGTGACGCTCGCCGTGCACGGTGTGCACCTTCTCGACGAGCGCCTGCAGGCGCGGCATCTCCTCCCACATGTACGCGTGGTGGGTGTCGACGATGTCGTGCGCCAGTGCGGCGTTCTCCTTCGGCGGTGCGCTGCCGGCCGCCGCCGTGTCCGCCGGTAGGTCCAGCGCCGCAGCGACCTCGGCCAGATCGAGGCCGTCCTGGCCGACCGCGTCGGCAAGCGAGCGCTCCCCGTGACAGCAGTAGTCGATGCCGTACCGCTCGAGGATGCGGGCACGGCGGGGGTCCTCGGTGACCAGGTCACCCAACGTGGTGCTCGTTTCGACAGCCATGCGCCCAAGATACCCCGGAACTCTCCGTGTTTATCCATGGCGGACCCGCGGCAGCGGGGTCAGTCGCGGGCGTGCAGCGCCACGAAGGCGGCCAGCACACGGTGCGCGAGGCTGACATCGGCGGCCGTCACGCGGGCGACGACCTCGTCGACCTCGTGGTCCGCGAAGTAGCCGTACCCGGAGTACGCGCGGATCCGGCCGAGGATCCCGGGCCGGTCGAGCTCGGGATGGAACTGGGTGGCGTACACGTTGCGGCCGACGCGGAACATCTGCACCGGGCACCTCGCTGACGTCGCGAGCAGCACCGCGGTCGGGGGCAGCACCCGGCAGGCTTCCTTGTGCCCGACGTACGCGTCGAACTGCGCCGGCATCCCGGCCAGCAGCGGATCGGCGCGGCCGTGCGCCGTCAGCGTGATGCGCGCCGGACCGACCGGTTCGCCGTACCGGCGGTCCACGACCCCGCCCTGATGGGCGCCCAACGTGCCGATGCCGTAGCAGGCGCCCAGGAACGGCAGGTCGCGCGCGACGATCTCGTCGAGCAGGCGGGCGATCTCGGCCTCGACGCGATCCTGGGTCCGGCCGCGCTGCTCGCGGCAGGCCGTCGTGTCGTACGGGCTGCCGCCCAGGATCACCCCGGAGACCGCATCGAGGTCGAGGTCGGGCATCGGTGCCGCCTCCAACCGCACCCGCCGCAGGTCTGCCTCGTCCAGCCCGCTGTGGCGGCAGAACGCCTCGTACTCGGCGTCCGCGACGTCGTCGTCGGCCCGCGTCGCGAGGAGTACGAACGGCTTCACGGGTCCAGCATCGCGGAGAGCGCCGCGGGTGCACGAATCCCCTCCTGATCATGCCTGTTCCGGGGAATCCGCCGCGTACGCCGCGAGCCGGTTGCATGATCAGGAGAACGAACGCGTAGTGGAAGGAGCCGGACATGACGGATCTCGACATCACTCACCCGACGCGGCGCGGCGTGCTCGCAGCAGGTGCCGCCACGGCCGGCGCAGTCGTGGCTGGTTGGGCGGGTGCAGGTCGGGCGACCGCTCGCCCTCGCCGCGACCGGCGCCGCATCCCCAAGGGCTACGCGAGCGTCGACCCGCGTACCGCACGCAAGGTCCCGCTCACCATGTCGCTCCGCCATGGGGTGCCGCTCTACCCGGGCGATCCGCCCTACCGGGAGCACGTTTTCGAGGACACCCGTACGCCCGCGCACGACGACGGTGGGTACCTGCTCGAGCAGATCACCAGCCTCGGAACCCACACCGCCAGCCACATCTCGGCGCCGGTGCACTTCATCATCGGCGGGCGATACTTGGACCAGCTCGGCGAGCAGTGGACCCTCATGCCCCTTGCCGTGCTCGATGTCCGGCACCGGATCCGCCGCGACGGCAGAAACTTCCAACTCTCGACTGCCGACTTGCGAGCCTGGGAACTACGGCACGGCCGGATCCCGCGGGGCGGATGCGTGCTGCTGCTGACGGGGTACGCCCGCCTCTATTACCAGGGAACCGGCTCGCGATCCCCCTACGTCACGACACCGGCCCCGGGCTTCTCCGGCCCTGCAGTCGACTGGTTGTTCACAAGGCGTCACATCACGGCCACCGGTGCGGACACCCTCGGCCCCGACGCCACGTCCGACGAGACGCTCGCCGCCACCACTCGGACCCTGTTGCACGGCGGCGTCACGCTCGAGAACGTGGGCCCCGGACTGTCACGGATGCGCCCGCACGGCGACTGGATCAACGTCAACGGCAACCGGCCGCACCTGTCCGGCTTCCAGATGGGCTTCACCGGCTACACCCGCTGAGAGGCGTGATCGCAGGGATACGGCGTCCGTAGGCTGCCGCGATGCGGAGGGGCGGCGGGACGGCGGCAGCGGTCGTGGAGGCGCTCGGCGAGCTCGCTGACGACGCCGTCGCCGCGCAGCTGCAGCGCTACTTCAAGACCGGCCCGGGCGAGTACGGCGAGGGCGACCTGTTCCTCGGAGTACGGGTGCCACAGGTACGCGCCGTCCTGCGCGCGCACGACGCCCTGCCGTTGCACGAGATCCGGGCGCTGCTGGCCAGCCCGGTCCACGAGCACCGGTTCGCTGGCCTGCTCGCCCTGAACGTCCGGTTCACGCGCGCGAGTGCGCGGCGTACCTGGGACGACGCGCAGCGGGCCGAGTGCGTCGACTGCTACCTGGCCGCGGTACGCGCCGGTCGGGTGGACAACTGGGACCTCGTCGACTGCTCGGCGGAGGTCGTGCTCGGCGGCTACCTGTACGACCGCCCGCGGGACCTGCTGTACGAACTGGCCGCCGGCGCGGCGCTGTGGGAGCGGCGGGTGGCCGTGCTCGCGACGTTCGGGTTCATCCGGCGCGGGGACGGCTCGACCACCCTCGAACTGGCCGAGCGGCTGCTCGACGATCCCGCGGACCTCATGCACAAGGCCGTCGGCTGGATGCTGCGCGAGGTCGGGAAACGGGTCGACCCGGCGCTGCTCACCGGCTTCCTGGACCGCCACGCAGGTGCGATGCCGCGCACGATGCTCGCGTACGCCACCGAGCACCTCACCGCAGAGCAGCGCGCGAGCTACCGGGCGGCACCCAGGCACCGCGCGACGGGGTAGCGGTCCCTGGACCCGGTGACGTACCCGTTGCGTGAAACTGCCGCGACACGGGCGCGCGATGCCGCCAGACTGCCGTGATGCCCAAGATCGTCTACTACACCGGAACCTCCCTGGACGGCTACATCGCCGACCCCGACGAGTCACTGGACTGGCTGACCTCGCAGCCCACGCCGCCCGGCGAACGGTTCGACGCGTTCCTCGCCGGCATCGGGGTGCTGGTCATGGGGCGCACGACGTACGAGTGGGTGGTGCGCCACGAGGACCTGACGAAGCACCCCGAGAAGTGGTCGGGGTACTACGGGGACCGTCCGACGTGGCTGTTCACTCATCACGGACCCCCCCGTCGTACCCGGTGCTGCCATGCACGTGGTGCAGGGCGATGTCCGCGAGCACCACGCCGCGATGGTGGCTGCGGCCGGTGACAGGGACATCTGGGTCGTCGGCGGGGGCGACCTCGCCGGGCAGTTCGCCGACCGCGGCTTGCTGGACGAGGTCGTCGTGGGCATCGCGCCGGTGACGCTCGGCGGCGGTGCGCCGCTGCTGCCGCGCCGGCTCGTCGGCCGGTTCACGCTGCAGGACGTGGAGCGCGACGGCGTGTTCGCCTACCTGACGTACGCCGTGCGCTGACGGACGCGGGTCACACGACCCCGCGGTGTTGCAGCACCCGGAACGCGACGGCGCCGGGCACCACCGGCAGCCAGAACGTCAGCGCGCGCGAGGTCAGGACCGTCGCGACGGCGGTCGTCGGGCCGACGCCGATGGCCGACATCGCGGCGACGGTGGCGGCCTCCACGGTGCCGAGCCCGCCCGGGGTCGGCGCGAGCTGGCCGAGCGTCGAACCGACGACGTACACCGCCATGACCGGCAGCCACCGGACATCGGGCTGGAAGGCCGCGAGCGTCGCGGCCAGTCCGAACGCCTGCAGCAGCACGTACAGCACTGTCCCGCCGAACAGCTGCACGGCGCGTACCGGTGCGCGCAGCGTCGGCACCAGCTCGGTCAGGACCTCCCGTACCAGCGCCCGCAGCGGCCGCCACACCCGGCGGCGCCCCCACTGCGAGGCGAGCACGCCGGCGGCCACGAGCAGCACCACCCCCGCGCCGAGCAGGAGCGGCCACGGCGGTGGCCGCAGGTCGACGGGTACGGCGCTTCCGATCACCAGGACGCCGAGGACCGTCGCGACCGCGGTCACGAGTCCGGTGATCCCCCGGTTCAGCAGCAGCGCACCGACGGCGTGGGCGCGCAGCAGACCGCAGCGTTCGAGATAGACGATGTTCACCCCGTAGAACCCGAGGCCCCCGACGGTCGTGCGGCCGGTGAAGGCGGCGGCGAGCTGTACGACCAGCGTCCGCACCACCGGCAGGTCCTGCCGGCAGGAGCCGAGGATGGAGATGCCGGAGGCGACGATGGCGAGCAGGCCGGCGACCACCGCGACGGCGATCCATCCCCGGTCGGCGTTGTCGAGCGCGGTCAGGACCTGACCGAGGCTGGAGAGCTGGGGGAGCAGCAGGTACACCGCCAGGCCCACCGCGAGCAGGACCACGAGGGTGACCGGGCGCACCGGCGAGCGGAACTGCGGGGGTGCGGAGTCCAGTGCCTCCGCCAAGGTCTCGCGCAGGTCGGCGAGGACCACCCGGCCGCTCGTGAGCTGCGAGCGCAGCCGGTGATGGAGCGCCAGCCACTGCAGCCGTGGCAGGACCGCGAGCAGCGTCTCCCGCGGTACGCCGCGCAGGGCGCTGTCAGCGGCGCGCGCCACGCCGACGACCGAGGTGATCGTCACCAGCACGTCGGCCAGGTCCTGCAGGTGGCGCGACTCCGGCCCGCCGACGCGACCGAACGTGAAGTCGGTGATCCGGGGCCGTCCCTCCTCGTCGACCAGGATGGTGCTCGCCAGCAGCGCGTGGTGCGTGACGTGAATGCGACCGAGCGCGAGCACGTCCTGCAGCAGCCGGTCCAGCAGCTCGTCCGGGACCTGCGCGGCGGTGCAGTCGCACAGCAGCCGGCCCGGCAGCCGTCGGCGCACCAGGAACGGCGGTCCGTGGCGGATCTCCCCGGCGCAGTACACCGGCAGCGTGCCGACGCCGGCCCGTTCGGCGAGCAGCGTCACGTACGCCTCGTGCTCCACCTCGTGCCGCGGTGTCGACAGGGCCGGTTCGTCCTCCACCTCCACCGAGGCGAGCAACCTGCGGAGCTTGTACGAGGGGCCGGCGAGCCGGTGCAGCCGGCGGACCACCTTCAAGGTGAGCTGTTCACCGCCGCTCGTGGTGAGCAGGTAGGTCTCCGGGCGCAGGAACCGCCGTTTCACGGGGACGAGTTCGGCACCGCCGAGCCCGACCGCCTCCAGCGCGAGCTGCAGCGACCGGTCGCTTGTGGCACGACCCGGCGCACCGAGCACGAGGTGGTACGCGGCCGCCGTCCCCCAGCCGAGCGCGGCACCGCACACGACCCCTACCGGGAGGTGGGTCGCGAGGAAGACGTCGCCGACCGCCACCAGGACCACCAGGGTCCAGGACGCGTGCCGCGCCACCCGGCCCAGGTACGGGACGGCGACGGCGGTCAGCGCCGTGATCACCGCGACGTGGACCGACGGGAAGTCGAACCCACCCGACGCGGGCGCGCGCAGCAGGTGGCCCAGGGTCTCGGGTACCGCCCGGGGCGGGGTGAGCCACTGCAGCAGCAGGGCAAGCGCGCCCGCGCTCACTCCGGCGGCGGCCAGGATCGCACCCAGCCGGAGCCGGCCGGCGTAGAGCGCGAGGCCCGCGGCGAGCAGGATCCCGGGCCAGGAGCCGGACCAGACGATGACCTGCCAGCCGCGCGTCGTCGCGTCCGGGATACGTTCCAGCTCCGAGAAGATCGCCGCCTCGACCGGGTTGGTCCCGTGGGCCAGGGCGATGAACAGGCACCCGAACACGACGCCCGCGGCGATCCCCATCCGCAGCAGGTCGACCGGGTGGCGTCCGATCGATGCGCGCAGCCGCGCGTACCGGGCCTGGCGTCGGCCCGGTGGTCGGGCACCGGTGCCAGGACCGCCCTTCGGCATGCTCCCGATGCTGTCGCGACGCCGTGCGCGCGGCAACGGCGCGGGTGCGGGCTCCCTGCTCTGGCATGATCCTCGCTGTCCTGGAAGGAAGGAGCGCGGCGTGCTCGAGCCGCAACAGATCGAACGGGTGCTGGCGGTCGCGGCTCACCCCGACGACCTCGACTTCGGGGCCGCGGGCACCATCGCGGACTTCACGTCCAGGGGGGTGCAGGTCACCTACCTGGTCTGCACCGACGGCGACGCCGGTGGGCACGACCGGACGGTGGATCGTGGCAGCATCGCCGGGCTGCGCCGGGAGGAACAGCGCGCCGCCGCCGCGGCGGTCGGCGTGCAGGACGTACGGTTCCTCGGCTACCGGGACGGGCAGCTCGAACCCACGCAGGAACTGCGTCGCGACATCAGCCGGGTCATCCGCCAGGTGCGGCCGGACCTGATGCTCGTGCAGTCACCGGAACGCAACTGGGACCGGATTCCCGCCTCGCATCCCGACCACCTCGCCGCGGGGGAGGCGAGCATGTGCGCCGTCTACCCGGACGCACGCAACCCCTTCGCGCATCCCGAACTGCTCGCGGACGAGGGGCTGGATGCCTGGACGGTGAAGGAGGTCTGGGTGATGGCCCATCCGCAGCTCGACCGCTACGTCGACATCACCGAGCACTTCCCCGCCAAGGTCCGGGCGTTGCGCGCGCACGCGTCCCAGACCGGGCACATGGACCAGCTGGAGCCGATGCTGCGCGAGTGGTCCACGTCGTACGCCGCTGCCGCCGGGATGCCCGAAGGCCGTCTCGCGGAAGGGTTCTTCGCGCGCCCGATGCCGCTCTGAGCGACGGCGCGGACGGCGTCAGTCCCCGTCCGTGGCCGGGGCCGTCCTGCCCTCGGTGGGACCGACGATGGGCACCGTGACGCGGAAGACCGTGTCGCCCGGCTCGGACGTGACGGCGATGGTGCCGTGGTGGCGCTCGACGACGATCCGCCGGGCGATGTCGAGCCCGAGCCCGGTGCCCTCACCGACCGGCTTGGTCGTGAAGAACGGGTCGAATGCCCGGCGGACGACCTCGGGTGGCATACCGGCGCCGGTGTCGCCGACCTCGACGACGACGTCCGGTCCGTCGCGGCGGGTGGCGATGCGCAGCGTGCCCGTACCGCCCATGGCGTCGACGGCGTTGTCGATCAGGTTGGTCCACACCTGGTTCATCGCCCCGGGATACACGTCGATCGCCGGTACGTCGTCGTCGTACGCCCGGACCACCTCGATGCCGCCGCGCAGCTTGTGGCCCAGCATGACGAGCGTGCTCTCGATGCCTTCGGTGACGTCGACCTGCTGGCGCGCCGCGCGATCCATCTGGGAGTAGGAACGGACGGCCCCGACGAGCTCGGAGACCCGGCCGGTGGCGAGCTTGATCTCCGACAGGAGGGCGTCGGCGGCCTGGGTGCTGGCGACCCAGCGCAGACCGGGCTCGAGGGCATGTGCGGGAAGCAGCGCCGTCGCCTGCTCGCACCAGGCGACGTCGACGCCTGCGGCGGCGAGGGTCGGCGCGAGCTCCCAGCCCGAGTTGACGCCATGTGCGTCGAGCCAGTCGGAGAGCTCGTCCTCGACCTGCCCCTGAGCGACCGCGTCGTGCTGTGCCCCGGGCGGCGGGACCGAGCGACGCGCGGTGTCGAGGGCCGTGAACTGCGCAGCGGTCAGCCCGGCCCGCGCCAGCTGCGCCAAGGACTCGAGCAGGCCGTCGCAGGTGGTGGCGAGCGCGTCGACGGCCCGACTCGCCGCGGCGGCCGGGTTGTTCAGCTCGTGCGCGAGACCGGCCGACAGCCGCCCCAGAGCGACGAGCGACTCCCGGCGGCGGGCCCCCTCCTCGATGTTCCGGGCGGTGTGGAACAGCCCCTCGACCAGGTGCGAGGCGAGGGGGAACTCGTCCAGGACCGCGCGCAGCACCGGTGCCGGCACCCGCAGCATCCGGCCCGCGACGATGCCGCGTCCGCTGGCGAGGTAGACGCCGGCGTCGTCCCACGCGCGAAAACCTCCCGACCAGCGGCCCGGCACGTCGAACCCGCCGACCACGGTCTCCTCCCCACCGGTGCGCCGGACCAGGTCCAGTGCCCCGTCCAGCAACACCCACCAGTCGTCGGCGGGATCGCCCTCGACGAAGACGAGCTGGCCCACGTCGAACGTGACGACCGCAGAACCGTCGAGCAGCCGTTGCAGCTGGGCGTCGCTGAGCCGGTCGAACAGGAAGATCGAACGCAGGTCGTCCGGCCGCATCACACGCTCGCCAGGTAGCGGTGCACCAGGTAGACGGCCATGGCGCCCTCGCCGACCGCGGACGCGACCCGCTTCATCGAGTCGAGCCGCACGTCGCCTGCCGCGAAGATCCCGGGCTCGCTGGTCTCCAGACTCATCGGGGGCCGGTTCGGCAGCGGCCAGGATGGTGCGCCGCGCCCGGTGAGCACCCCGCGCCCGGTGACCACGAAGCCGTGGCCATCACGCAGCACCTGCTCGCCGAGCCAGTCGGTGCGCGGCGCGGCACCGATGAACACGAACAGCCAGTTCGTCGCCGCCTCCTCCTCCGCACCGGTCTGCGAGTCGCGTACGACGACGCTCTCGAGGTGGCCGTCGCCGCCGGCGCCGACCACCTCGCTGCGCAGCCGCACCTCGACGTTGGGCGCGGCCTCGATGCGTTCGACCAGGTAGCGGGACATCCCGGCCGCAAGGCTCGCACCGCGGACCAGCATGACCACCCGCTTGGCGTGCTTGGCCAGGTTCAGCACGGCCTGCCCGGCAGAGTTCGCCGCCCCGACGAGGTACACGTCCGCGCCGCTGCACTGCACAGCGTCCGACGCGCTCGCGCCGTAGAAGACGCCGCGGCCGGTGAAGTCGTCGAGCCCGGGGGCGGTGAGCCGTCGGTACGACACGCCGGTGGCGACGAGCACGGCGCGCGCCTCGACCTGAGCACCGCCGTCCATCAGGACGGCGTGCACGGGCCCGCGGCGTTCGAGGCCGTTCACCTCGCGCGGGCGAGCACCATCTCGGCACCGAAACGGGACACCTGGGCCACTGCACGTTGAGCGAGGTCCGCGCCCGAAAGCCCCTTGGGGAACCCGAGGTAGTTCTCGATCGCCGCGCTCTGCCCTGCCTGGCCGCCCGGGGCGGCGCGCTCGACGACGATCGTCTGCAGGCCCTCCGACGCGGCGTAGACAGCGGCCGCCAGACCGGCGGGGCCGGCGCCGACCACGCACAGGTCGTAGAGCGGCTGGCGGGCGGCCGTGTGCAGCCCGAGGGCTTCGGCAAGCTCGACCGTCGACGGTGCGACGAGCGTCGGACCGTCCGGCACCAGCACCAGCGGAAGATCGTCGGACGCGGCCCCGGCGAGGTCGCGCAATCGTGCGCCCTGCTCGTCGAGCTCGACGTCGAACCAGTCGTACGGCACATGGTTGCGGGCGAGGAACGTCTTGAGGTCGTGACTGCGGACCGACCAGCGGTCCCCGACGACCCGTACCTGCCCCGACCGGTCGGGATGCTGGCGACGCCAGTCGTCGAGCAGGTCGTCGATGACGGGGTAGAGCCGCTCCTCCGGGGGATCCCACGGCTTGAGCAGGTAGTAGTCGAGGCCGATCTCGTTGATCGCCCGGATAGCGACGTCGGTGTCGGCGTACGCCGTCAGCAGGAGCAGCTTGGTGTCGGGGGACAGGTCGTGGACCCGGGCGAGCAGCTCGGTGCCCGTCATGCCCGGCATGCGCTGGTCCGACGCGACGAGCGCGACCGGACGGTCCTGCAGCGCCAGGCGGCGCAGCGCCTCGATCGCATCCGTGCCGGAGGTGAGGCGCAGGATCCGGTAGTCCGGCCCGTAGCGGCGGCGCAGGTCGCGTGCCACCGCGTTGGAGACGACCTCGTCGTCGTCGACGGTCAGGATGATCGGCTTCGCCATTCGGTCCCACTCCCACGCGGCCGGCCCCTGCCCCGGCCGGACATCGGTGGAAGCCGCCTTCGCACACTACGCCCGGCCACCCGTGTCGTTGACGAAACCGGTCCTGCCCGCCAGGTTGGCCCCATGCGTCGCCGCACCGTCTTCTCGTTGCTCGCCTCTCTCGCCACGCTGGCATTCCTCGGCTTCTACCTCGGGCTGGCCCGATCCCAGGACACGCCCGTGAACCAGGGGGTCGTGCCCTTCTTCGCCGGCGCGTTGCTGCTCGCGGCGGTGCTGTGCGCGTTGGTACCGACCCGGTCGACGAACCGGCTGGCCATCGTCGCGCTCGTCCTGCTCGCCGCGTTGAGCCTGCTCGCGCTGATGTCGATCGGGATCTTTCTGCTCCCGGCCGGTGTGCTGCTGGTGGTCGCGATGCAGCCGACGAACGAGGAGCAGGAGCAGCCGCGCTAGCGCGGGTCGCGCTCGGCGCGGGCTCCCTGACGCAGCACCCCGAACAGGCTCGCCCCCGAGACCAGCGCCCAGACCCCCTCGAGCAGCAGGAAGCCCCACTGCGCGCCGAGGTACGCATCGACGGCGAGCACCGCCGAGCCGACCAGGTTCAGGAGCAGGTAGGCCCGCGAGCGCAGGTCGAGCAGTCCGCGCTGGGCGAGCGCGAAAGCGGCCAGGATGAGCAGCGATCCCGCGATCTGCACCGCCACCGGCATGACGACGACCTCCCTCCTGCGGCGTCGTCTTTACCGACCGGGTACGGCGCGTCTCGTCCGGGGTTCCCGCCGGCGGGCGGGCCGCCCGCCATTCTGCCGGACGCCGCGAGCGGGCCGGCTCCGGTGAACTCGCTTGTGCGAGAGGAAGCCCCGCAGCAGACTGCGCGTCCGTGAACGACATCAACGACCTGGGACTGCCGGCCTACCGCGTCCGCCCGCTCGTGCCGCAGGACGCGGAAGCGGTCTACGAGCTGATGGCCGCTGGCGAGGTCGAAGCGACCGGTGAGATCCACATCGAGCCGGCCGACATCGTCAGCGACTGGCAGCGCCCCAGCTTCGACCTGGCGACCCAGTCGATCGGGGTCTTCGACGCGGATGCGCTCGTCGGGTACGCGGAGGTCGTGCACGGCCGGCGGGCCGACGCCGCCGTCGCGGCGACCCATCGGGGGCGGGGGATCGGGACGGCGCTCGCCCGCTGGACCCAGCGGATCAGCGTCCGCGACGGGTCGGGGCTGGTCGGCATGCCGCAACCGGTCGGGTCCGCGGGGGAGAAGCTGCTGCGGTCACTGGGATACCGGGTGCTCTGGACGTCGTGGTTGCTCGCGATGCCCGCCGGCACCACGGTCGAGCCGCAGCCGCTGCCCGCCGGGTACGAGATCGTGACTGCGGCCGACGAGAGTGAGCTGCGTCAGGTGCACGGTGTCATCGAGGACGCGTTCCTGGAGTGGGCGCAGCGGGAACGGGAGTCGTTCGAGGACTTCCTCGCGGCTACCGTGCAGCGTCCGGGGTACGAGCCCTGGAACGTCCGAGCGGTGCGCGACGGGTCCGGCGCGATCGTCGGTGCGAGCGTCGTCCTGCTCTCCGGTGAGGTCGGCTACGTAGACCGGCTCGCCGTGCGCAAGGACCAGCGCGGCCGCGGGCTGGCCCGCGCGCTGCTCGCCGACGCGTTCGCGCAGGCCGACGCGCACGGCGCCACCCGTTCCGAGCTCAACACCGACACGCGTACCGGCGCCCTCGGGCTCTACCAGCGGGTCGGCATGCGGGTCACGAACACCTGGCAGCACTGGGTCTACCAGTCCTGACCGGCGACGGCGGGGCGGTGGTCAGTGCAGGCGCACCCGCGGGTCGAGCACGGCGTACCCGATGTCGACAAGGATGTTGGCGACCACCACGGCGGCCGAGGCGAACAGCACGATCCCGATGATGACGGGGAAGTCCTGCTGGCCGATAGCGTCGATCGCGGTCTTGCCGAGCCCGGGCAGGCTGAACACGGTCTCGGTGACGACCACCCCGCCGACCAGCTGCCCGAGGTCGATCCCGAACTGCGTGACGACGGGCGTGAGCGCGCTGCGTACGGCGTGCCTGCCGATGACCCGGCTCTCGCGGATGCCCTTGGCCCGCGCGGTGCGGATGTAGTCCTCACCCAGGACATCGAGCATGGAACCACGCATCAGGCGGGTGTACGTCGCGGCCAGGACCAGCGCAAGGGTCAGCCACGGCAGGATCAGGTGCTGCGCCCAGGGCATCACGCCTTGCGAGAGGGGCACATATCCCCCTGGTGGGAACCAGGAGTACCCGGCGAGGGTGAGGTAGAAGTAGAGGTAGAGCAGCAGCAGCAGGCCGAGCAGGAAGGTCGGCATCGAGTAGAAGAACAGTGCGAAGACGGTGAGCCCGCGGTCGGCGATCGAGCGCGGCTTGACCGCCGACACGATGCCCGTCGACACGCCGAGCAGGAGCCAGATCACCGACGCGCCGATGGCGAGCGACAAGGTGATCGGCAATGCGGCTGCGATGATCGTCGTCACCGGCACGCCGTGGTAGTAGTCGTACCCGAGGTTGCCGTGCAACGCGTTTCCGACGAAGTCCAGGTACTGGCGCCACAGCGGCTGGTCGAGACCGAGCCGGGCCTGGATCGACGCGACGACCTCCGGGGTCGCCTGCCGTCCGGCGAGGGTGCGCGCCACGTCGTTCGGCGCGATGAAGAACAGCGCGAACACCGCCACCGTGATGAGCCACATCACGACGACGCCGAGTGCCAGGCGGCGGATCAGGAACCGGATCACGGATCACTCCTCTACTGCTGGAGCAGGCGCTCGCTGCGCGGGTCGAACGCGTCGCGTACGCCGTCGCCGAAGAGGTTGAACGCCAGCGTGGTGATGAGCAGGGCGGCGCCGGGGAAGATGACGAACCACCAGGAGGTCTGGTAATAGGGCACCGCTTCACTGATCATCCCGCCCCAGTCGGCGGTCGGCGGGGGCAGGCCGAGGGAGAGGAAGGACAGCGTCGCCTCGGTGAGGATCACGACCGGCACGAGCAGCGAGGTGTAGACGATGACGGGTGCGAGCACGTTGGGCAGCACGTCGACGAACATGATGCGGGTGTCGCTCGCGCCCAGGGAACGGGCGGCCTCCACGAACTCCCGCTCGCGCAGCGAGAGGACCTGGCCCCGCACGATGCGGGCCACCGACGCCCAGCTGAACAACCCGATCACGAGGATCACCACCGTCAGGCTCGGCCCGGTGATCGACACGAGCGCGATGGCGACGAGCAGGAACGGCACCGAGAGGACCACGTCCACGAGGCGTGCGAGCAGCGTGTCGACGACGCCGCCGAAGTACCCGGCGGCGATGCCGACGACGACCCCGATCGCGACGGTGATCACGGTGGCGACGATGCCGACGAGCAGCGAGATGCGCGCGCCGTAGGCAATGCGTACCAGGATGTCGCGACCCAGGTCGTCGGTGCCGAGCCAGAACTCGTGGTTGGGTGCGACCGGCAGGCCCTGCGGGCTCAGCCCGGTCAAGCGGTACTGGTCGTTGGGGCCGTGACCGGTGAGCAGCGTGAACACCGGTGCGAAGATCGCGATCAGGACGATCAGGACGATGACGCCGAGGGAGATCATCGCGATCCGGTCGCGACGCAGCCGGCCCCACGCCAGCACCCACGGGCTGCGACCCTGGATCCGGCGCTCGTCGGGCGATTCCTCGGCGTCGCTCGCCCCGACGACGTGCACTGTCGGCGACGGCTGCGGCGCGGTCATGGCGTGTCTCCCGTCCCGCCCCGCGGACGCTCGGCGGCGGGGGCGAACTCCGACACCGCGAGCGACAGGTCCTCGCCCGGCTCGAGCGGATAGAAGCACGCGGTCGGGTGCTCGGCGCCATCGCCCAGCACCGGCAGCAGTGGCGGCTCGCTCGCGGCGCAGTCCAGGTGCGCCTTCGGGCACCGGGGGTGGAACCGGCACCCGCTTGGCGGCCGGGTCGGGTTGGGCACGTCGCCGGCGAGCACGATCCGTTCGCGGCTGTCCGCAGTGTCGGGGTCCGGTGCGGGTAGCGCGGACAGCAGCGAACGGGTGTACGGGTGGCGGGTCAGCTCGAACAGCTCGTCCGTCGGTGCCAGCTCGACGATCTTCCCGAGGTACATCACGGCGATCCGGTCGCTGACGTGGCGTACGACGGACAGGTCGTGCGAGATGAACACGTACGTGAGACCGAACTCCTGCTGCAGGTCGGCGAGCAGGTTGATGATCTGCGCCTGGATCGACACGTCGAGCGCCGACACCGGCTCGTCGCAGACGATCAGCTTCGGACGCAGCGCGAGGGCGCGTGCGAGGCCGATGCGCTGGCGCTGCCCGCCGGAGAACTCGGCAGGGAACCTGTTGTAGTGCTCGGGGTTCAGCCCGACGCGCTCCATGAGCTCCTGCGCCGCCTGCCGTCGGCTGCGGCGGGACTCGATGCCGTGGATCGCGAACGGGTCCCCGATGATCGACCCCACCCGGCGGTGGGGGTTCAGTGAGCCGTACGGGTCCTGGAAGATCATCTGCACGTCCCGCCGGACCGGGCGCATCCGGCGCCGCGAGAGCCGGCTGATGTCCTGGCCGTCGAACCACACCTCACCGGAGGTGAGGTCGTAGAGCCGGGCGATGCACCGCGCGAGGGTCGACTTCCCGCACCCGGTCTCGCCGACCAGCCCGAGCGTCTCGCCGCGGGCGACGGTGAGTGACACTCCGTCGACCGCGTGCACGACGGCGCGGTCGCGTTCCCACAACCGGCTGGAGCCGACCGGGAAGTACTTGCGCACATCCGTGAGCCGCAGCAGCGGCTCCTCCTGCGCGGCGCGGGGCGCAGCGGGTGCGGGCGACGTGGTGGTCATGCCGGCTCCTGCAGATCTCCCCGGACGGTCTCGCGTTGCTGGCGGCGCACCTCGCGGTCGCCGGAGAGCCAGCAGGCCGAGCGGTGGTGCGGGTCGCCGAACACCTCCGCGAGCGGCGGCGGTGGGTCATGACGGCAGGTGTCCCAGGCGTACGGGCAGCGCGGTGCGAACGGGCACCCGGGCGGCAGGCGGATCAGGCTGGGTGGGGCGCCGGGTATCGGGGTGAGCCGCTCGCGCGTACCGCCCTGCTCCGGCAGCGACGCGAGCAACCCTTCGGTGTACGGGTGATGGTGCTCGTAGAACAGCTCCCGGCGCGGGGCGCGCTCCATGGCCCGGCCGGCGTACATCACCACGACCTCGTCGGACATCTCGGCCACCACGCCGAGGTCGTGGGTGATGAGGATGATGGCGGTGCCGAAGTCCTGCTGGAGCCGGCGCATGACGTTCAGCACCTGGGCCTGCACCGTGACGTCCAGCGCGGTGGTCGGCTCGTCGGCGATCAGCAGTGCCGGGTTCAGCGCCATGGCCATGGCGATCATCACCCGTTGGCGCATGCCGCCGGAGAACTGGTGGGGGTAGTCGTCAACGCGGGTGTCGGCCGCGGGGATCCCCACCATGTCGAGCAGCTCGACCGCGCGCGCTCGCGCCTTGCTCCGCGAGAAGGACCGGTCGTGCGCGCGGAGCATCTCTGCGATCTGCCAACCCACGCGGTAGTAGGGGTGCAGGCTCGACAGCGGATCCTGGAAGATCATGCCGATCTCCGCGCCGCGTACCCTGCGCAGTTCCGACGGGGATGCGGCGAGCAGATCGCGGCCACGGAACAGTGCCGTACCGCGGACCGTGGCGCCGCGTGTCAAGCCGGTGATCGTCTGGGTGGCGACGCTCTTGCCGGAGCCGGACTCGCCGACGATGGCGAGGGTCCGGCCCTCGTCCACGTCGAACGAGAGCCCGCGTACCGCTTGCACGACGCCGTCGGACGTCGTGAACGACACCTCGAGCTCGCTGACCTCCAGGAGTGCCACGGTCTCCTCCTTCCGGCCTTGTCGGGACGGTGACGCCGTCCCGGTGGTGGGTCACCGGGGCGGGTGGCCAAGGGATTGCCGCCCGCCCCGGTGACGCGCTCAGGCGCTCCGCTCAGCTGCCAGAACTCAGCCAGACGTTGGTCGGGTCGAAGTTCTGGATCTCTGGGACGTAGATCGCGTTGTGCACCTGCGTGGCGTGGTAGTTCGGCTGCGTCGGCTGGGTGATCGGGAAGAACGGTGCGTCCTTCATCACCTGCTCGTCGGCCTGGCCCCACAGGGTCTTCGCCTGGTCCGCCGTCTTGGCGGTGATCGCCTGGTTGATCAGCGAGTTCGTCGCCGGGCTGTTGTAGAACCCGAAGTTGCTGCCGATCGGCGGGAACGACGGCTTGCCGGAGAACAGCGGGTTGAAGAACGAGAGCGCGCCGTCGCCGTACCAGTCGGCCGCCCAGCCGGCGATCGCCATGTCCCACACCCCGCGCTGGGCCACGCTCGGCACCTCGAGGTACTTGGCGTAGAAGTCGGCGTTGGGGGAGGTGACGCCTTCGACGTTGATGCCGATCTGGGTCAGGTCCTGCTGGATGGTCTGGAAGGTCTTGCTCGACCCCTCCGAGCTGTTCCGGTAGAGGATCTTGACCGTGGGGTTCGATACTCCGGACTCGGACAGCAGCTGCTTGGCCTTCGTCGGGTCGTACGGGTAGAGGTTGATGTCCTTCGAGCCCAAGATGTTCGAGGGCAGCACGTGCGTCAGCGGCGGGTCGACCTTCGGACCGCCGAGCACCTGCAGGATCGCGTCACGGTTGATCCCGTACTCGAGCGCCTGTCGGAACTTCAGGTTCGCCATCGCCTTGTTGTTGTTGGGCGAGACCATGTTGAACACGACGTACGGGTTCGACGACGCCGTCTGACCGAGGTTCAGGTTCGGGTCGTTGGAGGCCATCAGCTGCGGCAGCGAGGACGGCGGCGGGAAGTTGTCCCACTCCATGTCCGCGGATCCCGTCTGCAGCTGCTGCTGCGTCGAGTCCTGGGTGACGGTCTCGTTGACGTCGATCTCGTCGACGTACGCCTTGCGAACCGGGTCGGTCGACGCCTTCCACGCCGGGTTCCGGGTGAAGGTGATGCTCTTGGTGGGAACCCACGACTGCAGCTGGTACGGGCCGTCGGACAGCTCGTGGTCGGCGAGCTCGGTGCTGGCGGGCAGGTACTTGAGCACCTCGACCGGTGCCGGTGAGAACGCCGGCATCGTGAGCATGTCGACGAAGTACGTCGCCGGGCTGGTCAGCTTGAACTGGACGGTGGTGTCGTTCTTGGCGACCACTCCGGGGAGCGGCGTGTTGTTGATGTAGTTCGCGATCGCGCTGGGCGTCTTGGCCACCTTCGCGAACCCGTTGCAGAACGTCTGGTATCCCTGGATCAGCGTTGCGAAGTCCGGGATCCCGCCGAAAGGCTGCTGCGGGTTGCAGGTGCGCTTCACGCCGCGCACCTCGTCGGCGGCGGTCACCTGCCGAGGCGGCGAGCTGTTCCAGTCCGCTCCACTGCGGATGTGGATCGTGTACGTCTTGCCGTCCTTGCTGATGCCGCCGTTGCTGGTCGTCGGCATCTCCGTCGCGAGGTCGGGCACCGCGGTGAACTGCTTGCTGGGGTCGGCCGGGTAGGTGAACAGCTGTCGCGTCCACGGCCGCATCCCGAGGTACCCGATCGAGTAGTACGTGATGTTCGGGTCCATGTAGTCGACGTCACCGCTGCCCAGCATGGTCAGCGTGCCGCCCACGACCGGGGTGCCGGCGTTGCCGCCCCCCGGGCTGGCGCTCGACGTGTTGCCGGTGCTCGACGTGCTGCCGCTGCTGCACGCCGCGAGCACCATGGCGGCGGTGCACGCCAGCGCGAGGCCGGCGGCTCTGCGATGTGCGCTCAGATGCATCGCATCCTCCGAACAGGTTGCGCGCCGCCGCCCGGTGCGGCGGTGAAGGAACGGCGCACGGTAGGCACGCCCGAACGGGCCGGACAATCGCAGCGGCCGGTGTCCCGCGAATCGCCACACAACTGTCAACGTGGGGGCCGTTCGGCGTTGCTCACGTCACCCGGACGTCATGGATCCGCAACATTGCCCGCGGGCGGAAGAGTCTCCGCGGGGACTGCCCCGACGCGGAACGCGCGGCATACTGGGCAGGTGGCGCGGCGCGTGCTGCTGGTCGAGGACGACCCCCGGGTCCGCCGGGGGTTGCGCCTCGCGTTGCAGGACGAGGGGTACGCCGTTGCCGAGGCCGAGGCGGGGGAGGCCGCCATCACCGCGCTCGCGTCCGAGCGCCCGGACGTCGTGCTGCTCGACCTGATGCTCCCCGACATGGACGGATTCGAGGTGTGCCGCAGGCTGCGCCACGACAGCGACGTACCGGTGATCATCGTCAGCGCCCGCGTCGACAGTCACGACATCGTCGCCGGGCTGGAAGCGGGCGCGGACGACTACGTCACCAAGCCGCTGGTCGCCAAGGAGCTGTCCGCCCGGATCCGCGCCCTGCTGCGGCGCGTCGACGCGGACGGGGTGCCCCGCAGCCGGCGGACGGTCGTAGGAGACCTCGAGATCCGGCTGGACGAGGCCGTCGTGGTGCGCGACGGTATGGAACTTCCGTTGACCCGCACCGAGTTCCGGTTGCTGGCCGAGCTGGCGGCGGCGGCCGGACGGGTCTGCAGCCGCGAGCAGCTGCTGGAGAAGGTGTGGGGGTACGGCTACTTCGGCGATGGCCGGATCGTCGACGTCCACATCCGCCGGCTGCGCACCAAGGTCGAACGCGACCCGGCGGCACCGCGGCACGTGGTGACCGCACGGGGACTCGGTTACCGGCTGACGGGGTAGCGATGAGCGGCCTGACCGACACCGGCACCGCACGCGGGTTGGTGTCGACCGACGAGGCGTACGGGGCAGGTCCGAGGGCCCGTACCGGGTCCGTACGCCGGCGGCTGACGGCCCGGCTGGGGCTGCGGGACCGGGTGACGATCGGGTTCGGTCTTGTCGCCCTGGTGCTGTCGGGGCTGCTCGCGGTCGTCGTCGGCACGCTGGTGTCGCAGTACCTCATGTCGCAGCGCCAGGAGAGCGCGGTGCTGCAGACGGCGGTCACCGCGCAGGAGTTGCAGCAGGCGTTGCGCGCGAACAGCTCCGACGTCCTGGACGTGCTCGACTCGATCCCGAGCAACGACCGCTCGTCGTCATTGCTGCACTACGGCAACTCGTGGTACACCACCGCCCTGACCGTTGGGCCCGACGTGCTTCCCACCGACCTGGTGTCGATGGTCGGCAGCGGTGTCTCGGCGAGCCAGCGGATCTCGGTCGACGGACGCCCGTACCTCGCGGTCGGGACACCGCTGCAGTCGCCCGGCGACGCGTACTTCGAGCTCTTCGGGCTCGACCAGCTCGACCAGACCTACCGGGTGCTCTCGATCACCCTCGTCGCCGGGGTCGTCGTCACAGCAGCACTCGGACTGCTGATCGGGCGGTTCGCCAGCCGTCGGGCGTTGCGACCGCTCGCGCGCCTCGCCGACACCGCGTCGGCCGTCGCTCGGGGGGACCTCGATGCGCGCCTCGACGCCGAGGACGACCCCGACCTCGGCGAGCTGGCGCGCTCCTTCAACCAGACGACAGCAGCGCTGCAGCGGCGCGTCGTCGCCGACGCGCACTTCGCCGCCGACGTGAGCCACGAGCTGCGGACACCGTTGACGACGATGCTCAACTCGATGGCCGTGCTCGCCAACCACCGGGACGAGATGGCGGCGAGTCTCGCCGAACCGTTGGACCTGCTCGCAGAGGACCTCGAACGCTTCCGACGGCTCGTCGTCGATCTGCTGGAGATCAGCCGCGACGAGGACGAGGCGGCCGACATCAGCGAGCCGGTCGAGATCGCCGACCTCGTCTCGGCCGCCGTCCGCAGCGCCGGCGGCGACGCCGTACCGGTGGACATCGCGGCAGCGGCACGGGTCCGCGTCCTGGCGGACAAGCGGCGGTTGGAGCGGATCGTCGTCGACCTGGTCGAGAACGCGCGGGTGCACGGCGGGGGATGCACGGGCGTGGCGCTGACCGCTCGTCCCGGCGTACTGCGGCTGACGGTGGACGACGCCGGGCCCGGGGTGCCGCCCGAGCTGTGGGAGCGGGTGTTCGACCGGTTCTCCCGGGGCCGGAGCGGGGCGTCCTCCGGCGGCGTCGGGTTGGGGCTTGCGATCGTCGCACGTCACGTGCGCTGGCACGGCGGGACGGTCTCCGTCACCGATAGCCCTGACGGCGGGGCGCGGTTCATCGCCGAGCTCCCGCTGCGGCGGGTGTGACGGGGCGGCTATGACAGGGCGGCGTACGGGCGTGCTGGGGGCGGCGCTGCTCGTCGCGACGCTCGTCCTCGGCGGGTGCGGGGTGGGCGTGCAGTCCGACCCGGAACAGGTCGCGCCCGGCCCGCTTGCAAGCTGGGTGCCCGGACCCGCGACGACGGCACACGCCGGTCGGGCAGCCGTGTTCTTCGTCCGCGGCGGGCACCTGGTAGCTGCGCACCGGACCCTGCCGCCGGGTGATCCGCTCACACAGGTGGTCGGTCAGCTCGTGGCCGGACCGGTGCCCGGCGACGGTACGGGCCTCACCACCGCCCTGCCGACCACGACGCGCAACGTCGGTGTACGCGTGGCCGCGGGCGTCGCGACCGTCGACGTACCGCCCTCGTTCGCACGCCTCGGCGCCCACAACCAGGTGCTCGCCGTCGGGCAGCTGGTGTTCACGGTCATGGCACAGCCCGGCATCAGCGGGCTGCAGGTCGCCGCGTCCGGCAGCGTCATCGAGGTACCGACCGACAGCGGTCGACTGGTCTCGCGACCGGTGACCCGTGCTGACTTCGCGAGCATCGCCCCGCTCCCGAACTGACCGGATCTCGGGCCCTGCAGCGGGACGCAACCACGCGTTGGTCGAGCGCAGTCGAGACCATGCGGCCCTTCGAAACAGCGGCCGCACCCGCACGTCTTTCGCGCGCAGACGAGACACTTTGGACCTGGTGGCGTCCGTCGGCGCATGAAAGGCCGGGCGAGTATTCGGTGGTCGAGCGTAGTCGAGACGACAGACGTTTCGTCTTCTGCGGCGGCTGCAACCACGCGTCGGTCGAGCGCAGTCGAGTCACTTTGGGCCTGGTGGCGCGCCCGTCGACGCGTGAAAGGCCGGGCGAGTATTCGGTGGTCGAGCGTAGTCGAGACCACGTCGGCGCTCATGGTCTCGACTACGCTCGACCACCGAGGGGTCACCCTGGTCCAAATCGCTGCGGCAGTCTCGACTGCGCTCGACCACCACGCAGCGAGGGGACCTGGGCGGTCAGAACCGTAAGGACACCAGTGGTTTTGGTGGGTGGCGTGCGGGCCCTTCTTCAGGGCCGGGTTCGTCGCGGTGGGGCCATGAACTGCCAGTAGTCGGCGGCCAGGGGGCTGACCCCGGGTCGGGCGACGATCTTCCACTGGCCGTCGTGAACCATTCGATGGTGACGCGCACACAGGAGAATCAGGTTGTCCGGGTTGGTCTCTCCGCCCAACCACCATTCCAGGACGTGGTGGGGGTGGCAGCGGGAGACGTCGGCGTAGCACCCAGGGAAGCGGCAATGCCGGTCGCGGAGGGTGAGCATCCGCCACACCCGTGGGGTGACGTGCCGGTGCTCCCGACCCAGCCAGAGCACCTCCCGGGAGGCCCCGCGCAACCTGGCCGCGAGGGTGGAGAGCAGGTCCCCGTCGGCGGGCAGCACACCCGAGACACGGCCCGCGGCCTCGTGTTGGGTGTCCAGGGCGCGGGTGATCGCGAGGGTGATGTCGGCATCACAGCCCAGGCGGGCGATCGTGGAGACCGGCACCACCGCCGGTTCGGTGCCCGGCACGTCGAGGGTGCCGGTGCCGCGGCCGGCGAGCAGATCGGCCAGCTCCACGGTCAAGACGAGGTGCGGGCGTATCCCGTGGGTGGTGCCGGCCTTGCCCTCGTCGAGGAACTGGCGGGCCAGCTCCACCAACGCCAACGCCCGCACGTGGTCGGCCTTGCCCCGCTGCACCCCACCGGTCCCGCCGTTCTTTGCGGCTTCGATGGCGGCGTCGGTCGCGTCCTGGTCGATCTCCCCGGTGATCGGGTCCAGGACCGGCTGCGGGCCGAGCGTCCCGTCCCTGTACCTCCCCTACCGCTCGCTGGCGCTCGCGGCGGGGGCCCAAGTCCACGATGCGATCCAGTGCGGTGCGCAAGAGGGCGTCGGACTCGGCCGAGAGCATGCCGCGCACGTCGGTCTCGTTCCCGACGCGGGTCAGGCGCAGGTGCTGGGCGTGGTAGGCCTCCTGCTCATCGGCGGTGGCCCCGTCGGGGAACACCGTCGCCAGGATCCGGGCGGCGGCGGCGCGGACGTGGTCGGCGTTCTCGGTCTGTGCGATGTCGAGCAGCACCTGCTGGCATTCCCCGAACACCAGTGCGGTCAGGTCGGGGTCGGTGCGGGTCTTCTTCTCACAGGCCACCAGTCCCAGGGTGAGCTCCCGCACCCCCGCCCCCACGATGCGCCCGGCGAGCCACGCCGTGCGGGTCGCCGCGAACTCGGGACGCTGCAGATCCCGCGACCGCGCCAGCAGCCGAGCGGCGTCCCGGTCCCCGCACCGCGTGGTGGCCTTCAGCCAGGCTTTGGTGGAGACGAACCCGCGCCCGCGCAACACGCCCGAGTCGTGCGTACGACCGAGCACGGTCGTGGCCGCGGCGTGCGCGGCGTCGGAGACGGCGAGCAGGTCCGCGGTCAGTTCCGGCAACGCCTCGTCGGCGGTATCGATCAGCACCCCGTCGGCGATCGCGCCGTTCACGAACGCGGCGTCCGCGCGCATCCGAGTCAGTGCGGCGTGGACCTCCCGCGGGCCGGCTGCCGGCGTCTGCAACATACGAACAACTGTAGGAGGAGGGTCTGACAACACCCTCCGACCAGACCGGCCGCGCGGCACTGCACGGTCCTGCGCACCGGCGCCGACAAGCTCACTGGCAAGCAGGGAATCGGCGAATGCCCTCGTGCTCGACACCCCGAGTAGGGCGAGTCGCCGCCAGGCCCAAAGTGACTCGGCTGCGCTCGACCGACGTGCGGTTGCTCTCGCCCGTTTCGACTCAGTTTCACTGTCGCGCGGGGGCGGGATCCTGTGCCACGCTGTCCTTCCAGAATTGCGACGTCGCAGCGGTCGCCTACGACCGGGTGGGGAGTGATGGGCGGGCAGAACGGCCGGTTCGTCCGGGTGCGACTGAGCATCGAGGAAGACGACCTGCCGGAGGCGTCCGCCGCGCTGCGCGGATCCCTCGCCCCGCTGCGGGTGGAGTTCGCCGACGACGTACGGCAGGCTGACGTCTTCATCGGCGTCTACGGCAACCGGTACGGCACGCGCGACCCGCTGCGCGGGCTGAGCCTGCTCGAGCAGGACTATCTCGCCGCCGGCGCGCGACCGCGGCTGGTGTACGTGATGCCCGAGAGCCAGGAGCGCGAGGAGCACCTCACCGTCCTGCTGTCCCGGATCCGCGCCGACGACCTCGCGTCCTACCGTCACGTGACGGACAGCGCGGAGCTCGCCCGGCTCGTCGTCGACGACCTCACGATGGTCCTCACCGAGGCGTTCACCGGCACGCACGCCGCAGCGCCCGCGCAGCCGCCCGAACCGGTCCGTACACGACCGGCGCCCAAGGCGCGGATCCCGGCGCCGTGGCACCGGCTGGTCGGGGCGAACGCGAGCTGGCCGAGACCGCTCGGCTGCTGCAGCAGCAGGCGCGGTTGCTGACCATCACCGGCCCGGGAGGCATCGGCAAGAGCCGGCTGGCCATCGAGCTCGCGCGGCAGGTGGAAGGGGACTACCGGGACGGCAGCTGGTTCGTGGACCTCGCAGGCGCCCGCGACCCCGCGCTCGTCGCGCCGATGATCGCCCACGCGCTGGGGGTGCGCGAGGCCGCCGGGGCGCTGCCGCTGGAGAGCCTGAAGCGCTATCTCGCCCCGATGAACCTGTTGATGATGCTCGACTCCTTCGAGCCGGTGCTCGCGGCCGCCCCCCTCGTCATCGACCTGCTCTCCGCGGCGCCCGAAGTACGCGTCGTCGTCACCAGCCGCAGCGTGCTGCGGGTACGCGGCGAGCAGGAGTACCCGCTCGCGCCGCTGCAGGTGCCCGACCCGGACGGCGCACCGGACGCCGCGCCCGGTCCCGCGCTCGAGTTGTTCCTCGAGCGGGCCGCGACGGCCAATCCGACACGCACGCTGTCCGACACCGAGCAGGCAGCAGCGGCGGAGATCTGCCGCAGGCTCGACGGCGTACCGCTGGCGCTCGAGCTGGCGGCCGCGCGTACCCGCGTCCTGGCGCCCTCGGCGCTGCTGGTACGGCTCTCCGACGCACTCGACGTGCTGGGAAGCGGACCGGTCGACCTGCCCGAACGCCAACGCGCCCTGCGCAGCACGCTGGACTGGGACCACGCGCTGCTCGGCGAAGAGGAGCAGGTCTTCTTCCGCCGGCTGTCGGTGTTCCGGCGCAGCTTCACGCTCGCCGCCGCCGAGGCCGTCGTCGTCGGGGACGGGCACGATGCGATGGATGTCATGGACGGGCTGGACGGGCTGGTCGGCAAGAGCCTGGTCCGCACCGCCGACCCGCACCCGGAGACCGGCGAGCCGAGCTTCGTGATGCTGCAGACGGTGCGGGAGTACGCACGGGAGAAGCTCGCCGCAGCGGGCGAACGCGAGGAGATCGGGGGGCGCCACGCCTACTACGTGCTCGCGCGGGTGGAGGCGGCGGCCCGGCGGCCGACAGCCGAACGCGAGCACTGGCTGGCCGTGCTCGAGCACGAGCACGCCGACCTGCGCGCCGCCCTCGACTGGGCGGACCGGGCGACAGACGTGGACCTGCTGGTACGCCTGGCGGTGCCGCTCGGCCGGTTCTGGCGCGCGCACTGCCACTTCAGTGAGGGACGCCGGTGGCTGGACCGCGCGGTCGCGCTGACCGCCGGGCAACGCACGTCGCAGCGCGCCGACCTGCTCGCCAGCGCGGCGTACCTCTCCCGCGCACGTGGTGCGTACGACGTGGCCGAGGCCCAGTACACCGAGGCCATGACCATCCGCGAGGAGCTTCATGACGTGGGGAAAGTCGCGTCGTCGCAACGGTTCATGGGCAACATCGCCTACGACCGCGGCGACCTGGACGGCGCCGAGCGCTGGTGGCAGCGCAGCCTCGCGACCCTCGCGGGCAGCGACGACCCGGTACGCGAGATGAACGTGCTCAACAACCTCGGCGTGCTCGCCCACCACCGCGGCGACCACCGCGGCGCGATTGAGCGCTACGACACGGCGTACGAGCTGGCGGTGCGGGTCGGCTCGGGCGATCACGCGGCGCGCACCCGCATGAACACCGCCAGCGCACGGATCGCGCTGGGAGACCCGCAGGCGGCGATCGGGCTGGCGCAGTTCGCGGTGCGCACGTACGGCGAGCTCGACGACACCTGGGACCTGGTGGATGCGGTCGACGTGCTGGCCCGGGCGTACGGCGGGCTGGGGCGGACCGAACTGGCCGCCTGGCTGTTCGGTGCCGCGGACAGCCTGCGTACTGCCCTGGACGTCCGGCGCTCCCAGTACGAGTTCGACGAGTACGAGCAGGCCTGCGCCGAGGTGCGCGCCGCCGACCCGGACGCTTTCGCGCGTGGGTTCGCCGCCGGCGCGTCGGCGTCGCTCGACCAGTTGCTGGACCGCGCGCTTGCGGAGCCGGCGTCGTGATCCTCACACCGGACCAGCGGCTACGGGTCTTCGTCAGCTCCACGCTCGGGGAGCTCGCGGCGGAACGGGCCGCGGTCAAGGACGCCGTGGAACGGCTGCGGCTGGCACCGATCATGTTCGAGCTCGGTGCGCGCAGCCACCCGCCTCGCGCGCTGTACCGGTCGTACCTCGAGCAGTCGCATGTGTTCCTCGCGCTGTATGCGGACCGCTACGGGTGGGTCGCCCCCGGCGAGCAGCTCTCCGGCCTCGAGGACGAGTACCGGTTGTCCGGCGAGCGCCCGAAGCTCGTGTACGTGCGCGAGCCGGCCCCCGAACGTGACCCGCGGCTCGCCGTCCTGCTGGAGGAGATCCGGGCCGATCCCGGTGCGACCGTGCGGACCTGGTCGAGCCTCGCGCAGCTCGTGGAGCAGGTGACCGACGACCTCGCGCGGCTGCTCGCGGCGGCGCTGGCGCCGAGCACCGGCACGGTGTCCCAGGCGGTGCGGGCCGCGCCCGGCGACACCGCCGCCGTGACCGCCCTGCCCGTACCGCCCACCTCGCTGGTCGGCCGGGACGCCGAGGTGGCAGCGGTCAAGGCGCTGGTGTGCCGGGACGACGTCCGCATGGTCACGGTCACCGGGATGGGCGGCATCGGGAAGTCCCGGCTGGCGCTCGAGGTCGCCCGCCAGGTCCAGGGAAGGTTCCCGGGCGGGGTCGTGTACGTCCCGTTCGCCGACGTGCCCGAGCACGCCATGATGGTCGGGAGCATCGCCACGCGCCTCGGCGTACGCCTCGACACGGTGCGAGAGCCGGCCGACGTCGTCGCCGAGGCGCTCGCGGACCGCGGCGAGGTGCTGCTCCTGCTCGACAACGCCGAACACGTCCGCGGCTCCGGTGACGAGCTCGGCGTCCTGGTCAACAGCTGCCCGGGCTTGACGATGCTCGTGACCAGCCGCAGTCGCATGCGGCTCGTCGCCGAGCACGACTACCCGCTGACCCCGCTCGCCGCCGGCGACACTCGGGCGGCAGGCTTCGGCGCGACGGACCCTCCCGCGGACCCGCAGATGCGTTCGGCCGCGGTGCAGCTGTTCCTGGAACGTGCCCGGTCGGCTCGCCCCGACCGCGACCTCGCGGCCGACCCGGTCGAGCTGCGCGCCGTCGCGGAGCTGTGCCGGATGCTCGACGGCCTGCCCCTGGCGATAGAGATCGCGGCCGCGCGTACCCGCCTGCTGCTGCCCAGCGCGCTGCGCGAACGGGTCGAGCGCCGCCTTGATCTGCCCGCGGCCCGGCTGATCGACCTGCCGGCGCGGCAGCGGACCCTGCGCGCCACGCTCGACTGGAGCCACAGCCTGCTTCCGCCCGCCGCGCAGCGCCTCTTCGCCCAGCTCTCGACCTTCTCCGGTGGCGCCTCGCTCGCGGCGGTCGAGGACGTCGTGGAGGTCGAGGGTGACCTGCTCGACCTGCTCGCGACGCTCGCCGACCACAGCCTGCTCTCGGTCGACGCGACGGTCATCGATGCGCCGCGCTTCACGATGCTCGAGGTCGTACGGGAGTACGCCCGCGAGCAGCTCGCGGCCACCGGCGACGCCCCGCGGATCGATCGGTCGCACCGCGCCTGGGTGCGCCGGCTGGCAGAGCAGGCCCGTCCCGCACTGAGCGGTCGCGGTCATGCCGAGTGGCTCGAGCGGCTCGAGCTCGAGTCCGCCAACATCCGCATCGCCGGCACCCGCGCACACGCCGACGGCGACCCGGAGACGCTCGCGCACGTGGGGTTCTGCCTCTGGCTCTGGCTGTGGGCCCGCCACCACAGCCGCGAGGCGCAGCTCTGGATCGCACGTGCCCTCGACCACCCCGCACAGCTCACCCCGCTCACGCACGCGCGGCTACTCTGGTTGCTGAGCGCCGCGGCGCTGGAGCGGGGCGACAACGACGCGGCCTTCGCCCGGCTGGCCGAGGCCCGTACCCGGTTCGCGCCGTTGCACGACGAGGAGGGCGAGCTGCTCTGCGACTTCCTCGGCGCATCGTTGGCGCCGCTGCGCGGCGAGCTCGAAGCGGCGATCGAGACCTTCGCGCGCGTCGAGCCTTTGCTCGCCGCCCGAGGTGACGTCTACGTCGCGTCGGTGTGCGCGAGCACGGCCGGGATGCTGCTCGCGCAGCTGGGCCGGTTCGCGGAGGCCGAGGCCGTGCTCGACCGGGCGCTGTCCCACGCCGACGGCATCGACAACGCTGGGCTGCGCGCGGTGGCGTACATCGGACGCGGCTTCAGCCAGCTCGGACGCGGCGGCTTCGATCAAGCCGCCCGTGACCTCGTCGCCGGCGCGACCTGGGCGCACCGGTGCCGCAGCCCGGAAAGCTTGTCGTTCGCCGTCGACGGCCTCGCCGCCGTCCACCTGGCCCGCGGGGAGGCCGGCGAGAGCGCCGCGGCGTTGCTCGGGGCGGCGCAGGGGCTGCGCGAACGAGTGGGGATCGTGCCGTGGCCGGGGTTGCGCCCGGTGATGGCCGCAATCGCCGATGGCGTACGCGCCGCGGTGCCCGCTGAGGTCTTCGACCCCGCGTTCGCGCGTGGGCGTCACCTGGACCTCGACGCGATCCTCGACCTTGCTCGCCTGACGCCGCTCGGCGACGTCCTCGCGGTGCCGGCAGGTGCGCCCGGGCCGCCGTAGCCGATGTGACGCCGGCGGGTCACGATGGCCGGATGGACGAGCGCAGGGAGCGGCTGCGGCGGCGCGAGGTGCTCGCCGGGCTCGCCGGCGCGGCGCTGACCGGCCTGGCCGGATGCTCGGCAGGCACGGATCCGACGCCGTCGCCGAGCAGCGGCACGCCCGGTCGCACCGGCACGCTCGTACCGTCCCCGCCGACGCCCACGTCGAGCCGCCCGCCGCCGAGTCCGTCCGTGACGCGGACCCCGCTCCCGACGCCCGTTCCGTGGCGCCCGGCGCCGCGGGACGCCGCGCCGCAGGCCAAGCTCGCTGCCGTACGCGCCCTCGTCGCGGCCGGTACGTGGGGACCCGGCACGCCCGGCGCGGTCGGCGCGCGGCTGCGTGGTCTGCGCATCGACGGGCGCGCGCGCCGGGCACTCGAGCGCAGCGGCATTGCGACCGGCGCGTCCGAGGCAGTTGCGCAGGTGCGGGTCGCGCAACTCGGCGGACTGCTGCCGGACAGCGCGAGCGTCATGGTCGTGCTCGAGCAGCAGACGCCTGCCGGAGCCCGCGACCGGACCTACGACGTGCGGCTGCGCCGCCGCGGTGGGTGGACCGTCTCCGACGTGCTGCCCGCCCGCCCCGGCCCGCCGCTGCCGCGGAACGCGCTGAGCGAAACCGCGCGGCGGGCGCTGGCGACGCGCGCGCTGCGCCTGCCCGCCGACGCCCGTGCCGACATCGCCAGCGGCGAGGAGGACGACCGGTTGCTCCGGCTGCTCGTCCGGCTGGCCGCCGACCACGACCTCGACGTGACGGTGCTGCGATCCGGTCACCCGTACCGCATCTTCGACAAACCCCAGGTGAGCGACCACAGCCGCGGGCGCGCGGCCGACATCTGGGCGATCGACGGCCGTCCGGTGATCGAGGACTCCCACGATCGGGTCGTCGCGTTCATGCGTCGCGCCGCCGAGCTCGGCGCGTACCAGGTCGGCGGACCCTGGGACCCCAGCCACCGGCGGCGCCGTACTACACGAACGCGGTCCATCTCGACCACGTGCACGTCGGTGTCCCGGCCTGAGGCGGCCGCCGCAGGCGCGCCTCCGGTGGCCGGTCCGGCCGATGCCCGGAACACTGGGGGACCGGAACAGCGGGGGACCGGAACAGCGATGAGGGAGGCGGGCATGTCCGAGCAGCACGCGGAGACGCCGGGATCGGTGGCGGAGACGCTCGCCGGCCAGGCCAAGGACGTCGCCGAGGAGGGCTGGCAGGGCCGCCCGCCCGCCGAGCAGCAGGACGCGGACCCGGGCCGGCCGGACGCGGACGACGGCGCCGATTCCTGAGCGGATCGGGCAGCCGCGGTGAGCGAGGACCGGGGCGTGCTGTTCGACGTGGACGGCACGCTCGTGGACACCACGTACCTGCACGCGATCTGCTGGGCGGAGGCACTGCGCCAGTACGGCGACGCGTGCCCCATGTCCGTCGTGCACCGCGCCATCGGGATGGGGTCGGCCGAGCTGCTCGACCACCTGCTGGGCGCGGACCGTTCCGAGCAGGACCGCGCCCAGGACGCGGCCCGCCGGGCCGCCCACCTGACGCTGTACAAGCAGCACTGGGGCCGGTTGACGCCGCTTCCCGGCGCCGCGGAGCTGGTACGCACCTGCGCGGCGCGCGGGCTGCGTACCGTGCTGGCCTCCTCGGCGAGCGAGGAGGAGCTGGCCGCGCTGCGCGCCGTGCTCGACGCCGACGACGCCATCGACGTCGCGACCAGCTCCGACGACGCCGACGCGGGAAAGCCCGAGCCGGACATCCTGCAGGCGGCCCTCACCGCGGCCGACCTGACGCCGGAGCGGGCGGTCTTCGTGGGTGACGCAGTGTGGGACGCCGCTGCAGCGGCGCGCACCGGGCTGCGCTTCGTGGGGGTCACGAGCGGCGGCACGAGCGCCGCCGAGCTGCGGGAGGCCGGCGCGGTGGAGGTCTGGCGCGACGCCGCCGAGCTGGTGACCAACTGGGACGAGAGCATCGTGGGCCGGCTCACCGGCTGACCGACCCGCTGCGGCAGACCTTGACCGTTCTTTGAACAATCAGTCAGGATCAGGCCGGTCGTCTACCTGGGAGGTCGCCGTGAACGTCGTCGCCGAGAAGCTGGGCCGGATCGGGCTGCCCGCGCCGGTCGCCGAGCTGGCGCAGCGCACCTGGGACGTGATCGTGGTCGGCGGCGGCCACAACGGGCTGACCTGCGCGGCGTACCTCGCCCGGGCCGGCCAGCGGGTGCTGCTCCTCGAGGCGCAGGAGCGGCTCGGCGGTGCGTGCACCCTCGAGCGCCCGTTCCAGGACGAGCGGTACGTGATCAGCCCGTGCGCGTACGTCGTCGGGCTGCTCGACGACACCGTCATCGACGACCTGCAGCTGCGCCGGCGCGGCCTCGAGGTCTACCTCGCCGACCCACAGCTGTGGATCCCCTTCGACGACGGCACGGCGTTCGCGCAGTGGATGGACGAGGAGCGCACCATCCGCGAGCTGCGCGAGGACCTGCGCCTGCCGCAGCGGGAGATCGATGGCTATCTCGCGTACGAGAAGTTCTTCGACGACATGCGTATCAAGCTCCGCAAGGGCCCCCGCGACACCTGGGTGGGTGACTCCCCGACGCGCGCGGAGATCGAGGAGATCCTCGGCGACAAGACCATGATCGACGCGATGTACGAGGCGTCGATCGCGGACGTGCTCGACGAGTTCGTCACCGACCAGCGGCTCAAGGACGCGCTCTACGGGCAGGGAGTGATCGGCACGTACGCCGGGCCGAAGGATCCCGGCACCGCGTGGGTGAAGCTGATGCACTTCATCGGCGAGGTCGACGGTTCCCCCGCGGTGTGGGGCTACGTCAAGGGCGGCATGGGGATGATCAGCTTCGCGATCGCCGATGCCGCCCAGGACGCCGGAGCGGTGCTGGCGGCCGGCGTGCCGGTCGCGCAGATCCTTCCGGGCGAGGGGGTGCGCCTGGACGACGGCACCCTGATCCGCGCGTCGCGGGTCGTGTGCAACGCCGACCCGAAGCGGCTGCTCGCGATGGTGCCGGACGAGGCGATGCCGACCGCGTACCGGGAACGGATCGAGCGCTGGGACATCACCAGCCCGGTGGTGAAGTTCAACGCCGCGCTGCACCGGCTGCCCTCGTGGACCGCCGCGCCCGGCGAGACCTTCATGGCCCGCGGCACCGTCGACGTGACGCCGGGGCTCGATGCCGCGCAGGAGTCGTTCGACGCGTGCGTGCGCGGCGAGCCGTCAGTCGGCTTCGGGGAGATCTACGTCCAGACGCTGCACGACCCGAGCCCGGCACCGGCCGGCAAGCACCTGATGAGCGTGTTCGGCCAGTACGCGCCGTACGACCTCGCCGGCGGCTGGGACGCGCGGCGCGCCGAGGTCGGCCAGCAGTTCCTCGACCTGATCGGACGGTACGCACCCGACTTCACCGACTGCCTCGTCGAGTACGAGGTGCTCGGCCCGCCCGACATCGAAGCGCGTACCGGGCTCACCGGCGGTCACATCTTCCAGGGCGAGGTGCGGCCGGACCAGATGTGGGAGAACCGGTTCGCGGCCCGTACCGACATGGCCGGGGTCTACCTGTGCGGCGCCGCGACCCACCCCGCCGGCGGCGTCGTCGCCACCAACGGCCGGAACGCCGCCAGCGCGCTGCTCGCCGACGTCGAGGCGGCCGAGCTCTGACCAGCCTCCGTACCGACGTCACTGCCTGGGCGGCGACCTATCGCTCCGGAAACGGGCCGTAACCCGCCACCGGGACAGTGACGCCCGAGAACGGCGGCTGAGGATCCGCGATGAATCCTGCCGAACCAGATGCCGGGGGGTGAGCCGGGACGTAGGTTGGGTGGTCAACCCGGTGGACGTCGAGGGAGGCGAGATGCTGGTCGTCGACATCTTGCGCGGCAAGGGGTCGGGAGTCGTCACGGTGGCGCCGCAGGACACGGTCGCCGAGCTGGTCGCCACGCTCGCCGAGCAGCGGATCGGCGCCGCCGTGGTGAGCTCGGACGGCAGGCACGTGTCGGGCATCGTCAGCGAACGGGACGTCGTACGCGCCCTCGCCAGCCATGGAGAGAGCGCGTTCGGGCTTTCCGTGGAGCAGATCGCGACCCGTGAGGTCGCGGTCGCCGCGCCCGGAGACCGGCTCGAGCACCTCGCCGAGGTCATGACCGAACGCCGGTTCCGGCACCTGCCGATCGTCGTCGACGGCGAGCTGCAGGGCATCGTCAGCATCGGCGACGTCGTCAAGGGGCGGCTGGCGGAGCTCGAGCACGAGCGCGAGGCGCTCACCGACTACATCACCGGCCAGTAACGCCGTACGCGTCGGGGGAGCGTCGGCCGTCCCTACACTGGGTCGCCATGGCGCGGTTCGTCCACGAGGTTCACATGCGCTGGTCCGACATGGATGCGTACCGGCACATCAACAACTCGGCGTACCTGCAGTACCTGGAAGAGGCCCGGGTGGTGATGTTCTTCCACCGCCACACCGGGTTCTCCCAGGGCACCGTGATCGCCCGGCACGAGATCGACTACCTGCGGCCGGTGATCTACCACCCCGAGCCACTGCGGCTCGAGCTGTGGGTCGAGGACGTGCGCGGTGCGAGCTTCGCGGTCCGCTACGAGGTGTACGACGGCGAGACGCTCGCGGCGACCGCGGCGACCCGCTGCGTCACGTTCGACTTCGCCTCCAACGCCCCGCGCCGGTTGACGGGCGAGGAGCGCGAGATCCTCGGTGCGTTCGCCGACGTGTAGCGCGTCACTGCAGGGGGATCACGTCCTTGCCGTGGTCCTCCTTCGGGCGGGGACCGAAGATGCGGCGCTCGGCCTCGGTGATGCGGATGTCGTCGATGCTCGACTCGCGGCGGACGTTGAGCCCCTCGTCGTCGTACTCCCACAGCTCGTTGCCGTAGCTGCGCCACCACTGGCCGGAGGGGTCGTGGCTCTCGTACTGGTAGCGGACCGCGATGCGGTTGCCGTGGAAGGCCCACATCTGCTTGCGCAACGCATAGTCGAGCTCGCGTTCCCACTTCTGCTTCAAGAACTCGATGATCTGCGCGCGGCCGGTGACGAAGCTGTCGCGGTTGCGCCACACGGAGTCGGCGCTGTAGCCGAGGGCGACGCGCTCGGGGTCGCGGCTGTTCCAGGCGTCCTCTGCGCCCTGGACCTTCGCGATCGCGCTCGCCTCGTCGAACGGCGGCAACGGTGCTGGCATGACTCGCTCCCTTCTGCGGGGGCGCCCGCCCCTCCTCAACGTAACCCCCGTGCGCGTACCGCGGGGCGGCCGAGAGCGCGCGAGCGGGTGCTTCGAGCGCACGTCGCGGTCGCCCAGTGGCGCGCGTCGGGTACAACTTGGCCATGGCGCCGCACCTGATCCCGCCCCGGCCGGACCTGCGCTCCAAGGCCGAGCGTGTGGTGTGGCAGGCGCTGCGCAGCCAACTGCCTGCTGACGCGCTGTTGGCCGCCAACGTGGACCTGCAGACCCACCACGACCGGTACGAGGCCGATCTCGTGGTCGGCCTGCCCGGGCTCGGGTTCGCCGTCATCGAGGTGAAGGGCGGCCATGTCCAGTACGCCGACGGGTCCTGGCAGCAGGCCACCTCGGACGGGATGCGCACGATCGACCCGGCGCGGCAGGCCGATCGCGCCAAGCGGCTGCTCGACTCCTATGCCCGCCAGCGCGGCTGGTCGCACGGCCCGCTGCGGTTCGAGAGCCTTGTGGCATTCCCCGGTGAGGACTTCGATGGCCACTCGCCGGACCCCGGCCTCGCGCGGTGGGCCCTGATCGCGCGGGGCGACCTGGACACGGCGGCCGACCGGGTCGCGGCGGCGCTGCGCGACCGGCTGTCGCTGCACCCGGCCCCGACCGCGGAGATGGTGCGCGAGCTGGGTGACCTGCTCGGCGGTCGGGGCGATCCGCAGGCGGCGCTGCTGGGGGTGAGCGCGGCGCGTGACGAGCTGGTGCAGCGCCTCACCGAGGAGCAGTACCGCGTGCTGGCGTACTACAAGGACTGCGAGCGGGTGCACGTGCGTGGGGGACCGGGCACCGGCAAGAGCTGGCTGGCGCTCGAACAGACCAGCCGCTACGCCGCGGCCGGCCAGCGCGTGCTGTTCGTCTGCTACTCCCGGGGCCTGAGCCGCTGGTTCGCGCAGGCGATCACTACCCGCGGGCTCGACCACCGGGTCACGGTGCGCACCTTCCACGGGCTGGGCACCGAGCTCGGCGTCGCCGTGCCCGACGACCACGACCAGCGGTGGTGGGACGAAGTGCTGCCCGGCGAGCTTCTCGCACGTGCGCGCCCGACGTACGACGCGCTCGTCGTGGACGAGGCCCAAGACTTCGCCGACTCGTGGTGGCCACCGCTGCTGGCGCTGCTGCGCCAGCGGCGGCTGTTCGTGGCGGGGGACGAGGCGCAGGCGGTGTTCGCGGGGCGCAGCGGGCGCCCGCCGCTCGAGCTGGCGTCGATGACGCTTGTCGACAACCTGCGCAACACCGTGCAGATCGCGGCGGTGGTGAACCCGTTCGCCGAGGAGCGGATGGTCTTCCGTGGCGGTGACGGGATGCCGGTCGAGCACGTGCCCGCGGCGCCGGCGCAGGCCACGGCAGCGGCGGATGCGGTTGTCGACCGGTTGCTGGAGCAGGGCGTGCCCGGCGGTCACATCGCCCTGCTCACGACCGCGCACCGCCACCCGTACCACCGCGGTGCCGAGGAGCAGCTCGGCAAGGACGGCTACTGGGACGCGTACTGGATGGACGACGAGGTCTTCTATGGGACTGTCATGGGGTTCAAGGGCCTCGAGCGTCCGGTGGTGGTGCTCGCCGTCGACGGCTTCCACGACGGGGTCGCCCGCAGCGTGATGTACGCCGGGCTCTCCCGCGCACGTGACCGGTTGATCGTCGTGGCCGACCCGGCGCTGCTCCGCGAGTCGTGCGGCAAGGAGGTCGCCCGCCGCCTCGTCGGGGACTGACGGCGCGCGGCAGCTAGCGCGCCCGCACCCGGGTGCGCCGTTAGCGTCGGGGCATGACGCGGACGGACCCACCAGCCGGCGCTGAGCGGTTCGTACCCGAACGCCACGAGTTGGGCGAGCTGGCCGGTGCGGTGCAGGCCTGCCGCGGCTGCGACCTCTACGAACATGCCACCCAGGCGGTGTTCGGGCGCGGTGGTCCCGACTCGCGGATGCTCCTCGTGGGCGAGCAGCCCGGCGACGTCGAGGACCGCGCCGGCGAGCCGTTCGTCGGCCCCGCCGGCAAGCTTCTTGACCGGGCCCTCGCCGACGCCGGCATCGAGCGCCGGACCGCCTATTTGACCAACGCCGTCAAGCACTTCCGCTTCGCCATGCGTGGTACCCGCCGCATCCACGACACCCCCTCGACCGTGCAGGTCGTGGCATGCCGGCCGTGGCTGCTCGCCGAACTCGACGCGGTGACGCCGGAGGTGGTCGTTGTCCTGGGCGCGACGGCGGCGCGTTCGCTGCTCGGCCCGCGCTTCCGGGTCACCCGGCAACGCGGAACGCTGCTCGACTGGCCCGCCGACCTCGCGACCGAGCCGACCCGGACCACGGATCCACCCCTCGGCGGTACTGCGCGCCCGCGACCGGCGCGAGGAGGCGTACGCAGGACTGGTCGCCGATCTGCGGGTCGCTGCCGGCGCGCTCCGTCGTTCCTAGCCCGCTCCTTCGTGAAATGCCGATCTTTCCGTGGTCCTGTTCCGGCGCACACCGGTACGGTCGGCACGCCGATCCCCACCGGAACTGGAGGCGCCGTGGACGTCTGGGACGGGTTGCTCGTCGCGGAGACCGAACGCCTGCGGCTGCGAACCTTCTGCCGGGCGGACCTCCCGTCCTACGCCGCTCTGAACTGCGATCCGGCGGTGATCGCGACCCTCGGCGGGACCCCGCTCACCCGTGACGACACGGAGGAACTCGCGCAGTGGCACCAGGAGCGCTACGCGGCCGACGGCTATGGGTTGCTGGCGGTCGAGCGTCGCGCCGATGGAGCCTTCCTCGGCATGTGCGGCCTGCACCACCAGCGCTCGTTCCCGGACGATGTGGAGCTCGCCTACCGCCTCTCCCGGGAGCACTGGGGACACGGATACGCGACCGAGGCTGGTGCCGCGTGGCTCGCGCTGGGCTTCGAACGCTTCGGTCTGCCGCGCGTCATCGGCATCACTGACGACGACAACGGGCGCAGCCTGGCCGTGATGCACCGGCTCGGCATGACGCTCTGCTGGCGTGGTCCGGTCACCGACGGGGGCGAGACTTTCGAGGCGGTGGTCCACGAGATCACGGCCGCCCGGTGGCGCGCTGGTCGTTGACGAGGCGCAGTTCCGGCGACCTGGCGCAGTCGTGCGAGAGGGCCTGCAGCAGCATGGCTGCGTGGAGACGGTGACCAGCGACGTGGGGGCAGCACTCCGCCGTGCCGGGTTGGCCGAGGTCGACGACTCGGACCTGGCACGTGCCATGTACGCCTCCGACGCCTCGCTGTACCGGGTGCTGCCGCAGGTCGTCGCCCGCCCCCGGCACCCCGACGAGATCGTGGCGGCGCTGCAGGTGTGCCGCGAGCTGCACGTCCCGCTGACGATCCGCGGCGCCGGAACCTCGATCGCCGGCAACGCGGTCGGGCCGGGGGTGGTCCTGGACCTGAGCCGCCACCTGCACCGGGTGCTGAGTCTCGACCCGGAATCGCGGACCGCGACCGTGCAGCCCGGCGTCGTGCCCGCCGACCTTTCGCGGCGGGCGGCCGCGCACGGGCTGCGCTTCGGACCCGACCCGTCGACCGTCGACCGGTGCACCGTCGGCGGGATGGTCGGGAACAACGCGTGCGGTTCGCGGGCCCTGGCGTACGGCCGGACCGTGGACAACGTCCTCGGGCTCGACGTCGTCACCGGATCGGGGGAGCGGCTGGCGCTGACGAGCCCAGTGGGCGGGGACGCGGCGCCGGACTCGACCGGGTCCCCGGCGCTCGCCGCTGTCGCCGCCGCGACCCGCTCGGGACTGGCCGCGATCCGTACCGAGCTGGGGCGCTTCCCGCGGCAGGTGTCGGGCTACGGGCTGGAACACTTGCTGCCGGAACGGTCTTTCGACGTCGCGCGCGCCCTGGTCGGCAGCGAGGGGACGCTCGCGCTGGTGCTTGCAGCAACGGTGCGGCTGGTGCCCGAACCGCCGTACCGCGCGCTCGCGGTGCTGGGTTACCCGACGATGGCCGACGCGGCGGACGCCGCTCCCGCGCTGCTGCCGCTGTCGCCGACGGCCGTCGAAGGGCTCGACGCGCGGATCGTACGGGCCGTCGAGCAGCGGTTCGGAGCGCGACGCGTGCCGCCCATGCCGCGCGGTGGTGGGTGGCTGCTCGTCGAGACGGTCGGCGACACGCCCGCGCACGCGTCGGCAGCCGCGCGCGGGGTGGTCCGAGCCGCCGACGACGCCGTCGACTCCGCGGTCGTGACGGTTCCTGACGAGCGCGCGGCACTGTGGCAGATCCGCATGGACGGTGCGGGGATCGCGGGTCGCACCCTGGACGACCGGCCGGCGTACTCCGGGTGGGAGGACGCCGCGGTGCCGGTGGCGAGCCTCGGCCGGTACCTACGCGACTTCGAGGCGCTCGTCGCCGACTACGGGCTCGAGGGCATGCCGTACGGCCACTTCGGCGACGGCTGCATCCACGTCCGGCTGGACTTCCCGCTGTCGTCGCGTCCGGAGGTGTTCCGCTCCTTCCTGCACGACGCGGCGCGGCTCACCGTCGGGTACGGCGGGTCGCTCTCCGGCGAGCACGGCGATGGGCGGGTCCGCAGCGAACTGCTGCCGCTCATGTATTCGTCCGAGATGCTGTCGTTGTTCCGCGCCGTCAAGCACGCGTTCGACCCCGACGGGGTCCTGAACCCGGGCACCCTGGTCGATCCCGCGCCGCTGGACACGGACCTGCGCCCGACCGGCACCCGGGTGACACGACGCGCCGACTCGCTCGCCCTGCACGCCGACCGCGGCGACTTCGCCTCCGCCGTGCACCGGTGCACCGGGATCGGCAAGTGCCGGGCGGACCGGACTGGCGCGGGCGCCGCGATGTGTCCGTCGTACTTGGCCACCCGCGAGGAGAAGGACAGCACGCGCGGGCGCGCCCGCGTGCTGCAGGAAATGGTCGACGGGACCGTGGTGCGCGACTGGCGGTCCCCGGCGGTGCTGGAGGCGCTCGACCTGTGCTTGGCGTGCAAGGCCTGTTCGGACGAGTGTCCGGCCGGTGTGGACATGGCCACGTACAAGAGCGAGGTGCTCCATCGCGCGTACCGCGGCCGGATCCGGCCGCGTGCGCACTACGCGCTCGGGCAGCTGCCCCGCTGGGCGGGGCTGGGCTCGCGGGTTCCCGCGGCCGCGAACCTGCTGCTGCGGGCACCGGTCATCGCAAGCGCCGTGCGGGCGGCGGCCGGAATCGACCCCAGCCGTGGGCTCCCGGCCTTCGCCCCACGAACCTTCCGCTCCTGGTTCGCCGAGCACCGGCCGCGGCCTGACGGCGGGCGACCCGTGCTGCTGTGGGTCGACACGTTCACCGACAACTTCGATCCTCGGGTCGGCCGGGCGGCGCTGGCGGTTTTGACGGGCGCCGGGTACGACGTACAGATCCCGGATCGGCGGGTCTGCTGCGGGCTCACCTGGCACACCACCGGCCAGCTGGAGGGTGCACGACGCCAGCTGCGCCGTACGCTCGACGCGCTCGAACCTGAACTCGCGGAAGGGATTCCGGTCGTCGGCCTGGAGCCGTCCTGCACGACGATGCTGCGCAGCGACGCGAGCGAGCTGCTGCCCGGCCCAGCGACCGACCGCCTCGCGCGCTCGGTCGTGACCCTTGCCGAGCTGCTGTCGCAGACCGAAGGGTACGCGCCGCCGGACCTGGCGGGCACCACGGTGCTCGCCCAGCCGCACTGCCACCACCGGGCCGTGCTCGGCTGGGACACCGACGCCGCGCTGCTCGAGAACGCCGGGGCGCACGTGGACGCGGTGGGCGGCTGCTGCGGGCTGGCGGGAAACTTCGGCGTCGAGCAGGGTCACCACGACGTGTCCGTCGCCGTCGCCGAGACCGCGCTGCTGCCCGCCGTACGGAAGGCGCCGGCCGGCACCGTGCTGCTCGCCGACGGCTTCTCCTGCCGGGTGCAGCTCGACACCCTCGCCCAGCGTCACGCCCGTCACCTGGCCGAGCTGCTCGCCGATTCCCCGGGACGCCAGGCGCGCCCGTAGGACCGTTCGGGTGCGGCATCCCGCGCCCAGTGGACGGGCCGGAGTAGCGTGCCGCGCCGTGCCGTTCGCCCCCGCGACCGTACCGACTTTCGACGTCCCGAGGTCACGCGCGTCGCGGCGCCGGCTCGCCGTCGTCGTTGCGACAGCAGCGGTTCTGCTCGTACCCGCCACCCCGGCTGGGCGAGCCGTTCCGGCGCGGGCGACCGCCCCTCCGGGTCAGACCACCAGCGGCGCCGCCGTCCATTCTCGTTTCGTTGCACAGGGGCTCTGGGTCTGGCAGGACGTCCCGGCGGCACGACTCGCCGCCTTCGCCCGCTGGAGCGGCAGGACCCGGCTGTGGGTGGCCACGAGCATCCGCCCCACGCGCCGGGAGGCGCGCAACCTGCAGCGACTGCTGCGTCGCGTCGGCCCCCACGTGCGCGTCGCCGCACTCGGCGGCGACCCGAGCTGGGCCACGCACCCGGCGCGCGCGATGCGCTGGGCACGCCACGCGCAGGCGCGTACCCCGTTGCGCGACCTGCACGTCGACGTCGAGCCATACGCACTGCCCGGTCACCGGCGGCCGGCACGGCTGCGTGCCGACTACCTGCGGGTGCTCGACCGGCTCGCGCGCTTGCCCGGCCGGCTCACCGTCGACGTGCCGTTCTGGTACGCGGGCCAGCGGGTCGCGGTCCGCGACTGCGGGCGCTGTCGGCCGCGCCAGCGCAGCTTCGCCGCACAGCTCCTCGCGCGTACCGACGGGGTGACCGTCATGGCGTACCGCGATCACGCACGCGGTGCGAACGGGGTGAATGCCGTCTCGGCGCGCTGGCTGCGCATCGCGGACCGCGTCGGCGGCGAGGTGATGCTCGGGGTGGAGACCAACCCATCGCAGGGGTGCCCGCACTGCACGTACTGGGAGGAGGGAGCCGACGCGCTCACCGCTCAACTGCAGCGCGTGGCTCGCGACAACGCGGTGCACCGCAGCTTCACGGGCACCGCCGTGCACGACTGGTACGGGTGGCGTGCGCTGCTACGGCGGGCGGGGAGTGCGACGTCCACGCGTACGCTCCGAGCATGACCGCACTCGACGTCGACTTCGTACGCAGCCAGTTCCCTGCCTTCGCCGACCCGCGGCTCGCCGACTGGGCGCACCTGGAGAACGCGGGCGGCAGCTACGTCCCGCGTCAGGTCATCGACCTGTTGACCGACTTCTACGTCTCGTGCAAGGTGCAGCCCTACTACGACGGCGACCCGTCGCGGCGTGCCGGGGCCGCGATGGACCGGGCCAAGGCGCTGCTCCCCGCGACTCTCGGGGCACTCCCTCACGAGGTCATGCTCGGGCCGTCCACCTCGCAGAACACCTACGTCCTCGCCCGTGCGCTGCGCGAACAGTTCACAGCGGGCGACGAGATCGTCGTCACGAACCAGGACCACGAGGCGAACGTCGGCGCGTGGCGGCGGCTCGAACGCTCCGGGATCCGCGTCCGGGAGTGGCAGGTGGACCCGGCGAGCGGCCTGCTCCACCTGGACGGGCTGCGCGCGCTGCTGTCCGAGCGGACCCGCCTGGTGGCGGTGACGCACGCGTCGAACCTCGCCGCGACCGTGAACCCGGTGCGCGAGATCGCCGATCTGGTGCACGGGGTGGGAGGGCTGCTGGCGGTGGACGGCGTGTCGTACGCCCCCCATGCCGCGCTGGACGTCACGGCGCTCGGTTGTGACTTCTACTTCTACAGCGCGTACAAGACGTTCGGGCCGCACCTGGGCGTCATGTTCGCGCGCTCCGAGCAGCTGGCCCGCATCTCCAACCAGGGCCACTTCTTCAACGTCGGCCACCCGACGTACCGGCTGACCCCGGCCGGCCCCGACCACGCCGAGATCGCGGCTGCGGCCGGGATCGTCGACTACTACCACGCGGTCGTCGCGCACCACGACGGCGCAGCAGCGGGCGACGACGTGTCCGCCGTACGTCGCGCCTTCGAGCTGTTCGGGCAACAGGAGCAGGCGCTCATGCCCGCGCTGGTGGAGCTGCTCACCGCGAAGTACGGCGTGCATCTGGTCGGCTCGCCGAGTGCCGACCACGCGGTCCGCGCGCCCACGTTCGCCTTCTGGAGCGAGCGGCGCCCGTCCGCGGACATCTACCGCGATCTCGTCGCGGCCGGAATCAACTGCGGCTACGGCCACTTCTACGCGTACCGCCTGGTCCGGGCGCTCGGGCTCGATCCGGAGGACGAGGTGGTACGGCTCTCGCTCGTGCACTACAACACGGCGGCGGAGGTCGAGCGGGCCCTCGACGTGCTGGAGAAGGCGCTCTGAGCGCAGCAGGTTTCTAGCCCAGGAGACGACCGATGCGCGCGGTGCGGTACGAGCAGTACGGCGGTCCGGTGAACATCGTGGAGGTGCCCGACCCGGTCCCACCCGCGCACGGTGCGGTGATCCGCGTGGAAGCGACCGGAGTGTGCCGGAGCGACTGGCACGGGTGGCAGGGTCACGACCCGGACACCACACTCCCGCAGATCCCGGGACACGAGTTCGCGGGCCGGATCGTCGCGGTCGGCGAGCAGGTCACACGCTGGCGGGACGGGCCCCGGGTCACCGCGCCTTTCGTGTGCGCCTGCGGCTCGTGCCCGATGTGCAGCCGCGGGGATCAGCAGGTGTGCGAGCGCCAGACCCAACCCGGTTTCACCCACGACGGGTCGTTCGCCGAGCTCGTCGTGGTCCATCACGCGGACGTCAACCTCGTCGCCGTACCGGACGGGCTCGACCCGGTCGCCGCGGCCGCGCTCGGGTGCCGCTTCGCGACCGCCTTCCGCGCGGTCGTCCAGCAGGGACGGCCCCAGCCCGGTGACTGGCTGGCCGTACACGGCTGCGGCGGCGTCGGCCTGTCCGCGGTGATGGTCGCGGTCGCGACCGGTGCGCGCGTCGTGGCGGTCGACGTATCGGCGGGCGCGCTCGCGCTCGCCGCGGAACTCGGTGCGGAAGTCTGCATCGAGGCCACCGGAACTGCGGACACCGACGTCGCAGCTCGCGCGAGGCGCCTCGGGGAGGCGGTGCGCGACGCGACTGGGGGCGGTGCGGCCGTGTCGCTCGACGCACTCGGCAGCCACGTGACCGCGGCGGCCTCCGTGCACTCGCTCGCCCGGCGCGGCCGGCACGTCCAGGTCGGCCTGCTGCCACCGGCGCTCGGCGTGCCGCCGCTGCCGATGGAGCGGGTCATCGGCTACGAGCTGGAGATCGTCGGTACCCACGGCATGGCGGCGCACGGCTATCCGGCGATGCTGGCGGCGGTGACGAGCGGCCGCCTCGACCCGCGCCGGCTGGTCGGCCGCGAGATCGGCTTCGACGACCTTCCGGACGCCCTCGTCGCGATGGGCCAGTCCGGCCGATCGGGGATCACCGTCGCCGACCTCACCTGACCCGCCCGCCGAGAGGCGGACAGCGACAAGACCGGGTGACTCGATCGTGGTCGAACGTAGTCAGACCGCGGTGACGATCGTGGTCTGCTCTGAAAGAGCGGTCGAAACCAGCCGTCGGTCGAGCGTAGTCGAGACCATGATCACCGAAGTGGTCTCGACTGCGCTCGACCACCGAGTACTCGCCCGGGCTTTCACGCGCCGACGGGCGCGCCACCTGGCCCAAAGTGACTCGACTGCGCTCGAGCAGCGAGTGCTCGGCTGCGCTCGACCGTCGAATCACGTGGCCGTCATGCGACTGTCAGGAGTCGGCGAGGAGCGAAAGCAACAGTTCGGGAGGGCGGGCGACGATCGCATGGTCGCCCCGGATCACGATCGGACGCTCGATGAGCTCAGGGTGCTCGGCCATTGCGGTGATGAGCGTCGCGTCGTCCGCGACGTCCAGACCCAACTCGTCGTACAGCGGCTCCTGCGTACGCATCATCGCGCGCGGGTCCTCCGCGTCCAGCAACCGCAGCACCCGCTCGATCTCGGCACGCGGGGGTGGGTCGTCGAGGTAGAACACCTTGCTGACCGGGACGTCCAGCGAACTCAGCAACTCATCGGCCCCGCGGCACTTCGAGCATTGCGGGTTGAACCAGACGGTGACCATGCGCTCATCCACGTGCCGAGCCTACGGGCCGGCGGTCCGTAGCCGTGGCAACCGCTGACCTGGTCGGTGGAGCGGGTCGCGTTTCCATGAGCCGCCCCGCGATCGCGAAGGTCATGCCTGCTTCCTTCCAGAACTGCTGTCTTGACGGGATACTTCGGGTCACAGGACACCGACGATCATGGTTCCCACGAGCCGCAGCGTCGGCCCGTTCTGGTCGTCGTTCGGTCGAGAGTTTGGAGAAGTGTTGAACGAACAGCCGTGGCATCAAGCGCGACTCATTCCGACCTCGGGCATCAATGGCGCCGAGGAGCAGGAGCGACGGGCGACGTCGGCACTGCTCGCTGTCATGAGTGCCGTCAAGGAGTTCGGCAGGACTCTCACCCACCGGTACGGCGCACCATCCGGGCCGCTAGAGACGTTCATCGAGGTTCCGTTCCTGCTTGGCGACAAGAAGGTGTTTCCCGATGGGCTCATTCGGGTGTCGCGGGGCGGCCGCACGTGGACTGCTCTGGTCGAGGTCAAGACCGGCACGAACGTTCTGGTGGCCGATCAGCTCGAGAGCTACCTCGATGTCGCGCGCGAGCAAGGGTTTGATGCTCTGATAACGATCTCGAACGAGATCCCGCCGATACCGGGCGTGCACCCGACGAAGGTCGACAAGAGGAAGCTGCGCAAGGTCGCCCTACACCATCTGTCGTGGACCCGCGTCCTTCACGAAGCGGTGATACAGAAGGAAGTACGCGGCGTTGCTGATCCGGACCAGGCATGGATCCTCGGCGAACTGATCCGGTACCTCGAGCATCCGCGATCCGGGGCGCTGGAGTTCGAGGACATGGGGGAGGCATGGGTCAGCGTCCGCAACGGTGTGACAGCAGGTACGCTGCGCGCCACCGACAAGGGCGTCGACGCGGTTGTAGCGCGGTTCGACGCCCTGATGATGTTCGCCTCGCTGCGCTTGGGTCGCCGTTTGGGGACAGAGGTCACCCCTGTCTTGAGCCGTCGCGAGCTGGCCGACCCTGTGTTGCGCTCTCAAGCGCTCATCGCCACCCTCGTCGCCCAAGGGCAGCTCTCGGCGGTCGTACGCGTGCCGGACACCGTGGGCTCGCTCGTCGTTACCGCCGACGTCCGCGCTGGAACGGTCACATGCCATGTGGACGTGGACGCGCCGCGAGAGGGCCGTGCCATGACTCGTGTCAACTGGCTCGTTCGTCAGCTCAAAGAAGCCCCCGATGCGGTGCGGATCGAGGCTTTCGTCGCCCACGGTCGCGGCAGTTCGGCAGCAGAGCTGCTCCGGGACGTCAGAACCAATGCGTCACTGTTGACCCCGGATCCGCGTAAGGAGTTGCGTTCGTTCCGGGTAGCCGCCGTTGCACCACTGGGTGCGAAGCGAGGGCGCGGCCGCGGTAGTTTCATCGACAGCGTCTTGGAGGCCGTCGACGGCTTCTATACGGACGTGATGCAGAACCTGCGGCCCTGGACCGCCAACCCGCCCCGGCTGCGTCCGCCCGACACGGTCGTCGCTGACGGCCAGCAGATCGCTGAGCCACTCATCTCGACAGCACTCTCGAGCCAGGACGGAACCCTCGAACCCGGCAGCGACCAGCCGGCCGGGACACGTGACGCACCCGAAGGCGAGGTCCCGGGCGCGCTGGACCGTGACCGAGCAACGCCGCTGCCACCAGAGCAGGCGCCAACCGACGGTTCGGTCCAGGCGCAGGCGCCAACCGGGGTTCTCGTCGACGCAACAAGTCCGAAGACGGACGTTGATGAGGTGAGCACAGCTGCATCTGCGGCGGCCGACGGGCAGGCCACGTCCGACCGCGCTCCGAGGCTTGCGAGCGATGAACGGCGGCGGGAGACCGATGAGGTGGTGGTCGACATCAATGGTCGATGATGGGCGGCATGCCGACGCCAGGACCGGGGTACGCGATCACGATCCGGATCGTCGCGCCGCCGAGCGCGACCGCGGTCGGTGATCTCACCACCGCAGTCGGGCGGGCCGGGGGAGTGGTGACCGGACTCGACGTCGTCGAGTCCACGCCCGACCGGCTCGTGATCGACCTGACCGCGAACGCGCACTCCGAGGACCACGCGGAGCTGTTGACCGACGCGGTGGGTCGGCTGCCCGACGTGGCCGTCCGCAATGTGTCGGACCGTACGTTCCTCGTCCATCTCGGCGGCAAGATCGAAGTGACGCCGAAGGTGACCTTGCGCAACCGCGACGATCTGTCGCGGGCGTACACACCCGGGGTGGCGCGGATCTGCCAGGCGATCGCAGCCCACCCCGACGACGCCCGCCGGTTGACGATCAAACGGAACACGATCGCCGTGGTGACCGACGGCACCGCGGTGCTCGGGCTGGGCGAGGTGGGTCCGGCCGCCGCGCTGCCGGTGATGGAGGGCAAGGCCGCCCTGTTCAAGAAGTTCGCTGGTGTGGATGCCTGGCCGGTGTGCCTCGACACCACCGACACCGAGGAGATCATCCGGACGGTGCAGCTCATCGCGCCGGTCTACGGCGGCATCAACCTCGAGGACATCTCGGCGCCCCGGTGCTTCGAGATCGAGGCCCGGCTGCGTGATCTGCTCGACATCCCGGTGTTCCACGACGACCAGCACGGCACCGCGATCTGCACCATCGCGGCACTGCAAAACGCGCTGCGGGTCGTGCACAAGGACATCACCGACTGCCGCATCGTGGTCGCCGGGGTCGGTGCGGCGGGGAATGCGATCATCCGGCTGCTGCTGGCCCAGCGTCCGCGCGACGTCGTCGCGGTCGACGTGCACGGCATCGTGCACCGCGACCGGCCCGGGATGGACGCGAACCTCGCCGAGATCGCGGCGCTCACCAACGTCCGCGGGCTGGTCGGGCCGCTCGGCGACGCGATGAGGGGTGCGGACGTGTTCATCGGCGTGTCCGCCCCGGACATCCTCACGGCCGAGGACCTGGCGACGATGAACCCCCGCGCGGTGGTCTTCGCCATGGCCAATCCCGATCCCGAGATCGACCCCGCCATCGCCCAGCAGCACGCCGCCGTCGTCGCGACCGGCCGGTCGGACTACCCGAACCAGATCAACAACGTGCTCGCGTTCCCCGGCGTGTTCCGCGGGCTGCTGGACGCCGGGGCGCGCGTCATCTCCGACGAGATGCTGCTCGCCGCCGCGCGGGCGTTAGCGGACGTGGTGGCACCCGGCGAGCTGAACGCGACGTACATCGTGCCGAGCGTGTTCGATCCCGAGGTGGTCCCGGCCGTGGCGCGTGCGGTCGCCGCGGCCGCGGCCGCGCGGCCGGCGGACTGACCTCCCCGCTATCGGCGCTCGGGGCGCGCCCGCGGCGGGCAGCGTCTCCACTACACTCCAGCGGTCGTCGGCCACCGGGCCGGGACGAGCCGACCGGAACCGGAGGACGCAGGACGGTGCGGACCAGCAGACGGGCGATCGTCGTGCTCTCGGTCGGTGCCACAGCGCTCGCGGTGACGGTCACCGTCGGGATGACCGGGGCGCACTCCGCAACGCAGGACGCGGCGGCGCCGCCGAGCGCCGCACCCTCCGACGACGCGGCACGGGCGCTGCCCACGACCGCGCTGCTGTCGAGCCGGGTCGGCGACCGGGTCGTCCGCGCCAGCAGGTCGCTGCCTCGTGTCGGCACGAACGTGCGGATGCGGTGCCCGACGACGCGCAAGCCCGGGTGCAAGCTGTCGTGGATCCGGCATGACGCCGGGCGGCGCATCCACCCCGTGTACGGCTACCGCTCCTGCCACACCGGCATCGACCTGCGCGGCCGGTACGGCGACAAGATCCGCGCGGCAGCGGCCGGTCGGGTCATCAAGGTCGTGCACGGCGACCGGGCGTACGGCAACTTCACGCTGGTGCAGGACAACGAGACGGTCCGCACGATGTACGCCCACCAGTCCCGGATCGTCGTACGCCCCGGACAGCGGGTCGGGTTCGGGCAGGTCATCGGCTACGTCGGCGCGACGGGCTTCGCCTCCGGGCCGCACCTGCACTTCGAGGTCCACGTCAACAAGCGCCCGTACGACCCGGACGGCTGGTTCGGCGGTACCAAGCGCGCCATCGGCTGCTACCCGGGCCTGAAGTACTGAGCGGCTGCGGCCGGCTCGTCCGGCAGCAGCGCGCGTCGCCGCGCGACCGCGACCGCCTCGGTGCGCCCGCTCGCGCCGAGCTTGGCCAGCAGGTTCGACACGTGGACGCTCACCGTCTTGGCGCTGATGAACAGCTGGGTCGCGATCTGCCGGTTGCTGCGCCCGGCAGCGACCAGTTCGAGCACCTCCCGCTCCCGCTGGGTCAACCGCTCACCCTCACGTGACGGCGCAGTGGACGATGGCTCGCCGCGACGCGGCGCGAGGGTGCGCAGCTGCCCGAGCAGCGGCTCGGCCCGCAGCCGGGCCGCGGTACGGCGCGCCTCGGCCACGAGCTGGCCCGCCCGCTGCGCCTCGCCGCCCGCGCGCAGCACGGCGGCGAACCGGGCGCGGGAGCGGGCGGCCTCGTAGACGTGTCCGAGCGCGTCGAAACACTGCATGTCGCGCTCCCAGACCTCCCGCAGCGCGTCCTGCGGCGCCGCGGTCGGCGTGGCGGTAAGCCAGCGCACGCGCAGCAGCTCGGCCTCGACCCGGTGCAGCCAGGCGCTCGCGTCGACCCCGAGCCGCCCGCCCATGCAGCTACGGCTCGCGGCGGCGTCGCGCGCCTGCGCGGCGAGCCGCTGCGCGAGTGCCGCGAGCGCCGGATGCGCGCCGGTCGCGGTGCGCGAAGCCGCGTTCGCGACGGCGTCCAGGAGCAGTGCGGTGAGCCGGATCTGGGCAAGGAAGGAAGGCTGGTGCCAGGCGGCGGTGACGACGGCGACCAGCTCGTCGTAGGCCATGACCGCGGCGTCCACCTCGCCGGTGGCCGTGGCCAGTTCGATGCGCGCGCCGACGTCGTAGATCCCGATCACCGGCTCGCGTTCCCACCAGCCCCGCAGCTCGCCCGCGGCGAGCACGGCAGCGCCCTCGCCGCGGGCGGCCGGGACCGCCAGTCCCACAGCGGTCAGCAGGGCGCGTGCGGGGCCGGGCGGTGACTGCCCGACGGTGTCGGCGAGCGAGACGGCGCGGTCCCACTCGCCGGTCTGGACGTCGACGTTCACCAGCATCATCCGCGCTTCGAGGGCGTACGGCGCCCACTGCCGCCCGGTGGCCTTCGCCCGCTCCCAGATCTGGTCGAAGACCTGGCGGGCACGTTCGGTGCGCCCCGCCTCGAAGTGCACCGAGCCCAGGCTGTAGCCGCTGCGCAGCTCGACCCCGATGTTGCCGGTGTCGCCGGCCAGCCGGAAGTTGTGCTCCAGGTCCTGTACGACGAGCTCGGGATCGCCGGTGCGCTGGTTCAGCTTCGCCAGGGTCGTGCGCGCATGGTTCGCGACGCCGGACAGTCCGAGGGAATCGGCGAGGGTGACCGCGGCGTGCGCCGCCTGCACCGCCTCCTCGAGACGGTCGCGCTCCATGCACGCCCGGGCGTGCAGCTCGAGCACCCGGGCGAGCAGCGGTGCGGGCTCCTCCGGGAGCAACTCGCGGGCCTCGCTGGTCAACGCGAGCAGGTCGAGCTCGGTGTCGACCACTGCGGCGAGCTCTGCCAGGCAGACGAGCAGGCGCACCCGGTCGGTGCTGGAGGCATCGGCGGGCAGCGCCGCGAGCGCGTGCTGTGCGAGCGCGATGGCCCGGGCCAGCTGCCCGGATGCGGCGGTGGCCTCGGCCGCGCGCTCGGTGAGCGCGAGCGGGTCGACGTCCGGCGCACCGCCGGTCTCGGCGAGCAGGGCGAGCGCGACCTCGTAGTGGCGCGCCGCCTCGTCGGGCCCGCCGACAGCGAACGCTTCGTCACCGGCGCGGATGCTGGCCGCGAGCGCGAGCGGCAGTTGGTGTGCGGCGCGGGCGTGCCGGGCCAGCTCGGCGGCAGTGGACGGCAGCTGCCCGCTCGTTATCGCTTCCGCGTAGCGGGCGTGCAGTTCCACCCGTTCCCCGGGCAGCAGGTCGTCGTAGACGGCCTCGGCCATGAGCGCGTGCCGGAAGGCGTAGCCGGTGGAGCGCGCCGGCACCAGCACCTGCGCGTCGAGTGCGGCGCGCAGCGCGCGGTCGTAGTCCGCGCGGGGCAGGCCGGCCACCTCGGCGAGGTGCTCGTCGGGCACCCGCCGCCCGGCGACCGCCGCCGCTCGCACCACCCGGCGGGTCGGTTCGTCGAGCCGTTCCAGGCGTACGAGCATCAGATCGGCGAGGTCGCGGGGCACCCCGCGCACACCGAGCGCGGCGACCAGTTCCTCCACGAAGAAAGCATTCCCCTCGGACCGTTCGACGATCGCCTGCACCTGCGGTTCGGGCACCTGCCCGGCGGCGAGCTGCCCGACCAGTGCCCGCACGTCGCCGTCGGCGAGCGCCGGGAGCGCGAAGCGCGCCACGCGGGGCAAGCGGTTCCACTCGGTGAGAACGGCCCGCAGCGGGTGGCGCCGGTGCAGATCGTCGGAACGGTAGGTGACGAGCACCGACACCGGTGCGTCGAAACCGCGCGCGAACAGCACCGAGATCAGCTCGCGAGAGGAGGGATCGGCCCAGTGTGCGTCCTCCAGCACGAGCAGCAGCGGTGCGGCCCGGCCCAGCTCGGTCAGTGCGCTGTGCACCGCCTCCACGACGTGTGCCCGCTCGGTGCGTACGCGTCCGCTCTCGGCGGTATCGCGCGCCGTCGGGTCAGGGTGCAGGCGACGGGCCGGCAGCAGGCGCTCGATCGCGGGCGTGACGTTCACGAGCTGCTCGGTCAGCGCGGGCGCACGCAGCGCGAGCTGGCCGAAGACCTCGGAGAACGGCAAGTAGGCCAACGCGGTGTCGCCGGTGTCGAGGCAGTGCCCGACGAGCACCCGCCAGTCCTGCTGCTCGGCGATGCCCGCCAGCTCCTGCACCACCCGGCTCTTGCCCACACCGGCGTCGCCGGAGAGCAGCACCGCACCACCGGCGGTGCCTGTCAGACCCAGCGCAGCCTGCAGCTGCGCGAGCTCCGCCACGCGGCCGACGATCGGGGTCGGTGCGGCGAGCAGCGATGCCATCCCGCCATCATCGTCGCCGGCACCGACACCCGTCAGGTCGGTTGACGCCACGTGCCCGTCACCGCGCCCACATCCGGGCGCGCGCGATCTCGTAGTCGAGGCGCCGCATGGCGGCGCGTTCGCCGGACGGGTCTGCCTCGGACCGGGGCGCGACCGCGCGCCGGCGCCCGCGGGGGAGCCGAAGCGCGCGGCGGGTCGCGGGCGGACCGTCGCTGAGGCCGCGCGCGGGTGGCGTCATCCGGGCCGGGTCGGGATGGGAGATGACGCGGCGGGCGATCGTGAAGACGGACACGGGATACCTCCTGGATCGTGGAGAGGGCCGAACGGGACGGCTCAGGCCGGCCGTAGCGCACCGCGTCGCCGCCGGCGCACGGCGCGGCCACGACGCCGCGGGGCTGGGAGCACGCCGGGAGCGGGGGCGTACCTGCTGTGGCGGTACGCGACCTCGGCCTGGGCGAAAGGTCCGATGAGCATCACGGGACGTGCCTCCTCGACTGTGCCGGAGCGGGGGTGCTCCGGTCATCACCGAGGTTTCGCTGCTGAGGAGGGCCGGCGGATTCGGACAACGTCCTAGTTCGGCGCCCGAAGGCCCTCAGATCCGGCGATGCCCGTGTCCTATCTGGCCCCCCCGCGGCGCTGCGCTCAGGCGACGACGTGCAGCCGGGAGGAACCGTCCGCGGCACGGCGGACCTCGAGCCGCTCGGGCACCCGCTCCTTGAGCTCCGCGACGTGGCTCACGATCCCGATCACGCGCCCACGGTCGCGCAGGTCGTCGATGACCTCCATCACCTGGTCGAGCGTGACCGCGTCGAGGGTGCCGAAGCCTTCGTCGATGAACAGCGTGTCCAGGTCGATACCGCCGGCCTCTCCGGACACCACCTCGGCGAGCCCGAGCGCGAGAGCGAGGGAGGTGAAGAACGTCTCTCCCCCGGACAAGGACGCCGGGTGGCGGCGCCCGCCGGTATAGCGGTCGACGACCACGAGACCGAGTCCGCTGCGCCCCGACCGGGTCTGTGCCTCGTCGCTGCGCTCGAGCTCGTAGCGCCCGGAGGACATGTCGGCGAGGCGGCCGTTGGCGGCGCGGACGACCTGGGCGAACCAGTGCCGCAGCACGTAGGTCGTCAGCGCCATCCGGCGTTGTCCGGCGGTGCCCTTCGCGAGCCCGGCAAGGCGGACCACGGCAGCCGTCTGCTCGAGCGTGCGGGCCTGCTCGGTACGGGCGCGGCGCACGTCGGACAGGCACTGCGACCAGGCAGCCGCCGCCGACGTCGCCGCGCGCGCCGCCGTCCCGGCCTGGATCCGGGCGGCCTCCGCAGCCTCGTTCTCGGTACGCAGCCGAGCGAGCGTGCTGCGAGCCTCTTCGAGGTCCGTCACGTCGACGTCCGCCAGGTCTGCGTCGGCGACCGCGTCGGTCGCCGAGCGCAGCGTCGCGTCCCAGTCGCTCACCTCGGCCGCGAGGGCGTGCAGCCTGTCGTCGGGCAGCGTCGCCGCGGCGGCCGCGGCGAGGTCGGGGAAGCCGCGCGTCCGCGCCTCCGCCAGCGCCGCGCCCCGGGCAGTGTCGAGCGCGGCCCGCGCGGCGAGGACGGCCGACCCGTGTCGGGCGCGTGCCTCGTCGCGCCGCACGTCGTGCTGCAACGCGGCGATACGGTCGCGCACCGAGGGGTGCCCGGCGCGTTCGGCGTCGATGGCCGCGCGCTCCTGGTCGAGCTCGCGGCGCAGCGCGGCGCTCCGTTCGGTCAACCGCGCCTGCGCCTCGGTGGCGCGGTGCCAGCCGTCCTCCACCTCGGTGCGCTCGGCCTCGAGCGCAGCCATCGCCGCCTGCAGTTCGCCGCGCCGGTCGGCCGCTGCACGCGCCGCGGCGACCTCCGCCAGCAGCTCGTCGCGCTCGGCTCGCAGCCGCTGCGGGTCCGGCTGCCCGTCCTGGCTCGCCAGCGCCAGGGCGGTCGCCTGTGCGGTGAGCAGCTCGCCCAGCCGGGACTCCCGGCGGGTTGCGGTCTCCACCGCCTCGTCGCGTCGCGTCCGCGCCGCTGCGACGTCCGCGGCAGTCGCGACGTCGTCGGACACGGTCGCCGGCGCGGGGTGGGAGCAGGAGCCACAGACCGGGCACGGGTCGCCCGCCGTCAACCGGCCGGCCAGCTCGCCGGCCATGCCGGAGATCCGCTGGTCGACGAGGCGCACCAGCTCTGCGTCCGCCTTCATGGCCGCGGTGCGGGCACGCCCCCATGCCGCGCGCGTCGCAGCGACCTGCTCCGCCAGGTCGACCGCGGTCTCGGCGGCGGTGACCCGTGCCGCGAGCTGCTGCAACGCCGTGGTCAGTGCGGGCAGGGCCGCGTCGGCGAGGGCGGCGGCGTGCTGTTGCTCCTGCAGGCGCTGCTGCCGTTCCGGCACGGCCGCGCGACGGGTCGCGAGCTCCTCGGCCCGCTGCGTGCTCTCCTGCAGCTCGCGGCGCGTCGCCGCGAGCAGCGCCTCGCGCTCGGGCAGGTCGTCCTCCCGGGCGGCGCACGCGGCCAGCGACGCGGCGATGGCCGCGTCGCGCGCTGCCGCACCACGGGCGCCCTCGATCTCGTCCGCGGTGAGCGCGCCGGGGTCACCGCCGACGAGCGTGAACGCCTCTTCGGCCTGGGCCAGATCCGCCGCGGACTGCTCGAGGTGCGCCAGCAGCGGGCGGAGCGGCTCGGCGCGGCGTGCCAGGTCGAGCAGTGCGACGCGCGCGTCGTGCTCGGGCCGGGAGGCCTCGTGCGCGACGAGGCGCTCGTGGGCGCGTACCGCCCGAGTCAGCCGCTCCACACGCGCTGCGGCGAGCCGCTCGGCGCGGTCGGCGTGCTCGAAGCGGTCCTGGGCGAGCGCGGCCGCGACCTGCGCCTGCTGGTCGGCGGTCGCGAGCTGCGCGCCGAGCTCGTCCAGTCGGGCGGCGAGCTGGTGCGGGGGGAGGGAGAGCAGCTCGCCGCGACCTTCCGCGTCCAGCCCCGCGGCCTGGGCGGCCGCCGCGAGCGCCTGCGAGATGTGGTCCGCGGCGGCGCGGCGCGCCTGTTCCGCGCGGTGACGCCGCTCCTCCAGGTCCGCGGTGATGCGGTCGTAGAGCTGGGTGCCGAACAGCTTGGTGAGCAGCGCACGGCGGGCGTCGTCGTCGGCGCGCAGGAACTGCGCGAACTCGCTCTGCGGCAGCAGCACCACCTGGGTGAACTGCGCGCGGGACAGGCCCAGCAGGTCCGTGACGAACTCGCCGACCTCCGCCTTGTTCGACGAGACCGACGTCCAGGCGCCGGCGCGCAGTTCCTCGAGGTGGACCGCAGCCGCCTGCCGGGTCGTGCCCTCGCCCCGCTTGCGGGGCCGCACGTGCTCGGGCGAGCGGGTGATCCGTAAGCGCCGCCCGCGGACCGACAGCTCGAGCCGGACCTCGGGGGTGGTGTGCGGATCGGCGAACGCCGAGTGCAGGCGGTCCTTGCCGGACCGTTCGCTGCTGAGCTCGCCGTACAGCGCGAACGTGACCGCATCGAGCACCGTCGACTTGCCGGCGCCCGTCGGGCCCTCCAGCAGGAACAAGCCGCTGCCGGCGAGGTGGTCGAAATCGACCTGCTCGCGCCCGGGGTACGGTCCGAACGCCTGCAGCTCGAGTGAGTGAAGGCGCATCAGGCCACCTCCGCCTCGCCGGCGGGCCCTGGGTCACGGGCGTGTACCGCCTCCACCGATGCGCGCAGCACCGCCAGGACCTCGTCGTCGGCTTCCTCACCGTCCACGAAACGGACGAACTCGGCACAGATGTCGACCGGATCGGTCAGCGTCGCCAGGCGCGCGAGGTCGGCGGCCGGATCGCTCAGACCGCCCTCGGGCTCGAAGGCCAGCAGCAGGGTGTGCGGCCAGACCGCGCGCAGCTGCTCGAGCGGGGCGTGCGGCCGCGACGGGTCGGTGATCACCGCCCTCACCCAGGCGTCGCGGCAGCCGGCCAGGTCGGACGCCGCGCGCTCGAGGAGGTCCGCGAGGCGCCCCCGCACCTCCCGCAGCGGTCGCGGGACCGGCACGAGCAGCGACCGGCTGGTCACCGTGCCGTCGCCGTCGAGGTCGACCAGCTCGACCGACTTGGTGTGGTGGCGCTCGGAGAACGAGAACGCCAAGGGGGACCCGCTGTAGGCCAGCCGCGCCGAACCGGCGACCGGGTGCTGCCGGCCGTGCAGGTGGCCGAGCGCGACGTAGTCGAAGCCGCGGAACACATCGGCCGGCACGTCTCCGATGCCGCCCACCCGGATGTCGCGCTCCGACTCGCACCCGGACCCACCGGTGACGAAGGCGTGGGCGACGACCACCGTGCGGGTCAGGCCGCGCCGTGCGGCGTCCGCGCGGATCCGGTCCGCCGCGGCGCACAGCACCGCCGTGTGCGAGCGGTCCGCGTCGAGCTCGAGCCGCACGGCGTCGGGCAGCAGGTACGGCACGCCGTAGACCCCGACCGGGCCATGCGCGTCGGTGAGGATGATCGGCTGGTCCAGGTCCGCGACCCGCGTCCGCAGGTGGATGCCCGCGGCCGTCGAGAGCCGGCTGCCGAAGCCGAGCCGCACCGCGGAGTCGTGGTTGCCGGCGGTGACCAGCAGCGGGATGCCGGCCGCCGCGAACGCGGCGAAGGTGCGGTCGAGCAGCTCGACGGCGGGCAGCGGGGGGACCGCGCGGTCGTAGACGTCACCTGCCACGACGACGAGGTCGACGTGCTCGTCCAGCGCCCGCTCGAGCAGCCACTCGAGGAACGCCTCCTGGTGCCCGAGCAGGTCCTGGTCGACCAGCCGGCGCCCCAGATGCCAGTCCGAGGTGTGGATCAGCCGCATGCCCCCCGTGCCCCTCCTGCGTGTGCGACCACGCTGTCGATGATGCGCGAGCCGGCCGCCGGAGCGGGGGAGCGACGCGCGCGTCGTGCACCACACGGTCCCAGCCACCTCCGACAGCGGTGCCCGTCCCGCCCGGCGCGGCGCCCGCGTACGGCCCTCCGTAGGCTGTGAGCGCGTCGACCGCCGGCCCCGGCCGCAACGCTGGTCGGCACCGGCACTCACTGGGATCACGGCGACCGACGAGGTGGACACAGGTGGCAGGCACTGACGAGCGCGCACGCATCGTGGTCGGTATCGACCCGTCGGGGACGAGCGACGAGGCGGTGCGCTGGGCGGCGGACGCCGCAGCGACGCGCGGCGTGCCGCTCGTGCTGCTGCACGCCGTGCCCGCGTTCTCCCAGCACCTGGTCGGTACGCGCGGCGGCGCCGACGAGGTCGGCGCGGCCGCGCAGGAGCTGCTCTCGGGCAAGGTGAGCGAGCTCGCCCGGTCCCACGCCGGGCTCGAGGTGCTGACCGAGATCACCACCGCTGCGCCGTACGAGTCGATCCTGGAACAGTCCGAGCGGTCCGCGCTGCTCGTCCTCGGCTCGCACGAACGCGGTCCGCTCGGCCGGGCGTTCCTCGGCTCGGTCAGCCACTTCGCCGCGATGAACGCCGTCGCGCCGGTGGCTGTGGTCCGGCGCGCCGTCGAGGACCGCGACGCGCCGATCGTGGTCGGCACCGACGGATCGAAGCTGAGCCGCCCCGCGCTCGCGTTCGCGTTCCAGGAGGCGGCGTACCGCAAGGTGCCGTTGCAGGTGGTGCGGGCCTGGAAGGCCGACGTCCCGGTCGACTACGGGCGCTTCGTGCTCGACCCGCAGGTACGCAGCGTGGTGCGCCAGGACGTCGAGCGGTCCTTCGCGGCGGACGTGGAGCCGCACGCCTCGCAGCACCCGGACGTCGAGGTACGGACCACCCTCGTCGACGGGGATCCGACGACCGTCCTCGCGGACGCGGCGGCCTCCGCGCAACTGCTGGTCGTGGGCACCCGGGGTCGCGGGGCGGTCGGGCGGGCGTTGCTCGGTTCGGTCGCCACGAACCTGCTCCACGGCGTCTCGACGCCGATCGTCGTCGTACCCGTCCAGAGCGGGACCTGAGCCGGCGCCCGTCGCTGCGGCGGCCGGGCGTGCCATTTCCGTTCCGCCCGCCGGCGCAGCTGCCGGCGGGCGGACCTGTCGTATCCCGCCGTCTCCGTTCGTGGAGGGGGTGTGCGGCGCGCCTGCGGGCCGCGGCACCGAGCGCCGGGACAACTCGGTTGCGCGAACGGAGACGGTGGCCCCCGATGGTCTCGCGGTCGACGTCGACCAGCCACCGGAGCTACACCGGTTCCCCCGCCGGGACCGGTACGACGAATCGAAAGGTGACGCCTGAGATGGCGCGATACCTGCTGTCGGTCTTCGGACCGGCAGAACCCACGGAGTACGGCAACTACCCGTCCAGGGAGGCGATGCTCGAAGCGTTCGCCGACACCGGGGCGTTCAACGACAAGCTGCAGCGCGACGGCCATTTCGTCTTCGCGGACGGGCTGGCGCCCGCCACGACGGCGACGACGGTCGACGGGCAGGAAGCCCAGCCGGTGTTCACCGATGGGCCGTACCTCGAGTCCAAGGAGCACATCGGCGGGTTCTGGGTCATCGAGGCCGCCGACCTCGACGAGGCGCTGGCGCTGGCCGCGGAGGGATCACGGGCGTGCCGCGGCAAGGTCGAGGTGCGCCCGTTCCAGACCGAGGAGGGGGTGCGGGCGCTGCTCGAGTCGTGAGCGATCCCCGGGTGCAGGAGGCGATCACCCGTGCCCACCACGAGGAGTGGGCGCGGGTGGTCGCTGGGCTCGCGCGGCGCTTCGGTGACCTCGACCTCGCCGAGGACGCGTGCGCCGAGGCGTTCCTTACGGCGGTCGAGCGGTGGCCGCGGGACGGCGTGCCGCCCAACCCCGGGGGTTGGCTCGCCACCACCGCCCGGCGCAAGGCGCTCGACCGCCTGCGCCGGGAGTCCAAGCGCGACGCGAAGTACGAGGCGGCCCGGATGCTCGACGACGACACGCCGCAGACCCCCACTGGCCCGGTCGAGGACGACCGGCTGCGGCTGGTCTTCACCTGCTGCCATCCGGCGCTCGCGATGCCGGCCCGGGTGGCGCTCACGCTGCGCCTGCTCGGCGGGCTCACCGTGGCGCAGATCGCGCGCGCGTTCCTCGTACCGGAGACCACGATGGCGCAGCGGATCACCCGCGCGAAGGCGAAGATCAGAGCAGCGCGCATCCCGTACCGGGTGCCCTTGCCCGAGGACCTCACCGAGCGCTCGGCCGGGGTCCTTGCCGTGGTCTTCCTCGTGTTCAACGAGGGCTATCTCGCCAGTTCGGGCGACGAACCGTTGCGCGTCGACCTGACCGACGAGGCGATCCGGCTCGGCCGCCTGCTGCACGACCTGCTCCCGGACGACGGCGAGGTGAGCGGCCTGCTCGCCCTGATGCTCCTCACGGACGCCCGGCGCCCCGCGCGCGTCTCGACCGACGGGGAGCTGGTCACCCTGGCCGAGCAGGACCGCAGCACCTGGGACCAGCAACTGATCCGCGAAGGTCACGACCTGGTCCGTGCCCGGCTCGCCGCGGTGGCGGCGGGGGGCCGGCCGCCCGGGCGCTACCAGCTGCTGGCCGCCATCAACGCGGTGCACACCCACGCCCGTACCGCCTCCGACACCGACTGGACGCAGATCGTCTTGCTCTACGACCGCCTATTGGCCCTCGATCCTTCCCCGATCGTGCGCCTCAACCGTGCGGTCGCGGTGGCGGAGTGCGACGGTCCAGCACTGGCGATCCGCGAGGTGGACCGGCTCGGGGACGTCCTCGACGAGTACCACGCCTTCCACGCGGTCCGCGCCGACCTGCTGCGCCGGCTCGCACGTCCGGCCGAGGCGTGCGCCGCGTACGACCGGGCGCTCTCGTTGAGCGCGAACCCCGCGGAGCGCGCATACCTGTCACGCCGCCGCGCGGAGGTCGCTGCGCTGGTGTCCTAACGCTCGACCATCGGCGGTGCGGTGGTCACGGTGACGCGCGAAGAGCGTTGGCGGTACTGCAAGACCGCGGGCAACGACTTCCGGCGACGACGACGCTGCGAGGGGTGCCGTACGGCCACGGACGAGGCCGGCGCGCTGGGGGAGAGCTGCTCGCGGAGGTCGACGAGGTCGGCAGCTGGTCGTCCGGTGCTCGTCATCGAGTTCCTCCCGTTCCGGCAGTCCCTGCTGGGCCTTGCCGCTGCCTCGCACGATAAGTCCGTCCTGGCAGGGCGGCAACCGCAGGCGCGTCGCGACCAGCACGGCCGGCGCGAGCGCGGACGTACGAGGTCGACAGCGGACGCGCTCGAGGCGCGTATCACCTGCTCCCGGTGACTCCGCTGCGGTAACGCAGGATCGCCGCGCCGATCTCGATCCGGTCGCCGTCCTGCAGCCGGTGCTCGCGGATCTCGTTCCCGGCGATGCGGGTGCCGTTGGTCGAGCCGAGGTCGACCAGGTCGTAACCGCCGCGCACCGGGCGGATCTCGGCGTGCCGGCGGGAGCACTCCGGATCGGCGAGCACGACCTGGCAGGACGGGTGCCGGCCGATCTGCCAGGTCCTGGCCTGCAGCTCGACCACGGCACCGCCCGGCAGCTGCAGCGTCGCACCGCGCAACCCGCGGTCGTCGCGCTGGCGGGTGAGCGAAAGGTCCGTGAGCTGCACCAGGTCGAGTACCGGATCCTGGCGCAGCACAGCGGCTTCCAGCTCGCGCAGGGCGGGGCCCACGTCGATGCCGAGGTCGTCGGCCAGCAGCGCAGCGGTACGGCGCAGGACGTCGAGCGCCTCGCCCTGGCGGCCGCTGCGGTAGAGCGCGAGCACGAGCAGCCGCGCGAGCTGCTCGTCGTACGGCTCGGCTGCGGCGGCGGCCTCGAGCTCGCCGAGGATCTGCAGGTGCCGACCCAGCTCGAGCTCCAGCTCGTACCGCTCGTGCAGCAGCGCGGTGCGCTGCCGGTCGAGCGGTACGACGAGCTCCTCGAGCTGCGGTGCGCCGCGCAGGTCGGCGAGGGCCGGACCCCGCCACAACCCGGACGCCAGCCGGAGGAGGTTCGCCGCGGCCGCGCCGTCGCCGGCACTCCGGCACGCGCGTGCCTGCTCGGCGAGCGCCGTGGCCTGCGCCAGGTCGAACCGGTCGGCCGGCACCGTGAGCACGTAGCCCGGACTGCGGCGCCGCAACGGGGTCGGGTCGTCCTCGCCGCTCCGGAGCAGCCGGCGCAGCTGGGACACGTACACCTGCACGGTGGCGGACGCGTGCTCCGGGACCTCACCCCACACGAGTCGTGCCAGCCGGTCGGTCGACACGACCCGACCGGCGTCGAGCAGCAACGCCGCGAGCACGGTGCGCTGCTTGCGACCACCGAGGGCGACCGGCGCGTCGCCGTTGCGCACCTCGAGCGGGCCGAGAACGCGATAGCGCAGGCCGCTCACCGGTGGGTCCGGCCGTACGCCGAGAGCAGCACCGGCGTCCTTCCGGCGTAGGCGCCCGGGGTCAGCGACTGGGCGAACACCCGGCCGCGCACTCTGCGGTCCGGCGCCGGCCGCAGCCGGGCGTCGGCGCGGAACCCGACGGCCCGCGCCTGGGCGAGGGCGTCGGGGACCGGCTCACCGACCAGCCGGGGCAGCACCCCCGGCAACGGGACCCAGGCCGAGCGCCCGCCGGGGCCGACCGCGCGGACCGACCAGCGGTACCAGCTCGTCCGCGCCAGCAGCGTCGGTGCGTCGACCGTCAGCGCGTCGTCCACGGTTGCGCGACGCTCCGGCGTCCCGACGACAGACCCGCGGTCCTTCGTCGTGCGCTGCAGCTCGAAGCGGCCGACGGGTCCTCCACCGCTGCCGGGCTGCCAGGAGAGCGCGACCGTGACGGTCGCCGGCAGCTGCGGACCGGTACGCGCTGCCACCGCGAGCACGAGCGCCTGTCCGGGGCGCGGCGCGCTCGGGGCGGCGGGCGGCGCGGCGGGTGGAGGCGGCGCGGCCGGGGTGCCGGGAGCATCCGGGGCGCCCTGCCGAGGACGGTCGCGACCCGACCGGGTGGGGTCCGCCTGCGGCGTCCGCTGGCTGGTCGCGGAGCGCGCCGACCCGGGTGCTCCGGGCAGTGTCGCGGTCACGAGCCGGGTCCGGACCGTCCCTCCCTCGGGTGCGGTGGGCGACGCCGGTGGTGCCGCGGGCGGGCTGGCGTGGCCGGCGCGGGTCTGCCCGCCCGCTGCCGGCACCGTCGCGCCGACCGGCAGCCGGTCGTCGTCACCAGCGCCGGCAGTCACACCCGGGTCGGGGGCGGTCTGCGGCGCCGGGCCGCCGTCGGTGAGCCGGTAGGCGGTGAACCCGCCGCCGAGCACGAGCAGGGCCGCCACGCCGGCGGCGACACTGCGGCGACCGCGGCGTACCCGGTTCCCGCCCGGCGAGCGCCGGGACAGCGTGACCTCGCCGGGGGCGCCGGCGGTCAGCAGCGGCGGGCCGCCGTCCGGCGTCGGGGTCAGCACGGGTGGGGAGAGCACCGGCCCGCCATGGGTCGCCAGCACCTCGGCCAACGCGACGCCGAGAGCCTCCGCCGAGAGCGGTCTGGCTGCGGGATCTTTCGCCAGGGCGCTCTCGAGCACCTCGCAGAGCCCGTCCGGGACGCCCGCGTCCCGCAGATCCGGGACCGGCGCTGTCGCGATCCGGGCCAGCAGGGGGACCAGCGTCTCCTCGCCGGAGCGTACGAACGCCGGTGCGCCGTTGAGCGCCGCGAACAGCGTGGAGGCGAGGGAGTACACGTCGGCAGCGGTGCCGCCCGCGGCGCCCGCGAGCACCTCCGGGGCGGCATGGGCGAGGGTGACCGAGACGGCACGGCTGCGGGTCTGGAACGCCCCCGGCACCGAGGCGATGCCGAAGTCGAGCAGTTTCGGCGTGCCCAGCCGGTCGAAGAGCACGTTCTCCGGCTTGATGTCCCGGTGCAGCACCCCGACCCGGTGCGCCGTCTCCAGCGCGCCGGACAGCGCGACACCGATCGCCGTGACCTCCTGCCATGGCAGTGCCGCCGACGCGCTGCGTGCGGCGAGCGTGCCACCCTCCAGGAGCTCCATCGCGAGGTACCCGGAACCGTCGCTCGCCAGCCCGCAGGCGTGGACCGTGGCGATGTTGGGGTGGCTGCCGACCACACCGAGCGCCTGGCACTCCCGGGCGAACCGGGCGAACGACTCGTCGTCGGCGGTCACGCCGGGCAGCAGCTTGACCGCGACGATCCGGCCGAGCGCGTCCTGACGGGCGAGATGCACGACCCCGAACCCGCCACGGCCGAGCTCGCGCCGCAGGGTGAAACCCTCGATCGTCGGTGGCACGAGGAACTCCTCCCGTCGGCGGACCCGCGCCCGGACAGGGTACGTCGTCCGGCGTGACAGGTCCGCCCACCTGCAGCGGGCGGACCTGTCAGCCCGTCAGCAGCGCCCGGCGCGCTTGGACACGAGGCGCAGCTGCCCGTTGACGACGCTGCCGTCGGCGACCGAAGCGGCGTCCGTGGCCGGCCACTGAGTGCGGAAGACGCTGCGTACGCAGACGTTCTTGCGCACCTTGCGCTTCTGCACGTGCACCGCGCGGAGCTTGACGGTGCCGGTGCTGCCGATCGCGACCGTTCCGCAGCCGCCCGGCACGGAGGCGGTCTGCGTGGCGGACCGCAGCTTGTAGACGCCCGCCTCGCCGCTGCGGGCGATGATGCGGTTCTGCGCGAACGGCGTTCCGTTCGGACCGGTGACGCACACCGTGACGGTCTTCACGACCGGCCCTGGCGGTGTGACCTCGGTGCCGGGCTCGGCCTGCGCCGCCGGGCCGAGGGTGAGCGCGGCGACCGTGCCGGCGCCGAGTACGAGTGCGGTTGCAAGCGATGTCGCTGCAGTACGGATAGCCACGAGGGGACCTCCCCGGCTCCTGCCGCCGGCCGTTCCGGCGGGACGCCCACGAGGATCCGGGGCCGCGCTTCAGAACTCCTTGCGCAATCCCTGAGCAGCGGCGCGCGGGGTACGGGTATCCGCGTCGGGATTCACCCGCTCGGCCCATCGAGCAGCATGCGTGCCGCCCGAGATTCTGATCGGGCTCAAGTCGGCCCTGCTCGTGCTCACTCTGAATGCAGGTGGCTCGGAGAGGACCGTCGATGAGCGTTTCCCCACCGCACGAGGCGGCTCCGGAACTCGGCACGGGCGATCCCTCGAACCCCGGGGCCCGGCGTCCGCGGCGTTGGCTGCTGGGGGCGGCAGGTACGGCTGTCGCGGCCGGCGCGACGACGCTCGTCGTGCCCGGCGCCGCCGCTCTGGAGGCGAGCGGCGGCAAGGTGCGCCGGGTCAAGAAGCGGGTCGCTGTCACCTGGGACTACGACCGGAAGTCCGGGCGTACGACCGTGACGAAATGGCGCACGAAGCGGGTCTCGGCGAAGTTCTCCGGCGCCAAGGTGTACGAGCGCAATGCGAAGGGCGCCTGGGAGCGCGTGCCGTACGTCTGGGACAAGAAGAAGCGCGCCCTCGTCTACGACCGGCGGCTGCACCTGTCGCTGATGAAGGACCCGCCCAAGAAGGGCAAGGGCGGCGACAAGCCCGACCCGAAGCCGGCGAAGGGCACCACGAAGATCGCCAAGAGCGCGCGGTCGGTCAGCCCGTACGTCGGTACCAGCATGGCCTGGCACCTCGCCCGGCGGGCCAGCTTCGGCCCGTCCCCGACACTGCTCGCCGAGATCACCAAGGCGGGCCCGAGCAGCTGGCTCGAACGGCAGCTGCGCCCGTCGAGCATCCCGGACCCGGTCGCGGACAAGATGCTGGGCGCGCTCTCGGCCAAGGGCCGGGAGGTGCTCCCGGTGGGGATGGCGATCCGGTACGTGCACGACGCCCTCGACAAGGGCCTCTACAACGGCGCCCCGGTGTACCCGTGGCAGCAGAGCCGGCTGGTCGTCAAGGCCCACATCGTGCGCGCGCTGTGGTCCAAACGCCAGCTGCTCACCGTGATGGAGGACTTCTGGGGCAACCACTTCAACGTGCCGTTCTACGCGGACAGCGTGGCCGCGAGCCGCGAGCACCTCGCGGCCACCATTCGGGCCCGCGCGTTCGGCCGGTTCAGCGACCTGCTCACGGCGGTCACCCTCCATCCGGCGATGCTCACGTCGCTGAGCAACCGCGACTCGGACAAGGACCACCCCAACGAGAACCTCGGGCGCGAGCTGCTCGAGCTGCACACGGTCGGCGTCGACTCGCCGTACGGCGAGGCGGGAGTCCTGAACTCCTCGCGGATCCTGACCGGCCTGTCGGTCAGCAGCGATTCCGAGGAGTTCTCCTACAAGGACTGGCGACACTGGACCGGTCCGGTGAAGGTCCTCGGCTTCCAGGACGCGAACCGGTCGGCGGCGGGCGGCCTGGATGTGGCCAAGCGCTACCTGCTGTACCTGGCGCGGCACAAGGACACCGCGCGGCACATCTGCCGCAAGCTCGCCGTCCGGTTCGTCTCCGACGTGCCGTCGAACGCGCTCGTCGAGAAGCTCGCCGGCGTCTACGTCGGGTCCGACACCGAGATCGCCCCGGTGCTGCGTGCGCTTTTCAGCTCCAGCGAGTTCGCGAACTCCGCGGGCGCGAAGACTCACCGCCCGTTCGAACGGTTGATGGCAGCGGTCCGGCTGCTCGAGTTCGCTCCAGCGAGTCGGCTCGCCGACACTGCCGATGCAGTCGACGCGCTGCAGTACCGGGCGAGTGAGGCAGGGCACGAGCCGTTCGGCTGGGCGGCGCCCAACGGCTTCCCGGACGTGACCGGTGCCTGGCTCTCGACCGGCGCGACGTTGCAGTCGTGGAACGGCCGGCTCGCCACGGTCGCGGGGTGGTGGCCGGAGAGGAAGGGCTTCAGCCACAACGAGCTCAGCCTGCTGCTTCCCTACACCGTGAAGCCGTGGAACTTTCCGAGCTCCTACACCTTCGGTGACGTGGTGCAGGCCGTCGCTCGCCGGATGTTCGGGCTCGCGCTGCCGACCGACCACCGGGACGCGGTGTGTGCGTTCCTCGGCGTCAAGGCGGCGACAACGCTCGACAGCAGACGCTGGCTGATGGACGACGGGGCCCTGAACCGCTGGGTCGCACTGTTGCTCGACTCGCCGTACGGCCTGATGCGATGACCTCGGAAGGGGCCGACATGAGGATGCAGACCAGTCCGGACGGCTGCCGCGGATGCGACGAGCTGGCCCGGGTGTCGCTGTCCCGCCGCAATCTGCTGAAGGGCCTGGCCGCTGGGGCGGTCGCGCTTCCCGCAGCGGGCATGCTCGGGACCGGTGTCGCGTACGCGGACCCGAACGCGACGACCTGGGACGGCGACACCCTCGTGGTGCTGAGCCTGCGCGGCGGGTTCGACGGCCTGTCCGCGGTGGTACCGATGCACAACGACCTCTACCCGGACTACGAACGCGCCCGCCCGAGCATCCGGGTCCCGCAGAACAAGCTGGTCGGCCTGGACGGCCGGTTCGGCCTGCACCCCGCACTCGGCATGCTCAAGTCCTGGTACGACTCGGGCAAGTTCGGCGCCGTCGTCGCGGCCGGCCTACCGCAGCCGAACCGTTCGCACTTCGAGGCCATGGACGAGGTCGAGAAGGGCGCGCCCGGCTCGGCGGTCCGCAACGGTTGGCTCAACCGGGTGATGGGCCGTCACCTGTGCGCGCTCGTGCCGCTCTCGGCGATCCAGCTCGGCTCGAACTCCATGCCTCCCGCCTTCGTCGGCGAGCAGACCGCGCTCGGCATGGACTCGCTGGAGTCCTTCACGCTCGACGGGGTGGCCGACAAGGGCGAGGAGCGATTCACGGCCGCACACTGGCGCAACGCGCTCACCAAGCTCTCCAACCGGGCGAGCGCGCCGGTCCAGGCAGCGACCGGCATGACACTGCAGGCGCTCACCGACATCGCGACAGTAGCCAAGTCCAACGCGGGCACCGGCTATCCCGACAGCGACACCGGCCGGACGCTGTGCGATGCCGCGCGGCTGATCAAGTCGCCGATGCCGGTCAAGCTCATCACGCTCGACGTCGGGGACTGGGACATGCACTCGGACCTCGGCCGGCACGACGGCGGGTGGATGCGGAACAACCTCACCGACCTCGGGTCCGCGCTCGCGGCGTTCGCGGCCGACCTGGGCCCGCGACTGGACGGGGTCACGCTCGTCACGATCTCCGAGTTCGGCCGCCGCGTGCTGGAGAACGAGTCCGGTGGCGTGGATCACGGCTGGGGCAACGTGATGTTCGTCCTGGGCGGCCACGTCGCGACCGGGGTGAAGGGACAGTGGCCGGGCCTGTCGAAGAGCGCGCTCGACGCCGCCGACGGCGACGTCAAGGCGACGACCGACTACCGCGCCGTGCTCGCCGAGATCCTCGCCAAGCGCTGCGACGCCGACCCCGCCGACATCACCAACGTGTTCCCTGGTTACCGCGGCACGTCGAGCGCGTACCCGGGCATCATCTCGGGCTAGCGGACCGCTGCCCCGGCAGGATGCGGGGGTGAGCGAACCGCTGACCCTGTCCGAGGCCGACCGCGTCCGCCGGCGAAGGCTGCGGCGCGCCAAGACCTTCGCCACCGGGCTGCTCGTCCTGGCCGCCGTGGTGTTCCTGCTCGTGCGGCCCTACGCCGCGACGGGCGCGACCTGGGCGGGGTACGTGCTGACCGCCTCGGAGGCGGCCATGGTCGGCGGGCTCGCGGACTGGTTCGCGGTCACCGCGCTGTTCCGCCGGCCGCTCGGCCTTCCCATCCCGCACACCGCGCTCATCCCGCGCCGCAAGGACGCGCTCGGCCAGAGCCTCGGCTCGTTCGTCGGCGAGAACTTCCTGGCGCCCGACGTGGTCCAGCGCCGGCTCGAGCAGGCCGATGTCGTGGGGCGCGTCGGTGCCTGGCTGGCGCGGCCGGCCAACGCGGCCCGGCTCACGGCCGAGGCGGCCGGCGTGCTGCACGGCATGCTGACCGTGCTGGACGACCAGGATGTACGGGCCCTCGCTGAGGACGCGATCGCGAAGCGGCTTCGCACGACCCCGCTCGCGCCCGTGCTCGGCCGGATGCTCGAGCAGGTCGTTGTCGACGGGTCCTACCGGCCGCTGGTCGACCTCGTCGCCACGCGCAGCGCGGCCTGGCTGCAGGCGAACCCGATGACGATGATCTCGCTCATCGAGGCGCAGGCGCCGGAGTGGTCGCCGAGCTTCGTGGACCGCGCGCTCGCCCGCCGGATCTACAAGGAGGCGCTGCGCATCGTCACCGACGCCTCGGAGGACCCGGCGCATCCGTTGCGGATCATCCTCGAGCGCTACCTGCGGGGACTCGCGCACGACCTGCAGCACGACGAGCCGACGGGGGAGAAGCTGCAGGCGCTGGTACGGCGGCTGCTCGCCCACCAGGGCACGCGGGACGCGGTCGCGACCGTGCTCGCGGCCGGCCGGCAGGCGGTACTGGAGCTCGTCGACGAGCCGGACGGCGCGCTGCGTACCCGCGCCGCGGCCGCCGTCGCGGACCTCGGCGAGCAGCTGGCCGGCCCCAGCGCGTTGCGCGACAAGGCCGAACGCTGGCTCGGTCAGGCGGCCGCCCACATCACCGGCAGCTACCGCGACGAGCTCACCCGGCTGGTCACCGACACCGTCGACCGGTGGGACGGGGTCGAGGCCGCCCGCCGGATCGAGCTCGTCGCAGGACCGGACCTGCAGTTCATCCGGGTGAACGGCACCGTCGTCGGTGCGCTCGCGGGCGTTGCCATCCACAGCGTTGCGCTGTTGCTCGGCTGAGAAGTCACCGGGCGCACGAGGACGGCCCCCGGACGATCGCGTCCGGGGGCCGTCGGTGCTGTGGGCGGGGATGTCACCCCCGCGGGATCAGTCGTCCCAGGGGCCGAAATCGGCCTCATGCATCTCGTACATGCGTTGCTTCCTTCCGTAGCTGCCCGTCTGCTACGCGTCGCCGCGGAGACGGGCCTGCGTGTTTCCGCTCCCGTGACGAGATCATCGGGAGGAGGAACAGGACCCTTGCGGTGCCGGCCGATAACGATTCGGCAGCGGTTCTGCTGTACGTCCTGGCAGCCGCTCGGTGGGCTGCGCGCTCAGACTACCAGCCCGCCGGATAGCGCTAGTCGGTTGCGGTGAGGTCGCCGTGCCGTTCGAGCCGCTCGAGCACCTCGCGGAAGTGCAACTGGCGCAGCGCAGCGCCGTCCTCGATCTCCTCCCAGCCGATCGGCGCGGCGACCGTCGGCTCGGGTCGACCGCGCAAGGAGTACGGGGTGATCGTGGTCTTCGCCGGATTGTTCTGGCTCCAGTCGACGTACACCCGCCCGGTGCGCTCCTTGCGGGCCATCGTGGAGACCACCAGGTCCGGCAGCGTCTCCGCGAGGGCCGTGGCGAGCGTCTGCGCGATCTCGGAGGCGTGTTCGGGCGCCGCGGGCGGCAGGTCGGCGTACAGATGGATCCCCTTGCTGCCCGACAGCACCGCGATCGGATGGCTGCCGGCGCCGACCAGCAGCTCGCGGGCCGCGAGCGCCACGGTGGCGCATTCCGCGAGGCCGGCCGGCGGTCCCGGGTCGAGGTCCACGACGAGCCGGTCCGGTGCGGCACGCGTGCCGTACCCGGCGGGTTCCTGCCCGCCCGGCGTCGCGCGAACGACGCGCCACTGCGGGGTGTGCAGTTCGAGCGCGGCGACCTGGGCCAGCCAGACGAGCGTCGCGGGTTCGTCGGCGAGCACGTAGTCGACGTCGCGCGACTCCCGCCCGCGCCCGCGATCGGCATGGTGGAACCGGACGGTCGCGAGCCAGGGAGGGTGACCGCGCGGCACGTTCTTCTCGAAGAACACCGGGCCCTCGACGCCCTCGGGCCAGCGCTTGCGGGTGAGCGGGCGGTCGCGCAGCTGGGCCAGCAGGACCGGGGCGACGGCGGTCAGGTAGGAGATGACGTCGGCCTTCGTCGTCCCGGTCGCGGGATAGAGCACCTTCTCCAGGTGGGTCACCCGCAGCGTGCGTTCGCCCACCTGCACCGTCAACGGTCGCTCTGCAGCCATCAGCCTTCCTCGTCCGCAATCAGGTCCGGGGGTGTCAGGTCGGGTCGCGCGCGGACGAAGACCGCCTGCCGCAGCTGGTGGCCCTCCGTGTGCCCGAGGTGCTCGACGTCGACAACGAGCAACGGCTCGACCCACTGCGCATCCGCGAGCGCCGGTGCCGATGAGAACGGGCAGCGCGGCGAGGCCAGCTCGCGCAGCACGGCGAGCAACGCCTGCGCCTCGGCGATCGAGATCCCCGACCCGACCGACCCGAGCGGCTCGAGGCCACCCTCCGGCAGCGGCAGGCCCACGGCAAGCGACTTCAGCCCCGCGGTGCCGCCCGGCTGCCATCCGCCCACGACGAGCGAGACGGTGCGCCGGTGCGGGACCTTCACCCAGTCGCGGCTGCGTACCCCCGCCTGGTACGTCGAGGCGCGGCGCTTGGCGACGACCCCTTCCAGGCCCTGCGCCAGGGTCACCTCGAAGAGTGCAGCGCCGTCCTCGAACACCTCCGGCGTCCGCCAGGCGGGCCCGTCGAGCGCGAGCGATTCCAGCAGACCACGCCGCTCCTGCCAGGGCAGGGTGCGCACGTCCTCGCCGTCGACCACGAGCACGTCGAACAGGCACAGTGTCACCGGGGTGAGGGTCCCGCCCCGCGAGGACATCAGCACCCCGAACGAGGGGCGGCCGGCCGGGTCGAAGGCGACCAGCTCGCCGTCCAGGACCGTACGGCCGGGCGGTAGTGACGCACCGAGCGGCAAGAGCTGCGGCCAGCGGCGGGTGTGATCGTTGCCGGCGCGGGAGGCGAGCCGGACCGCGCCACCCTCGGCTGCGAGCAGCAGGCGGATGCCGTCCCACTTCACCTCGTACGCCCACTGCCGCCCGGCCGGTAATGGGCCAGCGGTGGCGAGCATGGGGTGCATAGGGTCATCCTGACGGTAGTTGGATCATCCGGCCCGCCGCTGGCGGCGGAGAGGGCAGAGGGCCGCCCAAGCACTGGACGGAGCAGACGATGCGCGCAATGTGGAAAGGGTCGCTGGCGTTCGGGCTGGTGAACGTGCCGGTCAAGGTGTACGCCGCGACCGAGGACAAGGACGTCCGGTTCCACCAGGTGCACGCCGAGGACGGCGGTCGCATCTCCATGGTCCGTCGCTGCCAGGTGTGCGGCAAGGAGGTCTCCTACCACGAGCTGGCGCGCGCGTACGAGACCTCCGACGGGCGCACGGTCGTCATGGATGACGCCGACTTCGAGAACCTGCCGGTGCCCGGCGCGCACGAGCTGGACGTCGTGGAGTTCGTCCCCAGCGACCAGCTCGACCCGATCCTGTTCGACCGCAGCTACTACTTGGAGCCGGACAAGTCGGCGCTCAAGCCGTACGTCCTGCTGCGTGAGGCGCTGGAACGCACCGAGCGCACGGCGGTGCTCAAGGTCGTGTTGCGCAAGCGCACCCAGCTCGCCGCCCTGCGCGTCTACGGCGAGGTGCTCGTGCTGCAGACGATGCGGTGGCCGGACGAGGTCCGTACCGCGTCCTTCGACGTGCTCGACGGAAAGGTGACCGTCAAGGAAGCCGAATCGGCGATGGCCGACATGCTCGTCGAGTCGCTCTCGACCGACTTCGACCCGGACGCGTTCACCGACGAGTACCGGGACGCGCTGCTGCAGGTGATCGAGGCGAAGGTCGCGGGCGGTCAGGCGGTCACCCCGGAGACACCGGCAGCCGAGGGTGGCGACGCGGCCGTGATCGACCTGATGACGGCGTTGCGCGAGTCGGTGGAGCGCAGCCGCGCGTCCCGCGCGGACTCGGCTTCACCGGCTCGAGGGGGCGCAGACACCGAGGACGAGGACGAATCGCGGCCGGCCGCCAAGAAGGCGCCGGCGCGCGCGAAGAAGGCGCCGGCACGCAAGGCTCCCGCCAAGAAGGCCCCGGCGAAGAAGGCCCCGGCCCGCAAGGCAGCCAAGAAGGCCACAACCAAGAAGAGCGCCTGACGTACGAGCTCGTCGCCTCGCCGGAGCGGGTCTAGATTCGGAGCATGGCGACGTTGTCGACGAAGACCGTCTCCGAGTTCGCCCGTGACGGCGTGGTTCTCGTACGCGGGGTGCTCGACGCCGAACAGATCGACGCGGCGCGGCAGGCGATCAGTGAGGTCATGGCCGTCCCCGGGCCGCTGGCGCAGGTCGCGAGCGACGCGGACGATCCGGGCCGCTTCTTCGAGGACTTCTGCCGGTGGAGCCAGGTCCCGGCCATCGAGCGTCTCGCCCGTCAGTCCCGGGTGCCCCGGGTCGCGGCGGAGCTGCTCGGCGACGGGCCGGTACGGCTGTACCACGACCACGTGCTGGTCAAGGAGGGCGGCACCACGCAGCGCACTCCCTGGCATCAGGACCAGCCGTACTACAACGTCGATGGTCGAGGGGTCAGCGCGTGGATCCCGGTCGACCCGGTGCCACTGGCCGGGTGCCTGGAGCTCGTCGCTGGCACCCATCGGGGCCCGTGGCTGATGCCGCGGACCTTCCTGGCGGGTGAGGCGCGGTGGTTTCCAGAGGGCAGCCTCGCCGAGCTGCCCGACATCGAGGCGGACCGCGGCGCGTACGACATCAGGCACTACGAGATGGCACCGGGCGATGCGATCTTCTTCGACTTCCTCACCGTCCACGGGGCGCCGGGATTTCCGTTCCCCGGACGGCGCCGGGTGCTCTCGCTGCGCTACCTGTCCTCCTCAGCACGGCACGCACCGAGACGCTGGCGCACCTCGCCGCACTTCGAGGGCCTGCAGGACGAACTGGCGGAGGGCGCGCCGATGGATCATCCACTGTTCCCGATCGTCGCGTGAGGCGTTCCCACAACCCCGCGCCCATCACCACGAGCTCGTCGTCGCCTGAACGTCGAAGCAGGGTCGCAACCACGCGTCGGTCCGGCGCAGTCGAGACTGAGAACCGCCCGGTCTCCTTCGAAGCGGCCGCAACCACACGTCGGTCGAGCGAAGTCGAGACACTTTGGGCCTGGTGGCGCGCCCGTCGACGCGTGAAAGACCGGACGAGTACCCGGTGGTCGAGCGTAGTCGAGACCACGTCGGCGCTCATGGTCTCGACTACGCTCGACCACCGAGGGGTCACCCTGGT
>OFIS01000097.1_pt1 | contig 110941 bp, 87 predicted proteins | sample 1775071 | NCBI WGS metagenome assembly OFIS01 (sample SAMN08195774, study PRJEB24354) | sludge metagenome | isolation source: sludge from phenol fed wastewater aerobic bioreactor C | place: India: Nagpur | collected 2016-09-17 | reverse complement strand
TTTGAAAACAGGATCAAGATATAGGTCCTGCTACGAACTCCGATTTTTGAAACTTACACAGTTACTGAGATAGTCCCCTGCATACAATGCGCCGGGCAGCAGCGGAATATTACTCAGGCAATCCTTTTCCTGCATCAATAAATTTCTGCAAACTGATTGTAATAAATCTGGTCCATCCTTTTTCGCAATCCTTATAACATTCAATTTCCGGTACCAATCCTGCATGTGTAAAGTTGATCTTTGTTGCATTCTTTTCGGACAATATTTCAAAAACAACTTCTGTATCCGTCCATTCTGTTTTATTTTTTAACCAGGGCAGATAACTGCCGGTTACATGCCACACAATTTTATTACCAGGAACAGCTTCAGTTATTTTGAAGTTAACCCAGGTATCTCCAAATTCTATTCTGAAGCTATCGTCAACCATTAATGCTTTGCCTGTAAAGCTCCTGGCCCACCAATCACCCACCCTGGCTATTTTATTATATGTCTCATGAGCAGAAGCATTCACCGTAATTGTCTGATGAAAGCCTTTATTTTTCATTTTGTTTCTTTTACTGTTTGTTATCAAGAAGTTGTTTTCTGATCTCTGCAGCTTTATCCATTTCCTCAGAGGGCATTCCGGTTGTGATGTAATGATACAGCCAGTCCCTTATAATCATGCTCCAGCCACGCTGGCACATGGCATAACACTCTTTTTCGGGAGTAAGCCCTTCATGTGTAAAATGCAGCAGGTTCTTATTGCCTTCAGTATTTATTTCAAAGATCATTTTGGTATTTGTCCATTCGGCTTTATTGTTTCTGATCCAGTTCAGGTTACTTTCAGTAACAAGCCATACCACTTTTTTACCAGGCGTTACTTCAATGAGCTTTTGTTTTGAATAATGCTGATTGGGATGATGAATAATAAATTCATCATTTAACCGGGAACTATGTCCTGAATAATCCCTGCTCCACCATTCAGATACATGGTTAATTGCATTGAAGATTGTTGCCGGTGACTGAGAAACTTCTATTGTAATAGAAAAATTGCTGTTACTCATTTCTCTTTGATTTTATTATTTAAAATAAATTCCAGCTTTTTAAGTTTGCCTGTCCAGAATTTATCGAAATAGCTGATGAAATCCTGCAATTCATTAAATCCGTCTTGTTTTAATGTGCAATAGCGTTCCCGTCCTATATCTGTAATAGAAATGAATCCTGCGTTGTACATAATTTTTATATGTTTGGAAACAGCAGGACGGCTCATATCGAAATTTTCTGCCAGTGCATTGATGGTCATGCTTTCTCTTGAAAGCAGTTGTAACATTTTTCTGCGACCGGGATCTGCAATTACCTGGAAGGCATCCAGCATTTTTATTGTCATGGTTTAATAGTGTTTATCTGGTCTTCAAAACGTTTCAAACAAGCGTTCCAGCCATTGGTATGATTAAGTATGTCTTCCAGCTCCTCAAACCCATTGTGCTGTAAGGTCAATTCAGTTCCATTCTCTTTCGGTGAAAGCGTCCACACTACAATTGAATTGAATTGCCTGCTTTTGTTCTGTGTACTGCCATTCCAGGAATAGGATAGTCTGGTAAATGGTTCCGCTTCCAGTATTTCGCAATGAACAATTCCGTCGTATTTACTGTCGCTCTTGGGTGTGAAAGTGAAATTGAATTTATGTCCTACAATTGGCTTCAGGTCTGATTTCATAAGCCATTGTTCGATAAGTTCAGGTTTTGTCAGGTACTCCCAGACTTCCTGCGGTGATTGCCTGAAGAACCAGGTCTGTTTAATTTCTTTTTGCATAATAAGTAACTTAAAAGTTACCTAAATATATGTAACTTTTAAGTTACTTAAAAAGAAATTATTGAAGTCAATGGGAGCGTATTGAGCAGGCGGTTTACTACTGCCATTTCATCCGGGAACATGAATACATTGTCAGAAATTAAACTGTAGCAGGTTTTGTTAAAAAACTGAAAGGAACGGGAATTTATTTGCAGCAGCTTTTTTTAGGTAGGAATACCTTTTTGAAAATCTTCCATATCCGTTGCCACATATTCGTATATTTGATTGATATAGTGTAAGATACAGGATATCTTGCATCAAACAGCTTGCTAATTACCAGCTCCCTGTTGCTGCCGGGATATTCCTGCATATTGTAATCTATGCAAAAATACAATTATGATCAGGATCGGGTTGATTAAAGAAGGAAAAACTCCTGCCGATAACCGTGTTGCCTTAACACCGGCTCAATGCAAATGGATCCATAAGAATATCCCGGAAGTTTCCGTTGTGGTACAAACCTCTGCCACCCGTTGTTTTACCGATCGGGAATACGGGTCTGCCGGTGTTCCTGTGCGTGAAGATCTGTCGGACTGTGATATTCTGCTGGGCATTAAAGAAGTACCGGTAAATCAGTTGATCCCCCAAAAAACTTATCTTTTCTTTTCACATACCAAAAAAAAACAACCTTACAATCAAAAGTTGTTCAGGGCTATTATTGAAAAGGGCATTACCCTGGTAGATTATGAATGCCTGGAACATGAAGACGGACAACGTATCCTGGGATTTGGTTTTTTTGCCGGTGTTGTTGGTGCTCACAATGGTATGATGGCTTACGGCAAGCGTACAGGTGCATATGACCTGGTGCGTGTATACCAGCAGAAAAGTTTCCGGGAGCTGATCCATACTTATTTCGGACTGCGTATACCGCCTATTAAGATCGCGGTAACCGGTAGTGGCAGGGTAGCCCATGGTATACTGGAAGTAATGAACCTGATGGGTATTCACGAAACCGAACCCGAAGAATACCTGAAAAAACAATTTTCCTATCCTGTATATACACAACTGAAAGGTGCTGATCTGTATAGACATAAGTCGAGCGGACAATACAGCCGTGAGCATTTTCACGAACAGCCGGAAGAGTACGATTGCCGTTTTATGCCTTATGCAAAAGAAACAGATGTGCTGATGAATGGCATTTACTGGGAAGCAGCCATTCCACGGTTGTTTGAAAAAGAAGCGATCACCGATCCTGCTTTCCGGATACAGGTCATAGCAGATATTACCGATGATGAAAATGGATCTGTGCCTATCAACCTGGGCGATCAGACCATTGAAGATCCTGTATATGGGGTAGACCGGAAAACATTTACCAAAACACCTGCTATACAACCCGGCAGTATTGATGTAATGGCTGTAGGCAACCTGCCGAATGAACTGCCCCGGGATGCCAGCCGGTATTTTGGAGAACAGTTGATCAAGTATGTATTGGAAGATTTAGTAAAGAACAATGGCTCTGCTGTACTGGAAAGAGCTACCATGGTAAAGAACGGCCTGCTCACCCGGCACTACAGCTACCTGAAAGAATATGCCGGTGTATAAAAACAACAGTTCAGATATGGAATACAACAGTTCAACTGCCGAATAAACGTTGCCGGATGATTGAAAATTAGCTTTGTATAAAAGCTGTTTTCATGAATGTGCAGTTGTTTCAACCAGGTGAGTTACTGAGTCCGTACATTGAAAATTATATGCTGGTAGATATTGACTGGAGAAACATGTCTTCTCCGGCCACGGTATGGCGACTGATCCCTTTCGGACAGATCTCCATGCTTTTTTTGTATGGCGACGCGCACGGTTATAATGTAACTGGCGCTGCTGCACCGATGGAAAATACTTCCAACGCATTTATGGTAGGCCAGCTTACCAGACCATTGTGGCTGAAATTTTCAGGACGTACACAATTGATAAAGATCCAGTTTAAACCTGCCGGCATCCGCCGGTTACTTCCTTTTAACATGAATGAATGCACCGATGTTCCCTGCATTGACCTGGAAACCATCTGGGGAGCGGCAGTGCGTGCATTACCTGAACAATTACACAGCGCTAAAGAAAATAAACAACGTGTACTGTTACTGGAACATTTCCTGGAAAAAAGGTTACTGCCTGCACACGAACAGGCTGCTTATATTGAATATACCATCAGAAAACTTGAATCGGGCAGGGGCAATATCAATATTACAGGTCTTGAAACCAAACTGGGCATTACAGGTCGCCACCTGGAACGTTTGTTTAAAGCACGTGTTGGATTAACACCCAAAGAAATCGGTAAAATGATCCGGTTAAATTATGCTTTCACTTGTCTTGAAAAAAATCCCGGAATGTCTTTAACCTCCTTGTCACACGAATCGGGATATTATGACCAGGCACATTTTTCAAGAGATTTTAAAAAGATAGCAGGTATCAGTCCTTCCAGGCTATTCGCTGCCAATTCCTCCGAATTGTTTGTTACACATGGTAAATGTTTTATGAAAAACACTTTTCTGCAAAGCGCGTAATAACAGTGTTGCGTTGGTGTTAATCCCCATGAGGCAGGTCGGTTTTGTACAAGTTTAAGGCAGATCTATGCTGCAATTTTGCATAATCAATTATAGCATATGATTATGACAAACAACAAACCTGTAACTGCCGGTTATCGCAATTACCAGGGAGGTTACTTTAAAGTGCTGATCGATCACCAACAGACAAATGGCGGAATGGCATTACTGGAAATGGTATTGCCCAAAGGTGCAGAACCTCCGCCACACATACATGTAAATGAAGATGAAAGCTTTTACCTGCAGGAAGGGGCCATTCAATTTACAATAGGAGAAAAGACAACAGTCGCAAACCCGGGTGACGCAGTATTTGCTCCCAGGGGAATTGCACACCATTTTAAGATACAAAGCGAATATGCACGATTCCTGAACCTGATAACACCGGGACAACTGATGGATTACTTCATTGAGTTCAGTGAACCGGCAACGGGTGCGCTGACCATCACACCTCCGCAAGGCCCGCCTCCGGCAGACCTTATTCAAAAAATGATCAGTCGCATTACCGGTGAATATGGTGTGATCTTTATATAAGCATCTATAATACAAACTAATTATTTCAACACGCTCACAGCATCATGGCTGTGTTATATCATCAGCAAAATTATACAGTATCATGAAGAGGATCGCAACTGCTGTTGCAATTGTGGCTGCATTGGCAGCATGTAAAAAAGACAGTAATAACCACGTTGAATACAAAGTGAACAGGGCCGCTTCCAGGGCAAAATGGAAAGGTGCAGCACCGGATCATTATCATACAGGTTCTTTTGATGTGACCGGTAGTTTTAAAGCCGGTACAAACGGACAGATCATAGAAGGCGATTTCGTGATACCGATTGCGTCTATTCAGAATTTTGATCTGCTCAGTCCCGAAAGAGAAAAATTGCTGAACCATTTACAATCAGACGAGTTTTTAAATGTGCTCCTGCACCCGGAAGCCCGTTTCCATATCAGTAAAGCGATGCCTTATTCCGGTGCAGGTGTTGCCGGCGCCAACTTTATGATAACCGGTCTGTTCAGCCTGATAGGGCAGACACACGAATTGTCTTTTCCTGCAAGGATCAGCACCAGTGCAGATAGTCTGCATGCCAATGCCGTTTTTTCATTCAACAGGTTGAAATGGGGCATGACCAGCTATAGTGATCCGCAGGGAGGGCTGTATATACTGCCCGATATTGAAATGAAACTGAGTATCAGCGCTGCTCTGCAGAAATAGTAACTTCCGCCGTTGCTATTAAAAAAGGCATTCTTCCTGTAGAGGAAAGAATGCCTTTTGCTTAAATACAGCAAAGTGTTTTATTTCGTTTTTGTTTTCAGGTATTCCAGTGCTTTGTCCAGCACAGGATCTTTTTTCTGCAGATAATCATTCAATGTAGACCTTACTTCAATATCAGGTTTTACACCATAACCTACAAATTCACGTCCGTCGGGATAGGTATCTCTTTTGGTACAGATCCTTGCAGAACCGCCACCGGGCATGTCAAACATATATGGCTGCCCTGTACTGCCAAAAGAATTCACACCCATTTTGGTCATGTGTGGCTGGTTATCCGCATAGATCAGGAAATCTTCTGCCGCCGATGCTGTACCGTGACCAATCAGAATAACAGTAGGTATTACAATCCTTTTGGTGCCCGCCGGCAGTCGTACCGCCATCGGTGAATAATCAAAATGATGATAGAACTTATCCTGGTAGGTCAGCAGTGCCTGTTTTGCCCATGAACTGTTAGCAGTATCGCCGGGTGATGTGAATTTGCCCCATGCTTTGAAAGATGGAATATGCAAACGACTGGTATTGCGTGAACCATACAGCAAACTATCGTTGGTAAGGTATTGCAGAATAAAGCTGCCGATGCTGGTGCTGCCACCGCCATTATTCCGCAGGTCAATCACCAGCGACTTAGCCTTGTACAACTGCGGTAATTGTTCCAGGAACAGCGTATCGATTTTCCTGTCGCCAAAACTATTCAGCGCCATATAGGCTGTCTGGTTATTATTGTACCATTTGAATTCCAGCAACTGCTGTCCTGCCGGAAATGCAGGAAATACATCCAGTTCTTCAGAACGTTTGTGCGTCAGTGTCAGTGACACGATCTCGCCCTTCGGCTTTTTGATCTTTACCTGGTAGGTTTCACCTTCCAGTCCCTGCAACAGCCTGTTGATACATTCATCCTGCAATACATAATCGGTAGAAGAGGAAATATAAGGTGCTACATTTTCACTGATATGGGTAGCAATAGGTTTGCCATTTACTTCAATAACTTCGCTGCCGGGTGGTATTTCGTCTTTTTTTGACAGGTTTACCCTAACGATGATGGCTTTATTATCAATATTTTCTATAAAAAAGCGGTAATCACCAAACATGGTATTCATCTGCTCAACTCCTCCCGGGAAATAGATGTTGGTGTGGCCATCTTTCAACAAAGCACAGAATTTCTGCAATTCCCGGTAATAGGCATAGTCGTTGGGCGTTTTCTGTACTGTTTCAATCATTGCGCGGTAAGTACTGTCCCACATAGCGCGGTTCACTTTATCCAGGTAAATGAAATTATAATTGACTTCCATCCAGAATTTTGATAAACCATATACTTTATCAGCCGGTGAAATGGTATTTCGTTGAACCGTTTGCGCATATAGGGTAACGGATACCGAAAATAACAGCAATAAAAAGATCGTTTTTCTCATTATTGGAGGGTTAATGTTTATAATGTAAATGTAATATTTACTGTGTTTGGCGTTTACCCGGGTTTAGTCCGCAATACAGCCGGCTATCCATAAGTACGCGGACTTATTCAAAATGTTACAACAAAAGGTGCAATATCTGTTCACCACCCGTAAGTGTCCATGCGTAAAACGTTTTTTACTACCGGAATGCACGGGCATAGATTTGTCTAAAATTAATGCTATGGCAATCTCATCCCGCCAGGCATATCATATCGGTGCCATCCGGGTAATGTACTGCACGCAGGAAAATATGAAACACCCGTCTGCAAATACCAGAAAGAGGAAGTGCTGGAAAAGATTGTGAACAACAGGATGTTGAAGAAGTGAATTTGAAAATTTGAGAATGGGCTGATTTGAAAATAGAGATGTAATGATGGTTAGATGACCTGAAGGTTGGGGCTTCCTTTGTGTTCTCGCCCGAAGCCCACAGCTCGTAGCTTCTTCCCGGCTTTCGGACTTGTATTGCCTAAATGCTTCCCCCAACACCTGATTCCCAATCCCATATTAAAATTACCCCTCATGTGTGCTGAAATCAGCTATTCAAATTCTTGTTTATCTGCTTCGCAACCAATAATTTTGCGTGCCCAACGGGCCCTTGTAAAGCCTGGGCATAAAACGCTAATTAAATAATTATTCAGGATGGCAAGAACAATAGCATTTCGTGAAGCGCTGCGCGAAGCAATGTCTGAGGAAATGAGAAAAGACCCCAATATTTTCCTCATGGGAGAGGAAGTGGCAGAATACAATGGTGCATATAAAGTTAGCCAGGGTATGCTGGCTGAATTTGGTGAAAAGCGTGTCATTGATACGCCGATTGCTGAATTGGGCTTTACCGCTGTTGCCGTAGGTGCTGCCCAGAATGGTTTGCGTCCTATTGTGGAGTTCATGACCTGGAACTTTGCCGTACTGGCACTGGACCAGATCTTAAATACTGCTTCTAAAATGCTGGCAATGAGTGGCGGACAGGTAGGTTGTCCTATCGTATTCCGCGGCCCCAACGGCTCTGCCGGACAATTGGGCGCCCAGCACTCTACCGCTTTTGAAAGCTATTATGCCAACATTCCCGGTATCAAGGTGATTTCTCCCTCTAACCCATACGATGCTAAAGGACTGCTGAAAGCCGCTATCCTCGACAATGACCCGGTAATGTTCATGGAAAGTGAGCAGATGTACGGCGATAAAGGTGAAGTTCCTGAAGAAGAATACATCATCCAGATCGGTAAAGCCGACGTAAAACGTGCAGGTCGCGATGTAACCATCGTTTCCTATAACAAAATGATGAAGGTGGCCCTGGGTGCTGCTGAAGAACTGGAAAAAGAAGGCATCAGCGCTGAAGTGATTGATCTGCGTACGATCCGTCCGCTGGATTGGCACACTATCCTGGAAAGCGTGAAAAAAACAAACCGCCTCGTAATTGTAGAAGAACAATGGCCTATGTGTTCTGTTTCTTCTGAAATAGCTTACCGTATACAGAAAGAAGGCTTTGATTACCTGGATGCGCCAATCCTGCGTATCACTGCGGCAGATGCCCCGCTGCACTATGCTCCCAACCTGGTAGCTGCAGCGTTACCGGATGTTCCCCGTACAGTGAAACTGGTGAAAGATGTGATGTACGCTAAAAAGTAATATCTGCAGAGATCATCGTCTCTGGTTGACATAAAAGAAAAACCCGGTTGAATATTCAGCCGGGTTTTTTATTGGTTGATTTTGAGAGATATTACGATGTTGAGAATTTATTTACAAATGTTGTCATCACTGTTGATTTACTATAAGTTTTGGTATTATTATCAGGTTTATAGTGAAAAAATGTTTAATATTACAGCGTGCCGGGTACTCATAAACACATATCATCTGCTCAAAAGCAAGTAGTCCGCAAGATGCTGAAGGCAACAAAAACAGCCAGATCATCTGCAGATGTGATTGTTGTTTCCGGTAATACTCCCTCCAATAAAAAAAGAACCTTCAGATTTAAAGTTATTTCAGAAAAACAACAGCTTAAAGAACGTAATGCTGCTTACCAATTCTTTAGTATCGGTTAATGTTTAATAAGCCATATTCATTCCAGAAACTGGGTGAAAAGCAAACGTTATTGCCAGAACCAGTTAAGAAAGCATGCTATCGTTTCAAAGCGTCTAAAAGGACCTATTTTGTTATTCTTGAAACTTTCAGCTATGGTATTGTTGCCATCAAATATTGTGATGTGAAAGACAAAAATTCGCGTAATGCGTACAAAAAAATATTCAATGATGGCGATGCATTCAGGGTAATTACAACCTGTCTCTTTATTATGTTGTCGTACTGGAAAGAGCATCCTGCAGTAACCTTTGCATTTTATGCAGTACCAAGAGAAAACCTCAATGGTAAATCTTCAAAAAGACGGGATATTGCATTATTCAGAAATACACGTTTCAGAATATACCAATATGCAATGCTCAACCTGTTTCCACCAGCTAAATTTATTCAGTTAAGAGATTCTGCCAATTGCTTGTACGTCCTACTGAATAAGAAACAAAAGAAACCCAAAACAACATTAAAGAAAATGGGTGCTTATCTTTTGGCAAATTACGAAATGATATTTTCACCAGATACTATCTGATCTCTACATCACTCAACCAGCAATTTCAATCTATTGCCCGCCGGGCTTTTTTACTGGCGGTGTGGTGGGCTTTTTAGCAGGAGTGGCAGGTTGCTTTTTGTCAGACTTTTCCATATTCCTGCGCGATGCTTCTTCCAGCTGTTTCTCATTTACATTTCCGGCATCATCCATAATGGTAGCTTCCATTGGAAACTCGCCATCTTTCAGCATATAGTTGAAGTCAAGCCTTTCAATATGCACCCATTGACCATTCTGCCATTTGAAACCTTCAAAATCACCGGATGGTACCATGGTAAAAGGTTTATCAGGCTCATTGGTTTCTGATACCAGCTGATCAAAAATGATCATATCTTTTTCCGGATCATAATTGAATTGTGTTCGGGCTTCTTTCTTATACTCAATGCAAAATCTTGTCTGTACAGGTTTTTTGACGGAATCTTCTTTAAAGGAAATAAAAGGACCGCCAAACTTCGGTTCACCGTTATTATCGAAATACATTACATCGAGCCATTTCTTATTGGCATTTACACTGAAATCATCAAAGCCCAGCAAGGTGTAGTATTTACGACCCTGGTATTCTTTTTCTATTATGCGGTAATAAATGGCACCAATCCAGTTATTGCGACCACGTACAGAATCCAGCGGACGCATGGTGTACATAGAGTAATCAAATAAAGGCAACAACTTCAGAGAGCCGTCGGGTGTGTTCATCTGGATAGCGCCTTTCTGCATGTACACATACTCATCTTTTTTCAACTGCCAGGTAAAAATGCGGAAGGTGCTGTCCGGGGCATACAACCGGGAAATATTCAATGAGTCAAAAGAGTAGTAAAAAGAGTTTTTAACTTTTAGCGCCCGTACCAGTGTACGTACAAAGTTGCTGTCAGACCGGAAACGTACGGCAGCATCTTCATCAAACACCATATTGGCAGAAAGCACTTTCAGGGTGTCTTCTTTTTTCCGCAGTTCTTTTTTTTCACCAGCAGTCAGTTTCTGGGCATGCGATATACTGACTGCCAGACAGAAAATAACCGGTAAAATGCTGCGGATCAATATGATGGTAAGGTTCTTCATCCTTTTGTGCTAAATTAAAATATGAGTATACCGGCTTACAAACGATAAAGAGCCGGTAAAATTTTACACCAATTGCAAAGCTTTTGCAAAATCGGGCAGTGAATGGAAAGCCATGTCAATAGCGGGGTGGGGAAGCACCTGTTCGGGGTGCGTTGTTGTTACAAAAACGGTATGAATACCACCGTTGCGGCCAAACTCCATATCACTCATGTTGTTTCCCACAATGAGAGATTTTGCCAGGTCAATCTGCGGATAATCTGCCTGCGCATCCCGTATCATACCAGGATTGGGTTTGCGGCGGGGATCATCATTGGTGGCTGCCGTGCAATAGTAGATCTTGTCAATACGTCCGCCGGCAGCGTTGAGATCGCGCAGCATCCGCTGGTGTATGTTCTCCAGGTCGGCTTCCGTCATCAACCCTCTGCCAATGCCGCGCTGATTGGTAGTGAGTACAATGGTATCGAACCTTTGTGCCAGTATCTTCATGGCCTCAGGCACACCGTCGTAAAAAATAAATTCGTCGTAGTTGTATACATAGTCCTGATGCTTCTCGTGGTTAATAACCCCGTCTCTGTCAAGAAATAAAGTCCAGGTATTGTCAATAGCTTTCAGGTCGAACATTTGCCATCCAATAAAACAACCCATGCGGGTTGTTGATATGCGAAATAGATTTAAGTTGATATACGTACGGAATTCGAACCCGTATTATTTCACGTATTCAGGGGAAGCCTTTTGGCCAGCCAGCTTTGCTGAACAGGTATCAGCCAGTTGTTCTCCAGTTCTTCTTTGGTCTGTACCAGGTTGTTAAAATACAACGTATCCGGTTGAATGAACTGGTTATTGAAAGCATATTGTAACTGCGATAATGGCAGCAATTCTATTTTATCCCTGATCACAAAAGCCAGCATCTGCCGGTCGAACATTTGTACATTGAACATTTGTTCAATTGTCTTGATCAGCCGTACAGAGCTGTCGGTACTACAGCCGCTTACGCCTGTAGCCGTTTCATCGGCCATCAGTACAATAAAGCGACCAAAAAACAGGTTGGCGTATCCTTTTACCGGGATGCCGTGCGATTTCCAGTTCTCCGCAAAATCAATCAGCATCGGTTCCATCTCCAAAGCTTCCTGGAAAAAGAACAAACGGCTGCACTGGTACACCCACACCCGTGAAGAGGGCGCGAAGTTATCGGGTAACAATTCCTGGTAATTCCAATTCATAATACAAAGGTACGAAATAAGGACGAAGGAGCATTTTACCGCCTGTTTGTACAACAGGCATTATTCCATACTGGCCGCAACCAGTTCCGCCACGTCAAATACTTTTACATTGTCTTCCTGCTCTTTGTTCTTAACACCATCGGTAAGCATGGTATTACAGAAAGGACAGGCCGAAGCAATAACAGTTGCCCCGGTATCGATGGCCTCATCCGCACGCTCAAAATTGATACGGGTATTGCCTTTTTCTTCTTCCTTGAACATCTGTGCACCACCTGCGCCACAACACAGTCCTTTGGAGCGGCAACGTTTCATTTCCACCAGTTCGGCATCCAGTACCTCCAATACCTGCCGGGGCGCTTCATAAATATCATTGGCACGACCCAGGTAACAACTGTCGTGGAAGGTAATGCGTTTGCCCTTGAAGGTACCGCCTTCTTTCAGTCTGATCTTTCCATCGTTGATCAGTTGTTGCAGCAAAGTGGTATGATGGATCACTTCGTATTGTCCGCCCAGTTCAGGATACTCATTTTTCAGGGTATTGAAACAATGCGGGCAGGTAGTGACGATCTTTTTGATACCATAGTTATTCAATACCTGGATGTTCTGGTAGGCCATCATCTGGAACATGAACTCATTACCAGCCCTGCGCACAGGATCGCCGGTACACATTTCTTCCTTGCCCAATATAGCATAGTTCAATCCAACTTTATGAAGAATGGTTGCAAATGCTTTGGTGATCTTTTGTGCACGCTGATCAAAGCTTCCGGCACAACCTACCCAGAAAAGAATATCCGGTGTTTCACCGGCTGCCATCATTTCTGCAACTGTTCTGATTTGCATACTGAAATTACATTTATTGATAGCCCTGCTTTAATATTCGCACACAACACATTAAACATCCGGCAGGCCCGTGGGTCAAATATAATGTAGAATATTGAATGTATGCGAATGTAGCCGTAACGAAGCTGCAAAAGCAGGTCTGTAAGAATGCCGGTATTCAATCAGAAAAAGTCAATATTTTTACCAGGCATGCAGCATGCTTGTTAACCGGTTTAACAAAAACAGGAATTGCTTTTGATATATTTTTGAGTAAACGCCCCATTATGAAGAGGATCTTATACCTGGCTGTAGCCATTATATTGTCAGCAAATGCTTTTGCACAGAACCTGGTACCGGTTGCAGAAAGCTCTTCTGTAAAATTCAAGATCAAAAACCTGGGCTTCAATGTAGGCGGCTCTTTTACAGGATTGAAGGGTAACATTAAATTCAACCCGGCCAATACAAGCGCATCTTCCATCGACGTAACTGTTGATGCCAATACAGTAAATACTGATAACAGCTCGCGCGATAATCACCTGCGCAAAGAAGACTATTTCAATGTTGAAAAATATCCCCATATCCGGTTTGTATCAGAAAAGATCACCGGAAACAACGGTAATTACAATATAACCGGCAAACTCACCCTGAAAGATGTTACCCGGCAGATCACGTTCCCTTTCACAGCCAAAGAAGAACAGGGTGGCTATGTATTTGAAGGCGAATTCAAGATCAAACGCAAAGACTTTCATGTAGGCGGCGGCAGCACCATCAGCGATGAACTGACCGTAATGCTGCACGTAGTTACCAAAAAAGAATAATTCCTTAAAGTTCAGCATTGTTCCTCAAATCAGTAAAAAGTACCATAATCAACGTAAATAGGTCCATAGTGGCTTAGGGTTGTTATTTACCTTTGTGCAGGTAAATCAAAGCCGCTATGAAAAAACAAGGCTTACCGGTATACGATATCTACAGCATTGGCAAGGAAAGCCGTTCGCAAGACCTGCTGGCAGAACGTTTTAGTGACTACCTGGATAAACATTATCACCACCTGCGTAGTGCTCACGGACATTCATTCTATCACCTGGTGCTGTTTACCAGTGGCAGTGGTTATCATACCATTGATTTCAACCGGTTTGATGTAAAGAAATTCCAGTTGTACTGCATGGTACCGGGACAGGTACATAGCTGGCATTTCAGCGGAAAAGCTGATGGCTACCTGATCCATTTTTCTGAAAGTTTTTTCCGGTTTTTCCTGGCCGATCAGCAGTTCCTGAACCGTTTTACCTTTTTCTCCGGCAACAGTGAAGATGGTGTGCTGCAGATACCTGCCAGGTTGCAACAACAGGTAGTGCAATTGTTCGAGACCATTATAAAAGAGAAAGAACAGGCTGCTGCAGATAGTGCTGATGTGATCCGTTTGCAGTTACTGCAATTGTTTATACTGCTGGATCGGAACTGTGTTCAACGCAGCCGTCATGTGCCCTCTCAGAAACTGTTGTTGCTGAAAAATTTCCAGCAGTTGATCGAACAGCATTTCCGCACCTGGCGTTTGCCGAAAGAATACGCCACATTGCTGTATATCACACCCAATCATCTCAATGCTTTGTGTCATGAATTATTAGGCAAAACAGCAGGTGAACTGATCCGCAACAGGATCATGCTGGAAGCAAAACGATTATTGACCAATGCTGATATGACCGTTGCTGAAATAGCGTGGAACCTGCAATTCAAGGATAATTCCTACTTCAATCGTTTTTTTAAAAAAGATGCAGGGATCACGCCTGAAGAATTCAGAAAACAGTTACTCACCGATAAATTGTAATTATATGTGTGCCCATGTAGATGACCGCAAGCCTTTTTTGCTGACCAGCATATTACAGAATAAATGTCCCCGTTGCCGCAAAGGCAAGTTGTATAAGAACAGCAATCCGTACAACCTGAAAAAGTTTATGGAAATGAATAAAGCCTGCCCTGTATGCGGACAGGAAACCGATATGGAAGTAGGATTTTATTATGGAACCAGTTATGTAAGCTATGGATTGTCTATTGCATTGAGTGCTGCCACGTTTATTGCATGGTGGGTGCTGATCGGTTTTTCAGTAAAGGATAATGACTACAGGTTGTTCTGGTGGATGGGGGTTAATGCTGCATTGCTGCTCGTATTGCAGCCCATCATGATGCGGCTGTCAAGAACCATCTGGTTGTCCATTTTTGTACATTATAGTAAAGACTGGAACAAAGGAGATGTGGTGCGGGCTGAAAGAACCAATGCCTCATTACAGAATGCGTGGTGAAGACAGTTACGGGTTACAGGTTCCGTGTTTCAAAACGCAATGTGCTGTAGAAGGTAATATTTTGTCTATAACATCCATTATGATATTCAATATTGCGCCCTTATGGGGCGCTTTGTTTTTTATGCTGCTTTGCTACCGGTAATACGGCCCTACGGGCCGGGTGCTGTGAGTTTTGTGTCTGTACCAATTATTCAGCCCGCCATTCCGGCTGGCAACAGACGTTGTTTATTTCGGGGGTTGTTACCTCGCCCGAAGGGAGAGGTCAGCAAGCAGCATAAAGTATAGCATACCTGTTATTCGGGCTTTCAGATCTCTACTTTCAGTAGGGATGACTGCTCCCGAAGTAAAGGTTGCTTGCTTTCATTGAAGGCCATAGCTCTCAATGCCCATAGGGCAATATCCCGGTAGATAAAATATAAACGTATTCAACCGCCCCGCAGGGGTGGAATATTGCCCACAACATTTGTCATGGCATTCAATATAGCAGCGTTATAGGCTGATCTATCATCCGGGGCACGAGCCCTTCGTAGTACATGGAGATTGTTGATTGTAATACTGGAATGTTTATACGGTATAAACAATGATCGCTGGTGTTTGTCCCGTATAGTAGCACGTTGCACTTTATTACAACGTTTCCGGCTGACTGTTTTCTGTACAACACGATCCTGGTACATTACAGTACTCTGTTGTATCAACTCGTATTCAATATCACTGCGAAAACCCAAACTATACAGGTATTGCCATAAAGCATCTGTCAACGCATCGTCTGAATAATGTTCGTTTTTTAACAGGCGGTTGCCAACGCCCACCAGTTTCCGGTACAGACTATGCAGTTTCCAGCCTTCCGGTAACCGGCCATATACTGCAGCAGCAACGGAAGAGGCTCTGCCCAGCTTTGCAGCCAAATGCATTGTTTTCCTGAACCGGGCAGATTGTTTTACCTGCTTACCCGTCAGCGAACTTTTGCTACGTCCAATGTATGCACCATTCAGCATGTAAAAAGTGACCCGGTTACTGTGCAGCGTGCCTGTCCGGAAAATATATGCAGGATTATTCTGTATGTTATGCACTTTGTTCATTTCACCTACAGCAGGGCGTTATCTTTTGTTAAAGTTAACATACCTTATCCCGGTATACTGCATACCGTACATTTTTAACCAATCATTGGCTGTACGGGGTATTGATCGGGGCTTTCCTGCATATTTACTGCGGGTAAAAGCGTAGAAACTAAGGGGTGCTTCAATAGAAAGGTAGAAGAAAGCTGCCACATGCAGGGAGGTAGAAACAGCAGCCTGATGAAACACAGGGTATAACAGAAAAGGCGGCCCTGGCGTTGATAATGCTGGAAAATACAGCCTGCTGACCAATAAACCTTATATATGTGAGATATTTGTACAGCACCTCTCCGTATTGTTGCTGCGTAATCTTTCTATAAGGTTTATTGGTGTATTTACGAACAGGAAATTTCTCCTGGTTTGCCATTGGGAATAATAATTCAAAATTGGGAAACAAACCCATAAACGCTAATCTGTAAATTATTGATTGACTTGCATATGTAATTCTGGCAAACTGGTTGCTTTTTAGCGCCCGGATATTTATACGGTTATTGTATCTCAGGCAGTTAAAAACAATTCAACATGAAGTCTATTTTTAATTTTGAACAGGATGTATTGGAGATAAAGAATACTATTGCTCAGCAGATCATGGCATTGGGATCTGCGCTCTTTTTTACTGAAAATGATTCCCTGCTGAAATTGCCGGTACATGTTATCAATAATGTACAGGTAGATGATAAACAACAGATATGGTTTTGTATACAGCGTCCTCCGCAGACGCTTGCTGAGTTTGATGCTGAATTGCCAGCACGCCTGGATTTCTTTAAGAAAGGCATGCCTTATCATATTAAGGTAAAAGGCATTGCTTCACTGGCAGATAATGCAGAAAAAGTGCGTGAACTTACCGGCCGTGCATACACGGCTGACCTGGTAGTAGTTAAAGTGGTGATTACGGCCTTTGATTATATTGAAACTGCTCCTAAACCTGTACAAAACTGGTTGCAACTGGGTAGTTTGTTCTCCCGTCAATAAAGCGATAATGTATCAATAAGAACAGGTGATCGATTACCGGTTTGTTACAAACCGTCTGTAATCGATCACCTGTTCTTATTTAAATATATTGTAGAAGATGTTGATCAGAGTTTTTTCTCCATAATGTAATCGTTCATAAAATAGCCGTTGCCAATATCAATATCTTCTTCGCCGATTACAACAAATCCCAGTTTTTCATAAAATGAACGGGCCTTATTGTGCCTGTTTACATTGAGCAACAGTGCCTGCGCCTCGTATTCAGTCAGTTGTTCTGCAATAAAATCAACCAGGGCCTTTCCAATACCTTTTCCCTGTGTTTTACCATGTACATATATTTTATGCAGTTTGTACTTGCCGGGTGTTTCAGTGGGAGCGTAAGAAGCAAAGGCAACAGGTTCTTCATCCAGCTCTGCTATCAGGAACGTATGTTTAAGTTTCGACACCTGCTGTTGCAATGATGCAGGTGAGTAGAACAGGTTCAGCATAAAGCTGAGTTGTTCCGGCGTTAGTATTTCTTTATAGGTTTCGGGCCATATCTGTTGTGCCAGGTAGCCAACAGTATTCATGTCTTCCGGTTCGGCAAATCGTATAATTAGTTCCTGCTCCATAATTGTGTGATGTACACGGGTGATTATAATGTATTAAAAAAAGCCTGTTTTGAAAGTTCCTGGTGCAATCGTATTGCTTTTAATGCCATACGAACCGCAATACCATAGGTCAGCAATGCCCCGGCTACCAGCAAACCGGTTGAAACGTATTTCGTAGCATTGGGATTGTTCTGGATAAAAAGAAAAAAATCATAGGCTCCATGAAAAAATACTGCCAGCAAAATTCCTTTTATCATATGCAATACAGGACGCCGGGTATTGAATTTTGCCATGCCCACATGATAGCCCATCAGTACTGCAAAAGAAGCATGTGCCGGTACAGAAAGGAACATACGTATAATACCGGTAGTAATTCCGCTATTGGTAACATACAATACATTTTCTACGGTGGCAAACCCCATTCCCACCATTACAGAATATACAATACCATCAAAGGGTTCATCAAAAGCTTTATTACGATAGGCATATAATCGCAATGCCATGAATTTGCAGCCTTCTTCACTGATGGCTACAACACCAAAGGCCCATACCAGGTAGTATTTCAATGAATAAATATCTGAATGCCTGGTCAGCAGGGGGAGCAAAGCACGCTGAATGACAATCGCCGGAATAATACAAAGAGCACCCAATACAAATGCTGTGGTCAGCGCTGCAACAGGCTCACGGTCGTACTTATCTTTACAGTAAATATAACAGGCGATGGCAATGCCCGGTGCCAGTGCCAGGGTAACCAGCGAAAGCATGAGCAAAAATACTAAAGTGTTGCCGGACAACCAATCGAAAATGAGTACTCCGGAATGCTTTCTTCTTGCCAACAGGAACTACCGGATCAGTTCTACCGTGCCTTTAACAACGGTATTGTTGTCGTCTATTATTCCTTTTATTACAAATACATACGTGCCTGCATTGGCCGGTTGACCTTTACAGGTTCCATCCCATCCCGTATTGATGTCAGTGGTTGAAAACACTTTGTTGCCCCATCGGTCAAACACGGCAAATTCCAGCAACTGCAGCAACGAACCGGAAGGTATCCTGAATACCTCATTAATACCATCTCCGTTGGGTGAAAAGGCGTTTGGCATTCTGAATGGCCGGTATACCTTCACAGGTATATCCTTTGAAACGGTACATCCGTCAGGGCTCGTAACAGTCAGTGTATAAACTGTAGTATGCGTCATGGGGATTGTTACGGGCGAGAGTGTGCCGGTACTTATCAAACCACTGGCAGGGCTCCAAGTGTAGTGATCGATATTCCCGGTAACCGTAGTGAGCAACTGAACCTGTTGTCCGGCCATGATAGAAATATTATTACTGGCAGAAGCATTGATAACAGGAAGATCATAGATGATCATGGTAATGATGCCGGATACTACTTCAATACCTGAACACAGACTGGCACTGGTTATTTTGCAGCTTATTTTATCATTGTTTTTCAGCTTAGCAGCACTGAATGTATTGGCATCAGTACCTGTTGCTGCATCGTTCAGCAGCCACTGATAATGTATATCAGTAGTGCCATTCAATACCTGGGCATAAAAAGTAACAGGGGTGCCGGCACATATTGCATTGTCCGAGACACTTATGTTTACAATGGGTAAGGTACTGCTCAGTACCTTAACGGTAATATTATTAGAAGTGGCTGTTGTACCGGTAATACAGGGCATTGCAGGGTCAATCATCATTGAGCAGCTTACAACATCTCCGTCGGCAAGTGATGCGGTGGTAAATACAGCATTCCCTGTGCCCGCATTATTTCCATTGATCTTCCACTGATATACAGGTGACGTACCGGGATTAATGGCTGTTGCATTAAAGGTAACTGAAGTACCACTGCAAACAGGATTTTTATCTGCTGTAATACTGATGCCTGGTGTAAGTAACGGGTTTACTGTCATGGTAATGGGATTGCTTTCGGCAGCACCTCCCAGGCAGGATGCACTATTGCCAAACCGGCAGGTAATAACATCACCGTTACTGAGTGTGGCATCTGTATAAACCGTATTGTTCGTTCCCACGGTATTGCCATTCTTTTTCCAGGTATAGGTAAATCCCTGGCCTGCAGCAGGGGCACCCGTTGCTGTAAAAGTAACCGTTGTTCCGGCACAGATATTATTGGCAGAAGCGGTAATGCTGATATTATTAACCGGGCTGACAGGAGTATTACTGGTGAGGTCAATTTTCCTGATGCGATGATTGGGCATATCGGCAATAAATAATGCGTTGTTGGCATCCAGCCATAATCCTTCTATTGTACCCAACTGTGCATCCACAGCAAAGCCTCCATCTCCGCTGAAACCAGGCGAGCCGCCGGCAACGGTATTGATAATACCTGTTGCTGCATCTATTTTTCTGATACGCCCGTCATCATACTGGCCTACATAAATATTGCCGGCTGCGTCTACACAAATACCATAAGGATCATAAAGGTTAGCTGCCGATGCCGGGCCTCCATCTCCGCTATGACCATATACATTGGTACCTGCTATTGTTGATATAATACCGGTCACTGCATTTATTTTCCGTATTCTGCTGGTAATGCCTCCGTATACTTCTGTAAAAAAAATGTTTCCGGCAACATCTATACACAGGTACACCGGATAGGGAGTACTGGCTGCTGTAGCAGCTCCTCCGTCACCGGTATGTGTAGGAGAACCTGTACCAGCCACAGTGGTAATAATGCCGGTAGCGCCATTTATCTTTCGGATGCGGTTGTTGTAAGTATCGGCAAAATAAATATTACCCAGTTTGTCAACACGAATGCCGTGAGGGGTATTGATGGCAGCATTGATAGCAGGTCCGCCATCACCCGAATAGCCGGCTGTGCCGATACCAGCCACTGTAGTAACAATTCCTGTAGCTGTATTGATCTTCCGTATCCGGTGACCACTGTATTCTGCAACATACAGGTTGCCGGAACCGTCGCCGCATATACCAATGATAAATTTGAACAGAGCCTGGGTTGCCGGACCACCATCTCCACCATACCCGTAACTGTCTGATCCTGCAATAGTGGTAATAATGCCTGTAGCGCCATCTACTTTGCGTACAGAATTAGAGGTAGCTATATATATGTTTCCGACCGGATCTACATACACGTCCGGTGGGTAAGGTATTCCGGCGCACAGGGCCGGGCCATTATTGCCCGTGTTGCCATTGAAGCCGGAACCGGCTATGGTAGTAATGATCTGCGCAGAACCAGCAAAATGTATTAATAAAAAGGGTAATAAAACAGTGCATATCCGCAGATAACATCTGTAAACGATGGCTATAATGATTTTTTCGGGGTGCATATTTCAGGCCAGCTAAAATAGGCAACTTCCTTTTTTATCCCAAACGGTTGTGACGGTTAATTTTGGAAAAACAATTAACTTCCGTTCCTAACTCATCGTATGCCAAAATACTGTTTGCCAGTTCTGTTTTTACTGCTTGGTTTATATAGTAATGCCCAACGTTTTGGCGGTCATTCACCCGCTACTTCCTGGAAACAGGTAAATACGGATACTGTTCGTGTTGTTTTTCCGGCAGGATTTGAACACCAGGCCGGCATGATAGCGGCTACAGCTCACCGGTTGGGTTTACAAACACAGTCTACTATTGGCAACCGTTTCAGAAAAATCAGTATTGTACTGCAGCCATATACTACTGTATCCAATGGTTATGTAGGGCTGGGACCCTGGCGCAGTGAATTTCAACTGACGCCTTCACCCAACAGTTTCAGCCTGGGTAGCCTGCCCTGGAGCTATACACTGGCGTTGCATGAGTACAGGCATGTACAACAGTATTCCAATTTCAGAAAGGGGTTATCGGCCGCTGCATTTTATATATTCGGAGAGCAGGGACAGGAACTGGCTAACAGTGCCACCGTTCCCAACTGGTTCTGGGAGGGTGATGCCGTTTACCAGGAAACCAGGATGAGTGAGCAGGGAAGAGGCCGCTTGCCGTTTTTCTTTAAAGATTACCGTTCACTGTGGACCGGCAAAAAGAATTATTCCTGGATGAAACTGCGCAATGGTTCATTACAGGATTTTGTGCCAGACCATTATGCATTGGGTTATATGATGGTGGCATACGGCAGGGAAAAGTACGGAGATGACTTCTGGAAAAAAGTAACCGGCGATGCTGTTTCCAAAGTTCAGCTATATCCTTTTCAGCGGGCTGTAAAAAGATACACCGGTAAAAATTATAGAACCTTTCGTGCAGAGGCTATGAAATACTTTGAGGATTTTCTGCCTGCCGGAACATTGAAGGATAATGCCGCAGACTGGGCGCAACAGCACAGGCATTTTGTGGCCGATGAAGTATTGCCGCAATGGATGGATGATGAAAACATCGTATACGGTAAAAGCAGTTATGACCGTATACCCGGTTTTTATACACGCAATGTGCAAACAGGCAAAGAACACAAAATACGCACCCGCGATATTTCGCTGGACAACTATTTCTCTTACGTAAACGGCAAAATTGTATACGCAGCTTATGAGCCTGCCCTCCGCTGGTCGTGGACTGATTACAATGTGCTGAAAGTGCTGGATGTTGCTACCGGCAAACAAACGCGTGTTACCAGCCATACAAAATATTTCAGTCCTGATATCAGCAGCGATGGCAAACGTATTGTAGCGGTGGATGTTCAACCCGGTGAAAAGACCATCCTGCATATACTGGATGCCGCCAGCGGTGAAGTGCTGGAACGTATTCCCAATCCACAACGGTTGTTTTATACTTATCCTAAATTTTATAACGACAGCACCATTGCCACACCTGTACGCAATACTTCCGGTTCCATGACAATGGCCTTGATCAATATCCGGGATGGTCGTTTGCAGGAATTATTGCCTTATTCCATGCACGTGATCGGTTTCCCTTCTGTACACAGGGATACTATTACCTTTAGTGCTGCCAATGGCATTACCGACGAAGTGTTTGCTATTACCGGCAACAACCAGCTATTACAGTTTACCGGTACGCATACGATCAACCAGGCAACCGGTAATTACCAGGCCAGTATCCGCAACAATAAAGCAGTGTGGACCGCTTTTACTGCTGTAGGCTATCATCTTTTTCAACAACCGGTACAGGATGCATGGAAAAAACTACCGGTAACACATTTTACAGATTCGGTATTCAGTTATCGGTTACATGGTTTACAGATCACTAAAACAAGTCCTGATACCGGCAAACAGTATCCTGTAACTGATTATGCCAAAGCATTTCATTTGTTCAACCTGCATAGCCGCCGGCCTTTTGTAGATGATCCGGAGTATACTTTTTCTTTTGTGGGACAGAATGTGCTGAACACCATGTTGTCTGAATTGTATTTTACTTACAACCGCAATGAGCGCAGTAAACAATTTGGTGGCAGTCTTATTTACGGCGGCTTTTTCCCATATCTCAATATTGCCAGCAGCTATACATTGGATCGTCACGCATTATTGAGACAGAAAACTGTATTCTGGAACCAGTGGGAGGGAAGTGCCGGGTTCCAGTTGCCATTTAATCTCTCTACAGGCAAACATTACCGTTCATTAAATGTCAGTGGTAATGTAGCTTATAACAAACGTTTTTTCCAGGGTATTTACAAAGACAGCTTTGACAATCGCGGGTTTGCCTATGTAACAGGATCAGTTGGCTATGCCAACCAGTCGCAATCTGCTGTTAAACATATTTATCCGCGCTGGGGGCAAACATTCAGCTTGCGTTACTCTAAAGCCGTTACAGCGCTGGATGCCAACCAGGTAGTAGCTTCCGGCTATGGATATTTTCCGGGATTGTTCCGCACACACAATCTTATTGTTAATGTAGCGGTACATCAACGCGATACCCTGAACAATGCACGCTTTTCAAATACGTTTCCTTTTTCCCGTGGCTATATAGCAGACAATTTTTACCAGATGGGCAAGTTTGGTGTGAATTATCACCTGCCACTGGCATATCCCGACTGGGGTTTTGGCAATATTGTATACCTGATGCGTGTGCGCACCAACCTGTTCTATGATGATACCTATGTAGCTGATTATACAGCCAGCCGTCATAAAACCAGCATCAAACTGCGTTCGTATGGTTCAGAAGTATATGTAGATACCAAATGGTGGAATGAATACAATGTAACCTTTGGAGTACGCTACAGCAGGCTGATCGATGGCAACCGGCAGAGACTGGGTGCCAATCAGTGGGAGTTTATTGTGCCGGTAACGGTACTAAGCAGATAAGCATATACGAAAGACATTAAATCGTCAATGTTTATTGATGCCGGATAATCCTGGCATAAATATTAATGCCCTGTATTGGTATCAGGTACAAATGACGCCCGTTATTACCCAAATCGGTTCATATATACCCACTTACTCCGATAAAATACCACAAACAGGTGATTTTTTGTATGTGAAAAAAATCTACTTTTACGACATCATATTACATACCAGACTCCTTTAACTCCCACATCCATTCATTGATTCCCAACCATGGTTCTTTCATGAGCAATCATAATGCTGATGATTAGTAAAGCAATTGTTTTAACCATTAAAACCGATTTTGCTTATGATACAGTTGTACAAAGCATTTTTTGTTTTGTGTTTTGTGATGTGCTCACGTTCTGCGTTTGCCCAGCCAGGGTCTGTACTTCCTTTTGTATTTAATGCCGGCGGCGGTTCTTATGACAATGCCGATTCTTATTATCGGTTTGAATGGAGCATCGGAGAGCTGACGCTGATCAATGCGTTTGCACCTGCAGACAGTTCTTTGCTGGTTACACAGGGTGTATTACAACCCTGTACTGATAAAATTGACAAATCTCCTTACATCCTCACTTTTGATGACGGTGATATCAAGGTATTTCCCAATCCTACTGCCAACAGGTTTGAAGTAGACTTTTTTGTACGGCAAACCGGTCGTATGGAAATACAACTGGCAGATCTGAATGGAAGGGTACTTGAAACACGTTCGTATATATACAACGGTTGTTGCCGGATCGAGTATTTCGATCTTACACGTTATCCGAAAGGTATTTATTATGTGATCGCCACGCTGACGCCCGATACTCCACGTCCTGGTGACTACCTGGAAGTAAAACGTCATGGCGGATTCAAGATCCTGAAATACGACGGTAAATAATATTTAATAAGTTCCACACAATAGTTACGGGATGATGCAGACAGGCATTCCCATGTCTTGTACTGTCTTAATTAAAGCAAACTTTTCCTTTCAACATTCAAATCAATCATTTTATGAAGCAACTTCTATTCACTGTGGCAGTTCTGTTGCTAACGGTGCCTGTATTGTTCGGGCAGGCTCCTGGTTTACTGAATTACCAGGGTGTTGCCCGCAATGCGGTAGGAAATGTATTACAGAATAAAACGATCTCATTGCGCCTGAGCATCAGGAACGGTGGTGTCAATGGAACAGTGGTATATTCTGAAACACGCACTGTTGTTACCAATCCTTTTGGTTTGTTCAATATACAGATCGGTAGTACCGGAGCCAGCAATGTTACCGGTACCATTGCCGGTGTAAACTGGGCTTCGGGCAGTAAATATATACAGGTAGAAATTGACCCGCAGGGCGGCTCTGCCTTTACATCTATTGGTACCACACAACTGGTATCAGTACCTTATGCCTTATATGCACAGGGTGGTTTGCCGGTAGGGCCTGCCGGCGGAGACCTGACAGGTACCTATCCCAATCCTGCAATAGCCAATGGAGCTGTGAATACCGCAAAACTGGCTGATGCCAGTATAACCACTTCAAAGATTGTAGATGCTGCGGTTACCACTCCCAAACTGGCAGATGGCAGCGTGGCCACAGCAAAAATTGCCGATGGAGCAGTTACTGCTACCAAAATAGCTACAGGCGTAACGTTGCCTCCTTCCGGCCCTGCCGGTGGAGATCTTGCCGGCACTTATCCCAATCCGAATGTAGCTGCCATCCAGGGCAATGCAGTTGCAGCAACAGCCCCTGTTACAGGACAGGTATTACAGTACAACGGAACTAACTGGACACCCGCCAACAACGTTGCTGCTGCCTTAACGTTGCCTTTCATTACTACGGTAAATTTACCCGGTACAGTACTTTCTATTACCAATAATGGCGATGGTACTTCCCTGGAAGGTGTTAATAATACCACTACGCCCAGTATCAGTGCCGTAAGAGGTATTGTCAATTCCTCTTCGCCCGGTGGATTTTCTACCGCGGTGCGCGGTATCAATAATGGAGCCGGTGGCTTGGGTATTGGCGTATGGGGCTCACAGGCAGGCAGTGGCTGGGGGGTATACGGTGTTACGCCCAATGGTTTGGGTGTGTATGGTAACTCCTCCGCCAACGGTTATGGTGTATATGGTAACAGCAATTCCGGTACTGGTGTATATGGTACCAGTATAAATGGTATCGGCGGCTACTTTGCTATCAACAACAATAGTAATAATAACGCAGCCCTTACTGCTACTACTGTCAGTGATGGTGTTGCCATAGATGCCAGCAGTACTTCCACCTCATCCAGTATAAGTGCTATACAGGGTACCATCAGTTCCACCGCACCCGGCGGATTTTCTGCAGCAGTGCGTGGTATTAATAATGGTACCGGCGGTTTGGGTATTGGCGTATGGGGTTCGCAGGCAGGCAGTGGCTGGGGGGTATATGGCATTACTCCAAATGGTATTGGTGTGTATGGTAATTCATCCGGCAGCGGTTATGGAGTATATGCCAACAGCAATTCCGGCACTGGTCTGAATGCTACCAGTACAAATGGTATTGCAGCCAATTTATCGATCTATAACAACTCCAATAACAATAACGTATTGAATGTAACTACTGTAGGTAATGGTACAGTGGCCGATATTTCCACTACAGGAACCGGCAATGCCCTGAATGTGAGTGTTAACAGTGGTGCCAGTTCAGGCCGGGGTGTCAATGTAGTGAACCTGGGTGTGGGGCATGGCGTTTATGCAAATGCTGCTACCGGTACGGGTGTGGAGGGGATTACAGGTAATATATCGTCTGCCGGTGTAATTGGCCGTAACATGACTGGCGAAGCCATTGTTGGCTTTTCCAGCGGTGGTAATGGAGTAGGAGCAGTAGTAGGACGTAGCGATGGTGCCGGCTATGGTGTACGTGGTTTTAATACCCAGACCGGTATTGGTGTATTGGGACAGGCAGGTATCAGTGGCGGTACAGGTCGTGCAGCACGTTTTGAAAACGTAAATGCAGCCAATACTTCTGCTACTACAGAAATTGTAAGCAATGGTACCGGACAGGGTTTAAATGTACAACTGACCAATGCCAGCAATGGCAGTCGGGTTATTGATGTGTCAAATGCCGGGTTCGGTCATGGTATATTTGCTATGTCCACAGGAGGTACCGGTGTGGAAGGGATCACAGGCAGTATATCTGCTGCCGGTGTAATTGGCCGCAACACGACTGGCGAAGCTATAGTAGGTTTTTCCAGTGGCGGTGCAGGAGTTGGCGCTGTAGTTGGTCGTAGTGACGGTGCCGGTTATGCGGTGCGTGGTTTTAATACACAAAACGGTATTGGCGTATACGGACAGGCCGGTATCAGTGGCGGAACAGGTCGTGCAGCGCGTTTTGAAAATGTAAACGCGGCCAATAGCAGTACTGTGCTGGAGGTGGTTACTAATGGAGGCGGCAACCTGGCTGTATTTGCCACCAGTGGTAACGTGGCAAGAATTGATGCCAGCGGTAAAGGTTTCTTTAACGGTGGTACACAAACCGGCGGTGCCGATGTGGCCGAATTTTTTGAAGTGGAAGGAAGCAAATTACAATATGAGGCCGGTGATGTGCTGGTGATCTCTCAGTCATCCGATCGCAAAGTAGAAAAATCATCTGCTCCTTATTCTACCCTGGTATCTGGTGTATATGCCACCAAACCCGGCGTAATGCTTACCGAAAGAAATGCAGAAGAAGATAAACTGGATGATATGGTTCCCATGGGTATTATTGGTGTAATTCCCACCAAAGTATGCCTGGAAGGTGGTGCTATTAAAAGAGGAGACCTGCTGGTAACCTCATCTGTTGCCGGTGTGGCCATGAAAGCTGATCCGGACAAGGTAAAGGTTGGCCAGGTAATTGGTAAAGCTCTGCAGGATTATAACAATACCGGTGTTGGAAAGGTCAACGTACTGGTAAGCATTAAATAAACTGAACTATATAAACCAAAATATTATGAAATCAATGATCAAAACATATTCATTACTGCTGGCAGGAGTATTGCTGGCAGGTGCAGCCAGTGCACAACTGGCCAGCGACAAACCAACCCAACCGGTAAAAACTACTGAAGCTCAAAAAAGTATTGCGGCACAACCAACTGTAAGTGTATCAACTGCTTCTTCGGTTGCTCCAACAGCCACTAAGCCTGTAGCAGAAAAGAAAGTTGCTGCTGAGAATAAGGCAAAAGCAGTGACAGCTTCACAAGGAACGGAACCAGCAAAGGCTGCAGCTATAAAAACGCCTGTCAAGCTTGCTCCTGTTTCTGAACAGCAGGCAACAGGTGCTCCTGCGGCAACAAAAAAAAGCAATCCATAGTATTACGCTTTATACGTTTATTACAACAGGCAGTTTCGTGACCGGAGCTGCCTGTTGCTTTTATACAGGCGCCCCAACTGTTTACCGGCACCTTTAACAACAGTCTTTATAACAACAATGATCTTTTATTGAATCATACAATAAGCATACACTTATAGCGGGGGCAGAGCGTTCTTTATATGATAGTAAAACATGATACCAGATTATTGTATGCATCATATTGATGCCGATGGTAATTTCTGCAGCATGAGTATGCGTGTTTTTGCTATTGCACTAAATACTTTTGAATCATTTCTTTGTGACCGTTACTAAATCTGATCATCCATTAAAAACCCTTATTACATGTTCAGAAACTCAAGAAAACTGATCGGGGTAGCAATTGTTGCCATAATTGCTTTTGCCTGTAAAAAAGATAAAGAAGTACCCGCTTCGGAAAGAATCCTCGGCAAATGGCAACTCGTTCAAAATGTTTACCAGTACCAATCCGGCGGTTTTGAAATCAAAGATACCACACATGGTACCGCTGATGATTATGTTGAATTCAAAAACGACGGCACAGTATATACCCGTATTGATGGCGATGTAGAAACATTTGAATACAAAATACTCAGTAATACATCCATGGTGCTTAAAGGAGATACAGGTGTCATCACCAAACTTACTGCCAACGAACTGGTATATTATTATCAGGATGATAAGATACCAGGCACTATGGAAAGAATCGATATTTCACTAAAAAGATAGATCAGGTAGATTTATTTTTTTCAAAGGACTAAGGTTAAGGCTCTGTTATACAACAAAAAAGAGCGGTCATTCCTACGGGGGAAAAGACCGCTCTTTAAGTATTATCACAATTGCCTGTTACAATGTTGCCAGGCTTTCCTGTATGATCCTGATCTTATCTTCAGCATCCGCTTTTTTCCTTTTCTCCAGGTCTACTACTTCAGGTTTGGCGTTCTGTACAAAGCGTTCGTTGCCCAGCTTTTTGTCTACAGACACCAGGAAACCTTTCAGGTATTCCAGTTCTTTCAGCAGTTCATCGCGCTGCAAACCTGTATTAACCGGTTGCTCTGTTTCAATATAAAACTTGTCTTTGTCTATTACTGCTGAAATAGTATTGGGCACCGGTGCATTTACAAAAGCAAATGATTTGATGTTTACCTGTTTGGCAAGAATAGCTTCAATAGCTGTGTACAGTTCTTTACTGCCCGCATCTATAGATAAAGCGATCGGTTCTTTGGGTTTGATCTGGTTTTTGTTGCGTACATCGCGCAAGCCGGTAATCACATCTTTCAACAATTGTCCCTGTTGCAGAACAGTTGTATTGATTACAGGAATTGCCCTGAATTGTTTTACACAAAGATCATCCTGTTGTTCATTCAGCAGGTGATAGATCTCTTCCGTTACAAATGGCATGAACGGATGTAATAACTGCATCAGCTCAGAAAAGAACTCCACCGTTTTGTGGTAAACAGCGGCATCTATCGGTTGTTCCATACCAGGTTTTACCCATTCCAGGTACCAGCTACAGAAATCATCCCATATCAGAGAATAGATCGTTTTTAACGCTTCGCTTAATTTGAAATCTTTGTACAGCCTGTCTACTTCTGTTCTGGCTTCAGCCAATCGTGACGCAAACCAGTTAACGGCAAAGTCGCTTGTATTACCTGTTCCTTCCTGCTGCCGGCTTTCCCACATTTTCACCAGCTTCAGCGCATTCCAGATCTTGTTATTGAAATTTCTTCCCTGTTCAGGTGAAGTGTCGTCAAATAACAGGTCGTTACCGGCAGGAGAGGAGATCATGATACCAAAACGAACTGCGTCGGCACCGAACTTTTCGATCAACAGTAGCAGGTCAGGCGAGTTGCCTAACTGCTTACTCATTTTTCTTCCCTGCTTATCGCGTACCATACCGGTAAAATACACATCGCTGAATGGTTTTTCATTCATGTATTCCATACCAGCCATGATCATACGCGCTACCCAGAAAAAGATAATATCCTGTCCTGTTACCAGTACGGTAGTAGGGTAGTAATAATTAATGTCTTTATTACCGGGTTGTGTTATGCCTTTGAACACTTCAATGGGCCACAACCAACTGCTGAACCAGGTATCCAGTACATCCTCATCCTGCACCAGTTCATCAATAGTATAAGAAGCGCTGTTACCGGCCTTTGCACTTTCCTGTTTGCACGCTTCAAATGCCGCTTCTTTGGTTTCTGCTACTACAAAAGTGCCGTCGGGTGCATAGTAGGCAGGAATACGTTGTCCCCACCACAACTGGCGACTGATACACCAGTCCTTTACATTCTCCAGCCAGTATTTATAAGTAGCCAGGAATTTATCACCGGGATGAATTTTTACTTCGCCGCTGGTTACAGCTTCCAGCGCTTTATCGGCCAATGTGCGCATGGCCACAAACCACTGTGTAGAGATACGGGGTTCTACTACAGCACTGGTACGTTGTGAAAAGCCCAGTCTTGTCTGGTATTCTTCTTCTTTGGCCAGTACACCTGCTTCCTGCAGCATTTCCACCACCTTTTTCCTGGCGGCAAAACGTTCCATACCTACACATACCTGTGCAGCAGCGCTCAGGGTTCCATCTTCGTTCAGGGTATCAATGATCTCCAGGCCGTGTTTCAGACCCAGGTTATAGTCATTGATATCATGTGCCGGTGTTACTTTCAGCGCACCGGTTCCAAATTCTTTGTCTACGTATTCATCAAAAATGACAGGCACTGCACGGTTTACCAGCGGTACAATCACTTTTTTGCCTTTCAGGTGTGCATAGCGTTCATCATCCGGGTTTACACACACAGCAGTATCGCCCATGATGGTTTCAGGACGTTGTGTGGCAATGGTAATGAAATCGGTAGTGCTGCCTTCTACAAAATATTTTACATAATACAGTTTGCCCTGTACTTCTTTGTATTCCACTTCCTCATCGCTCAGCGCTGTTTTGGCAGCCGGATCCCAGTTGATCATACGCGCACCACGATAGATCAGTTTTTTGTTGTACAGATCAACAAACACTTTGATCACTGCACGGTAATAATCCGGATCCATGGTAAATGATACGCGATCCCAGTCTACGCTACAGCCCAGTTTCTCCAGTTGGTGATAAATAATATTACCATATTTTTCTTTCCACTCGTAGGCATATTTCAGGAAGTCTTCGCGTGACAGTTCGCTTTTTCTGATGCCTTTTTCTTTTTCCAGCATCTGTACCACCTTGGCTTCGGTTGCAATAGAAGCGTGGTCACTGCCGGGCACCCAGCAGGCATTGAAACCGCTCATACGTGCTTTACGTACAAGGATGTCCTGTACGGTTTCATTCAGTGTATGCCCCATATGTAAAACGCCCGTAACGTTGGGTGGCGGTATTACCACGGCGTACGCAGGACGATTGTCCGGAGTGCTGTTAAAATAGCGTTGTTGCTTCCAGTGCTGGTACCACTTGTCTTCGACTGTTGACGGGTTATAATTTTTACCTAATTCCATATTGGTTTTTGCTGCTTAAAAGGACGGCAAAGGTACTGAGAAAATGGGGAAGATGTTTACAGTTTCGCGTTGCGGGTTACAAGTTTCTGTTACAGTGGCGATGGTGCCGGTTGCTGGTTACAGGTTTGCGGTGCTGCAGTTTCAATTTTGTTCTGATCCCGGTTGTTATTATTGTGGCATAGGTATTTTCAACCTGCAACAGGCTACAGTACTAAAAACAAGAAAGGCACCTGTATTAACAGGTGCCTTTCAGCGAAAAAAATAAGTTACCGTCCTGGTATAATGTAAGCTTGCCCAGGCGACTTTTTGTGGTAAGAGATCAATTGGGGCCTTTGCGCTCAGTTATTAAGCAAACCAGTACAGGTAAGACAATAACATGATAAAGGTTAAAAAGCCAACAGCGATTAAAACTGTTTTTGCTGTCTGACCCAAATGAAATGAACTTGACTTTTTCATATGCTGCGATTTAATTGTAAACAAACCGGATTATGGTGGTGTTACGACCAATGAACCACGGTTTTCACAGGCTTGTCAGGCATTCAATGGGATAGGAATTTCAGCTCTATGGTTTGGTTTCAGGAAGGAGGAGAGGATAGCACTTTTCCGTTCAATGAGAATCTTAAAAAGTCAGGCTGGTTAGTTGTAAATCCTACTGCAAAGGTAATACAAGGATTCTGAACATGCAAGCGGGGTGTGCATAAGTGGAAAAATACCCGCAGGAGTACGCCTCCCGGGGTATTTTTCAGGAATAAGTAGCTGATTTACTATAATTTATATTGTTTACAGGTACATTAACTCTGGGTAAACCAGAAAGCAAAGGTCATCATTGCTGAAAAGTAAAGAATGGTTACTGTAATCAGTACATAGGCGTTTTCTTCCACGCGGGGTAAAGTGTGTTTGAGCATAGATAATGGATTTGAAGGTTGATCAATAATTAATATATGATCACAGGGTATGGAAGGAATATAAATGGCTGGTTGCCAGTTATTCAGAGGGGTGCGGAAAAAGTACAGCCTTGTTCCTTTAAACTGGTCATCTTCTTACTAACTTTATGACCGTTTTTTATGTATGCTGTAGTTGATATAGAGACCACCGGCGGTTATGCGTCTAATAACGACATTACTGAAGTTGCTATTGTGTTGCACGATGGTGAAAAAGTGATCAGTCGTTTTGCAACGCTTATAAAACCCCGTTTTCACATACCTCACCATATACAGGTGCTGACCGGTATAACCCCGGCCATGGTAGCCGACGCTCCATCTTTTGAAGAGGTAGCAGGTGCTATTTACAATATGTTGCAGGGAAATGTATTTGTAGCGCATAATGTAAACTTTGATTATTCTTTCCTGAAGCATCACCTGCTGCAGGCAGGGTATGAACTGAACTGTTCAAAGCTCTGTACCGTACGGCTTACCAGGAAGGTGTTCCCGGGGTTATCTTCTTACAGCCTGGGCAATCTTTGTCGTCATTTTGATATTGTGATACAGAACCGTCACCGGGCAGGAGGCGATGTGGCCGCTACAGTACTGCTGCTGGAAATACTGTTGAGGAATAATGCACTGCCACATATTGAACAATTCATTAAAAGAGGTGCAAAGGAACAGTCATTACCGCCACATTTGTCAAAAGAAATTATTGAGCAATTACCTTATACTCCCGGTGTATATTATTTCCACGATCAGAAGGGAAAAATCATTTATGTAGGGAAGGCCAAGAACCTGCGTTATAGGGTGCGGAGCCATTTTTCGCACAATGGTGCAGGCAAACAACGACAGGATTTTCTGCGGAATATCTATAATATCACTTTTCAGTCGTGCAGCACAGAACTAATGGCCTTTATACTGGAAAGCATTGAGATCAAAAGATTGTGGCCTGCTTTTAACCGCAGTCAGAAACGCGCCTCTACAGTTTACGGATTGTATATTTTTGAAGACCGGAACGGTTATATTCGGCTGGCAATTGATAAAAAGAAAAAACACCTGCAGCCGCTGTATACGTTCAACCTGCTGATGGAAGGACAGAGTATGATCAAACAACTGGTGGCACGTTTTGCATTGTGTCCTAAATTATGTTTTGTACAAACAGATAATGATCCCTGTATTGGCCTGGTGGACGAAAGCTGTAAAGGCGCCTGTGAATCACAGGAGACTGTACATGATTACAACCTGCGGGTACATGAAGCACTTGCTTACATTCAGCACATGCTGCCAACGTTTGTGGTAATGGATGATGGCAATCACCGCGATGAGCACAGTTGTATACTAATGGAAAAAGGACGTTTTTATGGTATGGGATATGTACCTGCCGGTTACGAAATGTCTGATCTCAATACATTGAAAACACAACTGACCCAATATCCTGAAAATGATTATATCCGCGGACTGATCTACCAGTTTGCAGAAAGACACCCCGCCAAAAAGGTAGGACTTGCAGGATGATGATCTGACCTGGTATTACAGAATGTTTTTGTTCTTCATCAAACCTGTCCTGTTGTTTTAATATCCCGACACGGCATAATGTTTCAATGCTGTCACTTTTAAATGATTGTTGACAACATACACTTTTTTGTATTCCCGGAACTGGTTGTCTTTGTCCATAAACCCGATGATGCAGGAATATTGTTCCGGCCCTTTTTTGATAACGGGTTTGGGTTCTGTACCAAAATTGGGCAGTTTCAATGTGTCTTTACCGGTAATCTCTTCGTATTGCAATTGCATCAGGTAATGAAATGTCTTGGGCGTTTCATACAGTTTTACTGAAAAATACCAGTCATTCAGCGGGTTTTCTGTTTTTACCTTGTATTCTGCCACAGGCTCTTTGCTGACAGTTTCACGTGATAAGGGAATCTGTGCTGCAGTGCTGGTAACAGCAGGCTCATCTTTTGAGGTGGTGTTATTGTTCTGTTGTCCGCATGAGAACAGGAAAAAAGCCATGCCTGTATAAAAAAAACGCTTCATATTGCTAAGGACTTGTTTGATTTCAAAGTAACGCATAAACAGCATAAATGGTACCAAAGTGCGTACGATTTTTTATAGTGATAATAAGGTGGTAAGTTATAGGTTGTGGTTTATAAGTTGAATACAGCGGCGAACCGTGAGTGAAAACAGTTGTTAGCAGGGAGTACAATTGGAAGTTGGTAATTTACAGTGGTAAAAGGCTGCGAGCAAAATACAAGTTGCATCTTAGCGGCTTTGCGTGCAGGTTCTTCCGTACTTTTTGTCAACCATCAAGCAATCAAACCATTCAGCTATCAGTCAACCCATTTTCAAATTCTCACATTTTCAAATTATTTCATTCTCAAATTCCTTATATTCAGCATATGGAAAAACACATCACTTCATGGTACAGTAATGCCCTGCAAACAGAAATGCCGGTAGCTGTATATGGCTATTATGGCTTTGCCCTGCTGCTGATACCAACTGCTTCGGCCGATTACCTGGAATACGAGCGTTTTCAACTGATCGCTTCTTTAAGCCCCTTTATTGAAAGCGGGAAAGTGAAAGTGTTTTCCATTAACAGCATGAATCATGAAAGCTGGATGAACTATCATATCGATCCGCGGCAACGGGCCATACGGCACCAGCAATGGAACCAGTATGTATTTGACGAGGTAATACCTTTTGTACGTTCACAAACCAGTGCTGAAACGCCTATTATCACCTGTGGTGCTTCATTTGGTGCTTTGCATAGCGCCAACCTGTTCTTTAAACGACCAGATCTGCTGAATGGTTGTATAGCCATGAGTGGGGTGTACGAGCTTACAGAATATACACGTGGTTATTTTGATGAGGACGTATATTACAACAGTCCTATGCATTATATGCCCAATCTTACAGACCATACCATACTGGAGCAGATCCGCCGCAGCCGTCATATTCACTTACTGTCCGGCAGCGGTGCACATGAAGATCCTGAATCTGCACGTCGTTTTGCCGGTATATTGTATGGTAAAAATATCTGGTACGAACTTGATATCTGGGGACAGGAATGGAAGCACGACTGGCCTACCTGGCAGGCGATGTTACCGCATTACCTGGGAACCCGTTTTTAGCAACAGGAGACCTGTTGAATAAGTAGCAGCAACGCATGTTTGTATGCGTACACAATACTTTTCAACCTTCTGATTAAAAGCTGCAACTATAGTACGGAGAAAAGCAGGAAATTATTTATTGAAATGCCGTACTGCCGATGGCTGAAATACGGGGATCAACTGTATTGACGGCTTTCCGGGAAATAAAAGATTCAACGGAGTAGATAATATTTGAATGGCTGCTGTAAGTACTTTCAAAATATTCATGGTTCGGATTTCCAACAAGATAGGATAAATCCTGTATTATCAAAATAGCAGACCCGATGTTGTGAAAACTTTATGAATATTTTTTCCCTGAACCATATTTATCACAACTGGTACAAATAGTAACCAATGTACATGCATACGTTACCTTATCAGTACTGTAGTCCCTTTTTTGAACACCTTTTGTCCTGTATCTCCATCGGTATAATTCAATGTCCAGGCGTATACGCCTGTTGGCTGTGCGTAGCCATTAATGGTTCCATCCCATTTTTTTGTCCAGTCTGTAGTATGAAAAACCAATTGTCCGTACCTGTTGTAAATGTTAAAGACAAGGTTTTTGGCTTTGTAGGCATTGAGAGGATAGAGGTAATCATTCTTGCCGTCATTATTGGGTGTAAAACCATTAGGTACTGCAATGAAACAGGTATATACCGATTTTACCTGGTGTTTTACAGTATCAAAACAATGCAGGTCATTTTCCACGACCAATTGTACCGTGTACAGGGTAGAGCGGCCAACAGTTACCTGCGGATATTTGAATGGTGAAGGATTCTGCTGTGTGCTGACGCTGCCATTTCCGAAATTCCAGTTCCAGGATATGATCTTGCCAATGCTGCTATCGGTAAAAGCAGCAGCATCTTCCGGACACACTACCTCCGGGAAGCCAAATACAGCTTTCAGTTCATTGTCCAGTAATATCACCTGGTCGGCAGTATCTTTACATACTCCATTGGAAACGATCAGGCGGATATTCTTCGATCCGAATTTTGTGAACAGGCAGGTTGGGTTTTGTGCAGTACTACTACCTTCGTTATTAAAATTCCAGTTCCAGTTGTTTATAAAATGGTCGCCATTATGACTGAAATTTACCGTGTCTGTTTTACAACCATACAATAGCTGGTAACTGAAATCTGCATTTACGGTATCACCAGCTATAAAGCTGATAGCTGATCCGGCTGGCGTGGCCTGGCCACATTCATCAATAATGGTATTGCCATCATTTCCCTGCAACAGTCGTACCTGGTAAGTACCACCTGTTTGTATGGGTGCAGCCAGTTGTAAGGTAATGATCCTGGAGGGTTGTCCGTTGCCACAGTTACCACTGGCACCTGTTATCGTTACATTAGTGGGGCCGGTTACTACAAAGTCACTGCCATTTGGAGCAATGGAACTACATAGCATAGGTTTACGGAACACCAGTTGTAATGTTTTCGGAGAACAGCCTACAGGGGTAATGCTATCAAGCGGTGTAGGTTGTATCGGTATTACGGTGAAAGTAACATGATCACCAACCGATATGTTCCTGTTACAATTGTCGAGTAGGGTATTGTTGTCGCTGCCATTCTTTGCTGTCAATGTATATGTTCCGGGAGGTAATGCGTTGTTCATAGTCAGCACTAATGTGTCCATATCAAAACCGGTAGAGCAGGTATTACCTTTGGCCGCAATGATATTGCCTACAGCCGGCGACAGGCTGAAATCGCTGCCATCTGTGGCAAGACTACTGCATTTCATTTTTTTGTTGAGGAATACTTTTACAGTAATTCCCCCGCAACCAGCTTCTGCACCGGCCAGTTGTGGTAATTTGGGATCAGTGATCACAGCCGTACCACCACCAAACGACAGATCATAACCACTTTGTGAATCGGTAAAGTGACTGACCAATAGCAAATACTGATGTCCCGCAATCAATGTGGGCATGGAACTGAAAGAATTCTTATTGTCTTTGGGGTCAGAACCGCACTGAATATAATTAACGCCAAATGAGGAAGCCCCTGTTTTACCATAGGTACCGGCCCAGTTGCCGGTTACCACCAATGATGTATTGGTAAACACTTCATCGGGATTGTGTCCTGTAATATCGTACAACATCCAGTCGTAGTCATCACCAAGATCCTTGGGTGTTATCAGGAATCCCAGGGTACCTGTAGTATAGCAGGTAAAGCTGTACCAGAAAGGGTTTTTATCCTGGTAGGCTGCCTGGGTTGAATTACAACCGGGAACAACCAGGTTATGGCTGCTGCATATTGGTACATTGGCCTGGTTGAAGGTGGACGTACCGCAAACAGGGAAAGCTGTAGATGGGGTTTGCCCCAGCGTTGTACAGCTTTGTGCATTGATATGTAATGTTGATAATACCAGCAGCAATAACCCTATTATTCTCATCAGCATACGTGTATTGACCCGTAAAAATAACATATCGTTGCAGATGACAAAAAATCATGCTGCCCGGGTGTCAACACTTAACATCTGTACAACATGCAGAAGCCGGCCTCTTTGCAAGGGCCGGTATGCACACTACAACTTAATGATCTTCTGACGGTAAACCGTATTGACAATTTTTACCTCCAGTATATAATTGCCTTGTTGTATACCACTGATATTCAACGGCACGCTGGTATTGTGTTGCTGCCATTGCTTTACCAATTGCCCGCTGATGTTGTATAGTGAAATGTTGTTGGCAATCGTAGTATAACCGGTATGCAGGTACAACTGGTTGCCGGCGGGATTAGGGGTTACTGCAAATGTTGCTGAACTGGCTTTATTGAGTGTTATTATACGGGAATAACTGGTTGTATTATCTATATCTTTTTGCTGTAAACGGTAGTACAGGATATTACCGGCTATTGTACCCGCCTGCTTATCGTTGTAGGTATATTGTTGCGTAATAGCAGAATTGCCCTGTGCAGGTACGGCAGTAAGTGGTGTAAAATGTAATCCGTCTGTACTCCGTTCGGGAATAAACCAGGCACTATTGGTTTCCTGCGTTGTCTGCCAGTTCAGTATTGCATCCTTTCCGTCCATATGACCGGTGAAGTTCAGTAATGTTACAGGCAATGCCGCAGATACCATGCCGGCACCAAATCCTGAAAACCCGGTATTGAAAGTGTATGTGAGCGCGTAGTTGTCGCCCAGTGTGCTTCTTACCGGTATTGCTGCCTGCGGTGTACCTGCTCCATTGGGATTGGCTGGCGTGGAAGCAGATATTTGTCCCGGTACTTTTACCAGTTCTATACTATTAAAAGATTGCCCGGTGGCTGTTTGCCATCCGGCAACTTCCTGTTGTGTATAGTACAGGGTCAGTTCGTATTGTCCTGCCGGGTTATTGGTAGCCGGCAATACCCGGAATGTTTTGCTCATCAGGTAATGCGCTGCATTGTTATCACGAAATGCAACTGCACCGGTACCACTGCGATCAATTACAACCTGTGTACAACCATAATTGAAGGAGGTAAGATTTTTGACCCTTGCCAGTAAAGTACTGTTTGTCTGATCATAGAAATAAATGTCTGCATAGGGCCCCAGGTATTCACTGCGTGAGCTGTTGAGCGTTGTTTGTACCTGTGTACCGGCATCATGCCGTGTAAAGCTGATAACAGGTTTGTAATTATTATTGTAATAAGTATATGAGCTGCCGAAAGCAGTTGCACAATTGTTGAACAGGTAAACAAAAGAAGCATTGGTGGCCGAATAATCATCAGAATAAAAAGACACCTCATCATCTGCGGCATCTACAGTACCGGCATTGTCAAAACAAAGATTTACAACAATGTTTGAAGTACCATCCCAGATAAGGGGTGTGGAGAAATTGAATGTATTGGCGCCATTCACCGTAGTATAATTGGCTGAATATACTGTTGTGAGTGATGCGTCACTTACCGGTGCTCCTGTATGGTTTACATAATCGGTAATAAATGACTGGGTTGTTTGCCCTGCTTTAATAGTAAATCCTTTGTATACAAAAGCGGCATTACTGTGTTTGGTAATATTGAATGATAGTGCTGTAATGCTTCCCGCTGTCAGACCGGCAGCCGCCAGTTCACCGGCTTTGTAAATGAACTGTGATTTATACTGGTACGAACGTGCTGTGAAAGGAACTGTTGCTGTAAAATTGTAAGTTCCGTTCAACTGGTGCGTATTATCCGATGCCCCATAAGGTGCAGTATCATTATCATAAATGGTAATGGTTTCTACAGGTCTTCCATCACCAGCTACAGCATTGCCACCACCATTGTTTACACTCATGCTTAATATGATCGTTTCTGCAGGTTCTACAATGGCATCATCATAGATCCTGATGATAAAAGATCTTGGATCGTGTGCCCCGGCAGGGAAAGAGATTGTTTTACCAGGACTGGTAAAACTGCCTGTAGTGGTAATATCATAATCCACACCTTCCTGTGCTGTACCACCTGTAAGCAGGGTGACTGTTGCTGCTGCGCCGGGATTGCTGCCGATCAGTACGTTGAAAGTGTAATCTTTATAACCCCGTATGCAACCGCCGCTGGTAATGGTAGCAGCGGTCTGTTCAGTTACCTGGAACTCTGTCCATTCAAAATTGATCTTTGGCGGACAAACTGTACCTGCGCCGGGATCAATATCGCCGGATGAGTTGATCTGTCCCAGGCGATACATATTATTGGCACCGGCCAGCATACGTGTTTTTTGTCCTGCTGTAAATAACCTGGGGTTGATCACATAGCTCATGATATTGTGTTCTGTTGCTATGGTATAGGGTGTGCCGGTACAGGCATTGGTATTGCCTGTTCTTTCAGGATTTGCAAAGTTGGGATTGGTTACCGGATCCGTATCGCTGATCATATCACCATCTGTAGCAGGATTGGCATTGGGTGGACAAGTGGTTCCACTGGAACCTTCAAACGGATGGTACAAGGTAAAGACATGACCCATTTCATGTGGTAATACGGTGCTGCCGGGATACAGATCGCGGGCACGGATCACCACACCATCAATGGTGGGATCGAATGGAAAGTATGCATAACCTCCGGTACCTCCACCGTATTGTCCATCGTTGTCATCAATTTTATTGACGATCCAGATATTGCAGTATTTTGTGGGATCCCAGCGGATGAAATTTTTCAATGTTACATCCGGTGTGCCGTTGGTGTTATTCAGGTTTACGCCATGTGCTACATAGCCGGGCAATGAAGAGCCATTGATATGATTGATACCATTGGTAGGATTACAATTAGGATCGCGTTTGGCCAGTTCAAACTGTATACCAATAGCGCCTACGCTTTCACCATTCTGCCCGGCATCGGTACCATTGTATACCCGGTTCAGATAATCTACCATAGAGCTTACCTGTGTATCTGTAGGATTGTATACACTGCCCAGTGAATCGCCGGTATGTACAATATGGAATACAACAGGCATAATGTATGTGCCGCCCGAGATCCTGGCACCGGATGCCTGGGCAAATGCACGCGCCTGTACTTCGTATTGCTGTACTGCTTTTTTGTACCGATCATTTGTCTGCATCATTTTATTGTGCAGTATTTCAAAACCACAGTTATTATGCTGTGCATGTAAAGTCTGGGCAATACAAACAGCGCATATAACACCGGATAATAACATGGACAGTCTCATAGCAGGAAAATTAAGCGGGGAATGGTACCGCGAATTTCCGCAGGTAGCAGGGGACGAAAAATACCTAGTGTTAACTATATTTTATGGAGCGGTACAAACGGCATGCAGAAGCTGGCGGTGTGTATTAACAAACAACAGGAAATGTCAGATAATACCTTGTTCTCTGGCAAAATTCAGAAGTGCCACGGGGGTGTAAATATCCAGTTTGCGACAGATATTGCGACGATGTGCATTGATGGTAAACTCGCTTACAAACAACTGGTTGCTGATCTCTTTGCTGGTAAGCCCCCGGGCAATCATGCGGATAATCTCTGTTTCCCGTTTGGTGATCTTGTATTTCCGGGTAAAATTATCGGACAGCGGGGCAGGAGAGATGGTTCCGGTGCTGCCTTCTTCTTCAAACCATTTTTTACCAGCTGCTACTGCCATTACAGCTTCTTTAATGGTACCGGAATGACTGGTTTTAAGCAAATACCCGTCTGCGTCGTATTTCCTGATCTCACGTATCATTTTGGGTTGATTATAACTGGTGAATACAATCACTTTTATATGCGGAAATGTTTTTTTGACCGTTTGTAAAAATGCAATACCATCAAAATGCGGCATATTCAGATCCAGCAGCAACAGGTCAACAACTGTATGCTGCAGACAATCCTGCAACTGCCGTCCGTTCTCTACAGGTTTCAGCAATTGTACATTACTGATCTCTTCCAGTACACGGGATACGCCGTCTACCAGCATCGGATGATCATCAGCTATCAGTAAACGCAGTGACATTACATTAATTATTGGTATTTGTTACAGGCAATTCAATGACTACCAGTGTTCCTTTATCGTTCTTGTTCTTTAATTCAAATACACCATTAAGGTACTGAATTTTTGACCGGATATTCTGTAGTCCCATTCCCTGCGAAAGCGCCTGGGCATCAAATCCTGTTCCATCATCTTCCACCATCAGCGAGATGTGCTGCTCATGTTCTATCAGTTCCAGTGTGGCATGTGTTGCATCAGCATGTTTGATAATATTCTGCAGCAACTCCTGTATAATACGGTAAAGATCGATCAGGAAAGCTGTATTGTAACGGCTGGTATCTTCAAATCCTATAATGACTGTTTCTGTATTGATCTTTCCCGACTGGTTAATGGCATCTGCAATATCTTCTACAGCAGCCCTGAACCCGTATCTTTCAATCATCATGGGTGTTAGCCGGTGACTGATATTCCTGACAGTGGTGTTAACGGCAGTGATTGCTTCCTGTGTTTTGTACAGCATTCTGGCTGTTTGTTCATTGTATTCCTTTTTTTCCAACAAGGAAGAGATATTCAGTGTGGCAACTGCCAGCAATGCATTTACCTCATCGTGCAATTGCCCGGCTATTTTATTCCGTTCATTTTCTTCCGCCTGCATAGCACTTTGCATCCGTTCGATGTGCTGCTGCTTTTCCAGTTGTTCAAGCCGGTTTTGTTGCAATACCTGTTGCTGTTTGTTACGAATCTGCCGGTTGCGCAGGTATAGTGCCAGGAACAGGATCACCAGTATACCCAGAACACCCAATGACGCATACCAGATTCTTTCCTGCCGGATACTTTTTTCGCGTTGTACCTGCTGCTGGTGCAACACCTGGATCTGTTGTTCTTTTTCCTTTACATCCAGCTTGGCCTGTATTTCCTGCACCGCCCTGTAGCGGTTGAAACTGTTGAGAGAATCTTTAATATTATAAAACCTGGTAAGCGCATTGATATATTCCTGCTGGTCATCTTTGGCTTTCAGCAGTTCAGCATAATACAGGTAATAATACAATTGCGGTGCAGAATACTGGTTGGAAGCAATATAGTCTGGCAGTTTTTTAAATACAGCTTCTGCTTCCTGCAAACGGCCATTTTGAACAAGTGAGTGCGCATAATAAAGATCAGTTGGTATTATGTGCAATCCCATGGTGCTGCCTTTAACAAGGGCTGTATGAAAATAACCGAGTGCATCGGCATTGCGATTTTCATGTTCCGCTACCAGGCCCGCTGCTACAAAATAACTGGGATAAACAATTTCACTTTCTGGTTTATTGAACAGTTTACGGCTGTTATCCAGGTGTTGCCTGGCAGCAGCCCATTTGCCCTGGTGTGCACAAACAATAGCAAATTCTGCATTGAATACCGGTGCCTGTACACTGCCGGGATTGGGTGCAATGGCAAGATCATAGTATTGGCGTGCATATTTATCCGCGCCTTCATAATCTGTCAGTAACTGGCATACCTGTAATAATTGGTACGTAGCGCTGAGTTTTGCGTTGCGAAAAGTAAAAGCTGTTCTGTCGTATAACCGGTGGGGATAATGATTTAATGAAGAGTCTTTGGATAATTCCAGCAAGCCGGTATAGATCATTACCTGTTCCTGCGGATTATTGCGCCAGTAATAATTGGCATAATTGTACCTGGCTGTAAAAAGCGCATTTTTATCCGGTACATTTTCTGCTGCTGCAACGGCTTTTTCAAACAAGATCTTTGCAGAGTCCAGTTTATTGGCCAGTAACAGCGGCAGGGTAGAAAAGGTGTACACAAATGAGAGGTTTTCAGCATCCCCCGCTTCTTTACATATTTTTTCTGTGCTCTGTGCGTATTTAGATACTGAATCACGTTTGTCCCATTCCGCGTACATTAACAGCATTGCTACCATTACTTCCCGGTACAGGCGACCTGTATCGGCATTGAGCTTTGCCTGTTGATACAATGTTTCTGCCTCATCAAAAAAGCTGAATGATTCTTTGGCTTTTGCCCAGCCCATCAGCAATACATGTGTTTGCCAGCGGTTACCGGTTGCTTTCACTATCGGTGTATATTCAGCCAGGATGGCATAGCTGGTATCCAGTTGCGTTTTCCCGATCCTTTGCAGCAGATCGCAAACCTGTTTGAAATTGTTGTCTGTTACAGGCTGTTGTTTCAATTGTTTCCACAACGCAATATCATTCTGTACGGAAGGTGATTGTGCAAGTGTACACGTGCATTGCAGCAGCAGGCAGCAGAACAACAGTTTGCTTTTCATATCGGCAGTGGGGGGAATGGTTATGGGGATGATACAATTTATTGATCTTTTTGGGAAAAGCACCTGCGGGAAGATTAATTTTCAGGTAATCTATAAAATGACAGGGCCCGGCAACTGCCGGGCCCTGGTTATAGGGAACGTTGATTGTCGGTTGTCAATAAGAGATCAATTATAACCATCGTTCTGTTTCAGGTTACCATTGGCCCGGATCACACTTTCGGGGATCGGTAATGTCCACTCCCTGGCCGTAGGCGCCAGTGTACAGTTGCCGGTAGGCGACAATGCCGTATTGCCACAGGTACTGCCACGGGCAATGGTTCTGGTAGTTCTTTTAAGGTCAAAGAAACGATGTCCTTCACCCACCAGTTCTCTTCTTCTTTCGTCGGCAATGGCGTTGAGTAAGGGTGTGCCGGTTAAACCGGTTACAGGAGTATAGCCCGTGATGCGTGCGCTGCGCAATGCATTCAGATCATTGAGCGCCAGGTCTTCCTGTGAATTCTTAGCCCTGGCTTCCGCCCTGATCAGGTACATTTCGCCAGTGCGGAATACAATGAAATTGGCATTACCATCGCTCACCGCATTTTTGCCTCTGTATTTTGTCAGGGCAAGACCGCTGCCTACCGTACTGAAATAAGCGCTGTAGCGGATGTCATTACTTTGTATAAGACCCGATGTACCTGTGGTAGTAGCAATTTCAAGCGCCGGTCTGAAATAGCTGCGGCTATTGGTAGCAAAATATACCAGGAAGGTAGGGCCACTCTGGCCGGCTTCAAACTGTACATTCCAGATGATTTCACCGGCATTCGTTTGATTATACATACCGGAAAATGCAGTCTGGTCCAGGTTCACCAACGGACGCAGGTTAATGGCGTTGGTAGCTGCGGTAACAGCTTCCGGCCACATGCCTGCATATAAGTATACCCTTGCCTGGATAGCATAAATAGTTGCCAGATCAATATAAGGACGACTTAGTCCTGCCGAGGGATTGATGACAGCATCAACATTAGACAGCAAAGGAATAGCGGCCGACAGATCTGCCAATACCTGGTCGTAATAATCTTTATTGGTAATTCTGGATGGTTTGGCTGAAGCAGATACAATGAACTCTTTGATATAGGGCATAGCCAGTGCAGTTGTACTGTTCCTGTCGTAAGAACTGGCGAAATAACGCAACAGATCAAAATGAGCCAGTGCACGCATGGCATAGGCCTGTCCTTTATACCTGTTGGCTTGTTTCTGCGTAGCTGCGGTAGTGAATTTGTCCACATCTCTTAATACAATGTTGGCTCTTGCTATTACCGCATACGGCGCAGAATAGAAAGTAGCGATCTGCCCGGTAGAAGAGTTGTAGATCCAATCAGCCATAGCCCGTGAATTGGCCAGCGATTCAATAGTTTCATACAGGTTATCGCTGAGTACATCTGGCATTAATGCCCAGCCGCCGCCTGTACCGCTACCAGAACCAAAGTAATTACCATCACGAAAAGAAGCATAAGCGCCGGTCAGTACTTCACCTACCTGTTTCATACTGGAAGGATTGCTCAGGGCATCCAGGCTGAACTCCGGTGTCAGATCAACCAGGTCTTTCTGCGAACAGCTTTGCAGCAACACTATGGCTGATGCAAGTGAAACGGATATCTTTTTTATAGTGTTAAGCATATAATTTCTTTTTAAGGATTAAAAACCAAGGGAGATACCAATAGTAGTTTGTTTCAATGCGGGATATTGTGCACCCGTTAATGATGTGCCGGTCATTTCAGGATCGAAACTTCTGAACTTAGTGGATGTCCATAAATTCTGTCCCTGTACAAAAATGCGTGCAGTACGGAATTTGATGGTACGCAATACATCTGCAGGCAGATTGTATACAAGCATCACATTACGCAAACGCCAGAAACTGGCATCTTCCAGGAAACGTGTTGTCTGGCTCTGGAATGAATTGCCTCCGCTGGAGGTAGGACGTGGCACATCAGTAACATCTCCGGCCTGGCGCCATTCGCGCAATACATCTGTTGACATGTTGTCGTAGAAGTAAGCAGGATTGGTGAGGTTCACCCGGTCATTGTTGAACATGGATCTTTTCAGGAAGAAATTGAGCTGTGCACTGAGTTCAAATCCTTTGTATTGCAGTGTAGTGGAGATACCACCAAACCATGGGGCATCTGATGTTCCCCAGATCACTTTGTCATTGGCACTGTAAGTGCTGGTGGTGGCTTTGCTGCGGGTATAATACTGCGAATTTCCGTTATCAGGATTTACACCTGCATATTCTACCAGATACAAACTGTTTACAGGTTTGCCTTTGGCAAGAATGGTAACACCGGAAATTACAGAGTCCTGTGGCAATGTCAGTATCCTGTTCTGGTTGTAGGTCAGGTTTCCTTCCAGTGTCCAGGTAAGATCACGTGTTTTGATAACATCGCCACGAAGGGTAATTTCCACGCCACGGTTCCTGAGTGAACCGAAATTGCTGGGAATAGAAGAGAACCCGCTGCCCGAAGGATCAACCGGTACGGAATAATACAGGTCAATTGTTTTACGATCATACCACTCCAGTGTACCGGATAAGCGCCTGTTCAGTACAGAGAAATCCAAACCAACATTGATTGTGCGGTTGGTTTCCCAGCGGTAATCAAGGTTGCCGGGAGATGATGGTGTCCATCCGCTGATACCTGCATACGTAGTACGTCCAAAAACAGGAATGGGATAATCGCCGGCTGCTGTAAGGTTATTGCCATTGGTACCGATACTGGCACGCAGTTTCAGTTCATTTACAAAACGTATGTTTTCCATAAACTTCTCTTCACCCAGTTCCCAGGTTGCGCCTGCTGAACCGAAGTTGGCAAAACGGTTGTTTACACCGTAGCGGGAAGAACCATCACGGCGACCAACCAACGATAAGTAGTATTTACCGTTATAACCATAGTTGATCATGGCGAAGTAAGAAAGCAGACCATTCTGCGTACCGCTTCCTGATACGGCAGGAATATAGTTGGCGTTGCTGGTACTGCCTGCAGTAATACCGGCTTCATTGGTAAAGCCATTGGTAAAACCATAGCCGGTAAAACCAAAGCTGCGGGAATTGTTTTTTACTACCTCTGTAAACAAACCTGCTTCGATATCATGTTTTCCAAACGAGGTTTTATAATTCAGTGAAGTAGTTCCTGTATAACGAAGGTTGCGGCTCAATCCGCGAGAAAGTGCACCCTGGCGGGCAACACCGGTGGATGTTCTGGGACTGGTGAATGTAGCAGATTCTGTTTGTCCGTAATCAATACCCCAGTTGGTTCTGGCAAACAGACCTTTTACAAAGGGAAAATGAAATTCCAGGTAGGTGGTACCTACACCTTTCAGTTGCAATGCATAGTTGTAATTGAGGAATAACTCCATGGCGCCGTTGGGCTGTCCGGATGTTAACTGACCGGTACCTGCACCGCCTGTTTCCTGGTAGTCGCCGGTATTGGGATTAATATCACGTTCGTAAGGGTTTGCCCAGCGGATAGCATTCAGCGGCGTGCTGAGCACAGTATTACCTTCTGAGGTAGCAACAGTTTTTGAATAACCACCCTGCAGGTTCAGGCCAAAACGCCAGTTCTTAATAGTATTGTCAACATTGATACGTGCTGTGTAGCGTTTTAAACCGGTTGTTTTTACAATGCCTTCCTGGTCGAGGTACGACAGAGAAGCAAAAAAACGGCTTGCTGCTGTTCCTCCGCTGGCGCTCAGCATGTGCTGGTGTGTAACACCTGTACGGAAAAGCGCATCACGCCAGTTAAAGTTCACGGCACGTAAACTATCCGCCTTCGCAGTAGTCCATCCATAAGGATTGCCACGTTGCAGTTCGTAATCAATTTTTTGTTTGCTGTTCATTACGATCAACTTGTCTTTGGGCAAACGGCTGAAGCCTACCTGGGCATCATAGTTCAATTGGATCTGGCCGGCACGTCCACGGCGTGTACTGATCACTATTACACCGTTTGCACCACGGGAACCGTACATGGCGGTTGCCACAGCATCTTTCAGTATTTCCACCCTGTCAAAGTCGCCCTGGTTAAGCGTGGCAAAATCAGCAGCAGTGATCTCTATACCATCCATAATGTACAGGGGTACGTTTCCGCCACTGATGGAGCCATTACCGCGTATGCGTACCACGGCATTGGCACCTGGCTGTCCGCTATTGGCTACTACCGATACACCGGAAGCCTGTCCCTGCAGTGCCTGGTCGAAAGAAGCCAGTGGTTGTGTACGGATATCGGCAATCGGAACAGCTGCCGTTGCTCCACTGAATTTTTTACGCTGAATAGTGGTATAACCTGTTACCACCACTTCACTGATCTCTGAAGCCGATGCAGACAAGGTAACGTCATACCTGTTGCGGTCTGCATTGATAGCAATGGTAGTAGTTACAAATCCAACTGCGCTGATCTCAAGTTGTTTTACATTGGGAGCGATGTTCAAAGAATACGTACCGTCGGGCTTTGAGGAGGTACCTCCGGTAGTGCCTTTTACAGTAATAGAAGCGTTTGCAACAGGAAGTCCTTGTCCGTCGATCACTTTTCCTGTAATAGCGCGGGTTTGGGCTGCTAACCTGCCAACAGACAACAGGAATAGCAGAAACAAATAACAAATTTGTCTCATGTGAGTGAGTTTTGGTTGTTGAAATGAAGCAGACCCTGTAATGAGCGGTTTTACCTATTCAAGACAAGTATGAAATGTTAAAATCTGCTTATTATTTGCAATGGTATGTCAAAATGAATAATAATTATCACTAAAATGATAAATAAAAATTATTATAATATTTATGAAGTCGAATAACTTAAAGTGAAAATATATAATATAGATAAATGATTATTAATATATTATGTTATAAAATAGTTCATTAAAAAACAATTTGATCATTTGATCAAGAATATTATAATTTTTTAATAATTATAATTATATTTTTATAATATATTTTTTGAAAACACTTTTTTCGAGTGGTTAAATAACTTCTCGCTATTTTTAATGCATGACACAACATGTTGTTTGTCTGCTCATTATATTGGCTTTCCCGTTTTTCAGCCATGCCCGGCAATCACCCCCAGGTTTAACCATCAGCCATTTGTATGGCGATTTTTATGTGTACACCACTTTATAATGTTTACAACGGCACAACTTTCCCGGCCAATAGTATGTATATGGTTACCTCCAAAGGCGTTGTGTTATTTGATACTCCCTGGGATACAGCCCGGTTTCAACCCTTACTGGATAGCATACAGCAACGTCATCATACAAAAGTGATCATGTGTATCGCCTCTCTCTTTCATGAAGACAGAACAGGAGGGTTTGATTATTTCAGGCAACAGGGGATCGCCACACGGTCGTCAACCTACACAAAACAATTATGTACTGAACATAGCGAAAAGCAGGCTGCTTTTGTTTTTACCAAAGACACTACATTCATAATAGGCAATCATCGTTTCCGCACCTTTTATCCCGGTGAAGGACATACTAAGGACAATATTGTTTTCTGGTTTGAAAAGGAAAAGATCCTTTATGGCGGTTGTTTTGTAAAAAGTACAGAGGCTTCCGGGTTGGGTAATTTATCTGATGCCAACCCGCATGCCTGGGAGCAGTCTGTTCATAAATTGCTGACTACATTTCCTGCCCCGGTTTATGTAATACCCGGGCACCAGGACTGGCGAAACAATCAATCATTACTGCATACCCTTCAATTAGTGCAACAATACCTGCAACAGCAGAAGGTAAAATGATCTGTCCGGGTATGAGCATATCGCAATAATCAGCTAAATTGCCTCCGTCGTAAACCGGAAATATTCTGATGTATTTATTACTGATAGAAGATGATGAACGTGTGGCCGACCTGATCCAACGCGGACTCAGCGAACAGGAGCAGGAATCGGTCATTGATCTGGCGCCGGATGTTGCTACCGGCCGGCACCTGGTGCACACCAAAGAATATGCGGTGATTATTATTGATATTATGCTGCCGGACGGCAACGGGCTGGAATTCTGTAAAAGCATTAAGGCCATGAAGCCTGATGTGCCGGTAATTATGCTCACTGCATTGGGTACTACAGATGATAAGTTGGGCGGATTTGATGCCGGTGCAGACGATTACCTGGTAAAGCCTTTTGATTTCCGCGAATTGTATGCCCGTATAAAAGTACTGGCACGCCGTAATAAACCGGCTGCTCCCGGCCAGGATATTCTGCGTATTGCAGACCTGGAACTGAACCGTTCCAGTAAAATTGTAAAACGCTCTGGCAAGGTCATTGATCTTACGCCCAAAGAATTCCGGTTATTATTATATATGCTCGAAAATCATGACCGGATCCTGAGTCGCGCAGAGATTGCCGAAAAAGTATGGGATACTACTTTCGACACAGGTACCAACTTTATTGATGTATACATGAATTACCTGCGCAAGAAGATTGATAAAGATTTTACTGTAAAGCTTATCCATACCCGTCCTGGTATGGGGTTTATCTGTAAGGACGAAACCGTTGTATGAAGATCAGGAACAGGCTTACACTGCAGTCTACTATTATCATTGCTGTTATCATGGCACTGTTTGGTGTGTCTATTTATTATGTGTATTCCGGTTTCAGACAGGACTATTTTTTTGATCGTATTCATAAACAGGCAACGGCCAAGGCTCAATTACTGCTTAACGCACAGATACCTGCGGATGTGCTGCAGATCATTTACAAAAAAGGTCCTAATTCTCCCTTCCAGGAGGAGATGGCTATTTACGATACCAGTTTCAACCTGGTATACCATGATGATGTTAATGGCGATTTTGTAAAGGAAAATAAAAGTATGATAGATTCTATCTATCAGAAAAAAGAGATCCGTTTTTTGCAGGGCAATAAACAGGTGGTAGGATTTCTGTTGCTGAACAATAACAAAGAATACATTGTAACAGCCGCAGCATATGATGAACATGGGTTGCTGAAATTGCAGAACCTGAAGTATACTATCCTGCTGGCATTTATTGCCTGTGTAATGATTGTGTTTGCAGCCAGCAGGTTCTTTGCGCGGCAGGCATTGAAACCGGTGTCGGACATGGTTGATAAAGTAAGTGCCATTACTGCCACACACCTGCACCTGCGGGTAGATGAAGGCAACCGTACTGATGAAATTGCTGAACTGGCCATTACCTTTAACCAGATGCTGGACAGGCTGGAGCAGTCTTTTGATGCGCAGAAACAGTTTGTATCAAATATCTCACACGAATTGCGTACGCCGTTGTCTGGTATGATAGGAGAGTTGGAACTGGCGCAAACCCGTGAAAGAACCAGCCAGGAATATAAGCAGATGATTAGCCTGGTGTTGGTGGATGCACACAAAATGGCAAGGTTGAGCAACAACCTGCTGAACCTGGCCAAGGCAAGTTATGACCAGACGGAGATCACTTTTACATCATTGCGTCTGGATGAGTTATTACTGGATGCCCGCCAGGAAGTATTAAAAGCAAATGCTGCTTACCACGTTAATATCCGTTTTGACAAAGAGATTGAAGAAGGAGCTTCCATTTCTGTATATGGTAATGAATATCTGCTAAGGGCCGCATTTGTAAACCTGCTGGAGAACGGTTGTAAATTTTCAGCCAACAATACCTGTGAGGCCACGATCGGTTACCGGCACGATAAAGCAATACTTCAGTTTATTGATACCGGTATCGGCATCCGCGAAGAAGACCTGCCGTTTATTTTTACACCATTCTACCGCGGCACCAACAAAAAACACTCAGATGGTAATGGTATAGGGCTCACACTTACCCAGAAGATCATTAACCTGCATGCAGGTAAGATTAGTGTGCAATCTGTATTGCAACAGGGCACTATTTTTACCATTGAACTTGCTCACCTGTAAACAGTCAACTGCATACGCTGTGGTTTGTAAAAGTATTCGATGCTGTTTGTTAAATTGGATTAACATAACCTGTACGCTAATATTGATAACGATTCTGCAACCGTGATTTCTCCGCGTAAATATGTAATTTATAGGGTTAGGCCTCATCATAATCTTTCCGTTTCAGGACTCCACGTTAAAATTCTAAAGAATTTCTAATAACGATTATTCGTAGGTAGTAAGGGCTCCTTATACCTTTGATTGTAATTATTCAGCTTACTGAATTGGTTGAATGACGGTAGTTTATGATAGCAAAAAGAATATTTTTCGTATCCCTGTGGCTTAGTGCTGTTCTGACAGCATCAGCCCAGCAGGCGTTTACGCTGAAACATGCGCTGGAGGTTTCCAAGGCCAATAATCCTTTCCTGAAAAGCGCGGCACTTAATATTCCCATTGCAAAGGCAGATATTGTTACGGCTGGGTTAAGACCCAACCCTGTGCTTAATAACCAAACGCTGTTCCTTGCCAACTCCAGCAATTTTGCGCCTGACACAAAGGTCTACAATCCCAAAAACAGACAGGTATGGTGGCAGTTGACCAAACAGTTTCAGATGAGTCACCAGCGCGAATACAAAATTGAAGTAGCAGAAAAAAATGCTGCTGTTGCCGGTAATGCCTATACCGATGCAGAACGCAACGTGTTGCTGGATGCAGGTACCAGGTGGCTGGATGCATGGTTAAGCAGTGTGAACCTGGAACTGATCAATGAAGCAAAAAGCAATATTGATACACTGGTACAGGCCAATGAGATCAGGCTGAAGAACCAGGTGATCAGTTTGAGTGAACTTACTAGGACACAATTGTTGTCTGATCAATACCTGTTGCAACAAAAATCCGCCACACAGGCATACCTGACAGCATTAAAAAACCTGGTATTGGTTACAGGTATAAAAGATACCATGGCCATCGACACCAGTGATCCGGTAATTTCAATGGCTTTTATTGATAAGGCAGACAGCCTGATCCAGTTATCATTCCAGCATCGTGGTGATGTACTGGCTGCTATCGGTTCTATTGATGCGGCAAAAAGCAATATACGTTTGCAGAAAGCCTTTAGCAAACCTGTACCGGAGCTGGGTTTCATCTGGAACCCGCAAAATACGGTTCCTTACTTCGGCGTGTTCGGCACTATCGAGTTGCCTTTTTTCAGCCGCAACCAGGGTGAGATCAGAAAGTCAAAAGTAGTATTGCAGCAAACTGAACAGTCTTTATATGCATTGCAGCAACAGGTACGTACAGAAGTACAGACCAGTTATGATGCCTATAAGCTGAGTAGCGAAACAGTAAACAAATACACACTGATACTGCAACGTGCAGAACAGGTGCTGCAATCGGTAAAATATGCTTATACCAGGGGAGGCACCACTATTATCGATTTCCTCGATGCGCAACGTACATGGTTTGATACACAGAAAAACTATTACGATGCTGTATATACTTACCGGAAAAATTACCTGCAATTGTTATACGTAACCGGTTTAATCAATCAATTATGAGAAGGCCATTTGTATATATATCTTTTTTAGTGATGACAGCCTGTGCAGTAGCATGCAAATCGCATGAGGCAGCCAAGCCGGCACCTGTGTCTGTTAAACCAGTTGTGGAAGACAGCGGCAGAACCATCAGGTTCCCGGCAGATAGTAATACCCTGTCGGTATTTAAGACCAGTGTAATATCCAAACAAAATCTTGATGCTGCTATGGTGGCGCCGGCACACGTGGCTGCTACTGTAACAGGCGGTGGTTCACAGCCTCTGGTGTTGTTTGAAGATCCTGCATTGTCTGCCAGCTATACTGCGATGTTGCAGAACCTGGTGAACATCCGCGAAAAGGGTGGCATCATTCTGCAGAAGCAATCGATCATCAAACAGAAGAACCTTGAACTGTCGAGGTTTAAAGACCTGGCAGAACATGGTGCCGGTACAGGAAAAGACGTGGCAGATGCGCAAACCGATGTGATCTCTGCTGAAACCGACCTGGCTGTAGCAAAGAATGAGCTGGCCAATGAAAAAACGGCGATACTGGAACATGAAGCACGCCTGAAGCTGGCTGGTTTTGATCCGCAGGCATTGTTGCAGGCACCCGCCGGAAAAGTATGGGTGATCTGTGATATACCTGAGATACAGGTAGCCAGGATAAAATCCGGCAGCAATTGTGTATTGCAGTTCGGATCTTACCCCGGTGAAAAGTTTACCGGTATCATTGAAGCTATTGCTGATGTAATAGATAATACCACCCGCATGGTGAAACTGCGTATTGCGGTACGCAATGGCAGCGGCAGGTTGCGTGCCGGCATGTTTGCCACTGTAAGTTTTGATGTTACTGAAGGGAACACCATCAGTATTCCGCAAACAGCCATTGTAACTGTACAGGGTAAAGATTTTGTTTTTGTGAAAAAGGATAATGGTGTGTTTGAAAGAAGATGTATTGTTTCCGGTGCGCAGATCAATGACAGGCTGATTGTATACAGCGGTATACAGGAAGGTGATGCAGTAGTAACACAGGGCGCCATGCAATTGAAGGGAATTTCATTTGGCTATTAAGATGTAATGTCAACGATTCCGGCTTTACGGCCGGTAATACAGGTGATTCAACAGGAAGTGTGCTGAAACCGTAAAACCCGTGGCTGTATGAATCTGAAAAATATTAAAAGCCGTTTACTGCATGGTGACTTCACCAACCTGTTCAGTTTTGGACGCAACAGGGGACAACAGGTACATCCTGCAGAGATAGCCAGGGCGTTTACAGATATGCCGGATGATGCGGTGGTGCAGATGTTTGCTTCGTTTCCTGTAACAAACCAGGTGAATGTTTTTCCGTATCTCGATTTCAGACTGGAGAAAAAGATCGTTCGTCAGCTACCCAAAGAAAAGGCATCCTATATACTGAATGAATTGAGCTCTGACGACAGGATCACCTTTTATTCATCGCTGAAGGGAGTAGAACTGTCCTTTTTCCTTGATTTTCTCAGTGAAGCCAATAAAAGGGCTACGCACGATCTGCTGGGTTATCCGCGCAACAGTGTAGCACAGCTTATCAATACTGATTTTGCTGCTATTGAAAAAGATATGACGGTAGCGGAAGCCTGTGCATACCTGCGCAGGTATCACAAAGACACAGAAGCAACCAATGTTATTTATATAGTAGATAAAGATGGCCGTTTGATAGATGATGTGCCGGTACGCAGACTGGTACTGAACGAACCGGATAAAAAAATTGAAGACATATTGGACGGATTTGGCAACGCCCTGAAAATTACCGATACGAAAGAACAGGCGGTGGCCATGTTTAAAGAGTACGACAGGGTAGTGCTGCCGGTGGTGAATACAGACGATGTGTTATTGGGTGTACTGACCGTTGATGATGTGCTGGATGTGGAAGAAGAAGCGACCACCCGCAATATGCAGCGTTTTGGTGGTTTGGAAAGCCTGGACTATCCCTATGTAAAAACAAAGTTCTTTTCATTAATTGGAAAACGCGCAGGCTGGCTGGTGATCCTGTTTGTAGGCGAAATGCTGACCGCTACAGCTATGGGACATTTTGATGCTGAAATATCCAAGGCAGTAGTGCTGGCCTTGTTTGTACCACTCATTATTTCCAGTGGCGGCAACAGCGGATCACAGGCAGCTACCTTGATCATACGCGCCATGGCGCTGAAAGAACTAACCATTAAAGACTGGTGGTATGTAATGCGTCGTGAAATATTATCAGGACTTACACTGGGCATTATCCTGGGAAGTATTGGTTTTATACGCATCACAGCCTGGCAACAGTTTCACTGGTTTGATTATGGCATACACTGGCTGTTACTGGCCGTTACCATTTTCTTTTCACTGGTAGGTATTGTGCTGTGGGGAACACTTAGCGGATCAATGGTGCCGATTGTACTGAAAAAATTCAGGATAGACCCCGCTACTTCATCAGCACCATTTGTGGCAACGCTGGTGGATGTAACAGGCCTGGTGATCTATTTCAGTATTGCAGCTATTATTCTGAAAGGAACATTATTGTAAGGAACTATATATGGCAAAATGCTTGCCGCCCCTGACCTTGTTGACCGTAGTTGAACAAATGTATCTCTGCTGCTTCAGGCGCACCGATACGGATTGCTCGTCATACAAAACCAATTTTACTTATGCTCCAGGCGCAAATTTTTGTTGATAAAGATGAACTGAAAGGAACATCGCCTTTGTACGAGTTTATTATGCAATTTCTGTTACTGAACCATGTAAATGGTGCTACCGCTTTTAAAGGAGTGATGGGCTTTGGAAAAAATGAACAAATGAAACGCCCCGGTGAATTGTTCTCCTTTGACGAAACACCGATGGTGATCACTTTTGTTGATGAAGAGGAGAAAGTGAAAGATGTGTTACATAAACTCAGGGCTGAATATAAAGGCGGCTTAATAATTACTCACCACGTAGATCCGTTTGAAGCATGATCCGCAATCTTCTAGTTTTTTCGCTCCGTAACCGTTGGGCTGTTATCATTGCAGCCCTGGTATTGTCTGGCGTTGGTTACTGGTGTTTTACCCAGTTAAAAATAGAGGCTTATCCTGATATTGCCGATACCAATGTAATAGTGGTAGCGCCATATGATGGCCGTGCTGCTGAAGAAGTTGAGCAGCAGGTAACCATTCCCATTGAAAGGGCACTGAACAATATTCCACGGGTACTGGATCGCAGAAGTCGTACCATTTTCGGATTGTCTGTTGTACAGCTTACTTTCCAGGATGGTACAGATGACTATTTTGCCCGTCAGCAGGTAATAGAAAGATTGTCCACCATCCAGTTGCCGCAAGGTGTAACACCCGAACTGGCGCCGCTCACCACCGCTGTTGGTGAAATTTACCGTTATGTGGTAGAGGGTCCTATTAACTATACACCCATGGAACTGCGTGATCTGCAGGACTGGGTGATACGTCCTGCATTGCTGCAGGTGCCCGGTATTGCGGATATTACCACTTTTGGTGGCCCATTGAAACAATTCCATGTACTGACATCACCCGATAAACTGCGTAAATACAATCTTACCTTACAGAACGTCATTGATGCAGTACAGAAAAACAACCAGAATACCGGCGGTAACGTTATTGAAAGAGGTGGACAGGGTTTTGCAGTGCGTGGCCTGGGTGCATTGAAAAATGCAAAAGACATTGAACGTATTGTGCTTACGGAAGCCAATGGTGTGCCAGTATTTCTGAAAGATGTAGCGAATGTAGAAGTAGGTCCTCCGCCACCTTCAGGCGTATTGGGTTATACTGTGCCCGATGAAGGAATTGATAAAACCGGTTCACCCGAAGGCATCATCCTGTTGCGCAGAGGCGAGAACCCCAGTGATGTATTGAAAGTGCTGAAAAAGAAAATTGCAGAACTGTCGGAAAGTGAATTGCCCGAAGGTGTTAAGCTACGCATTTTATACGATAGAACTTTCCTGATTGATCACTCACTCGAAACTGTTTCACATACTCTCTTTATAGGTGTAAGCATTGTAATTGTTATCCTGGTATTTTTCCTTGGCAGTATCCGTTCGGCCCTGGTGGTTACGGCTACCATACCTTTTGCGCTACTGTTTGCATTTATACTGATGCGTTTAACCGGTATACCGGCCAACCTGCTGTCGTTGGGAGCTATTGACTTTGGTATTATTGTAGACGGTGCCTGCGTAATGGCCGAACACCTGATACGACGATACCGGAACGCCACCCCAGAAGAAAAATCGGATGGTATTATTAAGATCACATTACTGGCTGCACAGGAAGTAGGCCGCGAAATATTTTTCTCTGTTACCATCATCATCCTGGCCTATACGCCCATCCTGATGATGACACGTGTAGAAGGAAAACTGTTTTCACCAATGGCCTTAACGCTGGCATTTGCGGTGATCGGTTCTATGTTATGCGCACTTACATTGATCCCGGTACTTATTTCTTTTGCATACCGAAGGGCATTGAGTGCAGACAAAAATATGAAGGAGCATAAGAATGTGATACTGGATTTCCTGGAACGATCGTATAAAAGCTCACTCAACTTCTTCCTGCGTTTTCATAAACAGACCGTTATTGTTTCAGGTATAATAGTGCTGGCGTTGATCTTACTGGCAGGCAGACTGGGTACCGAGTTCCTTCCCGAACTGGATGAGGGCTCCATCTTTATGCGTTCATTTTATCCTGCCGGTGTTACCATCCAGGAAAATGCCAAGATCGCACCGAAGATCAGGGAGATCATTGCCAAATATCCGCCGGTACGTTACGTTATTACACAAACCGGTCGCAATGATGATGGTACCGATCCATTTCCGGCCAACAGAACGGAAATACTGGTGGGGTTGAAAGAATACAAACTGTGGAGCGATACCATTTCCAAAAAAGAGCTGGTACGCAGAATACAGGCAGACCTGGAACGCAATATTCCCGGTGCATCATTCAACTCGGGTCAGCCGATCATTGACCAGGTAATGGAAATTGTAACCGGTAGCGCCGCTGACCTTGCCGTATCTGTAGTAGGTGATGACCTTACGATGATGCGTGAAAAGGCAGACAGTATTGCCGTACTGGTAAAAAGTACACAAGGTTCTGCATCTGTTAATATCGAACAGGAAGGTAAGCAGGCGCAACTGGCTATCAATATCAATCGTGAAAACGCGGCCCGTTTTGGTATCAATGTAAGTGATATTCAAACCATGATAGAAGCGGCAATTGGTGGTATGCCTGTTGGTACGCTATACGATGGTACACGACGCTATGATATCACAGTACGCTACCTGCCCGAAGAAAGAAATACGATTGATGCCATCAGACGACTGCAGGTGCCCTCTGCTACCGGTGCATTGATACCGATGGAGCAACTGGCATCTATTCAATTCCTGGACGGTCAAACGAATATCTATCGTATTGACGGGAAACGTATGGTGACCGTACGTACCAACGTACGTGGACGCGATCAGGGTTCTTTTGTGAAAGAGCTCCAGGAAAAGATCGGCGATAAGATCCGTGTGCCCAAAGGTTATTCCATTATTTACGGTGGCCAGTATGAGAACCTGGAACGGGCAGGCAAACAATTGTCACTGACCATTCCGTTGACCATTATTATTGTATTTGTATTCCTGTTCATGCTGTTCAAAACCATGCACCATACCTTCATTACCATGAGCTGTATTCTTTTTGCACTCACCGGTGGTATTGTGGCATTGCTGGTACGTGGATACCACTTCAACGTATCGGGTGGGGTAGGGTTTGTGTCCATATTTGGTATTTCGGTAATGGCCGGTGTATTGCTGGTATCGGCATTGAACCGTGAAATGTATAAGTCACCACTTACTTTACGTGCCTCTGTACAGAAAGTAGCCGTTGATCAGTTCAAAGCTATCCTGATGATGCTGATCGTTGCCATTATTGGTCTGATACCGGCTGCCATCAGTTCGGGTATCGGTTCCGATGTACAGCGTCCGCTGGCAACAGTAATTATTGGCGGTTTAACATTTACGTTATTGTTTACACCGGTAGTATTGCCGCCATTGTATTATTGGGTAGAAAAACGCAGGCAACAGAAAATGCCAACGTCAGCAGAACCAACTGTACCGCAGAACTAATTACGCAACCATAATTTTAACGATACTTCGGCGATTGATGATCTGCAGGAGTGTCGTTTTTTTATTGCATATACTTTATATGATCTTCAGTTTCGCCCTGAATTTCAACTTGTTTGTATGATCGCTACATTCTTCACAAAAAATTAGAATATAAGGCGGTCGTCCTTTTCGGGTTTTTGGCTATTTTGATTACTGAAACCCGCCGCCATGAACAAACTGCGCTTCTCGAAAGATAAAGGCTCTGCATTTTATAAAGAGTTGACAGAAGCTCTTGATCGCTACTTCACTGAGAACAGTATTCAGAGATCAGGTGGTAAAAGAATGCTGTTCAAAATAATACTCTATTTCTCACTGGATATGTTGTTGTACGGCCTGATGATCACCAGCAGTACGCCGGTTGCTTTCTATACTTTTTATTTATTGATGGGGTTGTCTGTATTGCTGACCGCATTCAATATTTCGCACGATGCGGCACATGGCGTAGCTGTAAAAAGCAAATACTGGAATAAGATCCTGTTTTCCATCAGTTTCAACCTGCAGGGCAATAATGCTTATGTATGGGGCAAAAATCATAATGAATCGCATCACCTGTATACCAATGTAGAAGGAAGCGATATTGATGTATTGAACAACCCGTTGTTCAGAATGACGGAAAGTCAACCTTTGCAATGGTATCACCGGTACCAGTTCCTGTATGCCCCGGTATTATACCTGTTGTATTCACTGAACTGGTTTTTCTTCCGTGAAACACTGATGTTGTTCAATTATTCCAGCAGAACCATTCATATCCGCATCCCGCCACGGGAGGTGATAAAGCTGATTGTGTACAAATTGCTTTACATAGGGTATATGATCGTACTGCCGGTATACCTGTTGCCATTTGGCATTACCACGGTATTACTGGCATTTGTACTGAATCATTTTATGGTGTCCTGGATATTTGTAGGTGTGCTGGGCGTTTCGCATGTATCAGATTATGTCTCTCATCCTGTACCCGATAAGGACAACCGGCTTACAATCAGTTGGCCTACATTGCAAATGCAAACGTCGGTAGACTATAATGCAGGCAGTGTGTTCTTTAACTGGACACTGGGCGGTTTTAACGCGCATGCATTGCATCACCTGTTGCCCAATATCAGTCATGTGCATTACCTGAAAATATTACCTGTATTCAGATATCTATGCAATAAACATGGTATTGTGTACATGGAAATGCCTTATCATAAAGCGCTGGCATCTCATTTCCGTTTTCTGAAAGCCATGGGAAAAAGTCAACATATAAATCTTGTTCCCTTTGCGCGATAAACACATTCATATAGCACAGGATAGTGAATTGCTCAAACTCATTTACCGTCAGGTAGATGAACAACTTGTTGTTGACAAAAATGCATTCAGGCGATTCCTGTGGATAAAGTTTGCAGTTTACTTCCTGTTATCTGCCGGAACATATAGTATGTTGTATGTAATATCAAATGTCTGGTGGTTCATAGCCTGTTTTATGGCCTATGGTTTTTGTTTATTGCTGTTTGCGTTTAACTTTTCACACGACTTCTCGCACAATACTATTTTCAGAAATAAGCAATGGAATAATCTCTGTTTCACTGTCATTTACACCATGGTAGGCGCTCATGCAGCAGCATGGAAACAACGGCATGTCCATTCTCATCATTATGCGCCTAATGTAGAGGAATATGATTCAGACCTGCGGATCACAAAGCTGATACGTGTTATTCCCGGTAGCGAACACAAATGGTATCACCGGTTTCAGCATTTGTATGCACCGCTTGCCTATACCAGTTATTCGATTTTCTGGGTATTTATCAAAGATTTTGTGATCCTGTATTCAAAAGATGAATACAATACAAAGAAGAATACAGTCTATCATCTTTCTTTCTGGATACAGAAAATAATTTATCTCTGCCTGGCATTATTGTTACCGTTGCTGCTTGCTGCAAAGCCCTGGTATATTGTGCTGATCGGTTTTGTCTGCATGCACTTGTTCCAGTCGTTGTTCCTGTTGTTCACTTTCTTTATGACCCATCATGTGGAGAACACCGCTTATCCCATTACAGACCAGCAGGGATATATCAGTACTTCCTGGTTGATGAACCAGGTGAAAAGTTCCAATGACATGCATCCGTTCAGTGAAACGGCCAATTTTCTATTGGGGGGATTTAATAATCATATAGCCCATCATTTATTTCCGCATATACACCATGTCCATTATCCCAGGCTGAACCGGATATTGTACAGCATCCTGGAACAACATCACATTACACCCAATCAAACAAGCTATTGGGGTGGTATTGTATCGCACTGGCGTTTACTGAAAAAAATGGGTCAAGCAGAATGATCATTCTTCCGGAACAGTAGCTCTGACAGGCGAAGCAGTACCTGCCTGTGGTAATTTCAATGCAGGTATGATTGCTATAATGATCAGGAAAGCAGAGACCAGGAAACCATCCTGCAAGGCAAAATATTCCGCTACAGCGGCCGTATGTTTTTTATCAATGTAATAATTATAAATAAAAATGTGCAGCGCACCACTGATGGCAATACCTATTGAACCGCCCAACTGTTGCAACAGACTGTTCATAGACGTGGCAGTAGCTGTTTGCTGAACACTTACTGAATTGAGCAATGCTGTGGAAACCGGCGCCACCAGTAAACTCATACCCAAACCGCGTATGATCATGGGCAACATAATAAACCATACGGTAGCACCCACATTGATACGCGAAAAAAGGAACATGGAAGCGGATACCAGTATCAATCCTAAAATAGACGTATTACGGATAAGTCCACGGTCGGCCATTTTCCCGGCATACGGTCTTGACAGCAACATCATCAATGCATTGGGAAGCAGTAACAGACCGGATTGTATTTCCGAATATCCCAGTAATCCCTGCAACAAAAAAGGGAGAAAGAACAATCCGCCGTATAAAGCAATAGACCGTATCACTACAATGATGGCACAATTGATAAAAGCATTCGATTTAAAAATACTGAGATCCAGTAGCGGTGCTGCTTTGCGTGAGGAACGGATAAACATGAACAGCGCCAGTGCTGTAACACTGATGCCACTTACCAGTTGCCAGGAAAAACCGCCATTTTGCGTTACTGCCGAAACACTATACTGTATACCAACAATGAATAACGAAAAAAAGATAAAACCTGTTATATCAAAAGCTGGTTTGCTGATAGGTTGCAGTTTCAGAAAACCCAGGTAACGAGTGGTCATTACAATGGTCAGGATACCGATAGGGATATTGACATAGAAAATAGATTCCCATCCGAAATACTGGGTCAGTAATCCGCCCAGTGTAGGACCCAATGCAGGCCCCATTACATTGCCGATGCCCCACCAGCCAATAGCGCTGCCTCTTTCTTCTTTGGGAAAGCTTTCACTCAATATAGCCAGGGAAGTGGGAGAGATGGCCCCTCCGCCGGTAGCCTGTATCACTCTTGCAATGACCAGCATAGTAAGGCTATTGGAAAGGCTGCATAATAATGAACCTAAAGTAAAGACCAGTACACTCAGCAGGAATAAAGAGTAATAACCGATGCTGCTTTTTAACCAGTTGGTAAGCGGTATAAACAGGCAGAAGGAGATCATATAAGCAGTGATGACCCATTCTACCTCATCTACCTCCACCTGGAACTTATTGCGGATAACCGGCAGGGATACATTTACAATACTGCTGTCAATGGCCGCCATAGACGTGCCCAGCATCAGGGTGATCAGTATAAGTTGCCTGTTCCTCAACATTTGTACTGTAATATGCTGAAAAAATAAATCATACAATCCCTGAGGGAGTAAAATTCTGGCGCAATGACTGTAACGGATGCAGAGTAAAAAAGCAAGCCGGAGTATGAACATTGCAATCTCTATGTGATATGCTGATGCTTTGAACTGTGCAATACCTCTTGTCCATCTCTTCAAGCTGTATTTAAAATAAAAAAGGAGCTGCATGGAAATGCGCTCCGATTTAAATCCAATATCCTATGAAAAACCGTGTATGTAATTTCAATTAGGATGCCAATTTCAGAACTGCCTGTATTTAAAGGAGAAAGGAGTATGACACTTCCACTTTTTATCCCACAATGGGCAAAATGGACCCCAGAATAGGAATACTGTGGAATACAACCTCCCCGTCGCTTATCTTCGTACCCCACCGAAAGAATAACTGCGTGACTATGAAGCAATTCCTCGACAAAATCAATAAGCTGTATCCTTTACCGGAAACAGACCTGCAGCAATTACTGGCTGTTACAGAAGCAGTAGAGTTGGCTAAAGGAACAGTACTTTTCCGGGAAGCAACAATCACCAGCAAGGTCTTTTTCATAGAACAGGGCATTGCGCGGGCATTTACCTGTAAAAACGACAAAGAGGTTACGTTCTGGTTTGGCATGGATGGCGATATTGTATTGCCCATGCGAAGTTATGTAGACAATAAGCCCGGCTATGAAACGGTAGATATACTGGAAGATTCACTATTGTATCAACTCAATACAGCCGATCTGCAGCATTTATATGCAACCAATATACAGATCGCCAACTGGGGAAGAAGGCTGGCAGAATATGAACTGCTGCAAACGGAAGAACGCTTCATTTCATTACAATTTCATTCTGCACGGGAAAGATATATTGCTCTGATCCAAAAGGATCCCGAACTGGTACAGCGTATCCGGTTGGGGCATATTGCATCTTACCTGGGTATTTCACAGGTTACTTTAAGCCGTATCAGGGCTGAACTGGCTTCCGGAAGTTTTTAGCATTTGTAAAAAAATGGCATGCTGTGATCTGCCATCTTTGCAAAAAATTATCAACGATGGCATGGATCTTACTCGTAGTAGCTGGTTTGTTTGAAGTAGGTTTTACTACCTGTCTCAGTAAGGCAAAAGCAGCTTCCGGTAGCATGGCTATATGGTGGTTGCTGGGTTTCCTGGTTTCACTGGTTGCCAGTATGATATTGTTATACAAAGCAACGCAAACGCTGCCCATGGGTACAGCTTATGCAGTGTGGACGGGCATTGGAGCAGTTGGCACTGTGCTGATGGGTATCTTCTTTTTCAATGAACCGGCAGATTTCTGGCGTATACTCTTTATTGTATTGCTGATTGGTTCTATTGCAGGGTTGAAACTGGTGGCTGAATAAAGCATACTTACAATAACCAGTCAGGTGCAACTCCTTATACCTGACTGGTTACACAATGTTTTGAACAAAAGATCCGCTGTTTTGTAATACCTTTCTATCAAGTTGTATTTATATGAGTTTTCTGCAACCCGCACGCAAGGAAGGCAATAAGTTCCTGAACCCTGTTAACACTTCTATAGCCACCAACCTGTTCAAGGTACTGGTAGCTTATTTAGCCAACAAGAACCAGGTAAGGCCATTACACGCACCAGGGCCGTTTATTACCGATGCTACTATATACAAAACAGATCCTGCAAATGGCCTGCGGGTTACCTGGCTTGGACATTCCACCTTGCTGATTGAAATTGATGGAAAACGCATTCTTACAGATCCTGTATGGAGCGAAAGAGTATCTTTTTCTTCAGTAATAGGTCCCAAACGCTTTTTTGCACCGCCATTGTCATTACAGGATCTGCCGCCACTGGATGCCGTTCTGGTATCACACGACCATTACGATCATCTTGATAAAGCAACCATTCATATACTGGCCGCGAAAAATATTCCATTCTATTGTTCCCTGGGAGTAGGGAAGTACCTGCAGCAATATGGCATACCGGCCAGTTGCATTACTGAGCTGAACTGGACAGAACAGGCAGCTATTGGCAACAATTGTACGTTGATAGCCACTCCATCCCGTCATTTTTCAGGACGAAGTTTGTTCAACCGGTTCCAGACACTGTGGTCATCCTTTATCATTGGTACATCCCGCCACAATATTTATTTCGGGGCTGATTCCGGCTGGTTTCCGGGTTTTGAGGAAATCGGCAACGCCTATGGCCCGTTTGACCTTACCATGATTGAAATTGGCGCTTCAGACCCTTTATGGGCCGATATTCACCTGGGTCCTGAACTGGCCTTCCAGGCGCACCTGGCGCTTAAAGGCAAACAAATGCTCCCTATTCACTGGGGTACCTTCAGCCTGGCATTGCACGACTGGCGCCAACCCATAGAAAAACTGCAGCAACTGGCCGCTCAACAGGGTGTTCCATTACTGGTACCACGTCCCGGAGAACCTGTAAATGTTACAGGAGCGGATTATAATACACACTGGTGGCTTAACAGTTGATAAATTGCAATGTTAAGAGGTTGATATGATGTTTTAAGGGTGTAAACTGTATGCAGCGCTAAGTACTTTATGTTTCGTGTTCTGCGAAAAACTTATAACTTAAAACCTATAACTGACAACTCTTTATCTTTGCTAAAATTTTTGTAGTTGAAGCATCTTGCCGCGTTAAACAAATATTTCTGGAAGTACAGGTATCGTTTCAGTTTTGGGATACTGTTCATTCTCATCTCCAATTACTTCGCCATACTGGCACCACAGGTTACAGGTTATGTATTTGATGTAGTGCAACAGTCATTCGGCATCCATACAAAACCGCCTGCCAAAGATTATGATATCCTGGTGGTATGGTTCATTCATTTTGCAGAACAATACAAAGTTATTTCTGTAATTGCCCTGTGCGGTATTACCATACTGATACTGGCCCTGATACGCGGTGTATTCATGTTCTTTATGCGGCAAACCATTATTGTAACCAGCCGTCACGTTGAATACGATCAGAAAAATGAAATCTTTGAACATTACCTGAAGCTGGACACAGGTTTTTACAAATCACACAGTACCGGTGATCTTATGAATCGCATGACAGAAGACGTTAGTCGTGTAAGAATGTTCATGGGCCCTGCAGTAATGTATTTTATCAACCTGGTAACGCTTATTTCGCTGGCGCTGTTTTACATGATCAAGAAAGACAAGCTGCTTTCATTGTATGTATTGGCCCCATTACCCATACTGGCAATTGTAATCTACGCAGTAAACACGGTGATCCACAAAAGAAGTGAACGCATTCAATCTTTACTGTCCGATCTTACCACCAATGCGCAGGAGTCCTATTCCGGCATACGCGTTATCAAATCTTTTGTACAGGAAAAATCAATGCTGGGCTTTTTTGAAAAGAACAGCGAAGAATATAAAGTCAATGCGATTGGCCTGGCCAAACTGGAAGCGGTGTATTTCCCCTCAATGGGATTGTTGATTGGTTTGAGTACACTGCTGACCATTATGATTGGTGGTATCTATGCCATTTATGGTCAACGGGGTATACAGATCGGTACTATTGCAGAGTTTGTGATGTATATCAACATGCTTACATTCCCGGTAAGTGCCATCGGCTGGACGGCCAGTATGATACAACGGGCTGCGGCCTCTCAGAAACGCATCAATGAATTCCTGGATACAAAACCAGTTATTGTCAATCCACCAGCCCCACAAACACCTGTATTGCAGGGTAATATTGTTTTTGACCATGTCAACTTTACATATCCCAATACAGGGATCCATGCGTTGAAAGACTTTAACCTTTCTATACAAAAAGGACATAAGGTGGCTATCATTGGTCATACAGGCAGTGGCAAAACTACAGTGGCGCAGTTACTGTTGCGTATGTATGATCCTGGCGATGGTAAGATCACCATTGACAATATTGCAGTGCAACAAATGCAACTGCAGGAGTTGCGCAGACAGATCTGTTATGTGCCACAGGATGTATTTTTATTCAGTGATACAGTAGCAGGGAACATTGGTTTTGGTGTGCCCGATGCCACACCCGAACTGGTGAAGAAAGCTGCACAGTATGCCAGTGTAGATAAAGAGATCATGGCATTTCATGACAATTATGAAACGGTTATTGGTGAGCGTGGCGTAACACTGAGCGGTGGACAAAAACAAAGGATCTCTATTGCCAGGGCACTTGCCAAAGATCCGCAGATAGTGGTATTTGACGATTGCCTCAGTGCCGTGGATGCCAGAACAGAAAAAGAAATACTCGGTAACCTCAATGATTTTTTACAGGATAAAACAGCCATTATTATTACACATCGGGTTTTTTCGTTATTTGAGTTTGACCTTATTGTGGTGATGGAAGAAGGAAAAATAGTTGAAACAGGTAAACATCACGACCTGATGGCCCGTAATGGACATTATGCCTATCTGTATGAGCAGCAACAACTGAAAGAGCGGGAGGTCAGCCCGGATGTCTGATGCCCAAATGCAGACAGGATAAGGATTTGAAGAATACCGGATATATTGACAGTGAGCATTTTCAACCCCTATGAATGTTGTATGTTGCTATAAATGAAGCCCCTTCTGATATTGAAAAATAAACGTATCTATGTATCTCGCGTAGCCGTACAAAAATTAAGTGTGCAAAATTGGCAGGTAAATTTTGCTGAATCTAAAACAATATTATATTTGTATCTACTTTATTTGAATTCTGACAATTCTTAAACTGCTAAAACTTAAATGACTGTGGCGTACGAAAACAACGACAAACGAATGGAAAGCGTTTACAGCAAACGTATCAGGGCTGGGAAACGAAGAACCTATTTCTTCGATGTGAGAGCAACTCGTGGGAATGATTATTACATAACCATCACAGAAAGCCGCAAGAAGTTTAATGAGAATGGCTACGACAGGCACAAGATTTTCCTGTACAAAGAAGACTTCAACAAATTTTTAAAGGCACTGACTGAAGCTGTAGACTATGTGAAGACTGACCTGATGCCTAATTTCGATTTCGATGCGTACAACCACGATCAGGCTCCTGATGATGCTGAAGACCTGGGTACTGATGGCGCTGAAGTTGAAACTGTAGTAGTAAACAACAGCATCGCCGATAACAGCAGCAGCGCTGTGAACAATACAGGCGAAGAAGTAGACAAATGGTAAAACATCACATAGTGTAAAATACATTGAAAGCCCCGGAATACCGGGGCTTTTTTATTGCATTGATTGCTGCAAAAAAGAAAGGCTGCCACTTACACAGGTGGCAGCCTTTTCGATGTATACGGTCTGTTTATTCTTTAATAAATCTTGTTGTAACCGGTTGCTGACCACCAATTACCTGTAAAACATACACCCCTTTGGCAAGTGCTGATACAGGCAATGTGCGGATATTGCTGCCCTGCTGCACCACAAAGTTGCTTTGCTTAACAAGACTGCCTTTACTGTCAAGTATACGCACCTGTATGTTTTCACGCTTATCGGTAATATACTCCAGTGTAAGTTTGCTATCAACAGGATTGGGGTATACAGAAAGTGCTACAACAGGTTGCGACATATTGACGCGTGCTATATTGCTCAGTGTAGTATTTCCGTCAAGATCCACTTCTTTTATCCTGTAATAATTCCAGTCTGGCAATGGATTATTATCGGTGAACTGGTAGTTCACCACCACATTGCTATTGCCCCTGGCCGGCACAGAACCCACCAGATGGTCGAAGGACGAACCATTGGCAGAACGCCATATTTCAAAATGCCCCGTATTCTGTTCAGATGCGGTACTCCACCTGAGCTCTGCCGTATTGCCAACCTTATACGCTTTCAATGGCAACAATTGTGCAGGTAAGGATGCTGTTACTGTAACCGGCACAGAGTTAGTGCTAAGATTACCACACACGGATGCAGAATTGTACATCAAAGCATTTTGCAATGAAGTGAACGGGCTGCCGATATAGCCATTCAGTACTGCTGGTGTTACTGTATTGGAATAGGAAAGACCATATACTGTATATGTACCTACAGGATAAGTAGCTCCACTACTCAGGTTTGCGGTAGTACTGATAGCTTTAATATTACCGGTACTGTTGTCTACAACTACGTATGCATAACTGAACCCTGCTCCGGGATCAGGTGCACTGCTGTAAATATTACCACCAGCCGGAGGAGTAACTGTGTATCCATAAGTGAAAGGCAATGCAGGAGAACCTGTATTGAAAGTACCTACAGCCAGCGTATAGTAAAACCCGGCTACAAGAGAATATGTGATACTGCTGCCAATAACTACAGAAGCTCCGTTATATGTGCCATTGGAGATAAGCATGCCTGCACATGGACTGGATGGTGTAAACGTCCCTTGGTATAAATTAAATATAAGATTACTTGCAGCTGTTCGTGTAAATGTATAATTACCCGATACGCTGGGTGTAAAATAGAACGTATTGTAGCGATAAGTATTACCCGCAGTTGTACAGGAACCTACCGAAAGGTTATTCACTGCTAAACTGGTAGCCGGGTCTGAATTATTTAATGTACCTGAAAGAGCAACAACAGATCCGAATACCGGTGATAATGAAAGATTAAGTGTTGCTGAATTTACTGGTGCACTCACTGCTGCAGACGGCGTAATGGTTACACCGTTGGCAGTACATGATGAAACAATGGAAACATATGCACTGTTAATATTAAAGAAGATATTATTACGCGAACGGATCATGATACGCCCGCTGGAGGTAGGCAAACTTGGAATGATAATGATCTCCGAACCATCATTGGCTGTATTGGATGCTAATGTGTAAGGGAACGTGTTACCTCCATCAGTAGAAAACAGGATATCTACAGCAGTACAATTCACCGGCGCAGCATTAGTATTGGCCACATTCCATGTAATAGTAGCAGTATTGGTTCCATTGGCTGTCCAGTTGGTGGCTGTATTTTGTGAGGTTACCACAAACGGACCGGCTGACGCGTTGGTAGTAACGGCCACAGACGTTTGTGCCGTACATCCGCCACCTGCTGCCTGGTCGCGTACCATATCCTGGAAAGTCATGGTACGGCTTACAGAAGGTAATACTTCATACGCAAAACCGGTTCCACTGAGTATGTAAGACAGGGCAGGGAAGATGCGGTAAGAATTGGTGGTAGGTGGATAGGAACGGAAATTGGGTCCTGTAGTGTTGGTAGCCTGCGGGGACAGATTGGTTACCAGGCCGGCATCCATTTGTTCCCAGCAATGATACAGCGTATTACCGTTGGCATCGCTGGCGGTTGCATCCAGCCTGAATGGTGTTGAAATGGGAATGGTATAAGCACTGGCTGCTACACTCACAGTAGGCGCCACATTGCTCAATGCACTGGTAACAGGGCAAGTAGTGGATAGCGCAAAATTGCTGATCTGAAGAATATTGCCTCCATGGAAATACAAGTCGGAGTTAAATTGATAATAATTTCCGCTGCAGGTACCGGCATAAGCCATAATGGTGGAACCGCCTCCTGGCTCCCAGGCAGAAGCTGCCGTTGTATTACCGGCACAACCGCCATTATTGGCAGCAAAAGAGTGGGTAGCACTGAACAGATGTCCTATTTCATGGGCTACAACGCCCGTAAAAACGGCCCCCTGCGGACCAGGGAGTGGGTTTGAACCGGTTCCGAAATTTAGACCGGCAGCAGCCATTCCCTTAGAAGAATTATTACAAACAGCCGAAAGTCTTGCCAAACCGCCGTTCCAGCCATAATTTAATACAATACCCAGGTCAAAGTTGGCAGAACCTATAGTACTGTTGAGGGTTGAGTGATTTAATTCAAGCGTAGAAGAACCGGTGCCTGATGTAGGAAATCCAACCGTTGGATATGGGTCAGTTGTTGAATCCGTGAAAATAATACTGTTATTGGAAACAAGATTAAGCCTGATCGTTACATCCCGTTCATAAATGGCAGAAATATCATTCACCAGGGTAGTCATATAGGTAAGCGCGTTGATTTGCCCCCCTGCCCAATAAGTATAACCACCGGAAGCTACTACAGCCAGCCTGTATGTACGTAACTGGCAATCACCAGCAAGCACAGAACTACCGCGTTGTCCGTTAGCTACCTCATCTTTTACACCACATAACAAAGGCGAAGTGACAGGTACATCTTTTACATAATATACCATGTGCAGGTCAGGATAGTCTTTCCCCAATGGAGATATGTATACACTTCCGGTTGCAGTAAACAGTAACCCGGTAATACCGTCCGGCGTAATAGTGATACGTCCCTGCAACGTGTGTGTAACAGGGTCTGTAAGCTCATAGGTCTTTACCGTGGTAAGCTGTACCTGCAGCTCGGGCGATAAAATGGGAGATTCTGTAATAGATGTTTTAAGCATGCTGCCATCCGGCAAAGGTATCGGGAACTGTACATTGGAAATACCGGTACGTGCCTGAGGTTTTTCCAGCGGAGCACGCTGCTGCAATGTTGCCGCCAGTGAACGGTTTAATTGTATCAACCTGTATGTGGAAGGCAGGTTTGCACTGCGGGCGTTGGTATAAGGTTTTGCACGGGCCGCATCTGCATCAGACCACAGATCTTGTGCAAGTACAGGGGCTACAAACAATGAGGAAAACACCAGTACGAGTAGTAGTCGTAATCTCATAAGCATTGGTTTTGTTGTTAAGCAGATGAATAGGTTGCTGCAATAGAGCAACCGGTTTTCCTATACATGCAGTTACAACAAGCATGTATACTACTGCCATACAGCAATAATAACGAACAGATGTGGATCTGGTGTATTCCGGAGCAACTATTTATCAGGAGTCACCTGTTGGGCATCCGGAACCACTTTCCAGGGCTTGTACAGGTTAGGCATATTATAGTGTTGGGCGGGGTCTGATTGTTTATTGGGCATGGTAGTCACCTGGCGCATATCAGGTACCAGGCAGGGCATATTATCAACCGGTAGCTTGTATACTGCTCCCCGGCTGGTGTTGTGTGAAAAAGTGGCCATAGCCAGGGCATTGCCGTTGTTTTTGCGCCCCTGCAGCAACAATTGACGGAGTTTGCCGGTGTCAACAATCATTTGCTGGTTATCAGGAAAGGAGGGGCGTGTTACGGTCATTGAACGGTTCCTGTCATATATAAACACGGGTTTATCCTGTGCATAGGATAAACCCGTGGTCAGTGTAAAAAACGTAACTATCAAAACCTGTTTCATATCAGTAGTTTGGTAGTACGATGCAATTACATTTCAATATACACAATTAATTCCGCATTTTTTTCCATGCGTTTATCAGGCCATTGGTAGATGCGTCGTGAGTATTTACCGGTTCATTGTTCTGCAATTCAGGCAATATTTTATTAGCCAGTTGTTTACCCAGTTCTACGCCCCATTGGTCAAAACTGAAGATATTCCAGATAACGCCCTGCACAAAGATCTTGTGTTCGTATAAGGCGATCAATTGACCCAATGTATACGGTGTGATCTGTTTAATCAGGATAGAGTTAGTGGGTTTATTACCCGCAAACTCTTTAAAAGGTACCAGGTCGGCCACATCTTCAGGCTTTTTACCTGCTTTGGCAAACTCTGCCTCTACTTCTTCGGCAGTTTTACCATTCATCAGGGCTTCTGTCTGGGCAAAGAAGTTCGACAACAGTTTTGCATGATGGTCGCCTACCGGGTTATGACTGATAGCCGGGGCTATAAAATCGCAGGGGATCAGTACTGTTCCCTGGTGGATCAATTGGTAAAAGGCATGTTGCCCGTTGGTACCCGGTTCTCCCCAGATAACAGGGCCGGTACTGTATGAAACCGGTTTGCCTTTGCGATCCACGCTTTTACCGTTACTTTCCATATTCCCCTGCTGGAAATAGGCAGCAAAACGATGCATGTACTGGTCGTAGGGCAAAATAGCTTCCGTTTGTGAACCAAAGAAATTAGTATACCAAAGACCGATCAGGGCCAGTATTACGGGTATATTCTTATCAAACTCTGTATTACGGAAATGCAGATCGGTAGCATGTGCACCGCGCAGCAATTGCTCAAAATTGTCGTACCCAATGGTAAGCGCAATTGACAGACCGATAGCGCTCCATAAAGAATAACGGCCGCCTACCCAATCCCAGAACTCAAACATATTGGCCTTGTCAATACCAAAGGCCGTTACTTCTTTTTCGTTGGTAGATAATGCCACAAAGTGTTTTGCCACCTGTGTTTCGTCCTGCGCGGCACGTAAAAACCATTCACGCGCGGTATGCGCATTGGTCATCGTTTCCTGTGTGGTAAAGGTTTTGGACGCAATCAGGAACAGTGTTTCTTCCGGCTTTACCTTTTTGAGTGTTTCCACTATATGCGTAGCATCTACATTCGATACAAAGTAAACCTGTATATCACTGATCCAGTAAGGTTTCAATGCTTCTGTTACCATATAAGGCCCCAGGTCACTGCCACCAATACCAATGTTGACAATATAGCGGATCTTTTTACCGGTATAACCTGTCCAGGCACCGCTGTGTACACGCTGGCAGAAGTCTTTCATCTGCTGCAATACTCTTTCTACTTCAGGCATTACATTGTTGCCACCGGAGTAAACTGGCTGGTCTGAGAAATTGCGCAAAGCTGTATGCAATACAGAACGGCCTTCGGTTTCATTAATGGCATTTCCGGTAAACATGGCTTCAATAGCATCTTTCAGCTTACATTCTTCTGCCAGCTCAAACAGTAACTGCAATGTTTTGGAGGTAATGCGGTTTTTGGAATAATCTACCAGGATATCTTCTAATTGTATAGAGAATTTTTCAAAACGTTCGGGATCTTTTTCAAACAACTCACGCAGGTGGTGGCGTGATACTTTTTTATAGTGTTCTTCTAATTTTTCCCATGCTTCCGTACGATGAGGCTTAACTTTTGGTAACATAGCTTGCGTGTTATGAATTTCAAAAATAACGAATTACATAAAAAGCCAGTTGTTAAGAATGAGGTCATTTTTAATGAAATATCTTTCCTTACCATCTGTAAGCGGTAAAACAAAAACGGCTCCTGGATAACAGGAGCCGTTGAAACGTTTATTTTACAAGGATCTGTTGTTCGCGTAGTTTGCCGTATACATGATACCGGACTTCGCTTTTTACCCAGTCGGCCTTGCTGACATTGGTACACCAGAAACCGATAGTAAACGTCATTTCATTTTCATTGACACTATCTATCAACACTACAGGTTTGGGATTTTTCAATACAAATGTAGTAGCAAGCGTAGCTTCGGTAATACATTCGATCACTTTATCCTTTTCTTCCGTGGTCTGCACTGTAAATGACAGTTCCAGCCGGCGTTGTTCGTTGGTCAGCGTCCAGTTGGTGATAGATTGAGACAGGATATCACCATTGGGAATAATGATCTCTGCACCATCTGCAGTAAGCAGGGTACTGGAACGGATGCCTATTTCTTTTACCCGGCCACTATGTCCTTTGATCTCTACAGAATCACCTATCTGCAATGGCCTGTCAAATGCCAGGATAATGCCGGATACAAAGTTGTTTACGATATTCTGTAAACCCATACCAATACCAACACCCAAAGCTCCCAGTACAATCGTGATCTTGTCAATGGGTAACCCGGATGCAGCTACTGCCAGCAGGTAGCCAGAGCACAATACAATCAAACGGGTAATGAGCAGTTTGGAACGGCTGTTCTTGTTGATCTCATCATCATTGCCGGTATCGCCAAAAAAGTAGCTTACATAGCGTTGTAACAGGTGCGCCAGCCATACTATTACCAGGAATAATACAATGCTGCCCAGTGAAAAATTAGCACTGCCGATATGTATGGGGGCAGTGAAGATTATATTAACCCCTGTTCTCAGCATGGCATACATATTCAGATTGGCAGAGAACATAACGCCCCAGAGCAACAGGATAATGATCTGCAATGGCCTTTGCAGGCTTTGGGTAACGGCAGTATGATCAAATGTTGTTTTTAAACCATACCGTACACGGCTTTTCAGCAATTGTAACAACAATAATTCATGTATCACCTGTTTAAATACGGCCAAAGCCACTGCCTGTGTAATGGCAATAATGGCCGTATTGGTAAATCCCTGCGCAATGGATACCCGGCCATACAGGTTGCACAGGATAGCCAGTACATTCAATACAATATGTATCATGCAAACGATCCTGATGAACCGTTGCAGATAGGTAAACTGTTTTACCTGTCGCATCAGCAGCAGGCAGGATGCTATAGACAACAGGTTGATACCAATGAGCATATAACGCTGTGCTGTATTAAAATGGAAAGTATCCATAATAGCAATGCACAATAGCAGAGCAATGAACAATAACCACGGCGTTCGCAGCGCTTTTTTAGGCCCCGGTGGCAATGCTGCCAGCACTGAAATGGTAATGATCAGCTGAACCAGTTCAAAATAACTCCAGGGCGCATAGATGTCAAAAAAAGGGGCCAGGCAAAAGATGAAAATCAGCAGCGCTGCAATACGATGCCTGTACAGGTAAGTGAAATAATTACTGTAAATACCTGTTGCATCCGGCAACACTGCCAGTGCTTTAAAATTCTTTCTGACCCACCAGAATAAGAACAGGAATATAAAAAGCGGCAGCCAGAACGTACCGCCTGCATTAACGCTCATATAGTAATTGAGTACCTTTTTTATGTTGGCAGAATTTGCTTTTACGGCTGCAGCGGTGTTCTTGCTGGCTGTAGAATCCGGTTGCCACAGGTCATTATAATCTCCCTTCAGTTCCTCTATACTATTCTGTCGTATTTTATCATCAATGGTACTCAGCATTTCGCCAATACCAATGGCTTTCATGGCAAATGATGCACTCCAGTTATTCAGCGTATCCAGGCTGGCATTTAACTGTGAATCTGCCTGCGCCCATTTTGTTTGCAGTGATTTTAACCGCGAGCGTTTGGCCAGCGTATCCTGCATGGTAATACGGATCAGTTGTTTCAGTACAGAATCGCGGGTAACGGCATACAGGCTACGCTTGGCCTGCTCCAGCCTGGCAATTTCTTTACTGAGCGCCTGGCGATTGTTTTCATTATTGTCGTGAAAATCGCCCAGCATACGTTTGTACAACTGCAGATTGCGAAGGTTGGTCTTACTGCCGCCTTCCAGCATTTTGTGCAGTACGGAAAGTATTTCACGGTTTTTATCAGCTTCCTGTTTCAACAGAAAAAAGCCATGACCTATTTCAGCCTGGTTCTGTACCGTGTTAATGGTCTGGTATGCTCTTTCTACACTGGATATATAGTCGCTGCGGGTTAGCTGCGTGGTATCTGACAATATAAAAAAAGAAGTATCATTTGCCGGATGTTTATCCTGTGCCTTGGCACTACCGGAGGTGATAACGAATATTACAACAAACAAAACCGGTAACCGGTATAAAGAGGTAACAAAGGTTTTCATGCATTGCGATTTTGTAACGGGCAGCAAAATATTGCACAGGTACATGTAAGCTGCCCTTTTTATAGCAAATACCTGTTGGCATATACAAAATAAAGCAAACGGTATAAAATAAAGAAACCGGGCGTATTGCCCGGTTAAAAAGATATTATCGATAGTTTCTCTTTATTACAGATTATAATTTTTCAATCACTGCAATTACCTGTTGTACCATCTCAGTAGTAATATCCAGGTGTAGTACCATACGGATCTGGGTAGGAGAGAACGGTATGGCCAGTATGCCATGTTCTTTCAGTTTAGCAGTAATGGCGGCCGGCTGAAAAGGAGCTCTTGTTTCAAAAATGATGATATTGGTTTCTACAGGTAACACTGCAGCCGTAAATTCCTTTTGGCCCAACGCTGCAGCAATATCCCGGGCATGCTGGTGATCTTCCGCCAGCCTGCTGACATGATGATGCAGTGCATAAATACCAGATGCAGCCATAATACCTGCCTGCCGCATACCGCCGCCAAACACCTTACGCACACGGCGCGACCTCTTGATAAAATCAGCAGATCCCAGCAGGATGCTGCCAATGGGACAACCCAACCCTTTATTGAGACAAATGGAAATAGTATGGAACAGTTCGCCATATTTTACCGGTGATTCATTATTGGCCACCATCGCGTTGAAAAGACGTGCCCCGTCAAGATGCAATTTCAGGCCACGTTCATCGCATACATTCCTGATCTTACTGATCTCGTGCAGGTTATAGCAGCTACCGCCACCTCTGTTGGAAGTATTCTCAACACAAACCAACGATGTATGGGCTTTATGAACATCTTCCGGGTTATTAATAGCTGCCGCTACCTGTTCGGCGGTAAAGCGCCCGCGGTCGCCATGCAGCAGGTGTACCTGTGCACCGGAATTGAATGCAATGCCACCACCTTCAAACTGGTACACGTGGGCCGAAAAATCGCAGATCACCTCATCACCGGGTTGCGTATGCACCTTGATGGCAATCTGGTTCGACATGGTGCCGGAAGGGCAGTACAGGGCAGCCTCTTTACCAAACATGGTAGCGGCCATGGCTTCCAATTCATTTACGGTAGGGTCTTCGCCAAAAACATCATCTCCTGTGGGAGCCTGCATCATGGCCTGCAGCATGGTCGGTGTGGGACGGGTTACTGTATCGGAGCGTAAATCGATGAGCATAATTGATAAGTATGGGGCACTAAATTAAGGAATGTGCTGATGTGCTATGCCCGGAATATTGAATACGGGAGGTAAGCAGTGATGAAAGGCAGCCTCCGTTTGTTTGACAAAAAGCAAATCAGCCGGTGCCTGAGACGCCCTTTTGCAGCATTTCCGGCGGTTTAAAAAATATTTTAACGTGATTTTAAACCTGGCGCAACAAACAGCTTCCAATACTCAATAAATAATACAAACTGCCCGGTTATACAGTCTGTTTCCGGAACAGACAGGTTAACCGGAAACACCAGGGAAAATTCATCGTGCATTCCCTTGTGCACATAACTTGGTAACAGCATTCCCCTTTATCAAAATAATAATTCGTAAACCTGATTAAAAGTACAATTATGAAATATTCATTTCGTCATGGGATCATTATGTCCGCACTGGTTACTGTATTTGCATTCAGTGCCTGTAAAAAGGACAACAGTTCACAATCTGACACGCAGAACGATGCCATAACTACCAGCCAGGAAACAGCTGAAGCAGAAGGCGAATATGATGATGCTACAGAGATCGGGTTATCTGCCGGCGCCGGCCTGGATGCCGGAGCTACCGGACGTGTGGATGGCAGTTCTAATGAAAGAGTTTACCTGTTTGCCGATCTGCAGTTCAAGATCGGTTTAAACACAATCGTCACCGTTACACCCGCTGATTCTACTTTTCCGAAAACAGTGACCATTGATTACGGCGCCGGTACTATCTGTCGCGATGGCCGTTTCAGAAAAGGCGTGGTTGTACTTACATTCTCTGCTCCATTCCGTACCACAGGCGCCACTGTAACCATCACTTTCAAAGATTATTATTCCAACAGGTTGCATATTGAAGGTACCAAAACCATTGTTAATCTCAGCAGCGGTGGCGTACTGAAATATTCTGTAGATGTAAAAGACGGTAAAGTGTCATGGCCCAATGGCAGATCATTCACTGTTACCGGTACCAAGGTGGTAACACAGGTAGCGGGTAGTGGTACAGCAACTGTACGCGATGATGCTTATTCAGTAGAAGGCTCTGCTACTATTGTATATGCCAATGGCACCACTGTTACCAGAAGCACAGTAACCCCGTTGATCAAAGCAGTATCCTGCAACTGGATAGGACAGGGTATATTAAAGATCACCGTCAACAACACCACTGTTACGATTGATTTTGGTGATGGCACCTGCGATAACAAGGCTATATTGAAATGGAACAACGGACAGAAAGAGATCACATTGCCGTAAGAAAGAGACAAACAGAAAATAGTTATAGTTGGAGTTTATAAGCAAGCTATGGGTTGTGCGCAACCTATAGCTTTTTTACTTTACGGGGCGCTCCCATACACTGTAGCAGATCTTTTTGCGCAGCAACACAATACATCCTGCTGCCGGAAGTAAGGTGGCCGGAAAAAAGGCTGCAAGCCCCAGCGGAGCAATGATCACAAGGAACAGTAATGCCAGTACACAAGCCATATTAAAAACCGTATTTTTCAGTAACAACCCAACACTAACAAACAATTGCACAACAGCAATGATAATACCCGCAGCAGGAAGATGAGCAATAAAAGGCTGTACAATGTAATGACCATACCAGGGGAAGAGTACAAAATCATTGTATTGATGGTAAATACCAGGATGCTGCGTAACCTGCACCCAGGTAATACAGGCTGTAATGAAAAGCAATAAAGACAGCACAACACGACCGGCTAATGGCAGAATGATCATCAGGCACAGCATAAAAAATGCAATGATAATAGCGATGCCATTGAATTGTGTATAGAACTCAGCAGACATGAAATTCAATTTCAGATAAGGTTTGCAACTGCAATACTAATGTAGCACAGTTACCGGATAATGTGCTGTATTGATTTTTAACGTGCTTTTAATCATACCCGGGATAAGAAACTTAAAAGCAACTTCACAAAAACAGGTATGTAGAAGTAATACCTTTGACAGGTATGAAGTTACTCATTATGGGTGCATCAGGTGCCGGTTCTACAACCCTGGGCAAAGCATTATCTGAACGTTTGCACATCCCTTATTTTGATACAGATCAATATTTCTGGTTACCATCCGAACCGCCATTTACGGTTCGTCGTTTACCGGAAGAAAGAAATGCTTTACTGCAGGCAGACCTGGATGCCGCAGGGCATGGTATAGTAGGCGGTTCGCTGATCAACTGGAGCAAATACTGGGCATCGGCCTTTGATTACATTGTATTCCTGTATCTGCCCAATCACATCAGGATGGAAAGACTGCAGCAACGCGAGTTTGAACGCTATGGCACTGTGATCCTCAATGATCCTGAACGCAAAAAACAGCATGCGGCTTTCCTGGAATGGGCCAATGGTTATGATGACAATACCACACATGGCAGAACACTGGCGGCACAGGAAAAATGGCTGCAACAGGTAAGTTGCCCGGTAATAGAGATCAGGGGAAATTATGCGCTCAGCGAAAAAATAACCATGGTATTGCAGACCATTACTGCCGGCAATTGATTCGTCTACTCGTTTCTTAAAGCATTGATAGGATTGGCCAGTGCTGCCTTTATGGTCTGATAGCTTACAGTAAGTACAGCAATCAGTATACAACTTACACCGGTAGCAGCAAACATCCACCAACTGATATTGATACGGTATGCAAAACGCTGCAGCCAGCTGCTCATGCTCCACCATGCAATGGGCGATGCTATTACAAATGCAATCAGCACCAGCAACAGGAAATCTTTTGACAGCAGGGTAGTGATGGCTGAAACCGAAGCCCCCAACACCTTACGCACACCTATTTCCTTGATGCGGTTTTCAGCCACATAAGCGGCCAGGGCAAACAGTCCCAGGCAGGAAATAAAAATGGTAAGCCCCGCAAACAAAGCAGCCAGGGTACCGACCTGCTCCTGACCTTTGAACTTTAAAGCAAAGGCCTTGTCTACAAATGTATACTCAAACGGATAATCGGGATTGTATTCTGTAATGACCTTTCTGATAGTTTCAATGTTATCAGCTGTATTATAAGCCGGGTTTAGTTTAAAAGTAATGGTACCGGCCCATGCTGAAGGCCCTGGCATAACAGTGGGAAATACGGATTCGAAAGGAGATGCAGGCATGAAGTTTTTCACTACTCCCACTACATGCCAGTTGATGATACCATCCTGATTAATAATTTCACCAACAGGATCTTTCAGACCCATCTGTTTTACAGCAGCTTCATTCAGCAGCATGGCTGTGGAATCTGAAGGATACAGGTTAGTATTGATATCCCGGCCTGCAATGATATCTACACCCATGGTCTTACTGAAATCATTGTCAATATGGAGCTGTGCAAAAGCCATACGCTTGCCGGAATCATAACCGTTCCATTTGTATCCATCACCAATAGACCATACTTCAGTAATAGGAGAGTTGGTCCTGGTAACAGCCAATACAGCTTTACTGTTGAGCAATGCCTGTTTGATCAACGGGTATTTTTTATTCATTTCCCCTTTTACGTATACATACGCCAGATGATCCCTGCTGTACCCGGCTTCACGTTTACGTGCAAAATTGATCTGCCGGTATATAACAGTGGTACAGATAATGAGTGTAATGGCAAATGTAAATTGTACTACTACCAGTACCTTTCGGGGAGTAATCAATGCACGTGTGGCTTTGAATGTACCTTTTAACACACGGATAGGCTGAAAGGCCGACAGGTAAAACGCCGGATAGCACCCTGCAATAATACCCGTGAACAATAAAAAAGCAAAGAGCAACATCCAGAAATACGGATTTGCCCAGGGAATGGAAAGTCTTTGATACACCAGTTCATTAAACCAGGGAAGTACTGGATTTACAATTGCCAGCGCTATAGCACCTGCTATAAAAGCAAACAATACAGATTCACCAATGAATTGTCGTACCAGTGCGCTTCTGCCTGCGCCCACCACTTTGCGTATACCTACTTCTTTGGCGCGTTTGGCACTGCGCGCTGTACCCAGGTTCATGTAATTGACACAGGCAACCAGCAGCACAAAAATGGCAATGATAAAAAACAACCGGATGTATACAAGGCGTCCGGCAGTGGCTACGCCATTTTCGAAATTGGAATACAGCCACCATTTGGTCATGGGGTGTAAAAAGAATTCATTTTTTACGGTCGCAAACCGGTCAATAAAATGCCGGATCTTATTATTGAAAGCAGCTTCGGTAACACCTGGTTTCAGCAATACAAATGTTGAAATGGAATTACTTTCCCAGCTATCGTTTTGCCAGCCCACCTCTTTGTTATAACTCCAGGGCACCAGGTATTCAAAATTGAACATGGTATTACCTGGCAGGTCTTTCATTACACCGGTTACAGTAAAGATGGCATTACTGTCAATCCTGATCTCACGTCCCATGGCATTGGCCTCATTAAAAAGCTTACGCGACAGTTTTTCCGTGATCACTACGCCACGCGGATTACTCAGCGCCGTATTGGGATCGCCTGCCACCAATGGAAAATCAAAGATGCGCAGAAAGCCGCTATCGGTGACATACCCCTGTGTTTGCAGGTGTTTGTTGCCTGAGCTAAAAGTAAAAGCGCCTACCCAGTTGGCACGGGCAAACGCTTCCACCTCCGGAAAGGAGGATTGCATAGCAGGCGCCATCAACATAGGGGTGGAAGACCAGCAACGTACCCGGTCATCTATATTTAAGCGGGTCATTACCTGGTAAATACGATCTTTTTTGTTATGAAACTGTTCATAGCTGAACTCGTTCTGTATCCACAAAAAGATCAGTATTGCCGTAGCTATGCCCAACGCAAGACCGGTAATATTGATAAAGGAAAATGTTTTGTTACGGGCCACATTACGCCACGCTATTTTAGCGTAATTGCTCAACATACCATTGCTGAAAGGCAGAATGAACAACCTGTTTTTGCGCCGCTTGTTCCAGGTAACAGCCCGTTTACTCAATGCTTCTTCGGCTTCGCGTGCTTCCTGCAGCGTTGCCATGCGGTGCATATGCCGGTTAAATGCATTCTCTGTTTCGTGGTTGTTGATCTTTTGATCGGTAGGTTTCCAGATAGCAGATAACATTCCAATAGACTGGATCATTTCTGGATGTTGTTGCAATAACTGCTGCAACTCTTCCAATTCTTCTGCTGTCGCTTCTCCTGCCAGTTTTTTGGCCGCGAGATTCCATATATGATCCCGTTCTTTCATATAGTGTCAGGCTATACTCAACCTGGAATGTCGTTAATATGCTGAAACAAGTACGATGAATACCAGCAAAACATCTTGATTGTTTTGCATTACGCTGTTAATTGGTAGCCGGAAGGATGGAAAGATACGTTTTTACCTTCATTTATCCATCATACGCCTCCAATAGCATCTGTAAACTGACATTTTCAGTTATGATATACAATATCTTCCTGACACAAGACAACTTTGGTGTTATAGTACTTTCCCTTCAGCCAGTTTATCCTGGATGTTTTTCCAGCGCTGTACAGGCAGTTCTGTTTCCAGCATCTGCAGCATCAGGTCAATTGCCTGTGCGGTACCGGTTTTTTCAAAATACCGCAGCAAGTTGATGATCTCAGTGTTGTTGGATCCGCGCATGATCCAGCGGAAATATACTGCCAGGTGTTGTACCGGGATGGCATTGAGAATGGTTTGCTGCAGCCCGATTACCTCCTGTTCGGTATAATAGGTTTGTAAAACGGTAGAAAGGGTAGCTTCTTTAATAGCAAGATGTTCCAGTTTTGCGGCCAGGAAAGAGGTATAGGCCCTGATAATGGCATGGCCTGTATCCTGCCGGCTGCGGGAGGTAGATGCCTGTTGCAGTAATTGCAATAACCCTTTGAGTTGCTGCGACAATGCAACGTTTATTTCATGTGCTCCTTTAAATATGGTCACTGCTTCAGCACTGTACTTTTTTATTGCAGGCAGCATATATTTTTCCTCCATCCAGGCATAACCGTTAAACAGGTGAAGGGCCTGCTGCATTTCCTCCAGTGATGCCGCAGCTTCATCGCGTATAGAGAAATCTGTTTGCTGCAGGGTCAGGGCAATATGGTACAGCAATGCTCTCGCTCCTTTGTACAGCTGGGTGCACAGATTATAATTTCTCATGTGTATTGGTGTTCTTTTGTCGTTGTAATGAAAAGCAGGGTTGCAGCAACCGGTGATGCATTCAGCGTTCATCCGGTGGTGCAGGCAGATCCGGTACTAACAAAATTGCCATATCAGCCTTTAAACATCAATGGGTGGCTGGGCGAACTGTTATAAAACCCCGCTGAGGTGCCGGATAAGCACGTACAGTTAAACAGACCGGCGATCTTAAAAGCTTTGACGACAGTGGCAATAACGCAATACCGGCGGCGGTTACCGGCCGGAAAATGCATGAATTGTCAAAAATGATGCATGAACTGCACCATATCCAATGCCCGGAATATTAATTTTGCTGTTTCAAACCACCCCGCTTGTTCAAAAGATCAGTTTTTATTGTATGCCTGCTGGCAGTCTGCTTTACTGTAGCGGCCCAGCAACAATTCACATTTCAGCGGCATGTAACCGGTACCAAACTGTTATCCGGCAAACCCGCTTTTGATGTTATCAGCGTTCCTCATACGCGTAAATACCATTTTGTTCATTTCAATTCTGCCAATGGGCTGCGTTCCAATATTGTTAAGAACATTATACAAGACCATAAAGGGTATATCTGGCTGGCTACGCTTGACGGTCTGCAACGTTATGATGGCAATAAGTTTCTCACTTTCAGAAATGAGCCGGGTAACCCACGCTCTGTTCCTGCCGATGTTATCGGCCAGGTGATGGAAGACGGGCATCACAACCTGTGGGTATTGGGAGGGGGAAAAGTAGGCATCTTCAATACATCCACTTTTACATTTACCAATGTGCCCATAGCAGACCATGCGGGCCTGATGAGTAATTATGATCCTAATTTTTCTTCCGCCATGCTGCGTACAGACAATAATGGCAATATGCTGTTATTTGTTATCAATATGGGCGGTTACCGGTATGATAGCAGCCGGCAGCAGTTTGTACCGGTACCTTACCTGTCCAAACCACCAGGCTGGTGGCTGCAGGATCTGTATTGTTCTCCCTCAAAAGGTCAGTACATTATGGGTGCACACCAGGGATTTATTGTATACAATGAAAAAACTGGTCATACCAATTATGCAGGACACAATCCTGATAATATTGCCCTGATAGAAGATCTGAAAAATGAAACTTTTATCATAAATGTGATCGGGTACCAGGGAAATTATCTCTGGTATTCCAACTGGCCATCTGGCGGAATGCCCTTTTTACATTCCTACAACATCGTTACCCGCGAACGAAGGGAATACAATCTCAGCGCTCTGTTCCAACTGGGGTACCACGAAATACAAGGCGCATTACTGCAAGAGAACGGCCGCCTGTGGGCGTATGGCCGAACTTTTATTGCAGAATACAATGAAGCTGATAAAAGTTTCAGATTGATGCGCAATGAATATGTAGATGAGCAAAGTATTCGGTTTGACCAGGTATACAATATGTTTGAAGACAAACAGCATAATATCTGGGTCTCTACAGAAAATGGTGCATTCATTTTCAATCCCGATAAGGAACTTTTTAACAACTACAGCCTGGTACGTCCTGATGGTTCCGGTATGATTGACGGCCCTGTGATCACAGCGGCACAGGTAGGTGCAAATGAAATATGGATAGGGTGCTGGGGTACGGGTCTCTATGCTTACGATACCAGTTTCAATCCTATTGCTTTACCGCCTGCACTGCAGCGTTTCGGTGAAGGAATGAGCTTATGGTCTATCCAGCAACACAAAGCTTCCAATACCATCTGGGTGGGTATGCAGGAGGGAGGTTTACTGGTGTACCATACCAAAACAGGCAAAGCAGACTGGTTTTACGATAAAATATTCGCCGGCAGTACCATCCGGCAGGTAGTCGAAGACAGACAGGGTAATTTATGGTTTGGCATGCAGGGTGGTCATATTGTAAAATGGGATGCCGCAGTTGCAGGTAATGATGTACACAAAGGATTTAAGCTGATCCGTAAAAGAGATGGCGCCAGGATCTATAAACTACTGATTGACCACGATGGTTTTTTGTGGGCTGGCAGCCTGACACAAGGACTTTTTAAATACAACACCGCTACCGAAGAACTGTTATTACACATCAGCAAAGATGGGCCTGACGGAAAACACCTGCTGGACAACACGGTGTTTGACATTGTACAACACGACAATTCCACATTGCTGGTAGCCGGTGGCGCCATCAACGTACTGAACACCCGTACCAATAACATTTACCAGATTACAACAGTAGATGGTTTGCCTTCCAACAACGTGCAATGTTTACAGAAAGACAAACAGGGCATTTACTGGATAGGAATGGCTCATGGTCTGTGCCGTATGAATTTTGAAAAAAAGATCTTCAGCCTGTACGACCGGCGCGATGGCATGGCGTATGATAATTTTAACCCCGGTGGTGTAAATGTATTACCTGATGGGCGGCTGGTGTTTTCTACAGACCGCAGTTTAACTGTGCTGAACCCTCTTGATATTAAGAAAGTGCCGCTGCCCGATGAAGTATTGCTGACAGATATCAGGTTGTCCAATCGCTCCTTGCCGGTTGACTCTGTATTGGCTGCCGGAGGCATCGTTTTACCTTATGACAACGCTGCTGTTACCATAGAATTCAGCATCCTGGATTTTATGAAACAGAAAAAAGCACACTACAGGTACATGCTGGAGCATCTTGATAAAACATGGAAAGAAGCCAGTGGTTCCGGTCAGGCTATCTATACCTATCTGCCGCCGGGTAGTTATACCTTCCTGGTAAAAGCTGAAAATACAGACGGTATACCGGGGAAAAACATTACAACTATCAATATCACCATCACGCCGCCATTCTGGCAAACCTGGTGGTTCTATTGTATACTGGCACTTATTGTAGCTGCTGTGTTGTATTGGATAGACCGTGAAAGAGTGAATAAAATGAAAGCATTGCAGCGTGTACGTACGCAGATAGCCGTGAACCTGCACGATGAAGTGAATACCACGCTGGGCAATATTAACCTGCTGAGTGAGATGGCCAGGCTGAAAGCTGATAAAGACATTGCCCGTTCAAAAGAATACATCAGCCAGATCAGTTCCAAAAGCCAGCGCATGATGGATGCGATGGATGATATTTTATGGAGCATCAGTCCGCAGAACGATAGCATGGAAAAGACCCTTGCGCGTATGAAGGACTATGCTATAAAACTGGAAAAACAATATCATATCCGTATACATTTCCGTTCAGAAGAGGGAGTGGGGAAATTAAAGCTGGATATGAAACAGCGGCACGAATTGTTTGTGATCTATAAACAATGCGTGGATGACACCATTACCCATTTTAAATGTAATAACCTGGATGTGTTTATTGACAGGGATAAAAACAAAAACCGGTTATCGCTGAAATTGCGCGGAGAAAGTGAAACGGATATTGTTTATGCTGCAACGCCATACCCCGGTACACTTGCTATCCGGAAACGGGTGGAAAGTATTGGCGCCACACTGGATATGATAGAAGATAAGCGGCAACTGTCAATAATTCTGCAATTGCCGCTATCATAACAGGTTTTATTTGCCCATCCATTTTTTAAACTCTGTTACTTTTTCACGGCTTACAATGGATTCCTTGTCCAATACCGGTTTGAGATGCAGCAACAAACGATTGCCGAAATAATCATGGATCTGGTCAACACTTTCTACTGAAATATAGAAAGAGCGGTTAATACGGAAATAACGATCCGGATCCAGCATTTCCTCCAGTTCATCCATGGTATAGTCTACTACAAACTTGCGGTTATCGTATGTTTTAAAAAAATTCAGTCGTCCGTCGCTGAAGAAATAAGCGATCTCTTCAATTTCAATAGAAACCAGTTTCTGTGCGTGTTTTACCAGGAACCGTTTGCGATATTCACGCGGTTGCAGCTTTTGCTGCAGCTCTTTCACCAGCGCATCCATATTCATCACTGTATTTTCTCCACCCTGGTAAAGGGTTTTCATCTGCCGGTATTTGTTCAAAGCTATTTCCAGGTCTTCTTTCTGAATAGGCTTTAACAGGTAATCAATACTATTTACTTTAAATGCTTTCAGTGCATACTCATCGTATGAGGTGGTGAAAATGACCGGGCTTTTCAGATCTATGCGTGTAAAAATCTCAAAGCTCTGCCCGTCAGACAGCTCAATGTCCATCAGTATCAAGTCCGGCGAAGTATTGCTCTCCAGCCATTTTACAGTAGCCTGTATACTGTCTGTTACGCCCACTATTTCGGCTTGTTTGTCTACATCCGACAGTGTTTTGGTGATCTTTTTCACTGCCAGTTCTTCGTCTTCAACAATCAGGATTTTCATGTTCACTGTTTTATAAGTTAGTTAAGATGACCGTACGACTCCCGGGCAGTCTGTTCTGCAGCAATATTCCAGATAAGCGGCAACACCACGGTAAAATTCTTTTCATCCTGGAATACCTGGAAACCCTGCTGATTCAGTAATGCATATTTGGTACGGATATTTTCCAGCCCCACTTTGTTGGAAGGGCCTTTAATGATGCGGGGCTGCAGGTTGTTATTCACTACCAGTTTGTTACCTGCCATTGTAAAAATGTCTATTGTCAATGGTTTGTTCTTAGAAAGCATATTGTGCTTTACCACGTTTTCTACCAGCAATTGCAGGCTTAATGAGGGAACAAAAAGCTCCAGGCACTGAATGTCTATGTCTACATTGTAAAGTATAGCTTCACCATGACGGGTTTTCAGCAACCGGAAATATGATTCGATAAACTGTAATTCATTCTGTACGGTAGACAATCCATCTTCATTGTTACGCAGCAGGTAGCGGTACACCTTGCTCAGCTCATTCAAAAAAGTATCGGCCCGGCGCGTATCTTCTGTGATCAGCGACGACAGGGTGTTAAAACAATTGAACAGGAAATGGGGATTTACCTGGCTTTTCAATGTTTCAAATTCCTGCCGGATGGCCATCTGCTGCAAGGCTTCTTTTTCATTGAGACTGACTTTCCATTGCCTGATGGTGTAATCAGCTTCCCACGTAGCTGTAGCCAGCATGGTAAGTGCTACCGCCAGTAATAACGACAGGATCAGTTGTCCCATATCAAGCCTGTACTGCAGGAAATGGAAATAATCATAGCAATAGAAGATCAGTATAAAGGTAATAGAGGTGAGTACAATATGGGTAACAGTAAGAATAGACAGTCTTACAACAGTTTGGCGGATATCAGGAAACCGTTTACGCAACCAGTGCATACTGATGATGTGCAGGTACCACGATACAAAACCTTCCACATAAATAAAGGGAGTTGAATATACCATTACATCCCGGTGATCCCAGCGATCAGGAAAAAGCATGCTGTTCAGCAACATACACAGTACCGGCATCAGCAGCACAAAAGTAAGCCATTCCATTTTGGTAGGTTTCAGCCAGCTTCTCATGCTTCGTTAAGGGTTTGCTGGTGAATTAATGGCAGCCGTACAATACGGAAATGATCACTTTCATGCACCAGTATGTTTTTGCGGCAAAGTAAACGGTACTTGTTAATAATGTTTTCCATACCGGCGTCACGGTCGCTTTTTTCGGTACCGATGCGCAACTGTACATTGCTTTTGATACAAAGCCAGTGACTATCCTGTGAACTGATGATGATAGACAGGGGATTTGTTTTGCTGATGGCGTTGCGATTGAATGTATTATCAAAAATGAGTTGTAAAGTAAGCGGTGGTATCAGCATATCAAGGTGTTCCTGGCTGATAGCAGTTTCTACATGCACTCCCTCTCCATACCGTGCTTTCAGTATATGATAATAAGAAAGTATGAACTGCAGCTCTTCCTGCAGGGAAACAAAATGTTCTTCATTATTGCGCAGCAGGTACCGGTATACTTTACTGAGATGATTCAGGAAATCTTCTGCCTTTTCAGCGTTTTCATTAATAAGACTTGACAATGAATTGAGGCTATTGAACAGGAAGTGCGGGTTTACCTGGCTTTTCAGGCCCAGCAACTGGCTTTGCATGTATTCTTTTTTCAGTTGCTCTGTTTCAATCAATGTAGCCCGGTAACTCTGGAACTTGGAAACCCCTTCGTGCAACACGGTCAGAAAAATATTAAGGACTACAGTAGCAATATAGGCACGGGAAAAACTGCGGTCACTTATTTTATACTCAAGAAAACTAATGGACTCAAAGATTTTCAGCAGGAACAGGATCAGTAACCCGGTCATGATCATAAAAAGCGTCAGTAACACCAGCGTCCGTTTCAGAAACACTTCCTCAGAAGGGAAACGATTACGCAGTGCCACCGCAATAGATCCGTATAGAATGTAGGAAAAAGAAAGCACCAGTAATGAAACCAGGAAAGTAACCAGGAAAAATTTCCACCCTGAAAAAAAACGCATCCCAAAAATGAGACTATTCTGCAACAGGATAAAGGGGATCAGCGTCCATAGCATGATCGTATTATCTTTTCCTGAATATTGTGGCAGTCTCATAAACGTTATTAGGGTGGTACCGGAAGACCGGCAATAACGGATACAAATTACTGTGTTTCTGCTGGTTTACAGATACCGGTTTCAATAAACTGGGGTTTTCCGGGCATGAATTGGTGAAGGGAAGGTATGAACTGACACTGAAAATGACCGTTTTATCTTATTTCTACCTGCTGCCGGTTATTCCGCTGTGATATAACATGCTGTTCTGACCATTCAACCTGTTGCTGCATATTCAATTCAACATACACAATCGACTTTTCAAGAAGCACTTTATACAGCTCGTGTCATAAGAGGTTTACATACAGGTTAAACCGGTGCATCTTTGCACAGTTAATCAATAACCATTATCTATTAACCTTTTTACTATGAAACAGCGTTTTGTGCTGGCAGGAAAACGCCTGGTGCTACCATTACTGGTAATGGCAGGCTGTGTATCGTTGTACGCTTTCCGAGTTGCGGATATATATGCTGACCTGTGGCAGCAACTGGGCATGAGTAAAGAAAGCGGCACCAGTTCTATCAAAGAAAGCTTTCTGGGCGGCTATCTGCAGCATTATGGTGCGCGCAATATCAGGAACATTGCATTGGGCGACAGGGTTGCTGTTACCAAAGATCTGTTGACGTTTACCAAACAATATGTTGAAAGCGATGCTTTTAAAAAAGAGTATGCAGCAACCCGTGAACAACGCAAACCTGCCGAACCGAAAAAGCCAAAAACTGAAACAGAGATCCGTACAGAACAGGTAAACAACCTGAAGAAAAGTATTGCAGAAATTGAAAAGTCAATGAAAACAGCGAAAGAGGACATGAAGAAGATCTTTAGTGAATCGCTGGAAGTGCTTCAGAAACAGTTGAAAGACTATGAAGATCCGAAAAATGAGATCATTCCACTGATGGCGCAGGGTGAAAAGTCGCAATACGAGTACTACATGAAAAAGTACCAGGAAGAGACGGAAGCGTGGCAAGAACTGTTTCCTGAAAACAGCCGTGCATTTGTGAAAAAGCGCTTGCAGCAGATGCTGGAAGATACCAAAGGCGTTGATTACAATGCTGAACTGGTAGAACGTAGTAATAAAAAGAAATACTTTGTAAACCCGGTATACGAAAAGAAACCCGGCAACTGGAAATATGCTTTCCGCGCAGGTAAGGAAGTGACCGAAACCGCAAGGGCATTTGTACAGGATTGGCTGAAATCTTTATAGAACCCTATTATTTTAACACACAGGTATTCCCGCTATCCAGGGCAGTAAAGGGTGGTTGCCCGAAGATACAGGAGTGCCTGTGTGTTTTATTTATTCTATATTATTCATTCTTTAATGCATGAACAGGATCCATCAGTGCAGCTCTGGCCGAATGATAACCCACCGTTAACGACGCGCTCAGGAAGGTAATACCAATTGTTATTAAAGAGATACCGGCAGGAACAGAAATACGGTATTTTCAGGCAATTGCAAATAATAGCAGAGATGCGCCCCGTAACAGCATTATGTCTATAACACTTCCATCCACGTATGGTCTGCCAGTAACTTAACAGCCGCAATAAATCGTTTAAAAGGACCGCTGCCGCCGCCCCATTCTTTAGGACTAACCAGTGACAACAGGTGACTGCCGTCATTCTTTTCATACAGGAAATAAGTTTGTCCTATGACCGGTGAAAAGTTCAGTTTTGCCTGGTATATGATGAATGATAACTCTTTGCGTTTCTGGATCTCCTGTGCCTGCAACGCCAGTAGTTCAATCTGTTTGCGGATCTGTTCCAACTGCATATTGGTTTGTTCCTCCATAGCAGTAAGCGCCTTATGACGGATCACACCTTCTTCCGTAGGTTTAATAACGGCACCGGCTACAGAAGCTGAATAGGGAAGAACACTCAACTGTTTATGATAATATTCAATATTGGTATAAGGCTGCTGATCTGCAGTAGTGCCTTTCTGGGTAATACGCAGATAACCATTGGGCATAATCTCATTCATGATATGCAAAGAGGGTTGCCCGTTCTTATAGAAATGAATTTCAAAGGTAATCCCGTCAATAAAAACTGCTTTCACGGTATCTGCTATCTCGGGGTTTTCAAAAGGATGCTCCTGTCCATCGGGCACCAGGGTATAGGCAGCGGTAAATGCCTGGTTTTCCAGTGTTACCCAATTGGTATTTACAGACAACATGCGTTCATTCTCAATACTTGCAATACTGAATGTGCCTGATCGTGGACGTTCGCCGGATTGATAAGTGCCTTTCTCGGGGAATAACTGCCAGTTAGCCAGAAAATTATACGCCTGTACCATAAGTCATTGGTTGATTTGATATCAGCAATGCGCAAATGTCAGAACTTTTCCAATCTTAATAAAGACAAATACAAAAGAAGATAAAGTGCAAGCGTTTTAAAGCAGGTAACAGAAGGTAAATACAATGTTTTTAACAGGATGTTAATTCAACTGCTTACAGGCAATAAAGTGGCGAGAAAAAGAGCGGTATTAAATGTGGAAAATACTCTACAGCAGTTAATGAAACTACTGTAGAGTATTGCCCGGAAGCCTTAAGAAAGGGCTTCTGCTTTAATGTTATTAGCGCTGGCTTTGGCGGTTTTAATAAGCGTCAGCACACGTTCGCGTACATCATCTTTCAACCCATCCACTTCATGTTCAAAAATATCCTTTAGCTGATCCAGTTCATCGCTGGCATGGCCACGTAAACGTTTCAGCTTCCTGCGCAGGGAGTCTGCAGAATCGGCAATTTTCTGACGTGTTTCGCTGCCGCTTGCGGGTGCTACCAGTAATCCTATCAATACGCCGGCTGCAAGCCCGGATGCTGCTCCGATTAGAATGTTTTTTGTGCTCATAATTATTGATATTTAATAATAAGGTATATGGTACTCTTTTTCAACAATCTTGCCAATACCCGGGTGGGGAGTGTTAAAATACAGTTGTGGATTAAAGGTAACAGCGTACCGGCTACAACTTACAAATGGTTGTATGCTGTGACCCGGAATACCACAGGTTCTTAAACAAACTGTTGCCGGAACAGTCATCTGTAACCAGGTGCTATTTTATAAAATTGTTCCCTGTTCCGGCAGGGCATGTGCACGGGGAATTACTTTTATTACTGCCATACCTGCTATAGCCGCTAAACAATGACAGATCCTGCCGGGATAAAACAGATAAAATCCCAAAGATAAATAGAGGGTTCCGCGTATATGGAAATGTCAATCGGTTACATCGGCACATACGTTTGTTTACATTTAATTATTACTGTTATGTTGACATTGTGCCGAATATTTATGTAATTTATATCCGCATATGCTAACCTGAAAGATTAAACTTTTATACAAACATGCACAACCAACAATCACCCCAAATCAACCCTTGCAACAATCTGAATACAAGTGCCAACTACCAGGCATATTTCACCTGACCTCATATTGATTCCCGACCCGGACAATAAGCTATCTGAATTACTTATTGCCTCAGTTATTGATACGCATACAGGCATCATCTGCAAAACCGTTGTTAATCAACAACACACAATAACCATTTCCTGACTTTTAAAACAAAAAATCATGCTCAAAACAATGAAAAGCTTACAAGGTGCAGCCATTTTAAACAGAGATGCATTAAAGAAAATAGCCGGCGGAGAAAACTACAACTGTGCATTTACTTATATGGTTGACACTGGCAATGGTCAAAGCCAGGCGTTTGGCACCACAACCGTAAGTGGCGCTACCTGCCAGGAGCAAATGGCGGCCTGTCGCAGATTTGCTGACAATTTAGCGGTAAACACAGGCAGCCGTGTAACTTTTGATTCAGGATGTGACGGATGGGGACACTAATATAGCACCAGGAACTGTTCATGGCAATAATGAGCAGTTCCTATTGTTGTTTTTTCTCAACATGCTTTATCCTTCATGCCGCATGCCTTCTGCCACCCTGAACAGGTGTATAATGTAGGGGAAAAGTGCATCCATGGTTTCTGCGGCACCTCTTGTAGAACCAGGTAATGTAATCACCAGTGTTTGTTTAATAAAACCAGCTACCCCGCGGCTTAACATGGCATAAGGTGTACGCTGTTGCCCATAACTGCGTGCTGCTTCCATAATACCCGGTATGCCCCTGTCGAGTAATGGCGAGATCGCTTCCGGAGTTACATCACGTGGAGATAGCCCGGTACCGCCTGCAAACAATACCAGTTGAAAACCAGCCTGACTCAGTTCTGCCGCTGTAGCCTGTATTGTGCTAAATTCATCGGGTATTATTTTGTACAGTTCTGTGGAAATATAATGTTGCTGCAGTTTTTCCATCACCGCTTTGCCAGCCTTATCCTGTTTACTGCCTGCCGCTACGCTGTCTGAGCATACAATAACAGCACATCGCAACGGGGTAGAAAGCGTATCCCGAAAATCTGATTTGCCGCCTTTTTTCTGTTGCAGGCTGATGTCTGTGATCTCAACACCTTTATCAATTGGCTTCAGCATATCATACATGGTCAGTGCAGTAATGGCAGCGCCATGCATGGCTTCTACCTCCACACCTGTTTTATAAATAGTATGTACTTCCACTGCAATCACAACGGTCAGGTTTTCCAGTTGGTAACTGATTCCAGTATATTCAACCGGCAGCGGGTGACAATCAGGAATAACATCACTTGTCTTTTTTACTGCAAGCAAACCGGCTGCACGTGCAAATTCAAACACATCACCTTTTGGTACCTGTTTGTTCCGGATAGCATCCATTGTTTCCTGCCGGGATACTGTTAACCGGGCTATCGCTATGGCTGTACGCAGACTACTGACCTTGTGTGTAATATTGATCATGTAACGAAGGTAATAAAGTATAAGGTGGCAATGTGAAATTGTAAGACAACAACTTATTGCGGAAGCATATGGATATCTACAGGTTGTCCCTGTGCAAAATCCTGTTGAGCGGCCGGTAAATGGATCAGGCAATTACTGGTGGCAAAAGATTGCATCCTGTACGATTCCTGTGCATGCAGGGCGGTAACACCTTCCCCGTTATAATAGCCTTTCAGGAAATGCGTAAGCCCTGTTTTTTTACTGTATGCATGTAATAACGGTACCTGCAGCGTATGTAATTCCGCAACAGGAAACTGCATCATCTGTCGTATACAGGGATACACATATTCATAAAAGCAGGTCAGTACTGAGGATGGATTGCCGGGCAGGCCAAATATGACCTGGTTGTTCCGTTTACCAAAAAACAAAGGCTTACCGGGTTTCTGCTGCAACCTGTGAAACACTTTTTGTACACCACAATGCTGTAATGCATCTGCTACATAGTCGTAACTACCCACGCTAACACCTCCTGTCAGCAATAACATATCTGTATACTGCAGGGCTGTGGAAATAGTTTGCTGTAATAACTGCATATCATCCTGTACACGATAAACAGTTACATTGCTGATATGCATTTGCTGTAACACCGCCGTCAGCGTAAAAGAATTGGATTCATATACCTGCCCGTATTGCAAAGGCAGTCCCGGTATTTGCAGTTCATTGCCTGTCACAATAATACTGATAGCAGGCGCAGGATAGATCTTTACTTCCCGTATACCTGCACCGGCAATGAAACCAATGGCAGCCGGTGTTAATACATTACCACCGGCAATAGCCAATGCGCCGGCCTGCACTTCTGAACCTGCATCGCGTACATTGGCACCAGCCTGTAGTTGCTCGTCCTGTATATGCAGTATATCACCGGCAACCCATACTTTTTCCTGCATCACTACGGTATCCGCACCGTTGGGCAGGGGAGCACCGGTAAAGATACGTGTGGCCTGCTGTGGTGTAATGGCAAGCGGTTGTATGGCCCCTGCAGCCATTTCGCCGGCAATAATAAGTTGCCGGTACTGTTGCCAGCCGTTGAAATTAACAGCATATCCGTCCATGGCAGATTGCCTGAAAGCAGGTATATTCTGCGGAGCGTATACATCAGCGGCCAGAACGCAGGATAAACATTTTTCCAGTGGCAGTGATACTGCCTGCAACGCCACTGTATGTTCACGGATCAGTTGTTTGCCTTCTTCAACAGGTAGTAGCATAGTTCACAGATTTTATGTTGCCGGTAGAGCTATTCCTCGCCATACGTTTTTTTCATCAGCGCCTCACTCAATAGTTTGGTTACAGGCCCTGTAACACCATTACTGATCACCACACCGTTAAAACTGCTTACCGGCAGAATACCTTTGGTAGTACTGGTAATAAAAGCCTCCCGGGCATTTTGTACATCATCCAGGTTAATATCAGCTGTTTCTATTGTAATACCATTCACAGCAAGCTGTAACACCTGTTTGCGTGTAATGCCTTTCAGGACATTTCTTTGCGGTGTAAGCACTTTCTGCTGTGCGGTTACAATAAAAAAATTTGAACGCGGACATTCTGTGATAATGCCATTCCAGTGATACAAAACATCATCAGCCTGTTGTTCACGGATGTACGATTGCAGCCAAACAGCAACCAGGTAATCAATGGTCTTCACATGAGGCAACTGGCGCTGGTGTTCGTAGGAAACAAGCCGGATGCCTTTGTCAGCAACCTGGCTATTGAAAGTGATCGGTTGTTGTGTGATCAGCAGGTTGGGGGCAGCAATATTGTATCCATCGACAGCATAGCCACCGGTCAATGTAATGCGCACACCGGAATCGGGCAGATTGTTTTTTTGCAATAAGGCATTTAACAATGTCTTGAATGTCTCCCTGTCTGGTAAGCCGGCAGACAACAACATTTTTTCCGCCGAATAATACAGGCGATCCAGGTGATCTTCCAGGAACACCGGTTGTCCGTTCAGCGTTTTAAAAAAATCAAAAATGCCATAGCCCCGCTGTATTGCCAGGTCGCTGATATGTAACGACGCTCCGGCAGCGGGCAACAGTTCTTTATTGACGATAGCAAACAGGTTACTCACTTATTGATACGATTGTATTTTTTCAGAATATTGATCACTTTGTCAACAGGCAACGGTGCAATCGTATGCCCGGCCTTACCGGTCACAGCCGTGGCTGTAAACAATGAATTGATAATTGCTTCTTCCGTTGCTTCAATAGTGGCCATGAAAAGCTGAGATGTATAATCATTGTGTAATAGGGAATAATCCTGTACTGCAGTTGCCGGTTCATGCGGTATACGTAATGATGTTGCTGTTGAGAACGCAATGACATAATCGCCGCTGCCATTGGATGCAATACCACCCGTTTTAGCCATACCCATAATGGCTCTCTTAGCCATGCGTTCCAGGTTGCGACTGTCTACCGGTGCATCAGTAGCCACTACCATCATACAGGAACCGTCTACATTGTTCAGTAATTTATCGCTGAATGAAAAAACGCCCAGCTCTTTACCTACAGGCACCCCGTCTATCTGCAATACACCCCCGAAATTGGTTTGTACCAGCACGCCTACCGTATAGCCTCCCAGGCTGGCAGGCAACTTACGCGATGCAGTGCCGATGCCTCCTTTAAATCCAAAACAGATCGTACCTGTACCGGCTCCTACACTTCCTTCTGTAACAGGGCCAGACGTAGCATTGCGGATAGCATCCTGCACATCCTTTTTTTGAACATGCCTGCCACGGATATCATTCAGCCATCCATCGTTGGTTTCGCCCACCACTGCATTTACAGATTGTATCTTTTCATTACCGGGTTGTTGCAAGGTATATTCAACTACCGCATCTATGGCAGTAGCCACATTCAGAGTATTGGTAAGAATGACCGGGGTTTCCAGGTTACCCAGCTCCTGTACCTGCGTGCTGCCAGCCAGCTTGCCAAACCCATTACCGGTATAAATGGCGGCAGGTACCTTCTGTTGAAAAATATTACCGGCGTAGGGCAGTATGGCAGTAACACCGGTGCGTATAGAATCGCCCTTCAGCACTGTAGTATAGCCTACCAGTACACCCGGCACATCCGTAATGGCATTCCATTTTCCTACAGGCAATACACCAATATTAATTCCTTTGTCGCGTGCCCTGCCTGCAGTTTGTGCCTGTACGGAAAGTAATCCCAATATGCCCGGTATCAGTAACAGCAACAATCGCATGGTAGTATTCTTTGCAGCAATTTACAGGAAATTTGTACTGCGTTTACCAGATAGAGGCTTTGCCTCAACTGATGCCAGTTGTTTTTTATGCTTATTTTAGTTGCAGCAGACGGTACCGGAATTCAAAAAACTATGTATTATGCTGATTAAAAAGCTTTGTGTAGCATGGCTCATGATCACTGGCAGCTATTATCTGCACGCCCAACAGGCAACAGCGGGCAATCCTGTTTTTCCCGGTTGGTACGCCGATCCGGAAGGGGCTGTTTTCAATCAGCAATACTGGATCTATCCCACCTATTCAGCCCCTTATAAACAACAGGTGTTTCTGGATGCGTTTTCTTCTCCCGACCTGGTACACTGGACCAAACACCCGGCCATTCTTGATACACAACGGGTAAAATGGGCCCATACGGCCATGTGGGCACCTGCCATTGTTTACAAAGACAACAAATATTTTCTCTTTTTTGGCGCCAATGATATGCAGAAAGATGGTGCCGGTGGCATTGGTGTGGCAGTAGCAGATAAACCCGAAGGTCCGTTTACAGATCACCTGGGTAAGCCATTGATCAGTGAGATCAGGAACGGTGCACAACCTATTGACCAGTTTGTGTTCAGGGATAAGGATGGCCGGTATTATATTTATTACGGTGGCTGGGGGCATTGCAATGTAGCCCGGTTGAAAAACGATTTCACAGCACTGGAGCCATTTGCTGACGGTAATATTTATAAAGAGATCACTCCCAAAGAATATGTGGAAGGTCCGTTTATGTTCATCCGCAATAACAAATATTATTTCATGTGGTCTGAAGGTGGCTGGGGCGGCCCCGATTACCGGGTAGCGTATGCTATAGCCGATTCACCGCTGGGTCCGTTTGAAAGGATCGGTACCATTCTGCAACAGGATACCACCGTTGCTACCAGTGCAGGACATCATTCTGTAATACAGGTGCCGGGCACCGACGAATGGTACATTGTATATCACAGGCGTCCGCTGGGCGAAACAGATCGCAATCACCGCGTGGTATGTGTGGATGCAATGCAGTTTGATACCGAAGGAAAGATCATTCCTGTAAAGATCACCCGGGAAGGAGTAAAGGCCAGGAAACTTAAATAAGAAATCAATAACATCACCAACAATACTATACCTCCAAGTTATCACCTAAAACCTGTTAATTTACAACTCACAACCTATAACCCGCAGATGATTATGAAGCATGTAGTTTTTTCGTTGCTGGCTTTATTGTATATAGCTGCAGCAGAGGCGCAGTTGGTAGAACAAATAAGCAGTCCGGTAGACTGGGTAAATCCTTTAATGGGTACAGATTCAAAAGTAAGTTTATCCAATGGTAATACATACCCGGCCATTGGCCTGCCATGGGGCATGAATATGTGGACACCACAAACTGGTGTAAATGGCAATGGATGGCAATACACCTATGCGGCAGATAAGATCCGTGGATTCAAACAAACCCACCAGCCATCACCGTGGATGAATGATTATGGACAATTCTCCGTTATGCCGGTAACCGGCAAATTGGTATTCACAGAAAATGATCGCGCAAGCTGGTTTTCACACAAAGCAGAAATTTCACAGCCACACTATTACAGTGTTTACCTGGCAGATCATGATGTAACTACGGAAATAACGCCTACAGAACGTGCTGCAAGAATGCGGTTCACATTTCCTAAAACCGATAGTGCGTTTGTGATAATAGATGCTTTTGACAGGGGTTCTTATATCAGGATCATTCCTGAGCAAAACAAGATCATCGGTTATTCTACCCGCTACAGCCGGGGCAAACTGCCCAATTTTAAAAACTATTTTGTACTGGTATTTGATAAACCTTTTACACTTACTTATACCTGGCGTGATTCGGTGCTTGATAAAAGCAAACAGGAACTGGAAGATAAACATGTAGGAGCTGTGGTAGGCTTTCGCATCAGCAAGAGAGGCGAACAGGTAAATGTAAAAGCAGCTTCTTCGTTCATCAGTGCAGAACAGGCTGAACTGAACCTGAAAGAAATTGGCAATGATAATTTTGAAACTGTACGGCAGAAAGGAAAAGATACCTGGAACAAAACACTGGGCCGCGTGAAGGTGGAAGGTGGTACTGTTGACCAGACCCGCACCTTTTACTCCTGTTTGTACCGCACATTGTTCTTCCCCAATAAACTGTATGAAATTGATGCTGCCGGAAAGATCATGCATTACAGTCCATATACTGGTGAGGTATTGCCGGGATATATGTTTGCCGGCACCGGTTTCTGGGATACTTTTCGTGCATTATATCCTTTCCTGAACCTGTTATATCCACATATCAATAAAGAAATGCAGGAAGGGTTGATCAATGATTATAAAGAAGGAGGGTTTCTGCCGGAATGGAGCAGCCCTGGCTTTGCGGATATTATGGTAGGCAACAATTCTGCATCAGTAGTAGCAGATGCTTATATCAAAGGATTGCGTGGCTATGATATTGAAACGCTGTACAAAGCATTGATTCATGGCGCTGATAATGAAGGCCCGATGTCAGCCGTTGGCCGCAAAGGCGTGGAATATTACAACAGGCTGGGATATGTGCCATACAACGTAAAGATCAATGAAAATGCTGCCCGTACGCTGGAATATGCGTATGATGATTTTGCTATTTATCAATTGGCAAAAGCATTGAACAAACCGAAGGCGGAAGTAGAATTGTATGCCAAGCGTTCCCAGAATTACCGCAACCTTTTTGATCCTTCCACCAACCTGATGCGCGGTAAAAACGAAGACGGAACATTTCAATCGCCTTTCAACCCGTTAAAATGGGGTGATGCTTTTACGGAAGGCAATAGCTGGCATTACTCATGGTCAGTGTTTCACGACATACAGGGTTTACAAAACCTGATGGGTGGCAAAAAAGAATTTGTACGCATGCTGGATTCTGTATTTATTATGTCTCCTGCATACGACGACAGCTATTACGGCGGCGTAATTCATGAAATACGTGAAATGCAGATCGCCAATATGGGGCAGTATGCACATGGTAACCAGCCCATACAACATATGTTGTATTTGTACAACTATGCCGGTGAACCCTGGAAAACCCAATACTGGGTGCGGGAGGCTGTAAACAGATTATACAAACCAACACCCGATGGCTATTGTGGTGATGAAGACAATGGTCAAACCTCGGCCTGGTATGTTTTCTCTTCATTGGGATTTTACCCGGTTTGTCCTGCCACTGATCAGTATGTACTGGGTGCACCGCAGTTCAGAAAGATCACTTTACAATTACAGAACGGCAAGCAGTTTGTCATCAACGCACCAGGCAATAATGCCGGCAATCGTTATGTTCAGTCAGTATTATTCAATGGAAAAAGCTGGAGTAAAAACTGGATCAGTCATGCTACACTACAACAAGGTGGCAGCATGCAGGTGAACATGGGTGCTGCGCCCAATAAAATAAGGGGTACCCGCCAGGAAGATTTTCCTTTTTCAGTTTCCGCACCGGTTAAATAAGTTTTTTACACAAAATCATGGCTGCGCGATAAAAAATGCGCAGCCATTTTTATTTATCTATATTTGATGCCCTTTTTTGCAAAACTGTACTTCAATCTGAAATATACTGTTATGAATCATCTCTTTCCTACACGCTACTCCATGTTATCGGCAGACGCGCTGAAAAGTACAATTGCAGAAAGATATGGCATACCGCTGGAACATTGCAAACTGAAGCTGCATGGCGTAAGTGATACTTATATATTACAGACCGCTGATGAAAAATACATTTTTAAAGTATACCGCGCAGCGCATCGTTCATTGGAAGAGCTAGAGGGTGAAGTAGCATTGTTGCAGATACTGAAAGATCAGGACGCAAAGATATCCTGGCCAATTGCAGATACAAACGGACATTTCATCCAGGCTTACCCGGTAGCAGAAGGTGTTAAACATGGCATTTTGTATACCTATGCCAAAGGAACCGTAAGCCAGGTACCGGATGATACGCAGTTGGAGGTTGTTGGTCGTGAAATGGCTTTTAATCATGATATCCTTTCAACAATTGAATTGCCTTATCCACGCATGGTGTATGACCTGGAAACCATTGCACACCGTCCCATGCAATTGTTAAAACCGGCTTTTGAAGAATATTACCCGGAAGGGTATACGTTATTACAGCAGGCCACAGAAAACGCACTCGCAAAACTGAACCAGACAGATACTTCTGCTTTCAGCTATGGTTATTGCCATTACGATTACTTTCCCAAGAATTTCTTTTTTGATGAAAACAATAAGCTGACGCTTTTTGATTTTGATTTCGCCGGAAAAGGATTCCTGATGAACGATCCTGCATCATTACATGTATTTTATTACTTATTACGCTCTGTAGGCAGGGTAGATAAAACAGCAGCTGATAATTCTTTCGGGGTGTTCATGAAAACCTACAAGGCTTACCGTACTGTATCGGAGGCGGAAGAAGCCATGATACCCGTACTGGGATATCTATTGTTGCTTTTCTATCTGGGTTACCAGTACGAACATTTTGAAGACTGGTCAAACAGCTTTTTCGGAGCCAGGTATCTGCAGGAGAGGGTAGGTCTGATGGTGCAATATGCGAAGGAGTATTAGTTGAGTTACAGGTTGCCGGCTGCCTGTTTCCGGGTGAAAGCCATTTTGCATATTTGCCTCCGCAGCGACCGGTCATTCCGACCAAAGGGATGAGTCCGGGAGTTACGTATAGAGCAAGTTTTATTCAGCATGGCTGAAAACCAACAGCCATTGTTCTTCCGGACAATGGCTGTTGGTATATTATAACAAAGATACTTAGCGATTATTGCGCAGATAAGGGAAAGGAGGTGGCACCATATTAGGGCCTTCCTCACCGGTAGCATTGCGCAATTCCACCATATTGGGATCACCTGCTTTCTGACTATATTTAAAAATAAGGCGATTTGAACTGATGCCTTCATTTTTAACCAGGTAATTGATAATAGCATTCACACGTTCCCAGCTCAGTTGTTGTACGTTTTTTTGTACACTGCTGTAACCGCTTACTGCCACCACACAATCAGGATTATCACGCATTTTCTGGGCAACACTGCTCAGTAAAGCTTTGTGTTCATTGGTGATCGCATTCGATTTACGGGCAAAAGTCAATGCAGGTAATTCACCGATAGGACATTTTACCGGTTTATTATGGATGTACTGTTGTAAAGAATCACAGCAGGAAGGAGGCGGGCATTTACCAACACCATCTGCATTCACCGGCTGACATTGTGTAGGTGTGATCAACTCATGATCTTTATAATCAGGAACACCATCACCGTCTGTATCACGGCTTACACCATGATTGTCTACAGGCGCACCGGCGGGTGTATTGGGTTCCAAGTCAAACTGGTCAGGTACGCCGTCGCCATCACTGTCGTCCAGTACAGGTTTGGGCAATTTCATATGACGCGGGCTGTTGATTTCATGATACGCATAGCTCAACGGGTTCAGCCACCACAATGGTTCTACAGCATTGCGACCGATTGCCAGGTTTAAACCAATGGAAAGAAAATTGGCTTTATCATAATAACGGGTAGTAGCAGGCAGTGTATAATTGCCGCCTACATTCGTTGCATTGTTCTGCCACTGCTGACCATCCAGCAGATCGGTTGTAGTGAACGTAAACCTGTCTTCAATAGACAAACTGAGACGTTTATTCAGTTTAAACTGTACGCCTATGCCAGCTACCAGTACAGGCGTAAATGGTTTACCGAAAAGTTTACCACGCGCACTGTCAATTTCACCGGTAGTTTCATATTTGCCATCCATTACACCTTTCAATGCTTTACGGATAGCTTTACGGTCTTTATATTGAAAACCACTGGGGCCATACTGGCTGATAACATTGTTAAAACCGGCAGCATAAGTACCACCGTTACCATCCAGCGCATCAATTTTAGTATCCCAGATCATACCACCAATACCGGCAAAACCATACAGGCTAAGCATGTTTTCGTGCCGGTGAAAACGGATATTATTAATGGCTGCCACCAGTTGAATACTGGCATCATACATATTGGTTTTATAGTTGTAAAAAACCGGCGTAGTTGGGTTACCACCAGCAGTATAAGCGCTCCAGGCGCTGTTGCGTGCATACCCCATTGAGGGTCTGAAATCAAGACCTTTGGTGGTGCCAAAACCAACTTCGCCACGTACAGACAATACATAACCCAATGCCTTACGTACATGCAGACCTGCACCAAAACCGGGATAACGGTTCCGTACATCGCCAATGATACCAACAGTACCAGCCTTAATGCCTAATTCCCATTGATTGCGGGGTTTGGCCGGAAAGGGATAGCGGTTGTTGATAAACTCCGTATGTTGCGGCATACGTTTGGCAGGAATAACAGAAGAATCTAACCAATAGGGAGCAGTAGTAGAAGCATCGGATTGTGCATTTAATAATACCGGCGCACTGAGCATACCGATAGCCAATGCCCATCTGCAGACAGGGGTGTTACCGAAATTCATGGGATTATCAGATTTTAGTTTGGGCTCGCAGCATATAACGAACGAACCGCCGCTAAATTATAAGATAACATTGTGAAAATGAAACTTTCTCATCAAAAATTCAGTATCGCGCAAATGTATGACAGTTAAAATATATTCTTGTTTTTTTAAATACAACAAACTACATTTTGTTCTATCAATGTATTCTGATCTTCAGTACATGACACTTTCACCATACCCTAAAAATCTGAATCTGCAAATACTACTAAGTGGTAGTTTGTTTGCTGTTCAAAAAATCACAAGCTTTATAAATATTAAAAAAACTAAAAAAAATAAGTTGAGTGCTTTTTGTATCACTCTATATTTTAATTTCGGTTGTGCCTGTAGTAATATGCATTCATCGCCAGATTATCTGCAGGCATAGATTTTTAAACCCCAACCCCGACCAAACCCAATGTTCACCAAACATCTGCAGGGCATTATATTACCCAGGATTCGCCATTTATCTACCAGTGCGTGGCGCTATACAGATATTATCACTCGTATAGCTGTTTTCCTTCCATTTCTTTATTCTATCGCAGTAAAGAAACTCCGGTTTAAATATCACAGAACCTTTATCTGCCTATGCAATTCATTACAGGTACAAAAGCCTGAATGTTTTTTTGCATATACAGATTGTGGCTCATCTACACAACTCATGTAATATACATCCAAAGTCTGCCAGGTGCTTTGCCATGCTGCAAAGCGGTGAGGATATCCTGTTTGTAAGCATGATAGTTATAATAATATTAGTATGAATAAATTAAAGTATCGTTTCCTGATTGCAATGCAACTGGCAACTATGTTGCTGGTTGGCATGCCGTTCATTTCCCATGCACAGGTAGAATTACAAAAAATTGCTCCGCTGAGTCCCAATGCAGCTTCTTTATTAAGGTTTACAGAAACCAATATCAGTCCATACACTGGTGCAGCAGGTATTAGCATTCCCATCTATTCACTCAGTTCAGGAAGCCTGAAACTTGATCTATCATTAGGCTACAGTTCTACCGGCAATAAAATTACCGACGTTGCTTCCTGGGTAGGCCTGGGTTGGAACTTATCTTCTATACCGATGGTAACACGTAGTATCCGGGGATTGCCCGATGAGTCGTCTGTTGGTATATCTGTACCTTATGAGGGTATCTATAAAATTGATAAGATCATTGAAATATCAAGCACACCAGGTCATCCCTCAGGAAAAACCGGTAATATTATATGTGAGATTGCAAACGGAAATATTGACACAGAACCAGATTATTTTCATTATACATTACTCGATAACCGCTCTGGCTTCTTCTATTGGGACCCCTTCAGGGAAAGTTATCAGACATATCCTTACCGTGATCTGAAGATCAAAAGAATTGGCAATGGTACTATTGACCAGATTGAGATCACAGATGACTTCGGGAATCTCTACTTATTTAGTGATTGGGAAACTTCACAAAGCAGCGGGGCTTATGCAGGTCCTACAGAAAGAAATTCCTGGTATGTGAGTAAGATCTATAACAGCAATCGAACAGACAGTATTTCATTTGGCTATAGTCAGGAAACTACCTATACACGTACCCTGAACCCAATGAAAAAAGAATTTCTGGGAACTTGTCCTGATAATTCAAGTGTAATGTCTTTAACTACTCAACACCTTAAATTACCGTATACAATTCAGTTTGCCGGAGGCACAGTCACATTTAACAGGTACGAAACCAACCGTGAAGATCTTGACGGTGCAAAAGCTCTAAAAAACATTGAGATAACTGATAAAAATAACAACCTTGTAAAAAGATTTAAATTTTACTTCAACTATACTACCGGTACATCTGCAGACCCGCTTTGTCAATTGATCTCTTCATTATCGCATGAAAAGAAACGAATGTTCCTGAAAAGTGTAGCGGAGTTCGGAACTTCACTAACTGACAGTCTTGAATATGCCTTTGAATATGAAACCAGTATCGCTACACCTTGCAGGGTATCTTCAGCTCAGGACTTCTGGGGTTATTATAACGGGCAAACCCAGAATGCTGATCTTGTTCCCGAAGCTCCTAAGGGCTTAGTTGTAAGCGCTACTGTTCCTGGAGCAAACAGGTTTGTTAATACTTCAATGAACCAGTTTGGCATTCTCAAAAAGATCTATTATCCTACAGGCGGATATGCGGAATATGAATACGAAACACATCAAGTCTCTGATCCAACTGGCGAATTACCTGCCGTATATATTACCAAAGGAGTTTACCTGACTCCAGATAATGAAACCTCCCCGAATACGTTTATTGACACTATCAACATTTACAGTGGCCAGGATAAATTCATAAACAATAGCCCTGACGGAGGTTCTTTCCTGGATGTTGTTTTAGGGGATAAGAATTGTGTAAGTGACCCTCCACCTGCTCCCGGATGCAGGCAATTTTTTATCAGGGGAATAGACGCCTGGAATACTGATGTGAATCTTGCTATAACGAACAACATTAACCTGTATCATCTCAAAAAAGGACGTTATGAAATAAAAGCGGTTTTTGCGCAGGCCCCGGTTATTGAACAAGGATTTTTTATGTATTTCAAATGGCGGGAAGTAGATACTACTTTCAGAAACAAATATGCAGGTGGTCTTCGCGTAAAAGAAACACGTATTTCAGATAACCAGGGAAATCAGTATAAAAAGAAATATGTCTATAATAAGTCTTTGATTTCAGATTCCTCTTCCGGGTTATTGATAAGTGGAGCCGGATTTTTCCGTACACAGTTAACTTCCTGCCAGGATAACCAGCCAGTTTACCTGGTGGCTGATAACAGTGCTACCATTACTTCACAAGGCGGGAGTTATGCCGGATATTCAACAGTTTTTGAATTTATTGATACGCTACAAGGATTTACGCAATACCAGTATAGCCAGGCCAGGGATTATGCATCGAACGCCATGCCATTTATTCCACCTATTGACCGCTCTGAGTTCAGGGGGCAATTGATCAATAAAAAGATCTTTGCAAAAATTCCTACCGGTTTCAAATTACAAAGCGAGGAAAGAAATTATTATGATTATCTATATATGGATAGCGTTACGTTCACTGCCCTGAAAACATTTAAAACGATGGCGGCAGCCTGTCAGGATAATACGCCTCAAGGTCAGCTATATGTATCAGAAACTTATTCATATACTCCTGTCACCTCCCGCCTGCTCAAGCAGCAATCAGTAACTTTTCACCAGCACAATGCAGATTCATTGGTTAACCAGCAGGAGTTCTTTTATAAAGGATTTACCAGCCTGGTAGAAAAGATCAAAACAACATCCAGCACCAATCAAGTAAAGGAAGAGTTTATTTATTATGCTTCTGATTCAGCCAATAGTGGTAACGTAGCTGCTGTTTGGGATACTATGATCAGTAGACATATGGTAGCTATTCCCTTAAAGAAGGTCAGCAAAACAGGCGGCAATATTACGGCTACCCTGATCAATAAATATGCTCAATCCTCCAGCCTTGTACAACTACAAGAAATATGGCACAGTTTTCAGAATTACACACCTGCTGCTGAAGTATTTTTCAATTACTCATCCAATGATAAAGTTATAGAACAACAAAAGGTCAATAACGTAAAAGAAGTGTACTTATGGGGATACAATGCACAATATCCCGTTGCCAGGATATTGAACAGTACATATGCAACAGCCAGCGGTTATATTAACCAAAGCATACTGAACAATCCTTCCAGCGACCAGGCACTGCGTGATCATCTTGCCGTACTGCGTACCATACCAGGAGCACTTGTTACCACATATACCTTTAAACCGCTGGTAGGTGTGACCAGTGAAACGGACATAAACGGAAAAACGATTTATTACGAGTATGATACCCGTGGTCGTTTATTACGGGTACGAGACCAGGATAATTATATTCTGAAGCAATACGACTACCGGTACCGGGCCGTAGCGCACAACAATCCAATCTGGCAAACTACCGGCAACCTGCGTTGCAAGCCCTGTGCGGCAAACGCCAGTTATACTTCCAATGTACAGCAGCAGGAAGAAAAAGATACCAACCCCAATAGTGCTACCTATGATCAGACACGCTGGACAGACGTTGGTGTCAGCAGTAGTTGCGTGGTAACAGCAGATTGGCAGAATACCGCCACGGCAATTCGTTGTAAACTGTCCGCAGGTGCCAATACCGGCGAACAGGAGCGGGAGCAGGAAGATAAAAATCCCTGCAGCAGCACCTATGGTCAGAAAAGGTGGATCGTAACAGGTACCAATACCACAGCTTGTCCTTTACCGGTTTCTATTTATGCAAAACTGACGTATGAAAATTATAATTACAGTTACACTGATGCCGTACATGCCGATGTAGTAGTACGTTTTTACTCCAATGCAGCCTGTACCATTCCTGCAACTGTATCCAACCTGGTATTGAATTATTCCATTGAAGGGTTTAACGGCAGTACTTCCTTTAGTAATGATTATTCCATGACGGTCAGTGGTAGCTCGGTGATACTGGCTGCCAATGCAGAATTATCTTATGAGTCCGGCAGCACTTTCCGGTTTAAGGATTTTTATATCGTTGAAGGCACCGGCTATATTGTAGTGTTTGAGTAATACATAACCAAAACAGTAAAATAAATTATATGCAAAAAAATATTATAATAATTGTTGGCTTATTACTGGTACTGACAAAGGCGTCTGCCCAATCAATAACGAGTACGAATGCCGCAGCTATTGCTACTACAGAAACAGACAGTATGCGGGTAAAGCTACAGCTGGATTCAGTACAAGCATTATCAGTCGGAGATATACAGACCAGGTATTATGACAGTGTAGCCAATGTGTCACCCCAACTGGATGCCGACGCACGTAAGAACCGGATGCACCAATTGCAAACCTGGCGCAATACCGCATTACAAACGGTGTTACTACCTGCACAATGGGCCTTGCACCAGCAGTATATGGAAGAAAAAAGGATAGTGGCAGAGCAGCGTATACAACAACGGCGTGAGCAACGGAAAACATCCGGACAATAAACAATATGTATCGCATTGAAGTTACCTGCAGTAACAAGATGCACATAACCAGAACAAATATTTTTATGCTACTTGAAAATAAACGTTTCAGATACCAGCTATCCGGCTTATTACTCCTGTTGGTGTTTCCTGTATTAATACGTGCACAGTATTCACCGGATACCAAGATCAACTATGTACGTACATGGGAAGCAACAGCTCCGGATACAAGCCGTACTGCTATTGTTACCCGTCCATTAAAAGATGTAAAAATGGCCACGGCCTATGTGGACGGGCTGGGCCGACCTTTACAATCTGTTTCCAGACAAGGCTCATTCCCGACAGGCGGCAGCGCCGTGGATCTGGTGAGCCCGGTAGAGTATGATGCGTTTGGCCGGGAGGTAAAAAAATATTTACCCTTTGCCGCCAACAATACCAATGGCAATACCTCCCT